>Ga0209426_1001423_pt1 | contig 14554 bp, 17 predicted proteins | sample Deesub1362B_J571_FD_187697 | JGI IMG/M metagenome (GOLD analysis project Ga0209426, IMG submission 187697) | Deep oceanic, basalt-hosted subsurface ecosystem from Juan de Fuca Ridge flank, Pacific Ocean, CORK Borehole 1362B_J2.571 (SPAdes)... ...
GAGAACTGAAAGGCCTTTGAGTGGTGGCATCATTTCAACCGCTCCCTTCGCGTACTTTATCAGGAAATCCAGCGAAGAGGAGGTTTCCGGAATCCCAACCTCTTCGCCCACCACACCGCCGACGACCTCTCCTCTGGCCGATTGGCTGAGGTATATTCCAGTTGAAACGTTAATTATGTACGGATCTATCAGCGGCTTCAGGCTCTCAAGGACACAGATTTCCTCTTTGATAATGATGTTGTTTAGGTTCACGCCCGCAAGCCGACTAACCTCGTTGCTCCATGCACCAGCGGCGTTGACGATGAAATCAGCATTGTAGTATTCTCCGTTAGCTTTGAGGCCTTTAACCTCTCCTCCTTCTACGACTATCTCGCTAACCTTCGTGTTCGACTTGATTTCGACCCCCTTAGCAATGCAACCTTTTTCGTAACCCCATATGACCGGCCATGGAAAGATCACCCCTCCGTCTCCGTAAAATCCTCCAGTCACAGATTTAGGATCGAACCCCGGTACGATGCTCCTTATCTCGAAGGGGTCGACCTCTCTAACGTTTACACCCATCGACCTCTGGAGGTGGTACTCTCCTTCCAACCTTGCCATATCGGAGTCGTTATTCGCAACCTTGAGGTACCCCTCCTTCCGGAAGAGGAAGTTGAAGCCGACCTCTCCCTGAACCGTGTCGTAAAGTTCCATACCCCTCTTCGCAAGCTTGATCAGTTCTTTGTTTCCAAGCATCGAGGTGATACCTCCTGTATTTCTTCCAGAGGCGCCGTATAGAGGGTATTTCCTCTCAAACACAATCACTTCCGCCGAATCCGCGAGTTTGTAGGCGGCCGAAAGCCCGACGATTCCGGCACCGATGATCGCGACCCTCATTCTTCACCCTCCATGAGTACGTAAAGCGGAACGGGATTGACAGGGGGCCTCTGGGTTGTTATGCCGATTTCATCAACGGACTTTCCTGTCTTCTGGGCCAGAATTCTCAGAACGTGCATGAGACAGCCCTTACCTTGGCAGAAACCGGTTGTCGCCCCGGTGTATCTCTTTAGACTTTCGATGTCGTCGTAGCCTTCTTCTATTGCGTGAATCAATTCCTCCTCCGTGAGATCCTCACACCTGCAAACGATCTTTCTGTCCTTCACCATCTCAATCACCCCCCTCCACTGCCTTGGCGATCTTTATGGCCCTAACGTCGAAGATCAGCTCTGGATCCATCTCAACCATCACCAAAGACGTGTGGTCGTTCCTCTCGGGGGGAAGGACCCACGTGACCTTACCTTTCCCGACTTTCTCACCCTTTCTGTTCAGCAAAATCACTTCCTGACCTTTTTTAGGCCAAGGAAGGAACTCGTACGCAATCGTTACGTAGCCCTTGCCGTTTCTAATTCTGAGCATGAAAATCGCAAGCCCTGGGCAAACCCTTATGCACTGCATGCATCCCGTACACTTCTCGTAATCCACCTCCGGCGGGGCGTTGATGTTCTCCATCCTTATCGCATCGTACCTGCAGGACTCAAGGCACGGCGAGCACGGTATCTCTTGGGGACACTCTATGTAAGCAACGCTCTTCTTCTCCAGTCTCTCCTTCGACGGTTTCGGCGGGAGTTCATCGTCCTCGAGATAACCCTTTACCAAATAGCTCATGTTCCCACCTCCACCGTAACTTTCTGGAGGCCGACAACGATCCTCTCACCGAAAGGTCCCTCCCTGAACTCCCTGAGGTCTTCAACCACCTCCTCTCTCAGCTTAATGGCCTCATCATCTCCGTATCCGATTTTTATCGCTGCATCCAGGCCGGCAATTCTGCCCTCCATCATCGCAGCCGTTGCCTCCTCGATCCCCGCAACATCTCCGGCCACGTAGACTCCCTCGGTCGTGGTCTCTCCGTACCTGTTCCTCACGGGCACAAGCCCTCCGAGTTCGGGAACGAACTTCATCTCGCATCCGGCTTGGTAGAGAAGTTCGTGGGTTGGAGACAAGCCGATAGCGATGCATATGAAGTCGCAGTCTATTCTTTTTTCGGATCCCTTCACCGCGCACCAGTTCTCATCGAGCCTCACTATCTCGGCCGCCTCAACCCTCTTCTTTCCTATGGCTCTCTGAATCGTGTGCGAGGTGTAGATCGGCACTCCAAGCCTTCTCACCTTCGCAGCGTGGACGAAGTATCCTCCAATCCTCGGCATCGCCTCGACGATCGCCGCCACTTCTATTCCAGCTTGCATGAGCTGATACGTAAGAATCAGCCCGACGTTGCCCGAACCCACGATCAGCCCCCTGTTACCGGGCTTTATGCCGTAAACGTTCATCAGCGTTTGCACTCCCCCAGCTCCGTAAACCCCTGGTAAATCGTTGTTCTCAAAAATCAGAGTTCTCTCGTAAGCACCCGTGGCAACAACTATTTTCTTCGGTTTGATCTTCAGAAGCTTCCTGTCCCTCTCAACAGCCCCAACCACGCCATCGTAAATTCCGAAAACCTTCGTTTCGTACCGAACGTCGACGTTCTTCAGTTCCCTGATCTCATCCGCCAGGATCTTCGCGATCCTTATACCCCTCGTTCCGGCTCTATGCCTTCCACTACCGAAGAACCTGTGGGTTTGCTTAACGAGCTGTCCGCCCAGGAACGGATTCTCGTCCATAAGAAGTACTCTGGCCCCTATCCTTGCAGCGTAAATCGCGGCACTCATTCCGGCGGGGCCACCACCTATCACCGCGATATCCGTTTCGATCTCCTCGAAGCTCGCATCCCCCTCAAAAACTTTCCTCGGTGGGCTGCCGGTGCCGGCAAATCCCCTCACCTTCTTCGTGATGAACTCCCTCAGAACCCGCGGCCTCGTGAACTTCTTGTAATGCGATCCGTGCGGATACATCCTGTCGATTACCGAATCCAGAATTGCAAGAAAATCGCTGTCGGCATTTGGGAAGGAGTTCTGGGTCCTGATCTGCATGCCGTCCTTGACGTAAACCTTGCACGTTCTGATGTTCGGTATTCCGTCGACCTCCATCAGGCATGATGAGCACTTGCCAATGGCGCAAAAAAAGCCCCTCGGACGGTGAAATCTGAACGATCTGCTGAAGGTCGTTATGCCTGCTGCGTAGAGAGCTGACGCTATGGTCTCACCTTCATAAGCTTTAATCGGCTTGCCGTTAAAATAGATCGTAACCTCCTTTCCTCTCCTGAATTCCACGATGGGATGTTCTGTTAGCCTCATCTTTTCACCTCGCAGATTCTGGATAAGCAGTTTTATAACGGATTCAGGTTCGCTGACCGTTATTTAAATTTTATCTTATTGTTTATTATCATAATCTTTTGATGAAATAAGGGGACGTTTAGATTACGATTGTTAATAAATTAACCCTGTTACATTCGTAACATTTATATATTGTAGGTTTAGAATGAACTCCGTGACGTCGAAAACGGTTGGTGAGATTAACAGGAAGATTTCTGAAGGTTCTGCTGTTGTTGTTACCGCTGAAGAGATGAAAGAAATCGTAGAAGAGCTTGGGGCTGAAAAAGCGGTGAAAGAGGTGGACGTGGTTACGACGGGCACTTTCGGTGCGATGTGCTCTTCCGGAGTTTTCTTCAACTTTGGACATGCGGATCCGCCCATAAAGATGCAGCGGGTATGGATGAACGACGTAGAAGCCTACACGGGAGTTGCTGCAGTGGATGCGTACCTCGGCGTAACGCAGATCTCGGATAAGCTCGGTATGGAGTACGGAGGTGGACACGTAATAGAGGATCTCGTGAGGGGCAGGGAAGTGGAGTTGAGAGCGATAGCCTACGGCACAGACTGCTATCCGAGAAGGGAACTCGTAACTGAGATAACGCTTGAAGACGTCAACCAGGCTGAGATGATCAATCCCAGGAATGCCTACCAGAGGTACAAAGCTGCAACCAACTCTTCGAACAAACTGCTGAAAACGTACATGGGAACGCTTCTGCCCAACTTCGGAAACGTAACGTTCGCCGGAACGGGCGAGATCTCGCCCCTCAACAACGATCCAGAATACAGAACGATCGGAATCGGAACGAGGATCTTCCTTTGTGGAACCGAAGGGTACGTTATCGGAGAAGGAACACAGCACGCTCCTCCGTTCGGAACGCTCATGGTTAAGGGGAACCTGAAGGAGATGTCCACGAAGTACATGAGAGCATGCGTCTTTCCAGGCTACGGCGTTTCGATGTTCATTGGCATAGGCATTCCCATTCCGATTCTCGATGCTGAGATGGCCAGATTCACGGCGGTAAGGGATAGGGACATAGAAACGGAGATTCTCGATTACGGTGTGCCGAGGAGAGGAAGACCTGTGGTGAGAAAGGTCACGTACGAGGAACTGAAGAGCGGGAAGGTGGAGATAAACGGGGAAGAGGTTAGGGTGTCTCCTCTATCGAGCTTTTCCGTTGCTGCGGAGATAATGGAAGAGCTCAAAAGGAAAATTGAAAAAGGAGAGTTCTATCTGTCGGCTCCGGTAAAAAGGATCCCCGTGAAGAGTGAATTCAAGCCAATGAAACAGAAAGAGATCGTTGTTGTCAAGAATCTGATGTCAGAAGCGATTAAAATCGAGCCAAATGCCGCGGTGGTGGAGGCTTCGAGAACCATCATTGAAAAGAACGTGAATCACCTTCCCGTCGTCGATTCCGAAGGAAGGCTCAAGGGGATAGTAACCTCGTGGGACATAGCGAAGGCGGTGGCGTCGGGAAGGATCGGGAAAGTTGAGGAGATAATGACGAGAGACGTAGTGACTGTGCATCCGGAAGATCCGGTGGAGTTCGCAGCGGAGAAGCTGAAGAGGCACAACATCTCAGCGCTGCCGGTAATCGATGCTAAGAGGAGGGTTCTGGGTATGCTCACGAGCGAGGATCTCAGCAGACTCGTTGCCGGGAGGTGATCGAATGCTCCTATACCTTCATTTCGATTCCAAAACGGTCAAGGAACCGATAATATCGCTCACAACCCTTGAGAAAAAGACCCTCATAAACATAATCCGAGGGAGCGTTGGAGGGAGAGAGGGGGAGCTTTTCGTCGAGGTGGATGACGCTCGTGCGGCCGAGATAATCGACTTCATAAGATCAAAGGGTGTGGAGGTTACAGAGATAAGGGAGAGGATAACAAAGAGTGAGGACTGCATCGATTGCGGAGCCTGCATCAGCATATGTCCCGTAGAGGTTTTCAGACTTGACGAGGACTTCAGAGTTCTGGCAGATGCCGAGAAGTGCATCAGGTGCGGTATATGCATAAACGTATGTCCCGTAAACGCCCTTGAGCTTCCCAAAATCTAAACCATTTTTTAAATTATCCATTTCCATCCGATGGGGTATATGAGGTACAGGAGGTACAGGTTCAAGCACAAGGAGACGAGTGTAGCGATTCTGGCTGAGAACGAGAGACAGTACGAGCTTGCCGTAGATGCGATTTTGAGGGCGAGAAGATTAATAGAGGAGAAGATAAGGAAGGATCCGTATTTTCTGATAGCCTATGAGCCCTACGAACCCTCCGAACTCGAAGCCGAAGATGAGGTTACGTCTAGGATGATCAGAGCTTCTAGGTTAGCTGGAGTGGGGCCGATGGCTGCCGTGGCGGGCACGATTTCCGCCATTGCAGTGGAGAAAATGGTCGAAGCAGGAGATTTCGCTCTAGTCGACAATGGCGGGGACATCGCAATGCATTCGTGCGATGTAACGATCGGAATATATACTCCGCTAAACCTTAACCTTGGTTTTAGACTCAAGCATGAGAGATTTTATGCGGTTTGCACTTCGAGCGGGACAGTTGGGCACTCGGTTAGCTTTGGTTTCGCAGATGCCGTGACCGTTTTTGGTGAGGATGCTGCCGTTGCCGATTGCTTTGCAACGAGGATAGGAAACGAAATAAAAGAGGATTTTGGGGAGGAAGAGATCGGAAGAACCCTCGAAATCCTATGGGAAAAGGCAAAGGATTACATAGACGGGATTCTCGTAGTAAAGGGAGAAACCATAGGTAAGATAGGAAGAGTTCCGAAGTTGAGGAGAGTGGAGGTTAAACCGGACTTGATAACCCGCGGATAACGTGTAGGATACGACTTGGAGATCCTGGGTTTCATCATCTTAGAGATCTGCCAGTCATAGCACTTCTAACGGTTTTTTCTGTATTACATGGACGTAATGGGCCATGATCACCTCAAAAATTGCTCCTGTGAACGGTAGTGGAATCACCATGCCGATACGTTTATGATGAGCCAGACGAGCTCCATCTTGGAAGGCATAATCCCGCTTTTTAACCTTCAGGCGATTTCTCAACCCTCAGATTACCGCCCTCTTTCTGAATTTATGGCCACACGCGGGACAAGAATAACTACCCATCGTCGGATTGAACTGCCACCACCACTCCTCTTGGGCGAAGCTGCAGTTTGGGCACCTTATGATCACGAATATATGATCAATAAATTGTTCATATAAGTTTTGTGGTTTTCGTAATGATCTAAGGATGAGATCTAACGAATGACATCTAAGGATGCCAAGCTAAGGATGGGCCGCACCGATGATATCTTCGATACCCAACCTCTCTTTTCTCAGATAAGCTATCAGGCTTTCCTTCAAGCTGTAAAATATCCTCTGGCTGTAAAAAACGGCCGAACCTATCTGAACCGCCCTCGCACCTGCGAGCATGAATTCGACGACATCCTTCCATGTGGTAACTCCTCCACAAGCCACCACTGGAATGCTAAGCTCCTCAAAAAGATCCCAGACGACTCGCATCGCCACGGGTTTTATGGCCTCTCCGCTTACACCTCCGGTAACATTTGAAAGAATCGGTTTTCTGAGGCCTATGTCTATGGCCATCCCCCTTAGGGTGTTAATGGCAACTATACCATCTGCTCCACCCTCTTCTGCTGCTTTCGCAACCTCAACGTAATCTGAGAAGGCGGAAACCTTCGGAAACACGGGCTTGGAAGTTCTGGCCTTGACGGCCATGACGATCTCCCTAACGAGGTCCGGATCGTTGCCTACAGTAAGCCCCACATCGTGAACATGGGGGCAGCTGAGGTTGAGTTCGAACGCATCGGCCATTTCGAAAAACCCAACCAGCTTTGAAAAATCCTCTGCCTCGGCTGCGAAGAGACTCACAACGAGCTTCGAGGCTTTGCTGAACTTTTCTAATTCTTCCGAAAAGATTCTTGCTCCAGGGGATGCCAAACCGACCGCGTTCAGTATGCCATGGGGTAGGTTTACCACCACGGGATTTCTATAGCCCTCCCTCTCCTCCAGCCCAACACTTTTCGTCACCACAGCTCCGGTGTTCTCGGCTATTGCATTGAGGGAGGAGGCACAACTCCCCAGAATTCCACTTGCGAGTATCAGGGGGTTTTTGAGTTTCATTCCGCAAAGTTCAACCTCGAGCATTGGATGAACTTCATGCTTCAAGTATAAAATCTTAAGGTTGTGTTGCAAAGGTTAAAGTCAAAATTCCAACGGCCGTTAGCATGAAAAATTCTTGGCTAACTTCTTTTTCGAATCAGATCCTCATCATTAGATAAATTAATTTTAAACCGCAAAATAAATATTCTTCCGGAACAAGTGAGACTGATGATACTTCCTCTGGCACTGCTGATCAGCATAGCGGGTGTTTTCCACCTGATGGGGATACACTCCATAGGGGCCCTATTTACGGCCATCTCCCTAGCCTATGGGCTGGTCGTGGGCTATCTGAGCATAAAAGAGGTGCCGGACAAGTTTTTCTTTACAAACGCTTACCTTCTAACCTTCACGCTCCCCGGCTCAATTCAGCTTTCGCACACGTTTGGCTACACCTTCCCCGTGAACATCATCGTATGGTTCACCTCCTACTTCGCCGGAGGGCTTGTTCTATGGATATTTTTCATCTGGCGAAGGCTCGAAAGGGAAATCCTCGTATTTTTTCTCATTTTCCTCTTCTCCTTGAGCCTGATAAACTTCTTTACTTGGGTCAACGTGAACGATCTGGGATCGTATCCGCAGCTTATTCCGATGTCCTTCCGGTTCCTATATCTCTCCCTCCTGAACCTCTGCATGAATCCGGAATTCATCTTCAGAACGGAAAGCATCAGCGTGCAGATCTTCATCGCACCTTTCGTTTTCCTCGTGGTCTCCCTTTTCGTCCTCGTGAAAAAGCTTTAATTGGGAAAGAAGTTGGGTGATGGGGATGAGAATATACTTCAAGGCCGGAGATTTGGTGAAAGAAATAGAACTCCTGCCCACTCGAACGGCCGAGATCGTTATGAAGAGCTTACCGATTAAAGGAATTGCGAAGAGGTGGGGGGATGAGATATACTTCGAAACTCCCATCGACATCAGCGAGGCCGAGAACTCGACGGATGTGGTGGAGATAGGCGATGTGGCGTTCTGGATCCCTGGGAGAGCGATCTGCATCTTTTTCGGAAAAACACCGATAAGCGATGATAAGATCAGACCCGCATCAGCAGTGAACCTCTTTGGGAGAATAAGAGATGTCTCAGGATTGGAAAAAGTGAAAGAAGGTGATGAAGTGGTAATTTCGAAGGAGAGGTGATTTCAGGCGAACATCCGGTTTCAGAAAAAATCACAATATTGAAGTACTATAATGGTTTCTTTCCGTTAAGGTGGTAGAATGGTGAGCATTAACGAGATGGCGATGGATATTGTGGAGGATATGTTAGATTTTGAAGAAGAACTCAGAATCGAGTCCAAAAAACTCGAAAACGGAGCAACCGTCATCGATTGCGGTGTTAACGTGCCAGGCGGGTACGAGGCAGGATTGATGTACACTCAGATCTGCATGGGCGGCTTAGCGGAGGTCAGCATAGTCACCGACACGATCAACGACATACCCTTTGCTTTCATAACCGAATATACCGACCACCCGGCGGTAGCGTGTTTGGGAAGTCAAAAAGCGGGATGGGCGGTGAGTGTCGGGAAGTACTTCGCAATGGGCAGCGGGCCTGCAAGGGCTCTGGCTTTGAAGCCGAAGAAAACCTACGATCAGATTGAGTACCAGGACGATTCAGAATACGCTGTGATAGCCCTCGAAGCCTCAAAACTTCCTAACGAGGAGGTGATGGATTTCATCGCCAAAGAGTGCGAGGTGGAGCCGGAGAACGTTTACGCCGTGGTTGCCCCAACCGCATCGATTGTCGGTAGCGTCCAGATTTCGGGGAGGATAGTGGAGACCGCCATTTACAAGATGGCGGAAATCGGTTACGATCCGAAGCTCATCATAAGCGGAGCGGGAAGATGCCCGATCGCCCCGATCCTTGAAAACGACCTCAAAGCGATGGGCTCGACGAACGACAGCATGATGTACTACGGCAGCGTCTTCCTCACGGTTGAGAAGTACGATGAAATCCTGAAGAACGTGCCATCGAATACATCGAAGGATTACGGAAAGCCCTTCTACGAAATATTCAAAGCTGCGAACTATGATTTCTACAAAATCGATCCGAATCTGTTTGCTCCAGCGCAGATAGCCGTAAATGATAGATCTACCGGCAAAACGTACGTGCACGGGGAGCTGAATGCAGAAGTTCTGCTGAAGTCCTACCAGATCGAAATTTAAAAACGCAATCTTCTCTTTATTTTATTGGCTTAATGGCTTCACTTCATTTCCCTTTTCCATTCTCTTTCCAGGTTTTTCGAAAGATTGAAATATTATATATTCTACTCTTAATCGATGGCAAAGATTCTGATAGTTGATGATGATGTTACCGTAAGGGATGTGCTCAAGGTAATGCTGAACGGACACGTGATCATAGAAGCCAGCAACGGCAACGATGCAGTTAGATACTTCAAGATGTTCAAGCCGGACATCGTTCTGATGGACGTCATGATGCCGGAGGTGGATGGGGTTGAGGCGACGAAAAGAATCCTTCAGATCGATCCAGAAGCGAAGATCATCGCTATCACAGCATTTGCCTCAAGCAAAGGTAAAGAAATGATCGAAGCGGGATCCATAGCTGTTTTGGAAAAACCCTTCACGAGAAGAAGCATAAATGAGCTCATAGAAAGATTTGTGAATCCAAAGCCTTAGAAAGGGAACTTTTAAATATCCATCTTATAAAACATAGGGATATGTCACTGAAGGAAAAAGTTGAAGAGATCATCGAGAAGGACATCAGGCCAGCCCTTATGAGGGATGGCGGAAACATCGCGCTGGTGGATGTGGAGGAGAAAGAGGGCGTGGTCAAGGTCCAGCTTTTGGGTGCTTGTGGCGGCTGCCCCATGTCCCAGCTTACGCTCACGATGGTTGTTGAGCAGCATCTGAGGAGTAAGATTCCGGAAATTAAGAAGGTAATTCCAGTGTAGTTTAATTTTACTTATTTTTATAATATTTTATTGTATGATGTTGGTAAGTATCAAAAAGATTAAATAACTAAACTCAGTTTTTGCTATAATGATATATATCGAGCCTATTAACCGACTTGTTAGAGAAAAAAAGGCGGTTAAAGGAGAAAAGGTCACTCAGAGATACTTTGGAGGGTTTTGCGAGTGTGGCGGAATCATGTACCAGAAATCGTGGTTCCACTTCGATGGCCATTCGATTCTCATCTCAGAATGTGAGAAATGCTGGAAAAACGAATTCATGAACTTCAACGGCAGAACGAGGAACGGATCCAAGGGAAAGGTTACAGTCGTCGAGAGATCGGACTTCAAAGAGTTCATCAAAGACCACCTCTCAGCCTCCGAGTTCGAAGCCTTGCTCGCGAAAAGCAGGGGGGAAAGTTACAGCTCCACCGCTCTGAGCAGGGCGAAAAAGAAACTTGAGGAAATCGATCTACCTTTCGATGAGGTGCTCGCGTATCTGTAACGATCGAAATTAGATCCCACTCATTTGAAATTATTTGAAATTTGTGATAAATTAGCTGGGCTATCGGTTTAGGTATTTGGACTTCAGTATTTTAACGTTCACGAGCAGCCCGAAAAATAGGTTCGTGTGATAGGTTATTATCCTCCATATCGCAACAAGCGAGCCCAGATACTCCCTCCCGACGAAAAGGGAATAGAAGTAAAACATGCTGGTTTCCGCAATCCCACTGCTACCCGGCGTGATCGGAGCCAGAGAAATGATTACTAAGAAGAGCTGAGATGCAACGGATTCGGCCCAGTGGGGCTGGGTTTTTAATGCGAGAAGCACCGCAGATGGAACGAGAAATTCCGAAAGCCAGATGAGGGACGTTACCGCGAACAGATATACCACGTTAATCTTAGGAATTGCCGTTAGCTTAACGGACGCTTCCCGGAAGAAGAGGAGTTCTCTGGTTATCACGGTCGTTATTCTTTCCGATTTCTTTTTTCCCACAAGCCTTTTAGATAGGGACGCCAACCTAATCGCGATCTTCTCAACGTTTTCCGGATCTTTGAATGAAAAGTAGAGGAATGCGAGAAAGAGCAAAAAGAAAGCTGTGAAAATGAGTCCAGAATAAATTCCGAACTTCGTCGTGAAGTCGGAGATGAATATCATGAGAGGAATAGCGGATATGAAAAATATCGCATCGAGGAGCCTTTCCGCCAGCACGATTGCTGAGGATTCTCCAACGCTCATTCCTCTGTCGGTGAGCATTTTGACCCGAAGGGGTTCTCCGCCGGCAGACGATGGGGTTATGGCTGCCAAAAATCCGGATGCTAGAGAGGTTTGGAAGGCGTAAGAAAAATCAAGATTGTTGCCGAGGTTCAAAGAGAGCAGTTTCAGCCTATAAGCCCAGAAAATCCAGAAGAGGAGGTGAAAAATAAGGCCAAGAGCCAAGTAAATCGGGTTCAGCTCGTATATTATTTTCCAGGTCAGATGCGTCTCAGTGAACTTGAAGATCGCCGCCATTGCGAGGATGCTTATGAGCACCCCAGCTGCCGTTGCCCTTTTCACTCCACGAGTCTTTTCTGCGGACTCCATTCAACACCTCTCCCCCGGAGAAATTCGGCTATCGAGGAAAATGCCGCGGTCTGAAGGATCAACACATGCAGAAAAAGACCGATGGCTATTTTTAATTTTCCCACTCCTCTGCTTAGGAGGAGAATGGGGGAAAGGATTAACAGAGGAAGGAAAAGAGCTATGAAGTATGTGAGTGTGAGTGATAAAAACCAAGAAAGCTTGAAGTTGGGGTTGGGAGAATCTCTCACGAGTTTGAAGTAATTCCACAGCTGAAGTCCGCCGTAATACCACCTCCTTCGCTGAGAGTAAAGCTCTTTCCAGCTGAGCGGAGCCTGTTCTTTTATGTACGATTCCCTCAGGAACAGGGCTTTGTATCCGAGGGCGTGCATTCTCGTCGCAAATTCTGCATCTTCCGTAAGATAACGCTCATCGATGCGATACCTCCGCAAAACATCCCATCTCAAAACACCTATCAATCCGTTGAACTGCCTGAATCCAGATTTTCTGAGGAGAAAATTGATCAACGCGTACTCAACCTCCACCGTCTGCGTGCAGAAGTTTACCGGATTGCTTATCATTCTTGGCGATGAGACGATGTACGCTTCCGTGTCCTCAAGAACTTCAACCGCTTTCACAATAAAATCCTCATCGGGCTCGGAATCGACGTCAAAAATTGCAACGTAGTCAGGTGAGAAGTTCTCAAGTCGTCTTATCGCATCGTTTATGGCTCCAGCACGCTTCCCCCTTGAATGTCCTCTTACGAGTACGTCAACCCCCATCTTTTTCGGAATCCTGTACCTCCGATCCATTTCGCTTTCGAGATCGATAACGTAGAGTATTCTGCAATCCGAATCGGAGAAATTAAGATTCTTTATCTTGGAGACCGATTGCCTTATCATTTCAGGGGGTTCAAAGGGTGAAACGGGAACGATAACCGCAATTTTCATCTGAACACCTACGTCAAGCTGTAATAGAGTTTTTCAACCTCTCTCGAAACGACCTCCCAGCTGTATCTTTCATTCACTGCTTTTAAGCCTTTCTTGGAGAGCTTTTCCGCCAGTTTGTCATCGTCCATGAGTAAGAGTATCTTTTCCGATAGGTCTTCGATATCCGAAAAGACCAGACCCCCTTCAGATGCGACATCCCTGACTCCTGGAATGTTGGAGGCGATGACGGGAGTTGCAGAAGCCATGGCTTCAAGCAAAACTATACCGAACGCCTCAAGCCTCGAAATGGACGGTAAAACGAGTACCTTGGCCCTCCTGATCCAGTCCGCTACCTCACTATCGGGCAACCTTCCCATGAATTCTGCTCCAACGCCCAGCTTTTCTGAAAGCACCTCCAGCCTCTTCCTATCTTCCCCATCTCCAACCACCACGAGCTTAGAATCCTCCATTTTCCGCCTAACATTCTGCATCGCCCTAAGAAGGATGTCCACACCCTTGTACTCCACCAGTCTTCCAACATAAAGAACGACCGGTTCCCTCTCGCTTTTTCCAGGCTTGAAAATCCTCGTGTCGACAGCATTCGGAATCACTTCAACCTTTTCCATGAATTGAGAAAGAATAGGAGACGTTAACGCGTAGCTGGAGGTTGTTGCAACAATCACATCGCAGGATTCGAGCAGTGGAATCGTTATTTTGGCGTTGAACTTCTCGATGAACCCTCCAGCAAAAGAGGGAATCCTGAAACCGTCGACAACTTCCGGCACGAGGACATCGTTGTGATACGTTACGACATGTGGAGAGAGCTTAAGCTCTCTGATCATTCTGGCAAAGAAGGGGGAGGGGATGTGGGAATGGTAAACGTCAGCTTCCAGTTTCGGAAAGGAAAACGGTACGGGAGAGTAGGGCAGATTTAAACATCTCAGCCTTATGACTTCCTCCCCTTCACCCGTTGAGGAGATGACCCTAACGTCATGTTTTTTTGAGAGGAAGGATGTCAAATATTTTACGTGAACCTCTATGCCGCCTACGTGCGGTGGGTAGTAGGGGGTTGTGAAAACCACTCTCATGTTCTCGTGTTCAGTCCTAATTCATAGGCAAGGATCTTCCTCGCCCATCCAAGCTTTTTCCTTTTCATCCCTTCGGCCTTCTCGAAATCAAAGCCTACAAGTTCGATGCCCCTTGCCCCCATCTCCTTCGCCATGCATACCGCCCTATCGCCGTCGGTGAAACCTCCGAAGTTGTAGATCCTATCGAACGGGATGCTTTGAGTCGTTCCAATGAAACCGCCAACCTTCGGAATCAGCGACTCAACCCTCCCAACGTTGTCTCCGTGGGCATGCAAAACGAGAATGCAGCCTTTCTTCTGGACACTCAACAGCAACTCATCAGGTTCTTCCATATCGGTAACGTGAACGTCTGGAATTATTTCAGGCACACCAAGCGATTCAGACACCTCAACCACTTCAAGCAATGCCTTTCCGGCCGTTATTCTGACTCCTCTAAACTTTTCGATGAGCCCCAGCTCCCTTTCTCCGAGAATCGGGCCTATTACGACGACATCCTTCCCCTTAATTTTTCTTTCCAGAACTTCGAGTTCAAGAAGTTTATCCCTCCCAAGCTTGTGCATCAGCACGGCTGAGAACTCATCCTCCTCCTTTGAAAAATCGAAGTCCTTTAATATCTGACGATAGAACTCAAACCACTTCTCAAGATTCATCCAATCGTTTAATTTAAATTAATTAATTTAAGCAT
>Ga0209426_1001424_pt1 | contig 14552 bp, 14 predicted proteins | sample Deesub1362B_J571_FD_187697 | JGI IMG/M metagenome (GOLD analysis project Ga0209426, IMG submission 187697) | Deep oceanic, basalt-hosted subsurface ecosystem from Juan de Fuca Ridge flank, Pacific Ocean, CORK Borehole 1362B_J2.571 (SPAdes)... ...
GAATGATCGTGGGCCAGTTGATCGCCAGCCCCAGCAAGATTCCGCTGGCGATGCCCACAACTATCCCAATTAGACCGCCTACGCTGCTCAAGATGATGGCCTCGGTGATAAACTGGCCCAAAATATCCGAGCGCCTGGCCCCCACAGCTTTACGAATACCGATCTCCCGCGTGCGTTCGGTAACCGATACCAGCATAATATTCATGATCCCGATCCCCCCCACCAGCAGAGACATCCCCGCTATGATGATGGCGCCGAGGAACACATACTTGGTCAAATTCCGCCAGGTTTCCATCAAAGAATCTTTGGTCAAAACCTCAAAATCATTGGGGGCTCCTGGCGGAACTTTGCGGACAGTTCGCAAAATTCCTACTACCTGGTCGATGGCTTCAGCCATCAGGGCCGGATCCTTGGCGCGGGCCGCAAACTCAATGGACTGTCTTTTTCCAAAGAATTTCTGGAACGTGGTGATGGGAATCACAGCCAGATTGTCCTGGCTTTGTCCAAACATGGACCCTTTTTCTTCAAAAATTCCTATCACAGTGACCCGGTGGCCCTCCAGCAAAATCTCCTTCCCCAAAGGATCTTCGAATGGAAACAACTTCTCCGCTATCGCCTGGCCAAGAACACAGACGGCAGCCCGGTGATCCACATCAGATCGTGTAAAAAATCGGCCTTCCTCCACGAAAAAACCGCTAACCAGCGGCCAGAACTCATTCCCCCCATAAACGATCACATCCGGATTGGTTTTTTTATCCCGGTAACGGACCGTCACCCCCCAGTTATAAACCGACGGTGAAATCTGAGCAATCAGAGTGGCGCGCTCCTCCACAGCCTGCACCTGCTCCAGCGTGATGTCCTTCCGATTGCGGTATTTCTCAAAATTTGTCACAATAGCCGGAAACTTCTGAACATAAAATGTCCCGGCTCCCAGGACGGAAAGGTCCTTTTCCACCTTATGGTTCAGGCCAGAAATAAACGTCTGCATTCCAATGACGGCCCAAACACCGATAATGATACCAAGGGTGGTCAGGAATGAACGAAATTTGTTGGCCCGGATCGATTCCAGGGCCATCCAAAAGCCTTCACGCAGTTCCATGTCTCACCTCGTCCGTTTTCAAAAGTAATATAGCCCCATTGCAGATTCAAGGTTTTTCAGGATGCCACATTTACTCAAAGGTACACCTTTAGACATCCAAAAATTCGATGGATTGTTTTATGTACGGAAAAAGCAGGAAAGAAGTTACGCCGATGAATTGCTTACTGGTTCTGTGCGGAGAAGGTTTCGGCCCCGGTAATCTTCCCGCGGATCACATCGGCAACAGAAATGGTGGTCAGAAAACGCTGAATCTCCTTATTCACCCGCAGCAGCGGAGAACGGATAATGCAGTTATCCATAAGCAGGCACTCGTCTTTCCGCCCGGACGCGCATTCCACAAATTCATATCCCCCCTCAATAATTCGAATGAGCTCGGAGAGAGAAAGATCCTGCAGGGACGATTCCAGCACATACCCCCCTTTGGGCCCTTGAATAGACCGGATAATCCCAGCGCGGGTCATCTTCTGCAATATTTTTGCCAGCAGCTCCCTGGGAATCTGGAAACGCTCCGCAATGTCCTTTGCCGTGGTCACGCCATCGGTCAGGGCAATGTGGCGCAGTGCAATTAAACTGTACTCAACTTTTTTTGTAAGCCGAAGCATATAGCCTTCCCAAACTCTTCAGAACGGACCGGAATTGCCCCCCGGCCTGTTATCTGTTTACTCTCCATACAAATAAGACCGAAAAAGTCCTATATAAGATAGTAAAGATTTCCGCCAATTCAAACATTTTCTTGAGCAAATTTGTTTTCACATTTCGATTAAGGTTCAGGACCAGGCCATAAAAGAAAAAAGGGACACCAAAGGCGCCCCTTTCTCCGGCAAAATATGGTCCGAAAGATCAGGTAAAAATAATCTGCGCGCCTGCAGACATCTCGTAGAACTCACCCACGGTCAGGATGCCGTCCACCTGCTCGCAGAAATCTTCGGGCTTCAGGTGAAACATATCTACCGTGGCTTTGCAGGCATAGATTTTGGCCCCGGCATCATGGATCATTTCTATGAATTCGTCCACCGGCGGGATGTCCAGTTTTTCCATTTCCCGCTTCATCATCCAGGTAGCCAGAGCCGACATGCCTGGCAAAATCCCAATAATGCTGGGAATGTGCATGGCCGGATTTCCCACCGTAGCGACCTTTAACTTTTTCATTCGTTTCTTCACGATGGCATCCAGCCCGAAGAAGGTGAAAAAGAGATTCGCCTCGATGCCCTCCATACGCGCGCCGTTGGCCATAATCAGGCCCGGATAAACCCCCTCCAGCGAACCCTTGGAGATAATAATGGACACTTTTTTGATCTTCTCTTCCTGCGCCATTGCAGCTCTCTCCTTTTTTGGTTACACACAGCCGTGTGGTTTCGGCAGACCGGCAATTTTGGCCGCTTTCTTCGCGGGACCGCCTGGAAACAGCTGGTAGAGCTCTTTCACCGGAACACCACCCGCATTTTTAAGCCGGCGGATGGACGGAGCTGTCCCTTTTTCCTCGTACTCCTTCCGCATAAACCGGATTACGTCCCAGTGGCGGTCCGTAAGCTCCTCAATTCCCTCTTCCTTCGCAATGGCTTTCGCCAGTTCCTCATCCCAATCATTCAAATTGACCAGATACCCCTCGTCATCCACTTCAACTTTCCGACCATTATACTCCTTATACGGCATTCTGAACCTCCTCCAGTTCTTTTTTCCCATTTCCGTTATTCCGCGCCGGAAGGATTTCCGGCCGGGCAATGTTTTTCAGAAACTGGATCCCAAAGGCCAGTCCCCGGCGAAGCTCCGGAGACTTCAGCTCTTTCATCAGCTGCCAGAACGTCACATCGCCTTCGATCTCAATATCCAGATTTTTATAGACCGAGACTGCATTGTTGACGGCCATCAGCATGTCCGGCTGCGTCAGATTCTTCACCGTTTGCAGAATGGTCACAATATTCTCACCCAGATGGCGCACATCTTCCACGGTAAACGCCGTCACAATGCGATCCACAATTTTGATGAGCTCGCCAAAGAACTGGAAATACCCTTTCCGGTCGAATTCATCCAGGGTTTCCAGCAACTCCAAGAAGGCGGCTTTGGTAATGGGTGCGGCGTCCCGGACAAAATCGTCCAGGCTCTCCAGCTGGTCCAGCACTCGGGTTAGGCGCCGGACGTTGCGCAGCAGCTTTTTTAGAAGAAAAAGCAGATCTTTGGAATCGAAATGATAGGCCACTTCGTCCAGCTCTACCACCGCCGTCTGAAACACATCTGCCGCAATGCGGTTCAGGTCATCTTTCAGTTCCTGAATTTCCCGGCGGTGTCGCTCCTGCTCCTTCAACTGATCCGTAATCCAGTCCAGTTTTTGCTGAATGTCTTGTAACTGCAGTGCCAGTTCTTCATTCGTCATCGTCATGCCCTCTTTCCTGCCATATTCATCTGGGCCTCAATCGGCAATTCTGCTCCCTTCAGCAGCAAATTCCAGTACATCCACCGGAACATCATTTTGCCCCAGTGATTCATTTTGGTCTCTTCCAGCAACGAAAAGGGACCGATACCCGGCAATGGGAATTTGCCCGGCAGCGGTTCCACATCGTAGTTGAAATCGATCAGAATCCCCTTGCCAAATCCGGATTCAATGAAACAGTTGGCGTGGCCGTCGAACTGGGCCGTGAGCGGCCGGCCCTCCATAGCCCGCAAGATGTTTTCGAAGAGGATTTCGGCTTCGAAATGGGCCACCGACCCAGCCTTCGAGCTGGGCAAATCTGTGGCGTCGCCAATCACAAATATGTTTTCGTACTGCTTGGACTGAAGCGTATGTTTGTCGGTGGGAACGAAATTCAGATCATCCCCAAGGCCGGAACGGGCGATAATCTCATCGCCCATATTTGTTGGGATGGTCACCAGAAGATCGTACTCCACTTCCCTTTCATCGTAAGAGATGATCTTGTTTTTACCTGTGTCGACCCGTTCAATGTCGAAGTCCGGCACCAGGTGAATGTTCTTTTTCTCCAGGAAATGTCCCAGGAACTTGGAAGCGCGCGGTTTTGTAAATGCGCCCGGCAGCGGCGTGACGTAAATGATCTCGGTCTTATCGCGGATCCCCTGTTCGGTGAACCACCAGTCCGCCAGAAACACAAACTCCAGCGGTGCCACCGGGCATTTGATGGGCATTTCCACCACATGCACCACCAGCCGCCCCCCTTCCCAGTATTTGAGGAAATTGGCCAGGCGTGTGGCACCCTCCAGGGTGTAAAAATCGAAAATGTTCTGGTACCAGGCACCGTCTTTCAGCCCTTCTGTTTCCTCCGGGTGAATCCGCACGCCGGTGGCAATGATCAGATAATCGTAAGGCAGAATTTTTCCGCTTGAAAGCTTGATCCGGCTTTTGTCCGGCTCAATCACTTCTGCCCGTTCCATCACTACATTTACGCCGGGGGGGATAAAATCACGCTTCGGCTTGATCACATCGGCACGTGAATAAATCCCAAACGGTATGAACAGAAACCCTGGCTGGTAATAATGCACTTCCTCCTGATCGATAATGGTGATTTCCCATTCAGCCGGGTCCAACACCGGCGCCAGCTTGTTAACCATAATGGTTCCACCGGTTCCAGCTCCTAAGATTACCAGCTTCTTCATCCTTCCATCCTCATCCCTTCGTTGAACCGTTACGCTGCACCAACTTTTTCAACTTTTGCATCCTGCCATTTTTCCATAGCGTCAATGAGCTTTTCCAGCACATCCATCACCTGGGCAATGTCGTGCCCGTCCAGAAAAGAAAGAATCTCCGCATGCATCTCATTGTACTCTTCATCCATCCGCTGGGCCAGCCTTCGGCCTTCCTCCGTGAGGGAGATAATCTTCATCCGCCGGTCCGTTTCTGGCTCTTCACGGTTCACATACCCTTTTTTCTTCAATTCATCCACAATGCGGGTCAGCCGACCGGGTGTAAGGTGCATCCCCGCGGCCAGATCTTTGATGGGCACTGTATCGTTCCGGAGAAGAATACGCAAACACCGGAACTCTGCCACCCGCACTCCATACTTGGCTGCGAAACTGGTCTGGCGTTCCTGGCACAATTCATACAGGCGCAAAACCAAATCGGACATCCTGGCTGCATACTCCCTCATCATGGCTCTGCCCTTTCTTTGTTTGTTAACTTTTACACGTAACAAATATACATTCCGCTAACTTCTTAGGCCAACAAAGCCATACATTCTAAAGGGAAAAACGAATAATTATTTCACAGAACTGTTTGAATCACCATCAATTATCCGCTATGATGTTGAATATTTCATCACTTCTCTTTTACACCAAAAAGGAACGGCCTGAAATTTCTCCCCTATCAAACGCTTATATGGCAATGTATTCTGTTGTTATTCTATGCTATTTTTCAAATACTGGTGAATTCCACCACAAATTACTAATTGAAATATAATGTAAACACTGGCAAACGTTCACCTAATTCTTACAATTTTTACGATGCGGGAAAATTTTTTTGGTGACAGATTCGCGTCATTAAAATTTTGTAGCCCAAAAATATTGTCAGAAACACAGAAAGCCTCTCACCGTTCCGGAACCGGCAAGTCCACCTTACCCATCATACCGCGGGGGCGGATTCCGGGAAGACTCCTCACGACCAAAGGAAACAATACCTGAAACGCCCTGGGAAAAAGAGAGTTCAGGCCGGTACACCCGTGGAAGGATTAAACTTGAGGGATTGGAGCTCCAACCAGCTCCGAAAGGCGTTTTATGACCCCCGCAAGAATAGAGTCGGGTGTGGAGGCGCCTGACGTCAGTCCAATACGGCAAGTTCCTTCAGGAAGCCAGTCCTGCAGAACTACCACTTTCCTGGTCCGCGAATCTCGGGTACGGATTTCTCTGGCATTGATTAGATCCTGTGGACCCTCGACATGGTAAGCAGGGATAAATCGGCTGGCGATTTCCGCCAGGTGCCCGGTGTTGCTAGATCCGAACCCACCCACCACCAGCATCCGATCGGGATGTTCCTGCTGGATCAGCTCCACAACAGCCTGCTGGCGATCCTCGGTGGCGCTGCAAATGGTGTCAAAATTTAAGAAGTGCTCATCCACGGCGCATTCTCCGTAGCGATCTGCCAGGGCTGCACGGATCATCGCCGCAATCTCCATCGATTCCGAACGCAACATGGTTGTCTGGTTGGCGATCCCGATTTTCGCAAGATCTGTCCCCGGATCAAAACCTGGAGAGGCGTGTGCGCCCAGCCTTTCCAGAAAAACCTCCGCAGAGATCACCCCCCGGATGGCATCGCACAGGATGCCGGCTTCCTTTTTGTCCTTTACCACCACAAATTTGGCACCGGGAAATTTCTGTACACGGGAAAGCGTGGCCTGGGTTTCTTCGTGGGCAAACTTGCCGTGCACAACCGTTGTAAATCCTTTTCGGGCATACTGTTCAACCCTCTTCCACACCGAAAGAACCGAACCGCACGTGGTATCGACGATAATACAGCCCCGTTGCCGCAGTTTCTGGACGGTCTCTTCTCGTGCACCAAAAGCGGGAAGCACCACAACATCTTCTGGCCGGATCCGGGAGAAATCCATCTGGAGCTGGCGGCGGCCATCCAGAATTTCGATGCCCATGGCCCGGGCTTTTTCGTTCACATAAGGGTTGTGCACAATTTCTCCCAACAGGTAGATGCGGCGCCCGGGAAATTCGCGGCGTGTCTCGTAAAGATAATCAATGGCACGTTCCACGCCGTAGCAAAAACCGAACTCTTTTGCCAGCAGAACGGTTACCCGGCCAAGCTGCAGGCGGTTTCCCTGCTCCCGGATCCACCTGATGAGGCGGCTGCCATATGCACTGTCCAGTTCCGGTGCCACTTCGTCTTTGCGGCCAAAGCCACGCCGACGCAGAACCTCCGCTTCCTTTCCTCGTCCATCCGCCATCTTTTCTTCTATCAAGAATTCCCTCACCTGATTTTACGGATCCGGTTGGGCGCCTGCCAACCTCCGACCTTTTAAAATGTACCCAAAAACCCTGCAGGACTCCTACATCATGGCTTCCAGTTTTTCTTTGATTTCTTTTTCCTCTGGAAATCGGCCGGTCTGTTTCCGGGAAAAGATCAGCTGGCCATTCGCGGTAATCTCAAACACACCCCCGCTGCCCTGCACCAGTTCTACCTCAACGTCCAATTCTTTTTTCAGATAATCCGCCAAACTGGCGGCTCGTGGGTAATAGTTTCAAACGACGCAGTATTCAATTTGAACCTTCATCCGAAACCTCCTTCCATTTGACCGTTTTTCCGCCAAGCCTTTTTCCCTCTTTTTCGGGCAAATACGGGATAACAATATAGGACGGGCCTTTCCCATTTGCAAAAGTTCTTTACTTCACGGATCCGGGTCGGGCTTCCAGCCGGGCCATGCAGCGAAAGGCAGCTTCATCAAGCTGGCGCGGAAGTCCGCAACGCTGCAAGGGATTTTCGCCAAAGGCAGCACGCCAGACCTCGGGACTCTCCATGCACAGATAAATTTGCACCTTCTCCGATTCTCCGCGGATCCAGCGGACCATTTCCCGAAACATCTGCTCCCGGAGAGGCCGGAAGTAGCGGAATTTTCCATCCTTTCCCGGAAACAGTTCTGCAAGCAGCAGCCGGCTTTCAGAATGCCGCTCACGGATAATGCGGTCCATCTCCCGCGGAAAACGGAGGGCCCCCAGGCTGATCCACACAATCTGCTCGGCCGGAATTCTCCGGAAAATCTTCCGCACAGTTTCCCGGTACCCCTCCCGCCATTCCGGATACCAGATAATCGGGTCAAAATGAAAGCCGATCAGATATCCGGTTTCGGCACAGCGGCGTGCCGCTTCCAGCCGTTCGGCAAGCAACGGCGCATTGGGCTCTTCCGTCCGGATCAGCTCATCCGGATTCAGCGACCAGGAAACCACCACCCTTCCCTCCGGATGGAATTCCAGCAGATTTTCCACCTGCGTGGTTTTGGTTTTGAGTTCCAGCACAGCATTGGGCTGTTCCAGGAAAAAAGGGATCAGCTTCTTGCTGTAATGGGTGAGATGCTCCAGAGTGAGGCTGTCCGTCAGTTCGCCAGTGCCAATCCGGTAGAAAAAGCTGCGGTTCTCAGAAAGCACTTTCTCCAGCTCGGCCAAAAGATCCTCAACATTCACATACACGGTCATGTATGGATTGTTCAGATAACCCTGCAGAATGCAGTAGGTGCACCCCACATCACAGTTGGTGGCAAAGTTAATAAAATAATACCCACAGCACACATAATTCTGGGTGCCGGGACAGGGTTTTAAAAATTTCCCTTCCTGTTTGGCCAGAACCAGGACTTTCTTTCCCGAACGAACAGAGGATTTTTTTACCTCCTCGCCGATATCGGCAATGAACCTCTGCGGGATTGCAGCCTCCACCCGTCCCAGAATTTCGGCAACAAACGGATGGTTGGCCACCCTTTTTTCAATCCATATTTCTTCAGGCAAAAAGCGGCGATACATGACTATATCTGCTCCTGCAGTTTCGGGTTAAGGAATTCCTCCAGACGGCGCAGCTGTCCAGACGCCGCTCGTTCGGCAAGAGCGCGTACGCCTTTTTCACACTCCTCCGCAGAACGAAAACGGATGACAACCTGGCCTCTTGCACTCTCAAAATACGGGCTGTGTTCAATTTGCACATTGGGAGGTAGATGAAGTTCCCGCACCCACTGGCGGAATGCATCCTCCAGACGGGAGAACAGCGGGTACCGCCGTCTGCGAAGCCAGGCAAAAAACTCGGACTGACGCGCCCCCGCCGGCTGCTGTTTCCCAACAATCCGGCGGCACTCTTCACCGGACAAGATTTCCGCCACAGACTGTTCGATCCTGCGCGAAAGATCCGACAGCAGGAGCGCGGCCTCTCTCTGCCGGTTCTTCCCCATTCCCAGTTGCAGTACGGCATCCACAAAGGCCTCCTGATCGGCGCGAGGAAGCTTTGCCAAAAAATCGATCATCTCCCAGGAAAGGCGGTCCTCAGCCAGGGCTTTCTGGGCGAGCGGCGCCATTTCCAGAACTTTCTCCAGCCTTGCCACCCAGAGCGGATCACGCCCGAAACCGAGGAGAGGGAGATACTCCGTGCGGACGACATCTTCCGGCAGGCGAAACACCCCCCGCAAACAGCCAAGGACGTGAGCCTTTTCCACCAGATTCAGTTCGCGGACGCTCAGGTTTTCCTCCAGAACCCGCCGGTACCATTCAAGCATGTCCGCACTCCGCGGCAGAACCGAACACTTCACCTCCGTCCACCCCAGCTCCCGGATGGCCATCAGCCGCCGCCATCCGGAAACAATACGATACCGGCCGTTCTCCTCCACCTGCACCAGCGGAAGATGCAGAAGTCCTACCCGGCCAATGGAACTCCGGAGATGACTTTCATCGCGGAAATAACTCATTCGGAACCGGTCATCGGACCAGTCCAGCTCATTCAGAGCCACGGTTTGCCGCTGAAGATCAGCCATCATGCTGTCTCTCCGCAGTAGGTACGGATCAGATTTCGGTAATGTTCTGCCTCCTGCAGCTTGCCCCGTTTTTCGCTGCCCCCGGCTACAATCTCACATTTCTGACGCAGCATTTCCTGCGTAGCACGGTAATCTTCTTCATTTAAAACACCACTTTCCAGCATTTTTACCAGGGCCCGGATACGGAAACGGTCCATCCCCCAGAACTTCTGCGACTGCTGTCCCTCATGTCCGTTCCGCTTGATGATCAACGGTTCAGTGAGAAGGTAAATGGGATACCGGGCGCCCACGCGAAGCCAGAGGTCGTAATCCTCGCAGGCTGGCAGGTCTTCATCAAACAGGCCGACCACATCAAAAACGCTGCGGTGCAGCATAACAGAAGAAGGACTAACCAGACAGAGGGGCAACATCTTCTGGTAGATCCAGCCGGAGTATTTGCGGTGCTTTTTCTTTGGATTTACCCGCCGCCCGTATCGGTACCAGATTTCTTCGGTATAGCAAACCCTGGCATCCGGATGGCGGGCAAAAAATTCCATCTGGCGCTCCAGTTTCCTGGGCAACCACAGATCATCGGAATCCAGGAAACAGATCCATTCTCCCGAGGCAAGCTGAATGCCACGGTTCCGGGCGGCAGAAGGGCCACGATTTTCCTGCCAAATATATGTGAGCCGTCCGTCGTATTTCTGAAGAAGATCAGGGGTACCATCCGTGGAGCCGTCGTCCACGACAATCAGTTCAAAGTCCTGGTAAGTTTGCGAAAGCACCGACTCCACACACTCGCGGATGAAGCGCTCGCGATTGAATGTTGGGATGATAACGGTTACCTTTGGCATGGCCCGTTTTTCCGTTCATCCGGCTTTTTTCTTTTTAACCATTTAACCGGTAGTGAGGAAAAATGGTTTCTCTGAACATTCATCTTGGCGGCACAGATCAGAGAGCCCGTGCGTGCGCAAAATAAAGGTATAGTTCATAGATAACCAGGAGGGCATAAAGCGCAAAAACGGCACCAATCATCCAGTCTACGCGGACGTTGCCCAAAATTTCGAAATTCTTATGAATGAGGAGAAACAGGATTCCTAACGAAGTGATGGCTAGTTTTACCAGAAAAAAAACCAGCGGATCTTTTTGAATAAGGAAAGCCATCACCGGATTCAGTTCGATGCCCCCTTTTTGGAGTAGATAGAGGGTGATGAATGCATCGGCAATACAGAGCACAACGACCCCCAGGACAACAAACAAATAATGTGGCTCGTAGCGATCCACATAGTAGTTTTTGGCTTCCTCTCTACGCCGCGCTGCTTTCCGGCGCCCGCGGAACATGTAGCGACTGATGGGTGGAGTAGGCTTCCGCCGGCGGTCAGCGATTACTCGCCGTTCGGTTTTTTCAGAGGCACTTTGTTTTTCTGTCAACCCCTTCTCCTCCGGTTTTATTTTCGGAATTCCCGCAGGATGTTAGCCTATTCGGCACGGCGCCGGATTTTCTATTTGCTTTCAAAAAATATACCAATCCTGAAAATTTTCCATTTTTTTCTTGTGCTCCGTCCATTTTTTTCTTATAGTGAAATAGGCAGTGTTGGCAGGAAGGCACAGAAGTTGGAGGTTGGCTATCGGAAACGGTAAGTTTTGCAGGCATACATTTGGAGATTTTCCCAAGCCCATCCAGGTGTTCCTCTGGGGACCCTTCCACTTCATTCCCATAGCAATTGAAATCGACTTCTGGTAATTCCGCCCAACCTTTTGATACTCAACATCGTCGCCCGATTCAGGACTAATTGTTCTGGCCATCGGCGTCGATAAAAAGATGGAGGAGTCTTTTTTCACCAAACGGGGAGGTACGAAAAATGTCGAAACCGAAATATTTAATAAAACTGGAGCAGATCCCTCAATTGAGCCAGAAAGAACGGGAAGATCTGGAACCGGTGCTGGAACGTTTTGCTTTCCGGACCAACGAATATTACCAGTCCCTGATCGACTGGTCCGATCCAGATGATCCGATCCGCCGGATTGTCATTCCCAGTGTGGAGGAGTTGAACCTGTGGGGTAAGTTGGACGCCTCCAACGAAAGCAGCTACACCCGGGTTCCCGGTCTGCAGCATAAGTATGAATACACCGCTCTTCTGCTGGTGAATGACGTCTGCGGCGCTTACTGCCGGTTTTGCTTCCGTAAACGACTATTCATGAATGAGAACGATGAGGTTGTGCGCGATGTAAGTCCGGGGATTGAGTACATTCGCAATCATCCGGAAGTGAACAATGTATTGCTCACGGGCGGCGATCCGCTGGTGCTTTCCACCCGAAAGCTGGAAAACATCATCCGCCAGCTGCGCGAGATTCCACACGTCCAGATTATCCGGATCGGCACAAAAATGCCGGCTTTTAATCCGTTCCGCATCCTCAACGATCCGGATCTGCTGGAGATGTTCCGCAAGTATAGTACACCCGAAAAGCGCATTTACGTAATCGCCCATTTCAACCATCCGCGTGAGATCACACCGGAGGCCACACAGGCGATGCATCTTCTGCAACAGGCAGGAACGGTAACGGTCAATCAGACGCCGATGCTGCGGGGGATCAACGACGATCCGCAGGTGATGGGAGAACTGTTCAACAAACTGTCCTACATCGGGGTGCCGCCATATTACGTATTTCAATGCCGGCCCACTTTGGGCAACAAGATGTTCTCCGTACCCATTGAAGAAGGATTTGAAATTTTTGAACAGGCCCGCATGCTGGGTTCGGGGCTGGCGAAAAGGGCACGCTTTGTGATGTCTCACGCAACGGGCAAGATTGAAGTGGTGGGGATGACGGAAGAATACGTGTACATGCGCTACCACAGGGCCGCAAATCCAGCCGAAAAAGCCCGGTTTCTGGTCCTGCGGCGCAATCCAGATGCCTACTGGTTTGACGATTACGAAGAAGTGGTAAATGAATTTTACTTCGACAATCCGTTCCGCTCGGCAGTAGGCATTTGACCGCACATTTTCCTCCCGGGTTAACCGGGAGGAATTTTCTTTTGCTCTGTTTTGTCCGCTTTGCGGCTTGCATTTCCCAGAAGATTATGATAGATTCACTGCGCCCTGACAGCGAGCAGGAGATGGAATGCGCTTCTGGGAGATTTTGCTACTTGCGATTGCACTGGGGATCGACACTTTTTCGGTAGGAATGGCCGTAGGCACCGCTTCTGCGGGAGCGAGGCAAATGTTCCGCCTTTCGTGGCATTTTGGCCTGTTTCAATTTTTTATGCCGCTACTTGGATGGCAATTTGGCGCGGTCCTGGCAACTTTTCTTGGACCGTTCAACCGGTGGCTGGCACTGCTCATTTTCTTTTTTGTCGGCGCCAGAATGATCCAGGAGGGCATAAAAAACACTCATACCACCGGAAACGCTGTGACCGACCGGACCCGCGGGTGGAGCTTGGTGCTGCTCTCTCTCGCCACAAGCATGGACGCTTTCGGAACAGGGATCGGGCTGGGCCTGCTGGTCTCAGACCTGCTTTACATATGCATCATCATCGGTGTTACGGCGGCCGTGATGACGTTTACTGGGATGCTTCTTGGCAACCTCCTGCACCGGTTCCTCACTTTCCGGTCGGAAATTGTGGGCGGGGTTCTTCTCTGGCTGGTTGGTTTTAAGATGTTTGCATGAAGAGCAATTTAGGCAACCACCACTTTTCATAGACAGGCTTCAAATCTTAAAGTTAGGGGTTTTTCATCCCGGCTGAACATCCGATCTTTTCTAAAAACCAATCGCAGTTGCCAATTGCGAGAGGGATTCGTATATTTTGATTTCAGTCTAAACCGAATCGGTCTGGCAAAAGACATGAGATACAGCAGAGAACATATCCGGAACTTCTCGATCATCGCCCATATCGATCACGGAAAGTCCACCCTTGCGGACCGGTTCCTGGAAATCACCCGTGCTATTCCCGAACGGGATATGGTTTCGCAGGTTCTGGATAATATGGACCTGGAACGGGAAAAGGGCATCACTATCAAGAGCCACGCGGTCACCATGGAATATACGCTGGAGGGGGAAACATACACCCTGAACCTGATTGACACACCTGGACACGTTGATTTTTCCTACGAAGTATCCCGGAGCCTGGCTGCATGTGAGGGGGCTATTCTGGTGGTGGATGCAGCCCAGGGTGTAGAAGCGCAAACGGTCAGCAACGTGTACCAGGCGCTGGAACACAATCTGGTGATCATCCCGGTCATTAACAAAATTGATTTACCCAACGCGCAAATTGACACTGTAATGCACCAGATTGTGGACCTTCTGGGATGCGATGAGGAGGAGATCCTTCTGGCCAGTGCAAAGACGGGACAGGGCGTTTCGGAAATTCTTCAGGCCATTATCCGGCGTATTCCTTCACCTCATGGCCATCCTGACAACCCGCTGAGAGCGCTCATTTTTGATTCCTACTTTGACAGCTACCGGGGAGCGGTGGCGCTGGTGCGGATTGTGGATGGAAAAGTGAAGCCGGGAGACCGCATCCTGTTCTTTTCTACCGGAAAATCTTTCGAAGTTCAGGAAGTCGGACTCCTTCGCCTCGAAAAAATCCCTCAGCCCATTCTGAGCGCCGGCCAGGTGGGATACATCATCGCCGGCGTAAAAGAAGTACGGGATACCAAAGTGGGGGATACAATTACGCTGGCAGACCGGCCAGCCAAAGAACCGCTTCCCGGGTACCGTGAACCCAAACCGATGGTGTTCAGTGGGCTGTTCCCGGCGGATAGTGACGACTATGAAGAATTAAAATCCGCACTGGAAAAACTGAAACTGAACGACGCTGCCATCACATTTGAGCCGGAGACGTCCGCAGCGCTGGGATTTGGTTTTCGCTGCGGTTTTCTGGGTATGCTCCACATGGAAATTGTTCAAGAACGGCTGGAACGCGAATACGGGTTGAATATCGTTACCACCGTTCCGAACGTGGAGTACAAAGTCTATACCAAACGGGGCGATGTTCTGATCGTTGACAACCCGGCTCTTTTCCCTAA
>Ga0209426_1001425_pt1 | contig 14543 bp, 13 predicted proteins | sample Deesub1362B_J571_FD_187697 | JGI IMG/M metagenome (GOLD analysis project Ga0209426, IMG submission 187697) | Deep oceanic, basalt-hosted subsurface ecosystem from Juan de Fuca Ridge flank, Pacific Ocean, CORK Borehole 1362B_J2.571 (SPAdes)... ...
TCCAGACGTTGGACGCACCCACGTTGCCGGTGCCGTATCGACGGATGTCGACGCCTTTCACCAGCCGCCCCACGACGTAGGCCGTGGGGAACGCTCCCAGCAGATAGGCTCCGACACAGAGCAGGACACCCAGCCAGGCCATACCTCCCTCCGGGAAACGGTTGTCTCGATCAATCCAGGAGCCGACGAATCCGCGGCAACGCCTCCTGGGCGGCCACCTCGCCAGCGCGGATGACCTCCGCAGCCCGCCCGAAACCGCTGAGGACCATCACGCCCGCAGGGATCGGAGGGCGGATCAGCACGTCCGGATTGGCCGCCTCCAGGCTGCGCCGGTTGGCCTCCTGCTGCATCACCATCACCGAACGCCAGAGGACTTCCATCAGCTCGACCAACCCCTCCGGGACGAACCGTCGGCGTTGCAGCGCCTCGGCGAAAAAAGCCACCGCTTTCTCATCGGTGGAGACGTCCACAGCGATCACCACGTCGGCCCCCATCTCCCGGACCACGTCGGCGGGGAGGTTGTCCAACAGCCCCCCGTCCACCAGCAACTGCCCGTCCCGCTCCACCGGCGGAAACACGCCGGGGAGCGCGGTCGTCGCCCGGACCGCCTCCACCACCGAGCCTTCCCGCAGGACCACCTTCTCCCCACTGTTCAGGTCGACAGCGACCAGGGCCAGCGGGAGCCGCAGCCGGTCGAAGGTGGCGTCACCCAGGCGTTCCCTCAGGTACCCCTCAATCTTATCCGCTGCTACCAGCCCCCTGCGGGGGAGGGACCGTTCGAGGAACCCGATCAGATGGCGGGGATTGGAGAACTGAAGGGCCTCCGCCTCCAGATCGGCGGGTGAAAAACCCGCCGCATAGGCCGCAGCGATGAACCCACCCATACTGGTGCCAGCGAGGAAATGAATGGGAATCCCCTCCTGTTCCAATACCTTCAACACACCGATGTGGGCCAGCCCCCGCACCCCACCTCCGCTCAGGGCCAGACCCACCCGGGGAAGCCGAAACCCCCGCCGCAACCGCTTCCACAGCGCACCCCACATATCTCTCCCTTGCAGTACAGGACTGCTGTTCCATCACAGAGACACAGAGGACACAGAGTTTTTCCCCGGATCTCGTGAGTCTCTCTGTGCTCTCCGTGCCTCTGCAGCGTCTCATCGTATAGTGCCCGTCCCTTATGGACCAACCCAGCGGTATTGGATGGAAGGCATCCCCCACGCCCCCAGGATCTCTTCCGGGGAGAGGGTGGAAAGACGGGATTGGAAGCCCATCCAGAGATCAAGGAAACTGGGAGTCGGAGAGAGTTCGACCACCTCCGGTTCCCCCTCGATCCCCCCCAGTTCCGCCGCCTTGGCGATCGCGTCCTCCAGCGTGCCCAGGTCGTCCACCAGCCCGGCCTCCAACGCCTGATGGCCGGTGTAAACCCGCCCATCGGCCAACTCCCGCACCTGATCCAGCGACAGGCCGCGCCGCTCCGCCACCACCGCCACAAAGTCCTCGTACACCTCGTCGATGATCCGCCTCCAGAGCGCTTGCTCCTCCTCGGTCATCTCCCGGAAGGGGGAGCCGATGTCCTTCGCCGGGCCGCTGGCGATGACCACCACCTCCACGCCAAGTTTCTCCATCAGCCTCTCGGCGTTGACGAACTGGCTGATCACGCCGATCGAACCGGTGAGGCTGTCCGGATGGGCGACGATGTAATCCGCACCACAGGCGATGTAGTAGCCACCGGAGGCGGCCACCGACCCCATTGAGACCACCACCGGCTTCTCCATCTCCAGGAGCATGCGGTAGATCTCGTCGGAGGCGACCACGTCCCCGCCCGGGCTGTCGATGCGCACCACGACCGCCCGCACGAAGGGGTCCTCCTCTGCCTGTTCCAACAGGTCCTCGACCCGCTTCGGGGTGATCGCCTGCAGGCTGGTCGCGTTACGGCTACTGACGATCATCCCGTCCAGCCGGATCACCGCCACCGCCGGACCGGTGGCACGGGGCATAGGGGCCCCCTGGGCAGCCAGGCCCCCCAGCCCGATCATCGTCACCACGCTCGTCCCCAGGCAACCACAAAGGGGCAACATGAAGCCCAGCGTGAAGGCCAGGAAGATGTAGAGGATAGATCGCTCGCGCACCCACCGACCGGCACTCTCTCGCATCGTCATAGGATACTCCTCCCTATATCCAGCCACCTGACACTTTTGAAGGGGGCCTCCCGCAGGTTCCTACGACGCACCCGAGCGCGCCGTAAAGGGTGCCCTGACTGGTCGCTTGCGCTGTCAAGCCGTGCATTAACCTGCGGGAGGCTGGCAAACTGTCAGGTAGCCAGTCCCTATATCTACCACAGGGGCGCAGAGGGTACAGGGTCCCGACCTCTGAGTCTCTGTGGTTCAAGATCCCCGCGACAACGCCAACGAGGGGTTCTGCTCGAACTGGTGGAACCATTCCAGCACGTCCAGGATCGTCTGGGCCAGGGCTCGTGCCCGCTCGGGGGCAGCGTGTGCAAAGGAAAGGATCGCCCGGTAGGTCTCCGCGCAGGCGCTGTTCTTCTCGTGCTCGGGCAACACCGCCCGGCGGCCGACCTCCACGATCGCCAGTAAAGCAGAGCGGTCCGAGGTGTTACGTACCGAGGGCTGCCGGGGGGCCCCCGGCAAACCCATCCCCCGCGACCTGACTACCTCGAAAGCGAAGCCCATCTCCTCGCGGACGACCCGGTCCAGGACCTCGGCGATGGTCAGCCCCAGTCCGGCGTGGCGGGCCAGTTGCCCCTCCAGACTGCGCACCTGCCCATCCCACCGCCGGATCTCCTCCCAGACCATCCCCTCCCCCTCCGCAAGCGGCTCCAGCCCGCAGTACCCGTGCTCGACCAGGTAGGCGACGGCGGCGAACAACAGCGCCGCCGCCTCCTGTCGGCGATCCTCCAACCGGCCGAACAGATCGACCAGCACGGTCCGCGCCTCTCCCTTCTCAAAGAAGAACTCAGAAAGATACTGCGCGACCACACCGCTGGCGATCAGGTGGGCCCGCTCCCGATCGGCCAGGAGGTCGGCTACCTCCGGTGGGACGCCGACGAACCGCTTGATCTCCTCGCGCGGGGCAGGCTGAAGCGGTGCTCCGCAGTGCTGACAGGTGAGCAGACTATCGTCCGTGTACTGCTTGCAGGCGGCACAGACGACCATGATTTGCTGGTTGCACCAGGGACAACGAGAGGCAGGCACCGCGATCGGTCGCCCACAATGCCGACAGGTCAGATCCCCCTCACCCCCCACCTCACTCCTCCAGTCGCAACAGGGCCAGGAACGCCTCCTGAGGGATCGTCACCCGCCCGAACTGCTTCATCCGTTTCTTCCCCGCCTTCTGCTTCTCCAGCAACTTTCGCTTACGGGTGACGTCCCCACCGTAGCACTTCGCCAGCACGTCCTTCCGCAGCGCCTTCACCGTCGCCCTGGCGATGATCCGCCCGCCGATGGCCGCCTGAATGGGCACGGGGAACAACTGGCGGGGGATCACCTCCTTCATCTTGCGCACCAACGCCGAGCCCTTCTCGTAGGCCTGATCGCGGTGGACGATGAGGGCCAGCGCATCGACCGGCTCTTTGTTGACCAGGATCTCCAATTTGACCAAGTCGCCCGCCCGATAGCCGTCGAAGGTGTAGTCGAGGGAGGCGTACCCCCGCGTGGCCGATTTAAGCCGGTCGTGCAGGTCGACGATCATCTCCGCCAGCGGCATCCGGAAGTGGAGCACGACCCGCTGCGTGTCCAGCGTCTCCGTCGTCTCCAACTCCGCCCGACGGCGGCGCATCAACTCCATCACCGGACCCATATACTCGGCGGGGGTGAAGACCTGCACCTTCATCCACGGCTCACGGATCTCCTGGATCTCCGCCGGGTCGGGTAGATCGGCCGGACTGGAGATCTCGATGACTTCCCCGTTTCGCTTGACGACCTGGTAGGCCACGCTGGGGGCGGTGGCGATGAGGTCCAGGCCGTACTCCCGCTCCAACCGCTCCTGGACGATCTCCATATGGAACAGGCCCAGGAAGCCACATCGGAAGCCGAACTGGAGGGCCTGGGAGGTCTCCGGCTCGAAGATAAGGGCGGCGTCGTTGAGCCGGAGTTTCTCCAGCGCGTCCCGCAACGCGTTGTAGTCCTCGCTTTCCACCGGGTAGAGGCCGGCAAAGACCATCGGTTTGGCGGGCCGGTAGCCAGGGAGTGGCTCCGGGGCGGGGTTCCGGGCATCGGTGAAGGTGTCTCCCACACGACACTCCCGCACCGTCTTCAGGCCGGTAGCGATGTATCCCACCTCCCCCGCCGCCAACCGGTCGGTGGGCTGCATCCCGGGGGTGAAGATCCCCACCTCCAGGGGCTCCGTGCGCGCGCCGGAGGACATCAGCATCAGCGGCTGGTCCTTCTCCACACACCCGTCCACCACCCGCACGTAGGCCACCACCCCCTTGTAGGGGTCGTAGTGGGAATCGAAGATCAGCGCCCGCAGGGGCGCATCCGGTCGGCCGGAGGGCGGCGGCACCCGCTGCACCACCGCCTCCAGCACGGCGTCGATGTTCATCCCCTCCTTGGCGGAGACCCGCAGCACCTCCTCCTCGGAGACCCCCAGGAGATCGGCCAGTTCCGCCACCACCTCGTCGGTCCGCGCCGCCGCCAGGTCGATCTTGTTGACGACGGGGATGATCTCCAGGTCCGCCTCCAGCGCCAGGTAAAGGTTCGCCAGCGTCTGCGCCTCGATCCCCTGGGAGGCGTCTACCACCAGAAGGGCCCCCTCGCACGCCGCCAGCGCCCGGCTGACCTCGTAGGAGAAGTCGACGTGACCGGGGGTGTCGATGAGGTTCAGTTCGTAGGTCTGCCCATCGGCGGCCTGGTAGGACATCCGTACCGCGGACGCCTTGATGGTCACCCCCCGCTCCCGCTCCAGGTCCATCGAGTCCAGGACCTGGTCGGTCATCTCCCGCGGGGAGATAGTCCCCGTCCGCTCCAACAGCCGGTCGGCGAGGGTAGACTTCCCGTGGTCGATATGGGCGATGATGCAGAAGTTGCGAATCCGTTCCGGTTCCACTGCTCCTCCCGCTCCCATTCTAACCGCGGTGGGGGGATTGTCAAGGAAGCCCAACCGATGTACACTTTAGCGAAATACCACAGAGGCACAGAGGACACAGAGATACCTCTGTGAAAAATCTTTTGAAACTCTGTGTTCTCCGTGCCTCCGTGGTGATACTTTAAGGAGGCCGCAATGGGACGATCCCTTCTCGTCTCGATACTGATCCTGGTCGGGCTGCTTCATCCTCTGCCCGTCGCCGCTGCGCCGCGGGCCGGTATCCAGGTGCTGGACCAATCGGCCGAGAGCCACTTCCCCGACCAGTTCGTCTTCCGACTGCGGGCGAGGAGCAGCGGCGGGGAGATCACCAGCGCGACGCTCTACCTCCAGGTCGGCTGGGAGAAAGCCACCCGCCTGATCCCGGTCGAGCCCTTCAGCCCCGCCCCGGAGGTAGAGATCACTGCGGTGTGGCGCACCTCCGGTGAGACCGTCCCTCCCTTCATCGAGGTCGCATACCGCTGGGAGGTCGTGGACAGCACAGGGGAGAAACTGACCACCGAGCCGGTGTACACCGAGTACACCGACGCCACCCACGACTGGCAGCGGCTGGAGGACGAGCACGTCATCGTCTTCTGGTACGGCCGATCGGCCGACTTCGGCCAGGCCCTCTTCCAGGCGGCGCAGGAGGCCTACGACCACGTCTCCCGCATCACCGGCACCACCACCGAGCGGCCGATCCGCGTCGTCATCTACAATGATCAAGACGACTTCTGTGTGTTCTACGCCCCTCGGACCTGCGAGGCGTGGGTCGGTGGGCAGACCTTCGCCGGGATCACCGTCCAGTGGGGGAGCGATCTGGACTGGTTTGTCTACGACGTCATCCCCCACGAACTGGCCCACGTCTTCTACGGGGAGATCTTCCGCAACACGTGGGTCACCATCCCCACATGGTTCAACGAGGGGATCGCAGTGTACAACGAGCGGACCGATCACAGCCAGGAGATGGAGATGGTCCGGGAGGCGGCGGAACAGGGAGAGTTGAAATCGCTGCCGGTGATGACCCGCGGCGGAGGCGTCGTCCACGGAGAGGTCGGCCTGTGGTACGCCGTCGCCTACAGTCTGGTAGCCTTCATCGCCGACACCTACGGGGAGGAGACGCTGGGGGAACTGATCCTCACCCTGGCGGACAACGTCCCCTTTGAAGAAGCGCTGCAGCAGACGACGGGGCTGGATATGGTGCGGTTGGAGATCGAGTGGCGGGAGTGGCTGGGTTATCCGGTGGAGTCGGTGCCGACGCCGATCACCCTGCCGACGATGGCGGTCACGCCCTTCGCCCTGCCGACGGCCCCGCGGGGGAAGCCGGCAGCCACCGCCACACCCCACCCCTCCCCCACCCCGACGGTCGCGCCGACCACAACGCCTGAAGAGACCCCCTCTGGTGGCGGCCTGTGCCCCGGCGTCGTCGGGTTGGTGCTGCCGGTCGGTGGATGGGCCGGCTGGAGCCTGGCCCGCCGTCGTAAGTGATACCACAGAGGTCTCTCTTCATCTGAAAAACCTCTGTGTCCTCCGTGTCTCTGTGGTCAAAACACAAACGGGATGAACTTCCTCGTCCGCCTGACGTATCGCTCCCACGCCTCGCCGTACCGAGCGGCCGCCCATTTCTCGTTCTTCGGTATGGCGTCGAAGAGGTACTGCAAGAGGTTCAGGAGGGGCGAGATCCACCCCCACACGCTCCCGCCGATGAGCGCGAAGGCGACGTAGGTCAGGAAATCGCCGAAATAGTTGGGATGCCGACACAGGGCCCAGAAGCCGGTGTCGAGCAATTTCCCCTTTGTATCGGGCCGCGCCTTGAACCGCACCTTCTGGTAGTCGCTGCCGAAGTGGATCACCGCGCCCACCACGTACACCCCGAAGGCCAGATAATCGAGCCCATTGAGCGGCCCCACCCTCCGCACCGCGAAGTAGAACGGCAGGCAGTACCCCCACCCGACGACGTTGGTCAACACAAAGGGCAGCACGTACTTCTGGGACAGCGGGAGTTGGGTGTCCAGTTTCGGGAGGGCCGTGTACCGGCGTCGGAACAGGAGGAGCCAGTTCATATGGAGCAGGTAGACGACCACCATCGCGAGGACGGCGACCTTGCGTGGGTCGAGCGGGAGTGCGCTCCAGACGTAGGCCCCGGTCACCAGGAGCATCGTGTTGAAGCCTGCGGCGAAGGCCGCGTCGGTCCGCCGTGTACGCCATACGGCCAGCACCCCGACGATCCCCATTCCCTCGATGAGGATCGCGTTGAGAAGCCATATACTCATCTCTGTTCCCCTTTACGGCAGATCGGCGAAGGCCGATCGGGGCCCGTAGGCCACCCCGACCATGCTCGGTCCGGTGTGCGCTCCCAGCACCAGAGAGATGCGGCCGGTCGGCAGCCACTCGCAATCGAACTGCCGGTCGACCTCCTCCCGCAGCATCGCCGCCCCCTCCGGGTTCTCGGCGTGCATCACCTGCACCCTCAGCGGGCTGCCGGGGGCGTGCTGCTCCGTCATGATCTCCACCAACTTCCGCACCGCCCCCTTGAACGACCGCGCCTGCCCGAACTGCTCATAGGTCCCACCCTCTTTCTCCACGCCGATCACCGGCTTGATGTTCAACACCGACGCGATCAGCCCCTTCATATGGCTGATCCGACCGCCGTGGATCAGGTATTTCAACTCCTTGAGGGTGAACAGGCTGTCGCTGGCCTCCCGGATGCGGTCCAGGAGACGGAGGATCTCCTCTTTCGACCAGCCGGCCATCGCCGCGCGGGCCGCCGCCTCTACCTGCCATCCCGCCGCGGCCGAGAGCGTCTTGGTGTCGACCACCGTGACCTTCGCCTCTGGCACCATCGCCGCGGCCGCCTGCGCTGCGTTGACCGTCCCGCTCAGCCCCGACGAGATGTGGATGGAGAGGATCTCCGGATCCTCCGCCGCCAGCCGTCGATACACCTCCGCGAACTCGCCCGCCGAGGGCTGCGATGTGGTCGGGAGCCCCTCCGCCGTCGCCAGCAAGCGATAGAACTCCCCCCGCTCGATGTCCACACCCTCGCGGTACATCTTCCCCTCCAGCGTCACCGCAAGGGGCACGACGTGGATGCGCAACTCGGCCATCTCCTCGGGGGACAGAAGAAGATCCGTTCCGCTATCCGTCACGATCTGCATCTTTCCCCTCCTTTCCCCAATCTGGCGATCTCCTTCAAGAGTGTTCGGAGCATCACCGCAGAGAGCGCTACAAAAACCTCTGCGACCTCCGCACCTCCGCGGTGGGAGTCGCTGCCACCCCCTCTGCCACGAACACCTGCCCCAGGCAAGACTTGCTCCCGCCGCCCTACGCGGCTATAATGGGGGGCGGATCAGAGGGAAACGCGACGCCGATGGACGAAACGCCTCTCCGACTGCTGGCCGATGGGATGCTGGGCCGTCTGGCCAGGTGGCTGCGGCTCCTGGGGTACGACACCGCCTACGAGAACGATGCGGACGACGTATACCTCGCCCGCCGCGCCCGCGCCGAGGGCCGGGTCCTCCTGACCCGAGACCGGGCCTTGGCCGCGCGGCGGGGCTTGCGCACCCTGTTGATCGAATCCGAGGTGCTGGAAGAGCAGGTGCGGCAGGTCTGGCAGACCCTCGGCCCTCCGCCTGATCCCGCCCTTTCTCGCTGCAGCCTCTGCAACCTCTCCCTGAAACCCGCCTCCCGTGAAGAAGTTGCCGAGCGCGTCCCACCTTACATCCTGCGGACCCAGACCGAGTTCCGCATCTGCCCGGGATGCGGTCGGGTCTACTGGCCGGGGACGCATCTGGAGCAGATGCGCCGCCAGATGGAAGAATTCGCCCTCAGGTGACCGCCACCTGACTACCCCTTGATCACCGCCAGGGGCCGCAGACGGGCGACCTTTCGGGCAATCCCCGCCCCGTGGACCACCTCCACGACGCGGCTCACGTCCTTGTACGCAGCGGGGGCCTCCTCGGCCAGCCCCTTCATACTGCCCGCCCGGATCACGATCCCCTGCTCCTCCAGTTCCCGCCGCAGGTCGGCCCCCCAGATCCTCTTCAGGGCCTGCCGACGGCTCATCACTCGCCCCGCGCCGTGGCAGGTCGACCCCCAGGAGATCTCCATCGCCCGCTGCGTCCCAACCAGCACGTAGGAGGAGGTCCCCATCGACCCCGGCACCAGCACCGGCTGCCCGACCTCCCGGTAGTCCTCCGGCACCTCCGGACGACCGGGGCCGAAGGCCCGCGTCGCGCCCTTCCGATGCACACAGAGGCGGACCCTCCGGCCGTCCACCTCGTGCTCCTCGAACTTAGCGATGTTGTGAGCCACGTCGTAGACCTGATACAGGTCGAAGTTCTTCACCTTGCCGGCCAGGACCTGCTCGAACGCCTCCCGGACCCCCATCGCCAGCACCTGTCGGTTGACGAAGGCGTAGTTGACGGCGCAGGCCATCGCGCCGTAGTAGGCCCGGCCCTCCGGCGAGTCGATGGGAGCGCAGACCAACTCCCGATCCGGCAACTTGATCCCGTACTTCTGCACCGCCGACTGGAGGCGCTTCACGTAGTCGTCGCAGATCTGGTGGCCGTACCCGCGCGACCCGCAGTGGATCTGGACCACCACCTGGCCTTCCCACAGCCCGAAGACGTCAGCCACGTCCGGGTCGTAGATCTCCTCCACCACGTCGATCTCCAGAAAATGGTTGCCCGCGCCCAGAGACCCAACCTGGGGACGGCCCCGCTGCTTGGCCCGCGCGCTGACCTGGGAGGGGTCGGCTCCCGGCATGCAGCCTCCCTCCTCCGTGTGGGCCAGGTCCTCCGCCCGCGCCAGGCCCCGCTTCAACGCCCACCTCGCCCCCTTGGTCACCAACTCGTCCAACTCCCGCTCCGAGACCCGCACCCGGCCCTTGCCCCCTACCCCGCTGGGGCAGGAGCGGTACAGCGCAGCGGTCAGGTCCTGGAGATAGGGTGCAACTTGCTCTTGCTCCAAATGGCTTGCCAGCAACCTAACACCACAATTGATATCGTAACCAACCCCGCCGGGCGAGATCACCCCCGTATCGGTCCGCATCGCCGCCACGCCGCCGATGGGGAAGCCGTACCCCTGGTGGAAGTCCGGCATCGCCAGCGCGTACTTGACAATGCCCGGAAGCGTGGTCGTGTTGATCAACTGCTCCACCGTCCGATCGCGGAAGGCGGCGTCCAACAACTCCGGGTCGGCAAACATCCGGGCCGGCACCCGCATGTCCGGACGGGTCCCCTTCGGCAGTTCCCAAATGAAACGCTCGATCCGCCGGAAATCCCCTTTGGCTACCATCTTCTCCTCCCTTTGTCCCCTACAATACGTCAAACGTCAAGCGTCAAACGTCAGACGTCAAAGACGATGGTTGTCTCCAGCCCCCGGTCGGTGGGGCGGATGTCCATCTCGTGGAAGGTGACCGCCTTGATGTGCCGCCGGGTCTCTTTGGGCACCCCGCCCCGGGCGACGCCTCGCAGATGGGTTGGCTTGATCTCCTCCAGGTCGAACTCGGTGAACACCAGCTGGTCCGTCTCGTTGTAGTACAGCAACTCCCCCAGCCAGGTCACCAGCAGCGTCTCAGCGTCGAAGCCCTCCAGGTCCAACGCGACCTCGACCGTCGGCTCCACCGTCTCGGGATCGGCCAACAGCCAGGCCATTCCCCGGGCCGCGTTGATGAACAATTCCTTCAGGTCCTTCCCCCAAACGTGAAGGGCTACGTCCGCCGTATGCTCGATCTCCTCGAACCCTCCCTCCATAGCCTTAACATCCTACCATAACAACCCTGGTTTGACAAAAAAAACCTTCCCTGGTAGAATACCGCCGCTTGGCCCATTCGTCTAGTGGACTAGGACGCCGGCCTCTCAAGCCGGAAACAGGGGTTCGAACCCCCTATGGGCCACCAAAAGGGGGCGTGCCCTTGCGAGCACGCCCCCTTTTGCTTGCAGGTCGCTTCGTCGGGCCGTCAGTAGCGCAGCAGCGCGCCGATCCCGACCTGCTGGAGGCGGGGGTTATCGTCCACCACTTCGATCTCCCCACCCTCTTCGATCACCTTGGTCACCGCCGCCTCCGCCGCGTCGGGGATCTCCACGAAGGTCCCCCCGCAGAAGGGGCAGGTCTCCAGGGACTGGGTGGTCAGGTATCCACACCGGTCGCACCGGTAGCCGGGGGCGTGGAAGTGCCGGTCGATGACCAGGATACGGATACGCCCCTCGTGGGCTGCGCTGAGGGTCTCGTCCAAACCGACCACGCCCTCCCCGCCCTTCGCGGCGGCGGTGAAGACCGCCTCCACCACGGTGGCCTCCCGCTCCCGCTCAACTTCCTGGAGGAGCGCCAGGGTTCGCTCTCGGATCTCCGGCTCCGGCGCGTTGGGATCGAGCCGGAGATCGCCGATGACCTTTTCCTGGAGGGCCCTGGGCAAGAGGTCGCGGAACTGAGAGACCGTGGGCTCGGCTCCCGCCAGGATCAGTCGCTGGGGCTTGTGCCGACGGCAGAACCGGTCCGTCGCCTGAGCCGCTTCCCGGAGGTTCCGCATCGCCGTCTCCTCCTCGCGGCGGCTGGAGATCGGCGCGCCGCCCCATCGGCTGGCCCCGCCGGAGGACCCACGCCCTCTCTTGAGTTTGCGCACCTCCTCCCCTTCGAACCGCTCCTCCGCAACCAGTTCCCCGAGGTGGAAGAGGAGAAGACGGACCCCCTTTCGCTCCACGATCGCCACGGCATAGCGGCCATAGGTGTCCATCAGGGCGGCCAGGGGCGAAAGATAAGGCCGCCGGGCGACGGTCACGCCGGAGGCGACGGGCACCGCCAGGACATAATCCCGCCAGAAGTCCGCGGCCGTACAGGAGAAGACCACGACCCCCCGGCCCGACCAGTCGTACTGGTGCTCAAAATACCGCTGGACGGCGACGACGTCCTCCGGCGACGCTTCCCCCTCCGCCTGCTTCAGCATCTGGCGGAGAGAAAGCAGGTACTCCTCGCTGGTCCGTTGCGTGGGATCCACGTTGAGGTAAACGCTCAGGATCGGCGTCTCCGTCTGGATCTTCGCCAGTTCGCGCAGTTCTCTCTCGTCGATTGCCATCTCTTTTCCACCTCTCCTTCAATGTGAACTCGGTGAACCCGAGGGCCTCCGCTGAGGGATGCCCACCCGCTCCTTGGCCCGCGACTAAGGCCGCTCCCCCAGTTCGACCGGGATCTGCAGCGTCTCTCCGTCCCGTAGAACCGTAAGCGTCACCGTCTGCCCCACCTCCGTCTCCAGGATGAGATAAGAGACCAGCCCGTTGAAGTCCTCCACCGGATGACCGTCGATGGCAACGATGATATCCCCGCCGACCGTTACCGACCGTCCCCACACCTCGGCCTCCTCGCTACCACCGCGGACGCCGGCCTGCTCCGCCGGCCCCCCTGGCATCACCGTGGCCACCAGCACACCTCGATCGGTAGGCAAGCCTAACTCCACCGCCAACTGGTTTAGGGTGAACTCCGTCTCCGCCGTGATCCCGAGATACGGGTAATGAAACTCTCCCTCTTCGATCAACTGCGGGATAATTCGCTTGACAATGTTGACAGGGATGGCGAAGCCGATCCCGATGCTGCCACCGAACACCGTGCGGATCGCCGTGTTCACCCCGATAACCCGTCCCTGCAGGTCCAGCAACGGACCGCCGGAGTTACCCGGGTTGATCGCCGCATCGGTCTGGATGACCCGGGGGATGGAGAAAGTGCCCCCGCCCGTCGTCACGCTGGAGGGGAGGGATCGACCCAGCGCGCTGATGATCCCGGTGGTCATCGTCCCTTCCAGGCCAAAAGGATTGCCGATGGCGACCACCTCCTGGCCCACCTCCAGCGCGTCCGAGTCCCCCAACTCCAGCGGGACCGCGCTTGGGGGCAGATCCTCGACCAGAAGCACCGCCAGGTCGGAGTACGGATCGGCGCCCAGGACCTCTGCGGAGCGGATGCTCCCGTCGCTGAAGGTGACCCAGAAGACATCGCCCCCTTCCACCACGTGGTCGTTGGTGACGATGTGACCTTCGGTGTCGATCAGGAAGCCGGAGCCGTTTCCGAAGGGGCTCGCCTCATCCCCCGTCCCTGCCACCACATCGATGTTGACCACGCCGGGGTTCACCCGATCGTAGAGGTTGATGAGCAACCGCTGCCTCACCGCAGCCTCGGCGACCAGGGGCTCCGGCAGCGGCGTGGGGGTGGCGACGACGACGGGGGGAGTTGGAACAAGGGCAGGTGTGACGACCGTAGGCGTCGGGGTCGAGGAAGGGAGAAAAGGAGAAAGGAAGCGACAGGACAGCAGCATCAGGGTCAGAAAGATAAGGAGTAAGAGGGGCCATCTATACCGGTACATTGATTCCTCTCCTTTATCACCCGGAACGGCTACGAAGCCGAGGAGGTGCCCTATGAGGCGGCGCGGCCCTGCAATCGAGCCAATTCCTCGAAAAGTTCCCACTCGCGGGCACTTAGCCGGGAAGGGACCTGCACGCGGGCCACCACGTAGAGGTTGCCGCGACGGTCAGGCCTGCCAGGGCGGGGCATTCCTTTCCCCCGAAGTCGAAAGGTCTTCCCACTGCTGGTACCTGGGGGGATCTTCAAGCGGACCGGTCCGTCCAGCGTCTCCACCGCCACCTCTCCCCCCAGCACCGCGGTGTACAGGTCCAGGTCCAGATCCCGCCACAGATCGTCCCCCTCCTGGCGGAAGATCGGATGGGGTTTGACGGTGATCCTGAGGTAAAGGTCGCCTGGAGGACCACCCCCCCGGCCGGGTTCCCCCTGCCCGGAGAGGCGGATGCGGGAGCCGGTCCGCGCGCCCGGAGGGATCTTGGCCGTGATGACGCGCCCATCGCCCCGTCTCACCCGTCGGGTCGCGCCGTGGTAGGCCTCCTCCAGCGTCAGTTCTACGGCGACCTCCATGTCCTTTCCCCGCCGGGCGCGCCGGTAGGTCGTGCGTGCTCGGGGTTGACCAATATTGAAGAACGCCTCCAGCAGATCTGCCAGACTGCCTCGCCCGAACAGATCGTCCAGGTCCACGAACTGGACACCCGGACCCGCCTGGCCGAACCACCGGCGCGCGAAGTCCTCAAAACCGCCGGAAGCAGCACTGCGTTGCCACTGGTGCCATCCCCTGCCCAGCACGTCGTACTGGCGGCGCTTCTGGGGGTCCGAAAGGACCTGATACGCCTCGTTGATCTCCTTGAACCGCTCCTCGGCGACCTTGTCGCCCGGGTTGACGTCGGGATGAAATTGGCGGGCCAACCTGCGGTAGGCCCGCTTGATCTCCTCCAGACTGGCGTTGCGATCGACTCCTAGGATACGGTAATAATCCTTATACTCCATTCCCCCCAACCCCATCCATCCACTCCACTTACCATTGTACATTGAAGGGAATGGTTGTCAAGAATTCCTCGCTGACGCCAGCGGTTGCCCATCCCGCCAAACAGGGTTATACTTGATGCATCGTTCAAGGA
>Ga0209426_1001426_pt1 | contig 14536 bp, 11 predicted proteins | sample Deesub1362B_J571_FD_187697 | JGI IMG/M metagenome (GOLD analysis project Ga0209426, IMG submission 187697) | Deep oceanic, basalt-hosted subsurface ecosystem from Juan de Fuca Ridge flank, Pacific Ocean, CORK Borehole 1362B_J2.571 (SPAdes)... ...
AATTCCTTAATTCTTTGCTCAACAATTCTTCCTATCTTATTTTTCTTTAATTCATAAACTTTTCTCGATAAATCATTTAATGTCATTGAACTCGCCGGATCAGTTAAATTATGTTTTTAATCATTGTTAGATGAAATATTTTGACTAAATATTTATATTTATGGTGGACTATGCGGATTTCATTCGGATTATGCTTGGAAGATAAAAATTTGCTCTCATTGATTTCTCAGAAAGAAGTGTTGTTTCTTCTCATGCAAATTATGATGGTGAAGAAAGAACATCTGAAAATATCTATATTGATGTTTTAAACTGGAAAAGTAGAATATTGAATCATTGTCGGTATACTATTTAACTCGCTAAGAGTTTTCGCTTTTCTTTTACTATTTTTTGGTAAATGTTTTTGGAAAATCCGCTATATCTTTGAAAAATAGATCAAAACATTTGTTAAAGACTTCTTTAAAATGTTTTAATGCATTTAAGCCTTTATCTGTAATTCTATAGAGTTTTATTCTTTTTCTTTTCGTTTTTTGCTCCCATTCTCCACTAATTAATCCTATTTCTTCCAATTGATAAAGGATTGGATAAACGGTGCCAGGGCTAAATTTGTGTCCAGTCATCTCAGTTAATTGATTTACGATTTCATATCCATGCATGGTTTTTTTCAAAAGAAACCATAAGATTAAAGGTTTTGCTAGGCCTCTTACTATAGTTCTAAGTATTTCACTTTCCATAGATGAAATCACTCCTTCCATGCAATTGTGTTGGTAACACCTCATATTTATACATTTCACTTCTAAGATTTTCCCACGCAAACCTATTATTTATACAGCCAGGGTCTGGAGCAAGATAATCTCCAAAATACCCATACCCTCTTGCTCTACAGCCTCCACAAACATATTTAAACTCACATTCACCGCAGTGTCCCTTTAGTTTCTCTCTATTTCTTAAATCCCAAAACACAGGATGATTATCCCAAATTTCTTCAAAATCGTCTTCTCTAATATTTCCAACAGGTAATGGGAAGAACACGCAAGGGGTAATTGTACCGTCGGGATCTAGGGCGCAGTAGAATCGTCCAGCACCACAACCACCAATAAACTCACTTAAATTTAACAATTGACCATGAAGATGCGGATTGTAAAAATGTGTTGGAACAACTATCTCTTTACTCTCTTTCCCGTATTGTTCTTCCATTTGCAGCGCTACTCTTGCGAATTGTGGAGCAGTGGATAACACTTGCATTCTTCTACCTTCTCTCAATCTTTTCCATAAAAATTTCAAAAGTTCCTCTCTTTCTTTCGGTGTAAGGTCATTTTCAATTATGAATCGACCTCTACCAGTTGGAACAAAGTTATACATCATCCACCAATTTACGCCAAGTTTTTCACAAAGATCAATAACCTCTGGAATTTCTTTATATGTGAATTTTGTCGCTGTCGTAGAAACTTCTACAAAAATTCCTTCTTCAACACAATTTTTAATACCCCTAATAGTTTTCTCAAAAACTCCTAGTATGCCTCGGAAGTTATCATGAGTCTCAGGCCTTGCTCCATCTAAACTTATTTGAACATATCCTATGCCAGTCTCCTTTAGCTTCTTCGCAATTTCTTTGGTGATTAGAGTTGCATTTGTTGCAACGGCCGTAAAAATTCCGTGGTCACGCGCCAGTTTAGCTATTTCGTAGAAATCTTTTCTCATCAGAGGTTCGCCGCCAGAAAAAGCTATGATATTAACACCTGCATCTGCAAATTTTTCCACAACTTTCTTTGCCTCTTCTGTTGTAAGTTCGTTTGGATGAGGTTTTCCTGCTGAAGCATAACAATGTTTACATCGAAGGTTACATAAATACGTGTAGTTCCAAACAACTAGGAAAGGTGCACCGGGCACGAAAGGTTTTTGTATTCCAAATTTTGCTATACCTCGGATAACGTTGACAAGTCCTCTTCTCCAGTAAACATTCTTAAATTTCTCTTTGAAATCTTCTTCGTTTACTTCAAATGCTTTTGCACCTTTTCTTGCTACCCACTCTACGATAGGAGCAACTATATGTGTACATGCCCAACATGCACTATTTCTCTCCTTAACGTAGAGTTCCAAAGCTACTTCAAGCCTATTTTTATTGTCCTTTTTACAGAACCCAGAGAATTGTCTTAGAAGGAATCTTAAAGGCTTTTTATCAGCTGTAAACTTTAGTAATTCAATGCTTTTTATGGTTGAAGACCTTTCACACATTCTGACCACCCTCCTTCAACCATTGTAAATGTTTCCTTTTTGACGCGGCATTCCTCTATTTTTCCGTAGATTATCTTTCTTATCTTGTTATTTGCTTTCTTGACAATGTAGTTTATGAAACGCATCATGAATGTTCTTGCAGCCCAATTCATTTTACGGAAATAGTCTTGAGCAAGTTCTGTTAACCAACGTATACCGTGATCCCAACAAGCCAGCATTAACTCCCAATGATATTCATTCATATTTTGTACTCCAAACCGTTCCTTGTTTCTCAAGGTTCCTAATGGAACGAAAAATAGCGGTACAATCAAGCTTTTGTAGTCTTTAAGTCGATCTAAGAGTTCAATAGTCTTCACTACATCATCTTCTGTTTCATCTGGTAAACCTAGTATTAAAGTGGCACAGGGAACCCAATTACTATCTTTACAAATTCCAAAAGCTTGTTCAACTATGTCAGGCCATTCTTCAGGCTTAAATGGAAGAACCTTACCACGCATATGCTTACTCATTATCTTATGGCTTCCAGTTTCAATTCCAGTTTGACCTGCAATCCAAGGTTTATCCTTTGTACCAACACCGACAATATTAGATAATTCCTCCAGTAAAGTTGGCTCAGAAACCACAGACGAAAGGGCAAAATGGCTCGGACCTATACCGATAACATCATCCATTTTCATTATAGCTTCCCAAAGCTCAATAACAGCTTGCCGATTAACCCTAATTCCATTAGCTTTGTAACGTAGAATGTCTTCAGCATGCAAATTTATCCATCGAGGTCCATATCTAAGATTAACTTCAACTTCCTTCAAAATATGCTCTAAAGGTCTAGAACGAAGCTTCCTAAGAGTCGGGACACAAAATCTGCAACCACGACCACAACCCCTAGCGATTTCAACCAGAGAGCAAACAGTAGGATTTTTAATAATATGCATATCATCTACTTCAACAACATCTCCATAAACAACCTCAGGTACATTTTCTCCTTGAATAATCTTCTCAAATAATGGTGGAACTACATTTTCTCCTTCTCCAATAACAACAAAATCTATACCAAGTTCATGACGAGGTCCAGGATCTTCAAGCTGCCAAGCTCCTGGACCCCCCACAACTATTTTTGCACCCCATTTTTTAAGATAAGGATCTGTTACAAGTTCTCTAAATTTCCATTTTGTGTAAGATTCCTCATTAACAAGTCCTAAAGGACCCGAAAAAGTAGTTGAAGCAGGACCTAATCCCAAAGGATCATTTGATGAAATTCCAATAATTTTCGTATTAGGCCCAACAAATTTTCTTATTCTATCTGGAACTACAACTGCAACTTCATCTTCATCAAAACCATAATCTAAGAGCGCAGCTTCTATTTTACGTAAACCGTAAGGCGCCATCTTAGCTATTCCATTATTATAGAATGGCACAGGTGGACAAACGAATCTAAAGTAGAAGAATGGATTAATAAGGTTCTTTGGTCCGCATGCAGTGAATCCTAGGAAGAGAGCATTGTGATAATTACTCATTAAGCATCTCTCTGCGGTCAAAACAATCTTATATCCTTCCCTCATACAAAGCCCCCTAGCCACGTGAACCATTACATATGTAAATATTTTAATTTTCGAATATTACGAAAACTCATATAAACTTTTCGTTCGAAAATCGACGAAATCAAAATAAAAGTGTTTTTAAATCCATTTTACCTTAAAATTGTCATAACTTCCTCATAAACTTCCAAAATTCTAAAAACCAGCTTATTCCAATCATATACTTCTTCGACCTTTTTCCTAGCATTCCTACCTATTCTATTCATTTCCCTTTTATCGGAAAGTAATCTAATTATAGCATTCCTCAATTCCCCTGTGTCATTTGGCTCAACTAAAAGACCATTTACTTCATGATCTATTATTTCAGGTATACCACCCACTTTGGTTGCAATCACCGGCTTTCCAGATGCCATTGCTTCAAGAATAACTATTCCAAAAGCTTCAGCAAAAATAGAAGGACAAACAAAAATGTCCGAAGCAGCATAGAGTTTAATAAGCTCATCATCCGAAATATAACCCAAAAACTCTACTTTATCCGCTATGTTATTTGCTCTAACCTTATATCTCAGGTATTCTCTAAGAAAACCTTTTCCCGCAATTAATAGTTTTGCTTCAGGAAATTCCTTAACAACATGCTTAAAAGCATCAACCAGAATATGAATACCTTTTCTAATACTAAGTCTTCCAACAAAGAGTATTATGGGAACATCTAAAGGAAGATTAAGCTCTTTACGCAATTTTCTAGTATTTGAAGGGAAAATAAATCGTTCAAGATCTACTCCGTTTGGTATTACCTCTATTTTCTTTGGATGAGAAACTATATGCGACATAAACTGCTTAACAGCTTTGCTTACAGCAATTATTTTATCTGCTTTGTCAAAAGCTCTTTTCATTGGGTACAAAACAGGTTTTAACGTTTTCCATATTACGCCGTGACGGTACCCTATACCTAAAGAATGGGCCGTTAAAACCGTAGGGAAACCATGTTTTGAAGCTAGTGAAATAGAATAGAGAGATACAGGGGTAAAAGCATGATGACCATGTACAATATCAAATTTTCCTTCTAATATTACCTGTTTAATCTGTTTCAAGTCTAACGGTGATAAAACTTGAATTCCAGGGATCGTGAAGCCCTCTAATCGAACCACATTAGTTATAGGATTATCAACATTTTCTTCAAAAGTTTTAATTGTAATTATTTGAACTTCGTGCCCCAACTTAGAAAGAGATCTAGCTAATCCTTTGATGTGAGTTGCGATCCCCCCAACTTTAGGATAATACCAGTCACTACACATGGCAATTTTCATAACAATGTCACCATATTCCCCCGATACTAATCATCATATGCTGCTTTAAATTATCGTATAAAATTCGAATATTTTATAGCAATACGATATTTAAGTACTTCAACTTTACGTGATACTGATCTTAAAACTAATAAATAAAAATGTTTTACAATTATGTTATACCTTTATCGGTGGAATGAATTTGAAGGAAATACCCAGAGCATTTTTATCACGTTTATTTGGAGTTAAATTTTATTTCCTTAATTTTCGAATTACAAATTGGAGAGCTTATCTGGGTCTATCGCTTCTTCCCTTTATAGAAAATATGCCGGAATTCTTTACTAATGTATCAAGGATCAAAATAATTCTCATTAGTCTTGCAACAATTTCATGTTTTCTTGCCTTCACATTTGGGCTAAATAACTGTTTCGATATCGAAACAGACATAAATGAAGGAGATCTAAGTAAAAATCCTATAGCGGCTGGAAAACTTTCCTTTAAGGGCGCTTTGGTTACATCACTCTTAATGGGGTTTTTAGGCGTCATGGTACTTACATTTCTTATACCATTTAATACTATAATTCTCATTTACCTAACTTTGCTTTTCCTAGGTGCATTTTACTCCGCTCCGCCATTTAGATTTAAGTCAAAACCATTTTTGGACGTCATATCTCATGGATTGTTCTTTGGATCATTACTTTACATCTATGGGCATCTTCTTCAAGGAACTAAACTTTCATCAATTATTACAAACCCTCTAGTTTTCCTAATATTTACTTATAGTGTCGTTTTGAATATGCGGAATCATTTTGAAGACTATAAATATGATTTAGAAGCAAATATCAGCACTACTGCAACATATTTAGGATATAATAAAACTAAAAAAGCCATATTTTTATTAATTCAAGTACATTGGACGATGTTAACAATAGTTTGCTTAATTACCAGTATTTATCTTTTCATAGGTATTTTAACACTTTTTCTTGTAAGCAATATGTTATTTCTTTCAAAATTGTTTAAATTTGAGAAATGGCTAAAAACTATAGATATATTTACGATAATATCTTACATATTACTTGCTCTTCACTAAATATTCGGATTTGAAACAAATTTACTCTAAAATAGGCTCGACAACTTTCATAAGTAGCTAACTTAAATATTTGAGATTGGAGAGAGGATATGATGACAAAAGAGAAAGGCTATTTTGCAGATTTGGTCTTAATAAACGGAGAAATAATTTCGTTGGATACTGAAAACACGATCTATGAGGGAATAGCGGTAAAAGATGGGAAAATCATAGAACTCGGAAGCAATAGCGATGTAAAATATTGGATAGGGACCAAAACTCATGTAGTAGATTTAAAGGGTAAAGTTGTTATTCCAGGGTTTATTGATGCTCATACACATTTTGTTGGCATGGGTCTTAAATTTACTCATTTAGAACTTTACAATACTAAATCTCTTAAAGAAGCTTTAGAGCTTGTTAAAAAAGAAGCCGAGAAAAAGAGAAGCGATGAATGGATTATGGGATCAAGTTGGGATGAAAGCAGATGGATTGAAAACAGATATCCTACAAGATGGGATTTAGATAAAGTAGTACCTGATAAACCCGTTTATCTTGTTAGAATTTGTGGTCATATGGCTGTAACAAACACCATAGGCTTAAAATTGTTAAATGTTCCAAAAGGAACAAGAGGTTTTGAAATAGATGAGAAAACAGGAGAGCCTACTGGTATATTGAAAGAAGATGCCTTGGAATATGCTGAAAGAGTGTTAAAACCTTCTATAAATGAATGTCTTAAAGGTATCAAGTTGGCTGTTGACTACTCTTTGAAATGCGGTGTAACTTCTGTTCACGACACAGTTATGGTTAACCATCTTTCCGCTTATCAAATAAGTATGCTAGAAACGTGGCTCAAAGTTAGGATATATGCTCTTCCATGGTATACCAACCTTGAATATCTTTCTGCTCTAGGTTTGAGAAGAGGGTTTGGAAACAACTGGCTTAAAATCGGCGGAATAAAACTTATGGTTGATGGATCCATAGGTGCTAGAACAGCGGCCCTAACGGAACCTTACAATGATGATCCATCAACTAAGGGAATGCTTTTAATGAATAAAGGTCAACTAGTGGAGATCATTAAGAAAGCGGATGAAAACGGGCTTCAAGTAGCTGCACACGCTATAGGAGATATGGCTATCGAAGTTTTACTAAATGCTTTCGAAGAAGCATTAAAAGGAAAAGATTCTAAAAAGAATAGACATAGAATCGAGCATTGCGAACTTCCTACTGAAGATCAAATTGATAGAATGAGGAAACTGGGTTTAATCGCTTCTATGCAGCCAAATTTCGTTGGTAACTGGGGTATGCCTGGTGGAATGTATGAACAAAGATTTGGAAAGGGAAGATGGCGTAGAAATAATCCATTTAAAATAATGTTAGAAAAAAATGTGGTTTTAGCCTTTGGAAGCGATTGTATGCCTTTCGGTCCCTTGTATGGCATTTGGAGTGCTGTAAATCATCCCGTTGAAGAAAGTAAACTCAATGTTGAGGAAGCTTTACGAGCGTATACAAATGGTAGTGCTTATGCATCTTTTGAAGAAGATATTAAGGGATCCCTTGAAGTAGGTAAGCTGGCAGACATGGTGGTCTTAACTAAAAATCCTCTTAAAACACCGCTAAAAGATATTAGAAACATAAACATTTATATGACAATAGTTGACGGGAAAATAGTCCACAAAATATAAAAATAACTGTTTATTTTGGCATTTCATTGTTAAATTACATTCCCTTAACCTTTATTAGTCTGTTACATAAAAAGTACTTGAGGTGTTATTCTTGCCGAGAATAGAAGATGTAATAAAATCGGTTTTGATGAGCGTTAAAAACCTTTTAGGGGACGTCTATGATTGGACAAGCCAATATGAAAGTCTACCAAATCGTGAAGAAATTCTTAATGAATTAAATGAAATAAAATACATTACAGATAGAATATTTACTACGCTTTCACCTCCCATTCAAGAACCGTCGGAAGAGAAAATTGTCGAGCCATCTCCTTCCTCAGTGGAAGAAAAACCTCCTGAATTAATGCATGTTGAGAAGCCCTTCTTAGAAGTTAGACTGGAAGACGAGATTACACCACCATTTGATATGGTGTTGGATGTTTTAAAACCAGGTATTGAGGGTGCCGAAGTCGCTGAGACGCTTGAAAAAGTAAAAACAGCTCTTGGCGAGAAGATTAAAGGTCTTCATCCGGTCTTCTTTAAAATGACAAAAGCAATAGCAATGATAAGAAGAAAAAGTAAATTAACTCAGCAAGATATAGACGATCTTAAACAACTAGTTTATCAATGGTCCATTCAAACAAAATCAACCTAATCTAGCTAAAACATTTTATTTGCACTTCTACTTTTCAAAATACATGAGTCTAGTGATTCCAAAGTTCAAAATTATTTTGATCGGGTAATTAAAAATTAGCTGCAATAAAGATAAAATAGAAGGAAATTTCAATAGTTACCTCTGTCACTTATTTAACAAGGAGTAGTTTATTGTGAAAATCGCAGAAAAACCTCTTAAAACAGATATTAAGACAAAAACATCTTCAATTTATTCGGAAAATGTTAAGTCTAAAGCTTTGATTTGCGCTCACGGGGATGGACATGGTTTAATTTGTGCAGTAATTTCAAAGAAATTCTTGGAGGAGGAAGGATTCATAGTTGAGATACTTTGTGGATTTAAAACAGGCGATGTAAAAAATTTTTGGGAAAAAACAATAGATAACATCAAAGATGAATACAGTAAAGTTGTAATTGTTGATATACCTCTTCATAAAGATTCGTCCCTAAGTTTTTCGAAATTAAAAAAGCTTAGCGAAAGAGTTAAAGAAGTCTGGTATATTGATCATCATCCTAAAAACGATGTGGAACCTCCTATTGAAAATTTTTACATTGTTGACAATCCAGGACGATGTTATTATGGATTTAATAAAAAGGATAAATGTTTGGATGATAAAGTGAAATTGTTGATTAGACTTGGTCAAATAACTGATAGAGATCCTCGAGTAATTCCTAGCAAAGAAGAACAAGTAGTTGCTGATGGCATAAGTTTCAGCTTGTTTTCAGAAAAATATTCTATGGACGAGATTATAAGTAAATTAGAAAATATAAATTCTGACGAGAACTGGAATTTCTTTAAAAAACTGGGACAAGAATTCTATGAGAAATACTGTTCTCTGGATAGAGTTAAACGTGCAGGAACCGTAGCCATTGTAGATGTATCAAATGTTGAATTTAAACTTGTGTGGAATATTTTACATCGAGTGATAGATACATTCAAAATTGATTATGCAATCGGAATCCGCGAATTTGAACACTTCACACAAATAAACATAGTTAGAAACCCCCAAAGAAACCTTCCCTCTCTTAAACAAATCGTTCCACACATTCCTTACAATGTGCTTATAGTAGGAGACGGAGCAATATCCTATAGAATAAGAGGAAAAACACGTGAAGAAATTTCAAAAGAAGTAGAACAATTAATAGAAAGATTAAACCAAATCTCCAATGTTCTTGGAGATGATTAATATGCCCGAAATCACCATAAAAATACCCGAAGATGTTTTTAAAGAAATGAAGAACTTTAGCGGCGTAGACTGGTCTGAAGTTTGTGTAAATGCTATAAAAGCTAAAATTTACGGGTTAAAAGTAGCAAAAAAGGTCGAAGAAATGTTAGAAGGGAAAACATTTGCAGATTTATCCGAAAAAGAAAAAAGAAAATTAATATTGAAGATTTTACGTGAAATAGAGAATAAAAAATCTAATTTTTAATGGTTAAGGTGGTAATTTCTCCCCTCTTAGAACTGTAAGTTTTAGCATCAATGTTGTCATTGTTCCAGCTATAAATCCCCCTACGTGAGCTGTATGAGCAACTCCACCATAGGGTCCAAGCATAATAGCATAAAGGGTTTCAATTAAAGCATAGAAAAGAGCAAAATGTAATGCCCTAACTCTGAAAACACCGTAATAACTCCATATTCTTAAAGGTCTCCTTGGGAATAAAAAGGCGTATGCAGCTATTACTCCAAAGATAGCTCCTGAAGCACCCAGACAAGGTATGTCTCCTCCACCGAAAACAAATACCGACAAATAAGAGTGGAATATTCCCGCGAAAACACCGCAGACCAAATAAAATGTTAGAAATGTTATTCTTCCAAATATGTTCTCACAGTCGTCTCCAAAAACCCAGAGAGCATACATATTCATGAAAATATGGAGAATATCTGCGTGCAAAAACATGTGAGTAATAAGTGTATGTAAATCGTGTCCTTGAACAACTAATATCGGAACAAGAGAATATTCAAAGATAATTTGAGGGTCTGCAAGCTCAGCAAGGAACACGAGGGCGTTTAAAACTATTAACATATATGTAATCCAAGGAGTTTTTGGAACATATTCGTATTCTTCCATTATAACCATAACTCCACCATCCAAATTTGTATATCAAGTCAACTTAATTTAAAGTGCGCAGGCACAGTTAAATAAAATAATATGCTGATAAATAGTGTTTAAGTTAAGTTTTTTCAAGTTTTCTGCCACAATTTGGACAGAATATAGCTCCTGGAGGAAGTCTGGCTCCACAGTCAGGACAGTATTGTAAGACTGCCGTCTCTTCTGTTTTTACTATTGGTTTGGTAGGTATGACAGTTGATGGTGGTGTTATCGGCTTTGGTGGCGGCGGAGAAGGGACGGGTCTAACGGGTGGCGGTCTGTATTGCGGAATACCTGTTAATTCTTTTATTGCTTCTTCAATTGTAAATTTAATTAAGGAGGCATAGAAACCTAGAGCTGCTACAACTGATCCTATAATCACAAAAATTAGCGATCCAAACATTAGCCCTACCATAGCATTTGGATTGTTCATATAATATTGAGGATTTGTCATCATGGGTAGAAGTAGCCCTATTACAATTATTATAATTCCAACTATTCCCCAAAGGATGCCAAAAATAATAGTTTTTAAAGCTAGGACAAAGGACCGTCCCCAAGTAGGCATTTAACTCACCTTTTCACTTTACATTAAGGTAATTATTATCTAGCTATCTAAGTATAAGTTCTTAAAAGTTTTTCCACTTAATCCAAAATTTTGAAGTGTTTCCAAACGCTGCTTTCTCTTAGAATGTTTTTAATTCGTCGTGGCGTTTTACCAAAATATTAAAAATAAAATGTGTGGAATTTTGATTTTAAAACCGGTTATTTTCTTCTTTTAAGGGTTAAAATGACTGTTATTCCTATGACCGCGACGATAGAACCGACTATTAATGCTAATTTGCCACCAAAAGGCGTTGTTGGCTCTGTAACAGTTACCTCTTGTTCTTCACTATAGGCAACGTTTCCAGCTAGGTCTGATACATAGATTTTATATCTTATAGTTCCTTCACTGTCCATTGGAGGTAGTATTGCGGAATATAATCCTTCTTCCCCGCTCATTGTAATATTGATCCATTTATCTCCATAATTATAGCTGAGGATTACTGAACTAATTCCTGATTCATTGTCCTGAACTTGTACTTCAACTACAATTTCTTGTCCAACGCGAGGTTTTTCAGGAGATATGACAATATTCATTATAGTAGGAGGCGTATCATCTACCCAGAATTCATAGATTTTCTGAATTTCGCCATACGTTACATTTACGTAATAAATACCTTCTGTTGCATTCTCAGATAAATCTACTTCTAACGTAAAGTATCCTGTTCCGTTTGTAGCCTTTAGCTCCTTTGCTATGATTTCTTCCGCTGGACCACGGACTTCAATGCTCACGAAAACGTTTACTAGTGGGGAGCCTTCTCTTGTTACGTTACCCCATATGATAACTCTACTTCCACTTCGATAGGCAGGACGATCCGTAGCAATGTAAATGTTAAATAGTTCAGGTGGTGGAGAAGTCTTTACATCAATAGTATAATATTCTCCATTGTTATCAGAAATAAAGAAGCCATATCTACCATTTGTAACCGTCGAAACAATGAAGCTAACATTTACAGGCTGCATAAAGGGATTTAACATACCACCATAAATATTACTTCCCTCACTCTCTGCTATAAAAAGCACCTTTCTCTGACTATCATACATGTAAAAAACAGCAATCGAAAAGATCTCTGTTTCCGAGTCTCCAAGTTTAACGCTTATTGCGATATAATCATGAGCAAGAGGACTCTCTGGAAGATACCAAACCTTATTAACTGTTATCCCAGGCTTTATATTGATATTTAAAGTGTTTTGAGATGTAACACATGCAAGCTCTCCGCTGCTGCTTTCAACAATTAACATTAATCGGACTGATCCCTTCATCCACTTAGCAAACCTTACAGTAGTGTCAAGAATGGTGAAGGAGTTATTTTCTACATATGGTACGCTAGCAGGTAGCAGGTATAAGTCATTTGTTCCATATTCCCACAAAACAACTTTCCCTGTACTATAGTTCGCTACATTTGTCACGTTAATGGAAAGTACAGCTGGTTCATCAATAAGTCCACTAATATTATCCTGAAGAATGCTTATTTCCATATTCTCAGCATATGTAAAGTTAGGTGCATAAGGTCTACCATTAACGATCACTATTGGAACAAAAAAGTTCATAATGCTAGTTGTTCCAAACGATATAGTGATATTTGGCAGAATATAGTGAACTCCTTCGGTAAGTCCGCTTTTTTCCATTTTTATCACTGAAACGTCTCCTGTTTGTATTACGCTTTGTGAGATAATATAGGGAGGCTGTACATTTTTGATGCGAGCATCGGAGACACCAATATTCTGTACGTAAATATCTAAAGCTGTAGATGTAGTTTCATTTGATACTAAAATTTCTGTACCGTCCCTGATCCTTACAAGGTCTATCAAAACTTTCATAGAAACTTCAACGTAATGAACACCCCAATTGCTTCTTATAACTATGAAACTGTGATAAACTCCGGAAGTACAGTTTTCTGCATTTAATTCGAATTCTATTGAACCAACCCATGAGGATGGTATTTCCGAAGGATTATAGCTTAGAATGTTAACCCATGGATCGAGACCTTCTACACTTGCTATTTCAAGCGTGTCATTCCCCAAGTTTTGAATTGTAATAATGTCACTTTCTTGATCTCCAGAAGTAAGCAGTAAAGGCTCGTCTTGTAGTACTACATTTATCCATGAAAAGTTATAATCATCTACAATAACTTCAAAAGAGAATTTCGTGGTTTCAATACTGTAAAGCTCCAGTTTCCAAACACCCGGCAATGGATCTTCAAATATTAAATCTTCTAATGTTGTACCCCCAGCTGAATATTGCATCTCACCCTTTGGATCTATCAGCGTCCATTCTATTATTCCAGTGGAAGAACCATTTATAGCGAATCTTTCTGTATCAGTAGGGATGTAAAATCTGAATACTTGAAGATTTTCACCTTCAAGTCTCCCAGTTACTTGAAGCGGCGGAGTTCCAAGTAATTTACCAATTACTTCATCTACGGTTAATGTAAAGGTTACGTTATCACCTGCTTGGATGAAAAGCGACCATACCCCATGTTCAGGGCTTCTTATTAAATTAATCTCTGACAGTGAATATTCTTCGCCATAAGGACTTTTAATAGTACAATCAATAGAACCATTTGCATCCAAATTGAGTGGAATTGCTTCAACTCCAGGTGGTACATAGAATTTGAAAATTTCTGTTTCCCCGCTTCTAAGGAAATCTGTAGTAATTACAGGTATCTCGCTAAATTCCTCTATAGATAATGTTTCAATTTCCATAAAGAACGCTATATTTTGAATATCTCCTGGGTTTTGAGCTATTATTCTGAGCATGTAGATTCCATGTAGAGGTTCGAAAAGAGGCTCTATCAAGGGTAATGTTCCAATGTAATTTCCTAACGGGTCATATAGTTCAATTGAAAAGTCTATTAATTCTTCTGTAAATATGCTTAGTGAAGATACTCCAGGTGGTACATAGAAGTGTAGAATTTTTTCCTCACTGCCCAATAAGTCACCTTCTACTATAAGTTTCTCTTTAAGGAGATCAGTACCTCCAATTAAGTCAGGCGCTGAAACTAAAACTTTTAGAGTAACATTAACTGTCGAATCTGACGCTGTATTGTTTAATAGTACCTGCCATGTTCCTGGCATGGGATCTCTTACTGCAAATTTGACAAAAACTCCACCTATAGTGGTAATTGGAGTATTAGTGGGGTCATACAATATCCATTCCGGATAATCTGTTAAGTTAGCTTCTCCTCCTACGATAAGTTGATGAATACCCACTGGAACACTAAAATTAACGGTGACCATGGAATTATTTTCTACGATGATACTGTTATTTTCTAAAATTACATGTTTTTCAAGAAGTGTATAGTTTTGAATGTTCAACGTGTCATGTGGCACTATGACAACTGGTACACGCCAAGTTTGAGAAACGGGATTTATAACTGTGAAATTTATTTCTTC
>Ga0209426_1001427_pt1 | contig 14526 bp, 10 predicted proteins | sample Deesub1362B_J571_FD_187697 | JGI IMG/M metagenome (GOLD analysis project Ga0209426, IMG submission 187697) | Deep oceanic, basalt-hosted subsurface ecosystem from Juan de Fuca Ridge flank, Pacific Ocean, CORK Borehole 1362B_J2.571 (SPAdes)... ...
CTGGATGCCTACGCCGAACAGATCGCTCCAGCCGAATACCTCCCGCTGACCGTACTTGTGGCCGTGGTTTCCCGGAGCCGAAAGTCCATTGGTTCCACCCGGGCAATGCAGCAAACGACCCTTACATCCCCCTTCTTTCAGGCCTGGATGGAGCAATCGCCGCGAGAGCTGGGCGAAATGGAAAAAGCGATTCTTGAAAAAGACTTTACCAGGGTTGGTGAACTGGCGGAACGCAACTGCTTGAAGATGCACGCCACCATGCTCACCACCTGGCCGCCCATTCTTTATTGGACAGAGGCAACGCTGCGTGTCATGCGAGCGGTTTGGGAAATGCGGCGCCAGGGGATGGAAGCCTATTTCACCATCGATGCCGGTCCTCAGGTAAAAATCCTTTGCCGGCCGGAGAAAGCGGACTCCGTAAAAAATTTTCTTGCAAGTGTAGATGGAATTCAGAATATTATTGTCTGTTCGCTGGGTGAAGGCGCGAAATTGATTGAGGATCAACCTTGAAGATACAGGCGGAAGCTCCGGGGAAGCTCATTCTCATCGGTGAATATGCCGTCCTGGAGGGAGCACCAGCCATTGTAACTGCAGTGGACCGATATGCCCGTGTTGTCGTTGACGAATCCCGGGACGGTGATTTTGAAGTAGACGCTCCGGCGCTGGAGCTTGAAAACGTCCGTTTCCGCGCGGATCAAAACGGACATCTGCATTTTCAGGATCCATTCCCCGAAAAACTGGCATTTTTCCGTTCTATTTTCACCAGTGCGCTTGAGATCATCCTGAAGGAAAAAAGTGTTCTCCGGCCGGCACGGATCCTGCTCGACACCGACGCATTCTTTTCACGTAAAGCGGGAGCCAAACTGGGCCTGGGTTCCAGTGCGGCGCTGACAGTTGCGCTTCTGGCGGCCCTATTTTCCTGGAGCGACATTGCCACCTTCAAGGAAGAAACGGACCGATGGCGTCTTTTTAACCTGGCTCTGGATGCCCACCGCAAGGCCCAGGGCAGTGTCGGCAGCGGCATTGATATTGCCGCCTGCGTATTCGGTGGAACCCTTATCTACCAGTTAAAGGGTCCAGCCGGAACAGCGGAGGCGGAAATCCGGCCAGTTCGCTTCCCAGAAAACCTGTTCTGTCTGCCGGTGTGGTCTGGCAAGCCCTCCTCGACCAGCCAGCTGGTACGACGCTTTTTCGAATATAAAGAAAAAAATGGCAACGGATACCGGGCTTTTCTGAAGCACCTTTCCGGTCTATCTGTGCAGGCCAGGGACGCCTTCCTGGCTGGAGATCGTCACACTTTCTTGGATTGTGTAAAAAATTACTACCGCAAAATGGTGGAAGTGGGCCGGACCATCGGCTCCGAAATTATTTCTCCGGAACACCGGCGCATCGCCGATTGTGTCTACCGCCACGGTGCCGTGTACAAACCCTCGGGGGCTGGAGGGGGAGATCTGGGCATTGCTTTCACCACAGTGCCAGAACCTGCCGACCTGGTTGCGGAACTGCACAACGCGGGATATGAGGTCCTGCCGCTAAGTTTTGGTGCAGAAGGGATTCGGGTCAAACGGACGGATAGGTAAATGAAACGCGATTCTCGCATCTCCAAATTTTACCAGCTCAGCATATCGGAACGTCTGAAGCTGTTGCAGGAACGCGGCTTTTTGACCCATGACGATGCCCGCGTGCTGGTAAACGGCCGGGCCTTAAACCTGGAACAGGCCGACAAGATGATCGAAAATGTCGTCGGTGTCTTCGGACTGCCCATGGGACTCGGCCTGAATTTTCTGATCAACGGGAAAGATTACGTGGTTCCCATGGTTGTGGAAGAACCGTCCATTGTGGCGGCTGTCAGTTCGGCTGCGAAGCTGATCCGCCGGGCGGGCGGCTTCAAAACATGGAGCAGCGATCCGGTACTGATCGGCCAGATCCAGGTGGTGGACATCGACCATCCCTCCAAAGCACAGCATGCAATTCTGCAGCATAAAGATGAAATTCTGAACCTGGCCAACGACCTGCACCCGCGGCTGGTGGCCCGCGGCGGGGGCGCCCGCGATGTGGAAGTCACCATCCATCCGGCTTCTGCCGGGTTCGGTGACATGGTGGTGGTTCACCTGCTGGTGGATACCCGCGATGCCATGGGAGCAAATTTGGTTAACAGCATGTGTGAAGGGGTCGCCACCCTGATTGAAAAGATTACCGGGGGCAAAGTCTTCCTCCGCATTCTTTCCAATCTCGCGGACCGGTCCCTTGTCCGGGCCGAGGCAATCATCCCGGTGGAGCTTCTCAAAGGGAAGGGGTATTCCGGAGAAGAGGTGCGGGACGGCATTGCCCTGGCCAACCACTTTGCTACCATCGATCCTTACCGGGCGGCCACCCACAATAAAGGCATCATGAACGGAATCGATGCGGTGGCTATTGCCACCGGCAATGACTGGAGGGCCATTGAGGCCGGAGCCCATGCCTATGCCGCACGTGGAAAATCCTACACTTCCCTTACTCGGTGGTTCAAGGACAACAGCGGGAACCTGGTAGGCAGAATTGAATTGCCCATCAAAGTTGGCACGGTGGGCGGACCGCTCCAGTCTAACCCGGCGGTGGCCATCGTTCATAAAATAATGGGAATCGGTTCTGCCCGGGAGCTGGCAGAAGTGATGGCCGCCGTGGGGCTGGCTCAAAATTTTGCTGCGCTCCGGGCGCTGGTTACGGAGGGAATTCAGCGCGGTCACATGAGTCTGCACGCTCGCACAGTAGCGGCTGCTGCCGGTGCCCCCGACGATCTCTTTGAGGAAGTAGTGGACCGCCTTATCGAAAGCGGCACCATAAAAGTCTGGAAGGCCCGGGAAATTGTGGAGGCGATCCAAAAAGAGGCGGCGCCAGCCGGTCAGAAAAAAGAGCGGCTTCCTTACGGAAACGGAAAAGTGATCCTTCTTGGCGAACATGCGGTGGTTTACGGCAGTCACGCCGTCGCTGCCCCCATCCCGTTGGCCATCGAAGCAAAAGTGGAAGATGCGCAGGATGGCGTATACTTGATCATCCCGCGCTGGGGCGTGGAAGACCGCTTAGAAAAGGGTGTCACCCACAAATACTCTATCTACAATTCGCTGGACATGATTCTGGAACGGCTGGGCCTGCGAGACCGCGATATGAAGATTATGATCTTTCCGCACATCCCCCGGGCCATGGGACTGGGAGGATCCGCGGCGCTGGCCGTGGCTATTATCCGGGCACTGTCCGAACATTTCAAACTGGGCCTAACGGACGCCGAAGTCAACAAGCTCGCCTATGAATCAGAAAAAATCGTGCACGGAACTCCATCCGGCATTGACAACACGGTGGCCACATTCGGAAAGTTCATCCTCTACCGAAAAGGCGATCCGCCGCTGCTGAAGGAGATCAGCATTTCGCAGCCTCTTCCCATCGTCATCGGCCTTTCCGGCGTGGAAGGTCTGACCCTCAAAATGGTAAGCATGGTCCGAGAATCGTGGAAGAAAAACCCTCAGCTGTACGAAAAGATCTTTAAACAAATCGATGAACTGGCCCTGGAGGCGGTCGAAGCCATTCAGGCGTACGATCTGGAAAAATTGGGATACCTGATGAACATCAACCAGGGGCTTTTGAATGCCCTTCAGGTTTCCTGCTGGGAACTGGAAGAGATGGCAGAAATTGCAAGAAAACACGGCGCTTTGGGTGCCAAACTTACGGGAGGTGGCGGGGGCGGTGCCATCATTGCGCTCTGTCCTGATCAGCCGGAGCAGGTTATCGATGCCCTCAAGAAGGCAGGATACCAGGCATTTCTGACCCAAATTGGAGGGGTGGTCTGAACAGCCATGACGTCCAACAACCGCATCGTATCGTTTGACAGCGAAAAGCTCATCCTGGTGGACGAGAAAGATCGGGAGATCGGTTACGCATCCAAAGCCGAATGTCACGAGGGTGAAGGGAAGCTTCACCGGGCGTTTTCAATTTTCATTTTTAATTCGAAAAGGGAGCTGCTGCTGCAAAAGCGGGGCGCACAAAAACGCCTCTGGCCGCTATACTGGTCCAACAGTTGCTGCAGCCACCCGCGCAAAGGTGAAACCAACGATATCGCCACCCAGCGGCGGCTCGAAGAGGAGTTGGGCTTTTCCACACCGCTCCGCTACCTCTACAAATTTCAATACCACGCCCGCTACCGCGATATCGGCTCGGAATACGAAGTCTGTTCGGTTTACATTGGCCACTGGGATGGCCCGGTGTACCCCAATCCCAACGAAATCGCCGAATGGCGGTTCGTCACCATCGAAGAGCTGGAAGAGGAATTGGAAAATCATCCGGAGCATTTTTCGCCCTGGTTTAAAATGGAATGGAAGCGGATTCGGGAGGAATTTCTTCCCGATATTGAGGAACTGATCCGCACTGCCAGGCCGGCGGAATCGCCGTAGCCGCCGAAATCCCTTCCCCCTGCCTTTCCCACCCGGCTAGCGGGCTACCCTCATGAAAAAACGGGACCGGTGAACGTGAAGCGGGTTCTTTCGGGTCTGCACACAAGGGTGCGCTGCGGGTCCCATCGCCTTCGTACTACAACGTAAACAGGGCCAGCACCGTGTAGCAAACGGCCGCCAGGCCCGCTGCCACACTCGCCAGGGGCAGCTGGGTCAGCACGTGATCCATCAGATCCGTGCCGGTGGCCAGACTGGAGAGTATGGTGGTATCGGAAATGGGCGAACAGTTGTCACCGTACACGGAACCACCGGTCACTGCTGCAAAGCACAGCAGGTTGAAAAAAGGATCGGGATTTACGGAATAGGCGAGGGGCATGGCGATGGGAAAAACCACGGCATAAGTGCCCCAGGATGTGCCAATGGAAAAAGAGATGAACATGGTTACAAAAAGGAAAATGGCAGGGAGAAGAAAAGGCACAATCCAGTGGCTGGTAACCCGGATAATAAAATTGGCGGTGCCGAGTGCCTGAGACACGCTTCCCAGTGTCACAGCCAATCCCAAAATGATGGCCCCCACCGTCACACCTTTGCAGCCATCCACAAACCCTTCGATCACTTCTTTCAACTTCATGCCGCGGTACAGAGCCAGAAGCATGGCCGAAAGGACAGCTAGCACAAACGCTTCCGAAACGTACAGCTTCCCAATGAAGACGTAGGGGCCTATGGCGATGCCCAGCAAAACGGAAATAGGAACCACGAACCCGAGAATGGAGGGCCTGTAACCCTGGGGGATTTTTAGCTCGGTCAGTTCTTTGGAGATCAGCGGCTGGGCACCTTCGCGGTTCAGAGCACCGGTCCGCTGAACGCGTTCCATCGCCTCTCTCATCCGGCGGCCGTACCAGGGGAGCTTCTCCCAGCTCAGCAGAAAAGTAAATAGGATCGCAAACCAGGCATAAAAATTAAAGGGGATTGCCTTGAACAGATAGGCCTTGCTGACATCCAGATCCTGAAACAGAGGGGTGGTTCCCACCACCAGGCCTCCGATGTAAATGGGCCACACGTTGAAAGGCAGCAATGTCGCCACAGGCGACGCTGTTGAATCGATAATGTAGGAAAGTTCCTCGTGGCTCACCTTTTTGGCGTCGCACACGGGCCGCACGGTAGATCCAGCCAGAATGGTGCTGATGGTCCCACCCTGGTGGAAAAGGAGACCGATCAGAAACGCAAAGAATTTCGCCGTCTTCCGGTCTTTGGCCACTTTCCGGCCGGCCCATTCGGCAAAGTACTGTGCTCCGCCCGTTTTGGTCCAGATACCGATGAGCCCGCCCAAGGACCAAAGGTACACAAGCAGAATTTCCCCGTATTTGGCACTTCCGATGGATGGAATCAAAAATTCCTTCACGATATTGAATTTTCCGGCAATGATCCCGCCGAGAAAAACGCCAGCAAACAGGGAAGGGATCACCTCCCGCGTTGCAAAACAGAGGATCAGGGTGACCAGGGCCGGCACCACAGACCAGAAACCAAAGTCCTTCGATTCCTCGTTAAAAGAAATAAGATTCGTCTCGGTACGGATCAGAAAAAGGGCTGCCAGAAAAAGGAAAAAAAGAAGCCAGCGGACCTGCCGGTTCATACATTGCTCCTTTTCATGGTTCGGATTTTGGTAGGGTCAGCTCGCCTTCGGTGGCTGCGATAACCACAGCGGCCGATGCGTCACCTGTGATGTTGATGGTTGTGCGAAACATATCCAGAATTCGCTCCACACCCAGGATCAGGGCGATGCCTTCGAGTGGGATACCCACCTGTTTGAGCACAATAACCAGCATCAACATGCCGATTCCCGGAGCCCCCGCAGCACCGATGGATGCCAGGGTGGCGGTAAAAACAATCATCAGCTGGTCACCGATGGAAAGGGGAATATTGTACACCTGCGCAATAAACACGGCCGAAATACCCTGGTACAGGGCCGTCCCGTTCATGTTGACCGTGGCTCCCAGTGGCAGCACAAAACTGGCGATGTCGATGGGCACGCCCAGTTTGTTTTCGCACACGTCGATGGTTACTGGCAATGTAGCCGAACTGGAACTGGTGCTGAAGGCGATCATCTGGGCGGGACGGATACCGCGCAGGAACATTCCCATCGACATGCCCGAAAAGGCTTTAACCACAGGCGGGTAAGTGAAATTGAGGAGCACCAGCCCACCAATGGTTAGCAGGGAATATTTCATCAGCGAAAGGAGAATTTCCATCCCGAAGCTACCCACCACGGCAGCGATCAGGGCAAATACGCCGTAGGGGGCAATCTTTATGACAATATGAACGATGGTAATCATCGCTTCATTGATGCCATCCAGGAAGCCCAGAACGGGCTGGGCCTTTTCTTTGGGAATCAACGTCAGGGCCACCCCCAGAAATATGGCAAAGAAAATGATCTGCAGAAGATTGGACTGGCTGAGCGATTCAAACGGGTTGGTGGGAATCAGGTTAATCAGGGTCTGGACGGGGTTGGCCTTTTGCATGGTGGCCAGTTTGTTGCCCACTTCGCCGGCGTAATTCTGCATCAGCTGGGCCTGAACCTCTTCGGGCAATCCACTTCCCGGCCGAAATACATTGGCCAGCACCAGCCCGATGAAAATGGCAAATGCGGTGTATAAAAGATAATAAAGAAGGGTCTTTAGCCCGATCCGGCCCATCTTTTTCACGTCGCCCAGACTGGCCGTCCCAATTACTAGGGAAGCAAACACCAGGGGAACCACAATCATCTGAATCATCCGGATAAATGCCGTACCCACCGGCTTGATCTCCGCGATCGGATGCTTGAAAATGAGACCGGCGATGCCTCCCAGGATGAGACCTACCAGAATTTTTGTGTAGATCTGCATGGGGACAAGCCGCTCAAACAGAAGAAACAGGGCAACCAGCAGAAACAGTGACCGGACAAGCTGGACAAATACCGGAGAAACGGGAGACAAACTTTCTAACGGCAGGGAATAGAGCAAGATTGAGATGCTGCTGAACAACAAAAAAAGACCAGCGGCAACGGGCTGCATCTTCGGGCGATCGGCCATGTTTTTCTCTCCTTTTCCAGATCGAAAATCCTTTTCCACAATCTCCCGCTGATGAAAACAATAATAGCAAAAAATCCCAAATTGTCAAACCAAAAAAGTTGCGGATTTTGGCCGGCTTTGCTAATTTCTTTTCAAACAGAAAAGATTTGCCTATGTCAAACGGTTCTGGCAACCAAATCCTACCTGTGGAATGCTGGTCCTGCGATCTGTTCTGTCCGCATTGTCTGAACGGCATACGTCGGATGCAGCAACTGTCAACCGCTGTTTCAACACGCACCACCCGCTTTCTCTGCGCTGAGGTGAATGCCGGTGGGAACGTTAGCAGGTTGTCAACCCTCATTTAACAGAAGGGAGTCCGCATGAATTTCTCTGAACGGCTGCAAGAGGTCTGCGAAAAAAAGAACTCCCATCTGGTCATTGGCCTGGATCCCGACATGGACCGCCTGCCTGCCTTTCTGATGGATTTCGAATCGCCTTTTCTGGAATTCAACAAATCGATTATTCACGCCACATCAGACATCGTTTGCGCTTACAAGATCAACACAGCCTTCTACGAAATGTACGGCGTGCAGGGCTGGCGGGCGATCCGCAAAACCGTTGAAATCGTCCCGGATGACACACTGGTGATCCTTGACGGCAAACGGGCAGATGTTCCGCATTCTTCCCAAAAATATGCGGAGGCCCTTTTCCGGGAGTTGCGGGCCGATGCAGTCACTGTGAACCCATACCTGGGACACGATGCAGTTGAACCCTTTCTGGCCCGCAAGGAACAGGGAGCATTTCTACTTTGCCTGACCTCCAATCCCGGTGCCCAAGATTTTCAGCTGCTGCGTGTGGGGGAACACTTTCTGTTCGAACTGGTGGCCCAAAAAGCCACCCGCTGGAACCGGAACGGCAACCTTGGCCTGGTTGTCGGAGCTACTCAGGCAGGTTACATTTCCCGCGTACGGGAGGCGGCTCCGGATCTGTGGTTCCTGCTTCCGGGCGTGGGTGCCCAGGGAGGCAGCCTGGAGCAATCGGTCCGTGAGGCCCTGCGAAAGGATGGCAGTGGTTTCCTCATCACCGTGAGCCGTTCGGTACTCTACGCCTCCGACGACATGGATTTCGCCGAAGCCGCCAGAAAGGTGGCGCTGGACTATCGGAACCAGATCAATGCTGCAAAGCATTCCTGAACCAGTGAAGAGGTGACGTATGGACCGCGACGAAATTCTGGAAATCCTGGAGAAAACCGGGGCCTTCATGGAAGGCCACTTCCTGCTGTCTTCCGGATTGCACAGCGGGCAGTATTTTCAGTGTGCCAAGGTCCTCCAGTACCCGCAATATGCTGAAGAACTGGCAGAAGACATCGCCAGCCATTTCCAGGATGTAGATGTGGATGTGGTGGTAGCACCGGCCATGGGAGGGATCATTATCGGCCATGAAGTAGCCCGGGCTATGAAATGCCGGTTCATTTTTACAGAACGGGATCCGCAAACCGACGAGATGACCCTGCGGCGCGGCTTCGACATCGAAGAAGGGGAGAAAGTTCTGATCGTGGAGGACGTGCTGACCACCGGGAAATCTGTACGGGAGGTTATCCAGCTCCTCAAAAAAGAGCGGGCCGATCTTCAAGGCATCGGCTTCATCGTTGACCGCAGCGGAGGCAAAGTGCGGTTCGGCACCCGCAAGTACGCTATTCTGGAAATGCCGGTTGTCAACTATAATCCCGACAATTGTCCGCTGTGTGAGAAAGGGATGCCTATCCAGAAGCCGGGAAGCCGGAAAAAGGTTGAACACGCCACCGGACTGGAAGATTAGCCGGTTGACCGGGCTTTTCCCACAATAAATAATAAAGCCGCAGGGAAAGGCGGTGTGCAGGAGCCTCAACAGATAAGCGCAAAACGGTACGAATAAGCGCACAACAATTACACAGTTTGCAGGCTGCAGGAGTGAAACCGCCTGAAGAGCGGAAACCCAGGTTGAAGCCTGTGCAATGACGGATGGAGGTCACGCAGAAATACACTGAAGAACGGCAGAGGGGACCGGAAAGAATTGCTATGCAATTTTCAGGTAGCACTGGAGGCATCTGATCGGCGGAGGTTCATTTCCACCAGCGGCGGTTAAACACAGGCAGGCCGAACAGATCTGTGCGGATTATGAATAGGCCGTGCAACGAATAAAAAGGAGCAGAACATGGTAGAGAAAGGGCCCTCCACGGTAGCCATTCACGGAAGGCGGGATACGGTATACCGTAGTGCCACCTACCCAATTTTCCAGACTTCTTCTTTTGGAGTGGAAAGGAGTGACGATTATGAAAAGAAACGGGGGCAAGAAGACTTTTTCATCTACAGTCGACACGGGAATCCCAGCATCCGAAATATCGAGGAGAAATTGGCCCGGCTGGAAAAAACGGATGATGCAGTATTTTTCTCCAGCGGCATGGCTGCCATTACTTCTTCTCTGCTGGGCTTTTTAAATGAAGGGGATGTGCTGGCCGCTTCTCGGCGCCTATATGGCACCACGTACCGTTTTATGCGGGACGTTTTGCCGAGATTGGGGATTGAAGTGCGGTTTCTGGAAGAAGAGGCCCTGTACGACCTGCCTCGCACCTGTCCGGATGCAAAAATTGTCTATTTCGAAACGCCCATCAACCCGACAACGGACTGCGTAGACATCCGGCGGGTGGTGGAGTCGGCACGCTCCATCGGCGCGGCGGTGTTCATGGACAACACTTTCGCTTCACCCATCAACCAGAACCCGGCTGAGCTTGGGGTGGACGTGGTTCTGCACAGTGCCACAAAATACCTGGGCGGCCACAGCGACGTGGTGGCGGGGGTTGCAGCCTCCACCGCGGAACGGTGCAAAACCATCGCCGAAATGCGGCGTTTTCTCGGCGGATCGCTGAACCCGGTGGATGCTTTTCTCCTCGACCGCAGCCTCAAAACCCTGGAGGTACGGGTCCGCCAGCACAACGAATCGGCCCAGAAGCTGGCGGAATTTTTCGCCGCCGAAAAGAAAGTAAAACGGGTGCTTTATCCCGGTTTACCCGGGTCCGAATCCCACGAAATTGCCCGGCGTCAGATGCGGGGTTTCGGCGGGATGCTGTGTATTGAGCTGAAAGACCTGGATGCGGCCAAGCGGTTCTGTGACTCCGTTACAGTGGCCCTCAATGCCACCAGTCTGGGCGGGGTTGAAACCCTGGTCACCATTCCGGTCCTCACAAGTCATGCCGGAATGACGCCCGAAGAGCTGCAAACGGCCCGGGTTACACCGGGGATGGTACGGATTTCCACCGGGCTAGAAAACACGGACGATCTAATCCGGGACTTCTCCGCGGCACTCCAGAAGGTGTGATTCCCTGGCGCCTTTGTCCTCAGGTTTGACGCCGGCTCCCACCCGTCGGTTGTGGCAGAAGCGGCCCGGCAGGAACAGACCCCACACTTATTCTGAGCAAAGAAAAAGGGAGCCTTCAAATGGGCTCCCTTTTCGCCGGTACATCCTCCGTTCTGCTGCGGCCTCTGCCGCCTACCCAACCTGATCAAAAAGTTCTTCGTATTCGTACTTTTTCTTCAGGGAATCCAAAAGGGCCACGGTGATGTCGCGCTTTTTGGCTCTCAGGAGGGCATTGCGGATGTCCTCCTTGGCCTTCTCGTACGGACGTTCATCTTTTTTCCGGTTCAGAATTTTCATGATGTGGTAGCCGTATTCCGTCTCAATGATGTCGCTGATGCTGCCAACCGGCAGGTTGAACGCGGCTTCCTCAAACTCCTTAACCATCTGCCCGCGCGGGAAATCTTCATACAGACCGCCGCGATTTTTGGAACCCGGATCCTCTGAGAATTCCTTGGCCAGCTCGCCGAAATCCTCGCCCGCCTTGGCCCGCTTCAAGATCTCCTCCATTTTTTTGTAAATGGCTGCCTTTTCCTCTTCCGATTTCCCCTGGGTGAGGAGAAGGATGTGCTGCACCGTGGCTGTGCTTCCTTTTTCGTACGCATCGCGGAGTTCTTCTTCTGTCACATTCACATCTTTGTAAACCACCGTGTCGAAGTACTTCTGAAGAATCAGATTCTCCTCGATCTGCTTTTTCACATCATCCAGGGTTTCGCCCCGTTTGGCCAGCTGTTCTTCAAAGTTGGGTTTTCCACCGAACATGGTGTAGATGGCCTTCAGCTCGTTCTGGATGCTATCTTCAGGCACTGTAATCTTTTGCTCTTTGGCGGCTGCCAGGAACATGCGGCGCTGGGATTCACGCACGGCTGTCTGTTTGAGAAACTCCATCAGCTGCTGTCCACTCACGTTTGTGAGCTGTGCCATATGTCCGGACAGGGTGCTGTACAGCTGGGGCATAATGTCGGCGTTCGTCAACACAAACTGGTTGGTCTTGATCAGCGTCACTTTTTTGTCGGGATCCACCAGAGGCAATTTCTCCGATAGCTGCTTGAAAAACTCGTATTCTTTGCTTCCTTTCTGATAGACCGCTTCCTGCTTCTTACCGCATCCTGCAACAAGCAGAACGCCGATCAACGATGCAAGTACAACGCGCTTCACAACTTTTCCTTTCTGTTTGTTCCTGAAATGTACTTTTTGCGAACATCCGAATATAGCCAATTCGCCGCCGAAAGTCTACATTATTTCCTGCAAGGGGGCCGTTTTCCTCTCCGATCGCACGGGGGGAATTTTGCACCCGGCCGCAAGCGCAAAAATCAGCACCAGCTGGAATTACACAAAACCAACACCCACATACGTAACGAAATGATGCAGGTTGGCATCACCCGTCAGGCCTAGGCCAAGATCCCACAGCGGCAACCAGCGCTCGCCAATGCTGGAACTGTGGCGCAAAAAATGTCCGTCCAGCGTACGCCCTTCCACTATGCTAACAAGGCGGGCAGCAAAACAAGCGGCAAATGAAACAGCAAAGCGGCCGCACCAGGAAATCCTGTAGCGCCGAATATCTTTATCATCCACCAGGTGGACATAAAGCCCGCGGATTTTTTCCTCCGCCAGACCACCTGTGAGATACCTCTGCACAAGTTCCCGATCCAGCGCCATCGCTTTCTCGTACCCTTCCGCGTTGCAGCCAAAAGGATGGAAATCGTAGTAACTCCAGCCGTAATCGCCGTAATGCTGCCCATCAGTAGAACAGAGGATGGTCACGTCACTTCCCAGTTTCAGACCTTCTGATTTCACCAACCGTGCAACTATCTGGGCCAGATGTTCCGCCACCTGGACAAGCCGGTCCCATTCCATAAAAGGGACCAGCACCGGCACAATGGTAACTTCCCGGTTAAAAAACTGAAGAAACGGGATTTGCGCTTCCAAAGAGTGTTCCGTCTCCACCACAGTCCGGTTGATCACATAACAATGGTCTGGTAGCTGGTTCAGAATCTGGTCCCGCCAGGGGGAAACCGGGATTTTCCCATAGGGACCGCGCCAGTACCGGAATGCCCCGAAAATCAGGCGATTGCGGATGCCAAACGTCTCGGCCCAGTGGGCATTGCCCAAAAGAAAAACCGTACGGGCCCGAACATACCGGTGCACGTGATAGTACACCCTCCCGGCCAGCATATAATCATCATGGGGACAGATGCCAAACACAAAACGGGTCCGGTTGCTCAGGCCAAACTGCCGCTCGTTTTCCGCCACCAGGGAGGCCTCCATTTCCTTGGCAAAGGGAACCACCCGGTCCATCTGGTCTGCCCGGTGGGCGAAACCGGTGGTATCTACCAGACCGCGCACCGATCCGCTGGAAGGCAAAGAAATGCGCCTGAGAACCCTTTCCATGGGAACCGGGGAATGCAGCCTGGATCCAAACAAGGCGGCCGCCAGCCCGATGAGGCCGAGTGGGCTCCAGAAGATGCCGTCAGCCGTAAACAGCATTGCTGTCCTCACCTTTTCCGTTCATCCTAAAATACAAAAGAAGAACACCCGATGAAAAGATTTTTTCTTTTCCCGAACGGGAAATTTTTGACGGCCCTTGGCACTTGACTTTTTTCCACGTGTTGCTTACCATTCAAAAAATTTTTTCACACGGCCAAAAAGGGGAGGGAGCATGCAACCGCAAGAAAAAAGCCCGAAAAATCACGGAAAGCGTTTGAACCGCAGACAGTTCTCCGCTTCTCTGATCGCCATGGCCCTGGCACCTAGATTTCTGACCGCATCAGCAGCAGAGCCGCAGACCCGGGAAAAAGAGCCAGAAATTTCCACTGAAGACATCCAGCGGGCCGAACGCCTGATCGGTCTGCACTTCACAGAAAAAGAACGGCAGATGATGCTGGAAGATGTGCGGCAAAATCTGCGGAGCTACCTGAAGCTGCGAGATATTCCACTGGACAATTCTGTGTATCCGGCAACCGTATTTCATCCGCTCCTGCCAGGTATGGAGGTTGCTGAAGAGCGGGATGTATTCCGGCCCAGCCGCATCCGCATTGAACGCCCCAAAAGCGAAACGGATCTTGCCTTTTTGCCGGTGACACACCTCTCTTACCTGATCCGGACACGGCAGATTACCTCAACCGAACTCACAGAGATTTACCTGGAGCGTTTGAAAAAATATGACAAGATTCTTCACTGTGTAATTACGCTGACGGAAGATCTGGCTCTCAAACAGGCCAAGCGGGCCGATGAAGAGATCCGCGTGGGCCACTACCGCGGCCCGCTTCATGGGATTCCCTGGGGAGCAAAAGACATTCTGGCCGTAAAGGGCTACCGCACAACCTGGGGGGCCATGCCTTATAAAGACCAGATCATCAATGAGGATGCCACGGTGGTCAAACGGCTGGAAGAAGCCGGTGCCGTTCTGATCGCCAAACTCTCTGTAGGGGCGCTGGCGATGGGTGATGTGTGGTTTGGCGAAAAAACCCGGAATCCATGGAATCCGGAACAGGGTTCCAGCGGATCTTCAGCCGGACCTGCTGCCGCCACTGCGGCAGGTCTCGTTGGTTTCTCCATCGGAACCGAAACATACGGATCCATTGTTTCTCCCTCTAACCGGTGCGGTACCACCGGGCTTCGCCCAACCTTTGGCAGGGTGAGCCGTTACGGGTGTATGGCCCTTAGCT
>Ga0209426_1001428_pt1 | contig 14524 bp, 14 predicted proteins | sample Deesub1362B_J571_FD_187697 | JGI IMG/M metagenome (GOLD analysis project Ga0209426, IMG submission 187697) | Deep oceanic, basalt-hosted subsurface ecosystem from Juan de Fuca Ridge flank, Pacific Ocean, CORK Borehole 1362B_J2.571 (SPAdes)... ...
AATGCATCTTAGTTTCAACCAAACTTCGACGATGATAGCCTGACCATTTTTTCCATAGTGTCCTGCCTAAACGTTTAATTGTTCGAAGTAATTCATTTCGCTCTAGCGAGCTACTCTTTGTATCTTTCCATGGTTTCGCATTTTTTCTAGGTGGAATCACCGCATGCGCTTGCCGATCTGCAATGACCTGACGGCATTGCTTGGTGTCATAAGCTCCATCGGTATAAATAGAGTCAATCCGCTCATCTTGTGGAATCTGATTAAGTAAATCACCAAGCACCTGTGAATCACTGACATTATTGGTTGTAAGCTGAACTGCTCGTATTTGTAGGGTTTTAGCATCTATACCAATATGAAGTTTACGCCATTGGCGACGATATTCAGGTCCATGTTTCTTGCATTTCCATTCGCCCTCACCTAGAAACTTCATGCCTGTAGAGTCCATGAGTAGATGCAGCCCATCGCTACTTTTTTGGTAGCTGATTACAATATCAATATGCTTTTGTCTTCTACAAAGCGTGGTGTAATCTGGAGCTATCCAATTTAATCCGCAAAGTTTAATCAGACTTTGCACAAAGCCAGTGACCATACGTAAAGATAGACGGAATAAGGATTTAATCATTAAGCAGCATTGGATAGCTGCGTCGGAGTAGGTTTGATTTCGCCCTTGTTTGCCTTTTGATGGCGCATACCATTGCGTAGCAGGATCAAACCAAATGGCAATATTTCCGCGACTCATGAGTGCTCGGTTATATGCGGGCCAATTGGTTGTGCGGTAGATTTTGTGTGTAGGCTTCTTCATTTGAAAATTATATCGCTAAAAAAGCCTTTACAGATAGGTTTGTGCAACAAAGCCATGAGGATTATAGAATGATAACTAAACCTAAATTTATTTCACAACCTATCGTTGATGAGTTTAGCCCATTTCACAAATTCTATATTGAACTTAGTACAGATCATCAGCTAACGCATAAGAGCTTTAACCCTAAATATTTTAATGATTATTTCATTAATTTTTTAGATTTACTTTCTAAAAAAAGTCCCATTTTTGAACTAAGTAAATGGTTTTTCCTTGAATCAATTGAGAAAAATAAAAAAGACAGTCCAATTTTTATGGTTAAGGATAGTGAGCAAGTTAATTCATTCCTATATAAATATAATCAAAGTAATGATATTAATTCCTATGGCTATTCGATTCCAATGCTTATGGATTATTCACTAATAAACGAAGATCAACGTAAGCAATATTATTTCACCTATGACCATTATTTCACTGATACGAGTCATTTAGGCTTGTATGATTCATTAATGTTTTGTTTTGTAGAGGAATATAATAGCCAGCATCAAAATCTGAAAATCGATACGCTTGAAACCATTATGAAATGTATGGTGGAAAATCTAGTTAAATATAAATTTAATTTTAAATTTGTGAATCTTTTTGATAGTGATTTTAATCGCAGAGAGTCACCAAGTGGAAATGAAAATTTCTATACAGAGACTTATCAAGTCTACCCTCATCGGCTGATATGTGCATGGAAGTGTATTGTGAAAGGTGATTTCAATCAGCAAGACATCCCTCAGGCAGCTAAAGTTGATAATTTTATGAAAGGTTACACTTTAGTTTCAACTTTACCAGATGGTGAGTATTTTAGCTCATATAACTCTGATCATATTTATAAGGCTAATTTAGTTGAAATTCGTTTAAAAGAGTTAGGACTTTTACCATATCATGAATTATTAGAGGCTTGATCTTGTATAAGATCATCCAGTTCATCTTCTAGATCTTCTATTTTATACTTAAGAGAATTTATAGAGTTGACTAGTTTTTCATTTTGTGGAGATGACGGATCCTTAAGTTTATTGTAGATTTCTAAAAGTTCAGCTCTTCTAGAACTTAATCTGCTAATTTGTACTTCGAATGCCATTCTGGGAGTCCATTGAGCAAGTAAGTATTGTTCATGCTCTTTTAACTCTTTGTCTGTCATTTTTTCATATTCAAGTTTCATTGAGCAATATATCTAACCGAGATTGTAGTTTTCTTCTAAAAAACTAATTAAAGAAACATTTAAAGCATTCAACCAATCATATAGTTCAATTATATCAATACGTCTATCAAAATTCTCAATTTTTGAGACATATGATTGATGTTTTTTTAATGATGAAGCTAACTCTACCTGAGTAACATTTTTTAACTCACGTATTCTGATTAAATGTTTTATAAGTTTTTGATATCTAGGATCGTGTATTGAGCTCATGGCTCAAGATGTTGTACTATTACAATAAATATCCCAAAATAGGATATTTATGTTTGTATTCGGAATCAGCTATGTCTTTAAATCACCAGCTTAGGAATTGCTTATTTGGATTTTTATCAAATAAAAAATTTTCTAGTTATGAATTCAAGGACATTAGGCACACTTTTATTAGAGTGTATCCTGAGTACAGCTCAAAAAAATTTTATCCAAAAATATATTTGGCTATAAGGGAATTGGCAGAAATAGGTTTAATAATAATTGATAAAAAGGCTTGTACATACAAATATTCTTCTAATTATTCAAAAGATGAGCTTTTAAATTTAATTGCATCCGATGTCACTATTCAAATTAAGAATACGCTTTTAGAAGAACATAAAAGAGTGATTGAAAATATAGACTTACTAGGTAATGAACTAACGGTGTACCAATTATATCTAACAAAATTTCCAGTCCTCTCAGGAGTAATATCTGAGTTGGTTAGCGAAAAAAACAAGGAGTTAAATTTTTTGAAATGTGAATTAAGTGCTTTGAAAAATATTATGAATTATAGTTGAAATTTAGCTACTTTACTCTGAGTAATCATGTCTATTGATTAGGGTGGAATAAAAATATTGATTGCTGATTTGTCAAATATATCTTTTTCGCTAGTGCTAAAACTAACGTTTATGATTGATATATTTTAAGATCTGAAAATTAGTTTTTTATCTCGTCGTATTCATGAACTACTCACACTAATTTTCTATTTGATAATTAATAGTATCTAAAATCTCCAAAAAAAAGTAAAGTATTAAGAAATATAGATTTTTGGTGATTTTAATGTGGTCCGATATAGAATCAAAGATAGATTTTTTAAACTATTCTGAAGCATCAGAAATTATTATCAATGTTCTTCAGAATCCTCAGATGCTGCCTATTTCTATAGGTGTATTTGGGTCATGGGGAACTGGTAAATCTACGATCTTAAATCTAATTGAAAAAAATATTGAACATATTGAAAACAATGATGATTATGTAATTATTAGGTTTGATGCTTGGCTATATCAGGGGTTTGATGATGCTAGAGCATCGCTATTAGAGGTCATTAATACTGAAATTTCCAAATTAGTTAAACATGATGAAAAATTATACGAAAAAGCATTAAGTATCGGAAAAAGAATTAACAAATTACGAGTTCTTGGTTGGGCTGCCGAGGGTACTGCTTTAGCTTTTGGTGTTCCTACATTCGGATTACTCTCAAAAGCTATTGATTCTATTGGGAATGGAATCAATGGCAGTGCTGGTGAAGAAGATTCACAAAACGTTACTGAAATTATCAGTAAAGGAAAAGAAAGCTTAAAAGATATACTTAATGAAGAAAAAAGCTCAGCACCAAAAGAAATTACAGCTTTAAAAAACGAATTTGAGGATTTATTGGAATCTTTAAATAAAAAAGTTATTGTCTTTGTTGATAATTTAGACCGGTGTCTTCCAAAGCAGACCATTGAGACTCTTGAGTCGTTAAGACTATTTCTATTCATGAAGAATACTGCTTTTATTATAGCTGCTGATGAAGAAATGGTGAGATTTGCTGTCAAAGATCATTTTAATGGAATTGATGAAAGGCATATAACCGACTATCTAGATAAACTTATTCAGTTTCCTGTAAAAGTACCTCGTATTAGTACAAGAGAAGTGCGAGCTTATTTATTCTTATTGTATGCATCTATCCATGAAAACTATGCAACAGAAACGGCTAAACTGGAAAATCTTCGAAATGGATTAGAATCGAATCTGAGGCTCTCTTGGAGAGATGATCCAATTAAGGTTAAAAATGCCCTTGCCTTATTAGATGAACAGGCAGTTGATACGCTTAATCTCTCTAACAACTTTTATGTTTCTGATCGTATAGCACATCTTCTAGCTGAGAATAAATACATTGAGGGTAATCCTCGAATTGTAAAAAGAATGCTTAATGTCATTAGTATGCGTCAAATGATTGCTAGCGCTAGAAAAATGCCTAATGATATTGGGTTAATCACTAAAATGGCTTTATTTGAAAGATGTTGTAATTCAAAAAGTGTCTCTCTTTTATACAATACAATTAACAGTTCATCGGATGGGAAACCTAAAATCTTAGAAGAATTAGAAGGTTTAACAAATGATATAGATACATTTAAAAGTAAATTACCGAAGGAATGGGAAGAGCACCAAGATTTCTTATTTAGTTGGTTTAGCTTAGAACCAAAGTTGAAAGGTATAAACCTTAGACCTTTAGTATACTTGAGTAAAGAAACTGTGCCTTTAAGAACTGTAACAAAAGGCTTATCTAGTGATGGTGAAGCTGCATTAAATACGTTATTAAAAGTTACGAATTCTTCTTCTAAAGCAGCAATACAAGCTATTGGTAATATACCTGTAGGTGAAGAATCATTAGTGATGGGTCTAATTTTAGATGAATTAAATAAACATACTAATTGGGATTCAAAACCAAATGGCTTTATAGGAGCATTTTTATTAGCTAAAGAACTGGAAGAGACTAGACCTCAGTTTATACACTTCATGAATACTGTCATGGCGGAGAAAACCCCATGGTTTAGCGTGTTGATAAAAAAAGAAAATTGGTTTCCAAAAAGTTAAGGGGGATAAAATATGGGAACATCTACATCAAGTAAAGGTCCGCATAGTACATCACCACTCGTGCCTTCGTGGGCTGATAATGATGGTCAAGGACCAGGCAATAATCAATTAGAACAACGTTTCAGAGGATTTAGAGCCACCTTAGGACAAGCTGCTTCAGTTGGAGGTGGGAATACAAGTGACCTAAAAAAAGCCCTTGGTCATTATGCTAAGAGTGCCACAGGTGGAAAATCTAATGGAGCTAGACGATTTAGCTCTATGATAGGGGCTGGAGGTAGTTTATTTGATACCTTAAGATCTCTACAGTCAGGCGCAGATACTAACTCTTTAAATATTTCAGATTTACAAGGTCAACCTGTAGATGTCGTAATAGATAAAATTATTGATTCTCTTATTCAAGTCAACGGAGATTCTGAACGCATTAGAGCAGCAATGAATGAAGCTCTGGCAGAGGCTTTGGATGGATTCGCCACATTCGATTTTTCAAAAATTACTGATGATATTATCGTAGATATGATGATTAACTATCTAACCCAATGTATTTTTGAACAAATTATTTTAGATTCGAAAACTGCCTTAGACAAAGCTGACACACCAGAGAAAGCAGAAAAACTTGAATCAAATCTATTAGAGTTAATTAAAACATCAGTAGATCTTAATTTTGGAAATCATCTAGGACAAAATATTAATACTCTTAATAAACAAGATATTGAAACAATACAAAAAAATGCTATCCAAGATATTTGGGGTGAATGGGAGGATTATTTAAATGATTGAGCTTTTCTTTGATACAGATAAAACAAAACTACCCTCTCTATCAGACAATTTGATCCCTGTCCATCTATATGGTTCCCCAGCAAAAAATGGTCAGTATGCAAGTATTGGTCGCCCTTTATTGAATGAAATAAAAAGGATTAAAGAGGATTTAGATGAAACAGCATTAGATTTTTTGACTATAGCTATGGCGATTACTGCAGCTGATACATTTGTTGAGAGAAACAAACAAGCTGAAGATGGATGGTGTCGAGAATTTAAACTTTCAATTCCGCTTATCAATCCAAAACTCTGGCTTCCGCAAATTGAATTATTGAAAGAAATTATGCACTTTTTGAGTGGAGACTTGTGGCATTTTCAATTTAGGACAGGAAGTTTTATTTGGCCAGATAAGATCAAACGTGGTCGTAAAATACCTCTAGCTGGACATGACTCTGCATGTCTTTTTTCTGGTGGATTAGATAGTGCTATTGGCATTATCGATTTAACCTCAAAAAATATTAACCCTGTGTTGATCAGTCATGCTTATGCTAGAGATAAATCTAAACAAGATAATCTATATAATTTATTGGGTTTGAAAAATTCGAAATTTCAAGTTATTGCATATCCAAGAAAAGCTGGTGATATTCCAACTGACGTACAAATGAGGACAAGAAGTTTTAATTTTATAGCTTTCGGTGCATTAATCAGTACCGCAATCAGTCAACATCACCAAGCAGGTAAAGTAACAACCTTATATGTACCAGAAAATGGTTTAATCTCTATTAATCCACCTCTTACTGCTCGCCGAATAGGTTCTTTGAGCACAAGAACAACTCATCCATATTATATGAACCTCTTAAACGAATTGTTTAAGCGAATTCATTTACCAGTGTATTTAGAAAATCCTTACCAGTTTATGACTAAAGGTGAGATGATGAAAAACTGTTCAAACAAGATCATTTTGAAGCAGATTGCCAAAGATACGGTATCTTGTGGTAAATGGAAAAGAACAGGAATTCAGTGCGGCAAGTGTGTTCCATGTATAATAAGAAGAGCCTCTTTCAATTCAGCAGCCATACCTGATCAAACAGTAGATTACGTTTATAAAGACTTGGATTTAGTAATAAAGGATTTAGATAATCGTGATGATCTTATGTCAATGATTCTAGCGATTAGAAAATTGAAAAAGGTAAGAAACCCTAAAATTTGGATATCTAAGTCAGGAGCATTACCTACTGATTTACATATCAGAAATCAAATTTTAGATACAGTGGTTCGGGGATTTAAAGAAGTCGAAGACTATTTAAAGTCACAATCTTTAGGTGTTAATATTTGATTTACCCTTACATTGATTTCCATTGCCATTTAGATTTGTATAATGACCCACATGCTGTAGCCAAAGCATGTGGAGATACTAAAAGCTATATATTATCGGTAACTACAACGCCAAAAGCGTGGTTTGGTACGGATAAACTAACTCGTCATAGTAAAAGAATCAAAACAGCATTGGGTTTACACCCTCAACTTGCTCATGAACGCTATGAGGAGCTTGAGCTATTTGATTCATTAGTTAGTCAAACTAGATATATTGGTGAAATTGGACTAGATGGCTCCCCTAATTTTCGAAATCATTGGGAAATACAAAAAAAGGTTTTCTCACATATATTGAAAAAAACTAACAGCGGATCAGCTAAAATTTTAACGATACATAGTCTTAGAGCAACAAAGCCTGTCATTGAACTCCTAAGTGAAAATTTTGATAACGGAATACCAGTGCTACATTGGTTTACAGGTAATCTTTCTGAGTTAAGTGAGGCTTTGAAAGCTGGATGTTGGTTTTCAATAAATGAGCGAATGTTGAAAACAGAAAAAGGGAGACAATTAGTAAGGTATATACCTAAAAATATGATCCTAACTGAAACTGATGGTCCATTTATCGTGAAAACAGGTACTCCTTTATTACCAGGGCAGGTTCAACCAGTTATTAATGAACTTGCAGATATATGGGAAGTCAATCCAAATGAAGCTTCAGCCCAGCTTTACGAAAACTTTAAGTATCTACTAAATAATACTTCATGATGGATCTATCATAAGTTTTATTTATTGTTTTAATCTTAGTTAGTTCGTGATTTTGCACGTGATGAAAACTGATTCAGTTGAAATAAGAATAAATGTACTTAAGATATGGAATGTGTGCTGAATGAATACAGAATCTCTTATGAGAGAGATTCTACAATTTCGATTTTTAAATGTCTTGGTATCCGACTTTTAACTTAACTTATTCTCTCGATTGCATTTAAAATCCAATTATTATTTTTTCCATCACGATGTCTGAAACCAACCATTTTTCCTTTAAAACTATCTATGTAATCAAATGAAATATTTCCGTTCATGATAGCAATATGAATTAAAATAGAAGAAAGACCAGTATCATTTTGGACATTAAGAAACGATTCGATGTTTTCTTGTAATTTAATGACAACGCCTTGTTTGGACATTTCTTTGTCAGTACTTATGTTTTTTTCAGGTGCAAAATCTATAACTATATAAACATTTTCGTTCATTATGACTCTAATTATCAGAACTTCATTAGGGTAGGATGTTGTATCATCTAGATGGCAACTAGACATAGACATTGTTTTAAAGTTTAAATTATCATTAAAACCGTTTGTAAAGGTGAACCAATGAACCTTAGCATTTTTATTTGCTTTAAGGTTTTGGGCATGGTCCCATAACTTTTGTAATCTTTCATCATTTGAATAAGTAGCACCTGTGGCATTTCTAGTATCGTAGAAACAATCTGCTAGACCTGTTTTACCATTACCTCCTTCTCCAGCTCCAACTGCAAATTCTGTTGGTTCATCAGATTCTATTAATTTATATTTTTTCTCTATACCGTTTTCTATAATTTCATAATTTTTATGGATCGTTCGTGAATTTCCTAAAATACCAAGTTTCTCTTTAATAGTCGCGACATGTAAATTATTGATTTTTTTTGAGTCGTCTACTAATACTTTTTCTAATTCCTTTTTTCGTCGTAATTTAATCGCTATTTCATCTGCATCATTAATAGTAGTTTCAACTTCTTGAATCTTCTTTTTATACACGGGTGGCATTATCAGTGTGATATCGGGTCCAATTGGTTCAGATATAGCACTGATAGCAGTACATAATATAGTTGTTTCATTTAGATTAATTCCTGTTATTTCTAAATCTATATGCTGCTCATGCCATGGTCTAATTATTGGATAAAAATCATAGGATAGATCGGTGTTTACTAAAGCCTGTCTTGCACTATTAGTGACATGTTTTACTCTCTTTTGAGTGTATGAATCATTCTTTAAATGATATAGAAAAATCGCATCTCGGATCGTCAGTTTTTTTGGTAATACAACGATATTATCAAAAGTATTACTATTGGGACTCGGTAAATTAAATAAATTGAGAACCGAGTCCTGATTTTTATCGAAACTTTCCCATAAATAAGATAACAAAACTCTTTTTATTTCCATTGAGTAACCATAATGGACAATAAAGAATGTAAGAGGATGTAAGATATAAGTTATATTGTTCCAGTCAATTAGGATTAATTTGTTTTTGTCATATAATAAATTATTAATAGGGTATGCAGATTCAGTAAATGGAGGCACCGTGTCACTTACCGTGTCACCTTCAGTAAATTGTGGCACCTTGTCCTTTTTTCTAATTTCATAAAAGGATCTAATTGAATAATTATCTTCTCTCATTGAAATGTTAAATACATCATTTTTAAAAAATTCTTTAGATGAACCATTAATCCAAATACTTCCAATCTTTATTTTATGTAAATAATTTATTGATAGATCAATAGAAATTTGAAAGTTTGATGGTTTCTTTGTAGAAATATTGACAAATACTATTTCTACTAGCTTTTTACCATCATTATTTTTATTTGATATTTTTTTATACCATACAACTACATATTCATTATTTTTGTAAAGTTTATCTGAATTTTCTTCAAAAATTTTTTTTAAATTTAATGAGTTGCGATATGAAATTCTTTCATTACCAAAGATATCAATGAAATTCATGATTAACGTTACTTTAAAATAATTATTAGATATAATTTTATATCATAATTTTTGCAATTTATTTCGGGAATAGGAAGTTTATTTAGGTACGTCACAGCCTCCACCAACCAAAGCGATCGCAGATGCTGTATGATGAGGTGCACGAAAAGGGCGCTGACCGAAATGGTGTTGAGCATTTGCTACGGAATAGATACTAGCAACCTCTAAATTTTCTTGAGCATTCAAAGGGGGTAAAATTGAAGGCAGTCGAGATGCAAGTAATGTTTTTCCAGTGCCAGGTGGTCCCTTAAAGAGTAATGAATGACCTCCTGCAGCCGCAATTTCTAATGCTCGGCGTGGACGAAGTTGACCTTTAACATCGGCAAGATCATATTGATATTGTGATAATGATGAAATAGATCGTTGTGGTGCGGCTTTTATTTGGCTACTGCCCGAAAAATGTGCACATACATCTTGTAAATGTTTGGCAGGATAAACTTGAAAGTCTTCTAGTTGATTTACCTCGTCCACATTTGATTCAGGAAGAACTAAATGATGCTTAGCTTGCTGACAAGCCATAGCAATAGTTAATGCCCCTGAAGTTGGACGTAAATGACCATCCAAAGCAAGTTCACCAATAAATTCAAATCCTTCCGTACAATTTTCAGGAAGCTGACCTGATGCGATTAAAATCCCCAATGCAATTGGCAGGTCAAGTCGTGACCCATCTTTGGGCAAGTCTGCAGGTGCTAAATTGATGGTTAAGCGTTTGGTTGGGAAAAGAAAACCACTATTAATTATTGCGGATCGAACGCGATCTTTACTTTCTCGAACTGCTGCCTCAGGTAAACCCACGATAGTTAAAGAGGGTAGGCCAGAACTAATATGAACTTCGACCTCGATTTGAGGGGCATGTAGCCCCAATAATCCCCTTGTATAAATTTTTGCAAAAGACATTTTATTATTGTTCCATTGTGGTGCTTTATTTTTAATCATTTAAATGTGCAAGTTGCACTGAAAAGGTGCTTATTTTTTGTTCTGCACCATTTCTTCAAGAGTTTTCATCTGTTGTTGTAACTCAGTAAGACGTTGGTTGGCTAAATTGAGGGCAGTTCTTTGACGATCTAGTTCTTGTTTGGAAACAAGATCGAGTTTCTCGATGCTTTCATTTAATAATGCGCGGAGGTTCTTTTCTAAATCTTTTTTAGGTTGATCAATTTGCTGCAAAATCGCTTGTAAAAGAGTTTCAATCATAATGAGCTCAATGAGTTATGTATATTTGCTGCTCAGTGTAACACTGCTTGTCTGAATCCTCTAGACTTGTTGTTGAACGTTGGATGACTGGAGACTTGTTTTAGCTAAACGTTGGCAAATGAAACTTATTTTCGATTGAATATCTACATCTTCAAGGCTAAATAGGTTATAAAGAAAGCTTGTGCCTGATATTTAAAAATCCCCAACCTTTAAATATTGGCACGAAAATTGTACATAAAACCTTACTGGTGAAAATAAGCCGAAGGAAAACAAACATGAAGCTTGTAACTGCAATTGTAAAACCATTCAAATTAGACGACGTGCGTGAAGCGCTCTCTGATATTGGTGTTCAAGGGATTACCGTAACTGAAGTCAAAGGTTTCGGGCGTCAAAAAGGTCACACAGAATTGTACCGTGGTGCAGAGTATGTGGTTGATTTTTTACCAAAAGTGAAGATTGAAATTGCGATTAGCGATGAAATGGTTGATGCCGTAATCGAATCAATCACTCGTGTCGCAAGCACTGGAAAAATTGGTGACGGAAAAATCTTTGTTACGAATTTAGAACAAGTCATCCGTATTCGTACTGGTGAAACAGGGCCAGATGCTGTCTAAATTGGCATAAAGTTTGCTGAGTTAGAAATAAGAGAAATAGCTCACAAAATAAGGTTGGGGGACACGAATGAAAAAAATGCTTATGGCGCTCAGTCTATCTGGCGCACTCTTAGGTGGTTCGGCTGTTGTTTGGGCAGAAGAAGCTGCTTCAACACCAGCAACAGAACAAACTGTAGCAGCATCTGATACCGTCGCTGAAACAGTAACGACTGTTGTTGCTGAAACTACCGCTCCTGCAGAGGCTGCTCCAGCACCTGAAGAGACACCAACAGCAGATACAGGTGATACCGCTTGGATCCTTGTTTCAACAGCACTTGTTCTGTTAATGACTATTCCAGGTTTAGCGCTGTTTTATGGTGGTATGGTTCGTAAGAAAAACGTACTCAGTACCATGATGTTCAGCCTTTCAGCTGCAATTCTTGTGAGCTTGATTTGGGTGATTGTTGGTTATTCTCTCGCATTCTCTGGTTCAGGTGCCTATGTTGGTGACTTGGCGAAGGCGATGTTAAATGGCGTTGCTTTTGATGCGCTGAGCGGGACGATTCCTGAAAGCTTATTTGTAATTTTCCAAATGACCTTTGCGATCATCACTGTGGCAATTATCAGTGGTTCTATTGCTGATCGCATGAAGTATTCTGCGTTCATGGCATTCATCGCAATCTGGGTCATCCTTGTCTACGCTCCAATTACTCACTGGGTTTGGGCTGCAGACGGCTGGTTATTCAAAGCAGGTGCTTTAGACTTTGCTGGTGGTACTGTTGTACATATCAACGCGGGTGTTGCTGGTCTAGTTGCTGCATACATGTTAGGTAAACGTACAGGTCTTGGTCGTGAATCTATGGCACCACATAACCTTACTTTAACTGTAATCGGCGCGAGCTTGATTTGGGTAGGTTGGTTCGGTTTCAATGGTGGTAGCGCATTAGGTGCGGGTGCTCGTGCAAGTATGGCAATCTTGGTAACTCAAGTTGCTGCTGCCGCTGCTGCATTCTCTTGGTTACTTGTAGAACGTCTAATCCGTGGTAAAGCTTCTGTTCTTGGTGGTGCATCTGGTGCGGTGGCTGGTCTTGTTGTAATCACTCCTGCTGCTGGTTTCGTTGGTGTAGGTGGTGCATTGATCATGGGTCTGATCGGTGGCGTAGTATGTTTCTGGGGTATTACAGCACTGAAACGCTTACTTAAAGCTGATGATGCTTTGGATGCATTCGGTTTACACGCTGTTGGTGGTATCGTAGGTGCAGTACTGACAGGTGTCTTCTATAGTGATGAAATCATTAAAGCTGCTGGTGTTGTACTAGCTCCGACATTCGCTGGCCAACTTTGGGTTCAAATTGAAGGTGTATTAGCAACAATCGTATATAGTGGTGTTGTGACTTTCATTATCCTTAAAGTGATCGATCTTGTGATTGGTATACGTGTAAGCGCTGATGATGAGCGTATGGGTCTTGACCTTAGCCAACATGGCGAACGTATCGAATAATTGATCTTTCGAATATCGATAAAAAAGCAGCCCGTAAGGGCTGTTTTTTTATGTCAATGAAGAAGCATTTATATACTTTTGGTTGTACTGATGGGCTATTGTGGCTCTCTGTTTAGCTATAGCTGAAACTTTGATACACTTGGTTGACGTGAATAACTAATTGCACAACTATGCATTGTCCATTTTGTAACGCCGCTGATAGTAAAGTTATCGATTCCCGTTTGGCTGCCGAGGGTAGTCAGATTCGTCGCCGTCGTGAATGCGTGGTGTGTGGTGAGCGTTTTACAACTTTCGAAAGTTATGAAATGGTAATGCCGCGGGTTATTAAATCAGATGCGAAAAGTGAGCCTTTTGATGAAGCAAAACTCCGCCGCTCTCTGATGCACGCTTTGCAGAAGCGACCTGTGACCCAAGAGCAAATTGAGACAGTGCTGAGCGACATTCAATCCCAAATTCGCCGTCTCGGTGAACGTGATGTCAAATCTAGAACCATTGGTGAAATTGTCATGCAGGCTTTGTTTGCATTGGATCATGTGGCGTATGTTCGTTTCGCTTCTGTATACCAAGATTTCCAAGATGTAGAGGCATTTCGTCGTCAAATCGAGCAAATGCAACAACGTGAAAACGAAGCTTAAGTTAGGGAAATCATGTCCGATTTAATCCAAGACCATCTTTCTGAAAATCAGTACTGGATGCAACAGGCTATTGATTTAGCACGACGTGGTCAGTATTCGACTAAACCAAATCCAAATGTGGGTTGCGTTATTGTTAAAGATGGAAAAATCATAGGTGAGGGTTTTCATCCCAAAGCAGGTCAGCCACACGCAGAAGTATTTGCACTTCGACAAGCTGGAGAAAATGCCAAAGATGCCACGGCATATGTGACTTTAGAGCCGTGTGCCCATTTTGGTCGGACACCACCTTGCGCGGAAGCCTTAGTAAAAGCTCAAGTCAAAAAGGTTGTCGTTGCTTGTTCTGATCCAAATCCTCTGGTGGCTGGTAAAGGTGTCAAAATCTTGCAAGATGCAGGCATAGAAGTGGAAACTGGGATTTGTGATGAAGAAGCCAAAACTTTAAATTTTGGCTTCTTAAAAGCGATGTCGACAGGTTTACCTTATGTACGTTTGAAAATTGCATCTAGCTTAGATGGGCGGACTGCGATGGCATCTGGTGAATCGAAATGGATTACTGGAACAGCAGCACGTCAAGATGTACAACATTGGCGAGCCATCTCCGCTGCTGTGATTACAGGTATTCAGACCGTTCTGGCAGATGATTGTGAACTCAATGTCCGTTCCTTAGACGGGATTGATCTCATCTCGGTTGTACAACCTAAACGAATTATTTTAGATCGTCAGGGACAGTTACCCCTGAGTGCCAAGATTTTACAAAATCCTGAAACCGTCATGGTGATGACACCATTTCGTCAAGAACTTGCCGATTTAGGCGTGATACAATTAGCGCCGCAACCATTGAATCAATTATTGCAAACCCTCACTC
>Ga0209426_1001429_pt1 | contig 14509 bp, 15 predicted proteins | sample Deesub1362B_J571_FD_187697 | JGI IMG/M metagenome (GOLD analysis project Ga0209426, IMG submission 187697) | Deep oceanic, basalt-hosted subsurface ecosystem from Juan de Fuca Ridge flank, Pacific Ocean, CORK Borehole 1362B_J2.571 (SPAdes)... ...
TTCGCCGCTACCAGATCTACGCCTGTGCCGAGACGACCGCTTACGCGCTGGTCAACCCGACCGTCCTGAGCAGCCGGTCGGGCGCGCCCCTGGCGGCCGCCTGGGCGATCCTCAACTATCTGGGTGAGGAGGGATACGAACGGATCGTGCGGGCGGTGCAGGAGGCGACCCAACGGCTGATCGAGGGGATCAACGGGATCGACGGCCTGTACGTGCTCGGCGAGCCGGATATGTGCCTCTTCTCGTTCGCGTCGGACACGGTCAACGTCTTCCAACTCGCCGACGAGATGAGACGGCGCGGCTGGTACCTGCAACCCCAGTTTTCCACCCCCCTCTCCCCCCGGAACCTGCACATCTCCGTCAATTACGGGACCGTCCCGGCGGTGGACGCTTTGCTGGAGGACCTGCGGGAGGCAGTGGAGGTCGTCAAGGACCTCCCCCCGCTGGACGCGGAGTTCATCCGCGCGGTGGCGTCCCTCCTGACCGAGGAGACGACACCGGAGACGTTCGCCCGGGTAGCGGAGATGGCCGGCCTCCGTGGGTCGAGCCTGCCGGAGGATATGGCCCTCATCCACGAGGTCATCGATGCCCTTCCTCCCGAGGTGGTCAACCTGCTCCTCGTGGAGTACTTCAACGACCTCTACGTCTGAGCCGGTGAGCATTTGACCCCTCCCCCCGGGCAGGGTATAATTCGGCCCGCTTTGGGAGAGAGGCGAGCATGACGGAATGGGAGACTGATCCACAACGGGGGCTTCGGGTTGGCCTGGGCATCATCGCCGCCATCCTGCTGGTGGATGGCGGGTTGATCGCCTGGGCCGCGAGCCGTCCCGTCTCCCTCTGGACCTTCCTGGTCGGCCTCTGGGTTTTGATCAGCCTGGGCCTCGTCGCCTTGATGGCCTATTGGCTGAACGGACTGCTCCACTCCGTCTACGCGCTGGACCGGAACGCGTTGACCATCGTGTGGGGAGGGAACCGGCATGTGGTGCCCACCCCCCTCATCGAACGGGTCCTCCTGGGAAGCGAACTGGAGGGCCGGGTGCGGTTCCGGGGTGTCCGCTGGCCTGGCTACTGGGTCGGTTACGGCGAGATCGAAGGAGTCGGGCCGGCGATCCTCTACGCCACCGTCCCTCCGCGTGAGCAGGTGTTCATCATCGCCCAAGGAGTCGCTTACGGCATCTCACCGGATGATGTGGAGGGGTTCCTGCGCACCCTCCAGACCCGCCTGCAGATGGGGCCGACCCAGCGGGTGGAACCGATCTCCGAAGGACCCGCCTTCCTGAAATGGGACTTCTGGCGGGATCGCCTGGGGCTGGTGCTCCTTGCCGGGGCCACACTGGGCGTCCTGGCCCTCTTCGGCTTCCTCTCCGCGCGGTTTCCCTCCCTGCCCCGGCTTCTCCCCCTCCACTTCGACGCCACCGGCGCGCCGGACCGGCTGGGGCCGCGGCAACAGATCTTCTTCATCCCTGCCATCGGGCTGGTGGTCCTCCTGGTCAACGGGGGGCTCGGCGGCCTCCTGTACCGCCGGGAGCGGGTTGCCTCCTACCTCCTATGGGGAAGCGCGGGGTTGGTCCAACTGCTCCTGTGGGCGGCGGTGATCGGCATCCTGCGCGCCGCGTGAGACCGGCTGACGTTGTGCGATGGAAAACCTGCCGAGTTGGCCCAACCTGGTCAGCGGTCTGGTGCTCTCGGCGGTGATCGCCGCCGTAGCGTATCGACGGGAAGCACTCTCCCCCAGCGGAGTGGTGGGCGCGCTGCTCAGCGGCACCGTGATGTTCGGCCTCGGCGGATGGGAATGGGGCCTCCTTCTCATCGGCTTCTTCATCTCGTCCAGCCTCCTCTCCCTCTACCGGGCCGAGGAGAAAGCGGGACTGGCGGAGAAGTTCGCCAAGGGCCACCGGCGGGACCTGGGGCAAGCGCTGGCGAACGCCGGGGTGGGAATGGGGCTGGCAGTGGCCTCCCTCTTCTGGTCCCGCCCGCTATTGTACGGAGCCTGCGCTGGGGCGATGGCTGCGGTCAACGCCGACACCTGGGCGACGGAGATCGGCGTCCTCAGCCGCAAGTCCCCCCGATTGATCACCACCGGCCGCCGGGTGGAGGTCGGCACCTCCGGGGGCGTGACCGGGCTGGGAATGCTGGTCAGCCTGGCCGGAGCGGCGTTCATCGGGCTGCTCGCGGCGGTCGGGGCCTGGTTCGGGGCCCACTCGGCTTCGGTGGCGACCGCTGCCTTTGTCGGTGGCACCGTGGGCGGGACGGTCGGCAGCCTGTTCGACAGCCTGCTGGGAGCGACGTGGCAGGGCATCTACTGGTGCCCCCGCTGCGAAAAGGAGACGGAACGGCCCCTCCACCGCTGCGGAACGGCCGCTCAACCGGTGCGGGGATACACCTGGTTGGGAAACGACCTGGTGAACTTCCTCTCATCGGTCGCGGGCGCGCTGGTCGCAGCCGGAATCGGGTGGCTGTATCTGGGAAATTTGGGATAAATTCAGGGAAAAGATTGGGACATATGGCTTGACACCCGCCTCCATACGCGGTATCCTTAGGCCGGATAGAACACCTGTTCTATCCGGCCAGTCGCGTTTATGGGAGGGGCCTATGCGTGAGATGTTGGAGTATCAGGCGAATCGGATCGAGGCCGTGCTGGCACAACACCGGGTGCCGGGACGGGTGACCGGCGGGCGGGTGACTCCGCGCTGGATCCGGTTCCAGGTAATGCCGGCGATGGGAGCCCGCATCTCCCGCATCAAGAACCTGGCGGAGGAGCTGGCGGCAGCGCTGAACGCGCCCACCTGCCGGGTCGCCCGCCAGGGAGCGGCCGTGATGGTCGAAATCCCTCGTGACGATCCCAAGCCGGTCCGTCTCCTACCGCTGCTGCGCACCGTCGCCGATGTGCCGCCGGTGACGGCCGTGCTGGGGATCGACGACGAAGGGATCCCCCTCCTCATCCGCCTCCCCTCCCCCGACGTGGCGCACATCCTGGTAGCGGGGACGACGGGCAGCGGCAAGACGGCCCTACTGCGAACGATGGTCATCAGCCTGGCCCTGCGCCATCCCCGCCGGGGCCATCTGGCCCTGGTCCTGATCGACCCTAAGGGAGGGCGAGCGTTCGGCTGCTTCGAAAGGCTCCCCCACCTGGTTCGGCCGGTGGTGCGGGGGGCGGAGGAGGCGGTCGTGGCGCTGGAGGATCTAGTGCGGCTTATGGAGCGGCGGGATCGGACAGGGGACAGCCGCCCCCCGGTGGTGGTCTTCATCGACGAGTTGGCCGATCTGATGATGGTGGGCGGCAGGGAGGCGGAGCGCTACCTGACGCGGCTGGTGCAGCGCGGGCGGGAGGCGGGCATCCACGTGGTGGCGGCGACGCAGAAGCCGACGTCGGCGGTGTTGGGAAGTTTAGTAACGGCGAACTTCCCGGTGCGGCTGGTGGGGAAGGTAGCGACGGCGCAGGACGCGCGGGTAGCCACCGGCTGGTCGGGTACGGGGGCGGAGCGGCTGACCGGGCGCGGCGACTTCATCGCCGTAGCCGAGGGACGGCTCTTCCGCTTCCAGGCCGCTTACGTCTCTCCGGAAGAGGTGAGGGAACTGGTGGAGGGGATCCGCCAGCAGGCTATGCCGACCTCTGCGCTCGCCAGGGCCTATCTTCTCCCTCAAGCCGGAGAACCGGTGCCCGCCTGAGGCCGTGGTGAAGTACGGTGGGAGGCAAAGGAGGGAAAGATGATGCACGGCGGTCCGGATTACGGATTTTATGAGCCACCCCACGGGGCTGGAGCAGGCGGCTCACGGCAGGGAGGGCGTACCCGGCTTTTCCTCGGGGCCGTCGTCATCGCTTTCGTCGTCACACTCGCGGTGATCATCGGCCAGCGCCTCAGCGACCAGGCCGTCGCCGTACTGGCCGGGGCTGTGTGTGGCGTGGGGGCCAGCATCCCCACCAGCCTGCTCATCGCCTGGGTTACCCGCCGCCGTCACGAGGCGCGTCCCGTCCAGCCACAGCAATCCACCTATCCGCCGGTGGTCGTCATCCAGTCCCCGCCGCACGCGGGTCAGCCAGCGCTGCCGCAGGGAGGGTATATGCCCCCTTACGTACAGCCGACGCCCCCCACCCCGCGAGAGTTCACCATCGTCGGCGAGGAAGAGGAACCGGCGTCCCGGGGGCACTGGTGATCCCGGGGGTGAACCACAAGCGCAGGGAGACGGGACCCCGACGGCTTGCCGGCCTCCCGCAGGTTGCGGGAACCTGAGGGAGTCCCCTTTCAAAAGTGAGGGAGGCGTACCGATGGCCGAGATGAGAGAAGGGCTTCTCTGGTTCGACGATGATCCGAAGCGGAGCCTGGCCCAAAAGGTCGGGAGGGCGGTGCGGCGATACCGGCAGAAGTTTGGACGGCCCCCCAACGTCTGCTACGTCCATCCCTCCTTGCTGGACGGGAAGGTCCGCCGCGTGGACGGGGTGATGGTCCTGCCGCTCCCCTCGGTCCTGCGGCACCACTTCTGGGTGGGGGTGAAGGAAGTCAAGGGGCGGAACGGCCGGTCAGCCCGGCCACAAGGAGGTCGAGCGCGATCTCCGGCGACAGGTTCCCCTGCTTGATCTCCGCGTCCGTCGTCAGCAGGTGGCGGTAGATCTGCTCCAGTTGAGCCAGAGTGAAGTTGGTCGATTGGACGAAGAGTTTGCGCGCCGGATAGGGATGGAGTTTCAGGATGCGGGCGATCGTCGTGGCGCTTTCCCCCGCCCGGCGCAACTCCGCGACCTGGATGAGGAGTCGAAACTGACGGACAACCATCGCCAGGATCCCCATTGGGTGCTCTCCTCTGTCGAGGAGCCGCTGCAACGTTGAGGCCGCGGTCCGCCCATCCCGCCGCCCCAGCGCGTCCACCAGGTCGAACACCACGGCCTGCTGGACGTAAGGGACGAGGCGGGCGATGTCCTCCACCGTGATCTCCCGCTCGGAGCCAACGTAAGTGACCAGTTTGAGGATCTCCTGGTCCAACAACCGCAGGTCGGAGCCGATCGCTTCGGCGAGCCGAGCGGCAGCCTGGGGGGCGATACGACCGCCGTGACGCCGCGCCCGCTGAGCGATCCACCGGGGCAGATCCCTGTCCGTAGGAGGGTCGAACCGGCGGACATAGCCACGGGGATGGCGCTGGGCCAGTTGGAGCATCGGGTGGTCGTCAGGAAGTGCGCAGTTTTCGACAAAGATCAACCGGGTCGTCTCCGGGAGCCGAGGGGCAAGTTCTAGGAGGCCCTCAAGGAACCGATCCCCCTTCCGCTGGAGGCGGCTTAGCAATCCTTCGACGATGACCAAACGGCGCTCGGCGAGAAACGGGATCGCCTCACAAGCGTTCCGGAGTTCGGTCAGGGTCACTTTCTGACCATCGAAGACCGTCGTGTTCAGGTCGGCCACCCCACTATCGTCGAGCCGTTGGCGGAGTTCGGCCACCGTCTCGGCGCAGGTCAACTCATCGTCCCCGTGAAACACGTAGAAGGTGGGGGCCGGCTTGCTCATTCCTCCCTCACCCGGACGCGATGGACGACCAGCGCACCTCGCTCCTCGCGGACGACTCCGGCAATGCGCAGCGAGCCCACGTCGGGATCGGTGGTGACCAGAACCTGGAGGAGGAGCCCCATCCGCTGGCCCAGCAGCGTCCCCACCGTGGCGACCAGGATAACCATGGGGAGTCGACTCAGCCACTCCTTCCACCCCTGGCGACGGGGGGTCAACACGGCGAAGGCTCCCAACCCCGCCATCGCACCGGCGGCCACGAAGTTGGTCCCACAAGCCGGATGGAGCGCCAGGTTGCGCTGGCCCGCCCGCAGCCGCTTCAGCGCGTGCTGCGCCGCCAGCAGCACTCCCTCCGTCGGCAGGTTGCCGTAGAGGACGAACCCATCCAGGGTGGACCGCCCCACCACCCTCAGGTTGGGATACCGTTGGCTGAGGACGTGGATCGTCGCATGCTCCAGCGCGTGGTGTCGCCGGAGCCGGTGGACCAGCGAGAAGATCGGCACAGGCATCTTGAACCTCCTCCTGCTCGCCGTCACTTGGCCTCCGATGGGACGACCTCTATCGGCTTGGCGATGACGATGAGCCGATACCGGAGACTGCCATAAGGATGGCAGGTGACCAGCGTCACCCGTTCGTCCTGGGTAGGCTGAATGTACCGGGCGTTGGCCAGGCGTACCTCCAGCGGCTGCCCCGCCTCGGGCAGGATCAGCACCTCATCCACCTCGTACACGAAGACGCGGCTGTTTGAATAAAGGAAGATCCGGTCTCCCGGCTGGACCCGATAGAGATCGCGAAAGACCTCCCCGTGGGTGGTGTTGTGGCCGTTGAGGACCGTGTTACCCGGGACGCCCAGGGGGGCGGAACCCTGGTGCCAGCCTGCGGCTCGCATCGGCGGGACCTGCCACACGGCTTGCTGAACCCCTCCCACGTCCACCACCTCCCACGTCGTGGTGACCACCGGCGCGTCCAACCCGATGGCAGGGATCACAATGCGGGTAGGAGGATACCCCTCCGGCACAGGAGTGGGCGTTGGGGGGGGAGGGGCCACAGGGGCAAGGTCCTCATCCGGCTCGAAGGAAGGGAGGAACGCCGGTGGGGCGGGCGGATCCGGCGGATCGGACGACGGAAGCGACGCGGGCTGAAAAAGCGCGGTGGCCTCCGGCTGGGCGGTGGGGTGTGCGGCGATGGACACATAGGGGACGAGGCCCGGGTTCATCATCGCCCCGCCTGCCAGAAGGAGGAGCAGTCCCAACATAACCAGAAGGGTGCTCAGCAGGCCTCTCGGGGAGGATTGGGAGTCGAACATCTCCTTCCTCCTCATGGGGTCGAGGGGGACCAGGCGGAGACCCACGCCGCGAAGGGTTCGGGGGTCAGGGGACGTCCGGTCGCGTACTCGACCAGGGCCCGCCAGTCCAGCCGTGCGCCGGGGGACAGGACGCGCTCGATCAGGAAGGCACCGGCCTCTGGTGAGCCCACCAGCCCGCCAAACCGTTCGTCGATAAGGCTTTCCAGCTGGGAGGCCAGGAGTTCGCCGAGGATATAGTTGTGGTAATAGACAGGAGCGAGGGCGACGTGGTACTTGGCCGCCCAGTCCGGCGCGCGTCGCCCTTTCGGCCGGGTGAGCAACTGGAACCGCTCCTTGAGATCCCACCAGAGGGCATCCAGGTCCTGATCCGGATCGGCGTAGAAAGCCCGCTCAAAGTGGACCATCACCAGCGCCCAGCGAACAAAGACCAGGGAGTTGAGCCGCTCCTGCTGGGCCAGCCCGCCTGCCAGGCGGTCGACCTCTTCGTCCGAGAGGCCCAGCACCTCGCGCAGCCAATGGGCCTTGCGAACCTGGCGACCCATCAGGATCGCCACCGCCTCGGTGGTGAAGGTGTGGGCCGGTCGACGCAGCAGCCAGGGAAGGTGGCGGTCGATGTACTTATCGTAGACGGCGTGCCCCAGTTCATGCAACAGCGTCACCATCCACCGCTCGATGGGCCGGAGGTTGGCAAGGATCCGGATATCCCCCTTCCGATCCACGTCCATACAGAAGGCGTGCTGGTTCTTCCCCTCCCGCTCATAGAGGTCGGATCGAGCCAGAATGTCATCGACCTCCATTCCGATGTCCTCGCAGGTCCGCCGGGCCAGTTCCTCCAGGTCCTTCCCCTCCAAAAAGGGGCTCAGGTCCAGGTCAGAATCCGCGGGGGCCTGCTGGAAGAAGGGGTCGCTGTAATGCCAGGGCCGGAGTTGCTCGGGGGCAACCCCGAAGCGGTCCGCCAGCCGCCGATCCAGCCATCCCTTCGCCCTGCGGAAAGGTTCTTCCGTCCGCTCCGCCAGCCGGTCCAGCAGATCGAACAGCTCATCAGGATCCAGTTCCTGACCGGCGAGGGAGAGGTGATAGTAGTCGGGGAAGCCCAACCGGCGGGCACCCTCGTTGCGGAGGCGGGCCAGTTCCCGAACCCGGTCGGCGATGCGGCCGCCGATCTCCTTGCTGGCCTCCCACGCCTCCTGCCGGAGTCCCGAATCGACCTCCTCCCGCAGGATGGCGAGGATGTCGTTGTCGGAGACGGGTTTCCCCTGGACCTGCGGGCGGTAGTTGACCATCTCCGCCCGGACCTCTTTCTCGATCTGGGTCAGCCGGTCGATGACCTGGGGGTCCCGTTGACCGACCAGATAGCGCAGGTAGAGCCGCTCCAGTTGGCGAGCCAGGAGAGGGTCGTCCGGGGGCGTGCGGCGGAACTCGGCCAACCGTCGGAACGGCTCCGGCTGCGCATAGAGCCGCATCACCTCAGCGCTGAGCCGGGCCGCCTCCTCCTGGGCCTCCGGCTTGCCGGTCGTGTGGGCCTCCCATTGGGCCAGCGCGTTGGCCTTGAACAGCGGCTCGGCCACCGCGACGTGTTCGCAGATCAACGCTTCCAACTCATTCCTTGCATCCTGCATCTTACATCCTATGCCCTGTTATATTTCACGCCGCCCCTCCAGCGCGTTAGCGAGGGTGATCTGATCAGCATACTCCAGGTCCCCGCCGACGGGGAGCCCTCGCCCCAACCGGGTGATCCGCACCCCCAGAGGGCGCAACTTGGAGACCAGATAGGCGGCGGTGTAGTCCCCCTCGCTGGTGGGGTTGGTCGCCAGGATGACCTCCCTTACCTCGCCGGTCCGCACCCGCTGGAGCAACTCCGCGATGCGCAGGTCCTCGGCGAAGACCCCCTCAATAGGAGCCAGCGCCCCGTGGAGGACATGGTAGAGGCCGTGGTACTGCTCCGTCCGCTCGATGGCAAGCACGTCCAGCGGCTCCTCCACCACACAGATGGTCGAACGGTCCCGCCCGGGATCGCTGCAGATAGGACAGGGATCCTCCTCAGTGATGTTGAAACAGATGGAGCAGAAACGGGTCTTCTCCTTCAGATCGCGTAGGGCCTCGGCGAGGCGCACGGGCAGGTCGGACTCGGCCCGCAGGAGGAAGAAGGTCAGCCGGGAGGCCGTCTTCGGGCCGATCCCCGGCAGTTCCGACAACGTCTCTATCAACCGCTCCACCGACGGCGGCATCGCGCCCATCTCGCTCCTTCGCTCCCTGCTCCTTGCTTCCCCGCCTCCCCGCTCCCTACCCCAACAACCCTCCCATCAACCCGCCGAGCCCCCCCGTCACCTCATTCATCTTCTCCGCCGCCGCCTGCTCGACCTGCTCCAGCCCCTGATTCACGGCAGCGACGATGAGGTCCTGCAACATCTCGACGTCCTCCGGATCGACCACCTCAGGCTGGATGGTGATGGACTGTACCCGGCGGTCGCCGGAGACGACGGCGGTGACCGCCCCCCCGCCGGCGGTAGCGGTGACGGTCATCGCGGCGATCTCCTCCTGTGCTTTCAGCAGGTTCTCCTGAAGGCTCTGCAACTGCTTGAGCATCCCCGCCTGACCGGGGATGCCTCCTATCATTCGACGCTTTCCTCTCTTTGCCATCTTCCTCTCCCAGACCGGTTTTCACCGCAGGGGCGCGGCGAACGCAGGGGTTCTCTCTCAAACCTGAGAGACCTCCGTACCCTCCGCGTCTCTGCGGTTATCTACCCTACTGACCACGCGGGCCCCCAGTTCCCGCACGGCTGCCTCCACCAGCTCATCCCTCACCGGCGGCTGGGGAGGCGGTGGGGCCGGACGGGGTGGATCGGACTTCACACCCTTGGGGATGAGTTCGCACCGGACCCGGATGGGGCGGTCGAACAGCCGTTCCAGGGCATCCTCCACCGCCCGGCGGTTGTTTTCCTCCGACACCTTACCCTGGTGGAAGGGGTACTGGAAGCCGAGCACCAGCGTTTCCCCCTCCACCCGCAGGGGACGCCCGGACCGCAGGAGGGCCTCCAAGGAGTGGTTGTGGGGGCGGATCACCTGCAGGAGGTCTGACCACCGTTCCTGGAACGCCTCCAGCGAGGGCATCCCCTCCGCAGGAGGTGCGGCCGGTGCAGGCTGCTGCGTGGGAATCCCCCCCGTGGGGCGCGAAGGGGCCGGTGTAGGACGTCGAGTCGTCGGTCCCAACTGCGAGGCCTGCCGAGCTGGGGCGGCGGGTTGAGCGGGAGTAGTCGGAGGGGAGGTCTCTTTCCGGGTCGGTGGAACGGCGGTGGGGGTAGGGCCACCCCGATCCGGCTCGGCCTCCGGCGGCAGCGATGCCTCCACGAAGGCCAGTTCCAGCGGCAACTGGGGCTGCCAGGCGGCGCGGGCCTCCACCGCGGCCTCGTTGAACAGTCGGACCGCCCGGGCCAGTTGGCGCGGGTCGAAGCGGCGCGCCTGAGCCTGGAACGTCTCCCGCAGCCCTTCGGGGATGTGGAGCGGAGTCTCCTCCGAACCCAGGCGGGTGAGCAGAAGCCCCCGCAGGTGCTCCACCACCTGTCGGGCAAACTGGCGGGGGTCGGTTCCCTCATTCACCACCCGGTTGATCAGGGCCAGCCCGCGGGCCGTATCCCCTTCAGCGAGGGCGTCCACCAACCCCATCACCGCCTCCTCCGCCCCGGTCCCCAGCGCCGCCCGCACCACGTCGACGGTGATCCCCCCATCGGTGTAGGCGGCCAGCTGATCGAGAAGGCTCTCGGCGTCCCGCATACTGCCGGTCGCCTGACGGGCGATGAGGGCGAGGGCCTCCCGCTCGGCGATGATCCCCTCCCCCTGGACGATCCGCTCCAGCCGCTCAACGATCGTATCCAGGGGGATGCGGCGGAAGTCGAACCGCTGGCAACGGGAGTGGATGGTCGGCGGGATGCGGTGCGGCTCGGTGGTCGCCAGGACGAAGATGGCGTGAGGCGGGGGCTCCTCCAGGGTCTTGAGGAGGGCGTTGAAAGCGGCGTTGGAGAGCATATGGACCTCGTCGATGACGTACACCTTGTAGCGGGCCACGTTGGGCCGGAAACCGACCCGCTCCCGCAGTTCGCGCACGTCGTCCACACCGGTGTTGGAGGCGGCGTCGATCTCGATCAGGTCCATCAGCCGCCCCTCGTTAATCGCCTGACAGATGGCGCACTCGTTGCAGGGCCGCTCGGCGGGATCGGAGGCCAGGCAGTTGACCGCCTTGGCCAGCAGGCGGGCGGTGGTCGTCTTGCCGGTGCCACGCGGGCCAGCGAAGAGGTAGGCGTGGTGGACCCGCCCCGAGTTGAGGGCGTTGCGCAGGGTGCGCACCACGTGCTCCTGCCCGACGACCTCCTCAAAGGTACGGGGCCGCCACTTGCGATACAGGGCCTGGGTCATCTCCATCTCCTGTTGGGACCGTCCTCTGAATCCGTGCCCCCGTCTAGTCTAACATCAATGGAGGGGTAGCGCAACCCTCCCGTGTGGGGCAAGCAGGTGCGACGCACCTTCGAGGCGCGTCGCACCGATATCGGCGATGAGAGGTCAACCCAGAGGGTCGATCCGGGCCAACCGTACCAGAACGGCGTCCTGTGTGGTGGTGAGCATGTACGACGTCCCTTGCGGCACCACCGTCAGTTCGTCGGCGCGGAGGGCAAGGGTCCCCCGCTCGGTCTGAACGATCACGGTGCCGCTGAGGGTGACCAGGAGAGTATCGTGCTCGGCCACCTCCGGGAGCGGCCAAGGCCCCTCCCCCCGGGCCACCTGGACGACAGCGTCCTCCACCCGGGCGACGGTCTGTGGCTCGAAGGGGGCGGGCAGGTGCTGGGCAGCGTCGCGTAGGCTGACCCGCTGTGGACCGGGCTCGGTCGTCCCATACAGCCGGAACCGACCGTTCTTCCGGTTGGGAAGTGCGGTACAACGGACCAGGATGACGGTGGAGCGGAGGGGGGAACTGGATCGGTGGGCCAGTCCCTTGCGGACCACCGCCAGTTCCCCCGGTCGCAACCGCACCTTTCCCTGCTCACTTTCCAGGAGGATGACGCCCTTATGGACCCAGAACAACTCATCCTGGTCCAGGTGCCGATGCCAGGCCAGGATCCCTTGGCAGAGATAGAGGCTCACCGTCAGGTCGCCGACGGTGGCCAGGTCGATCATCGAGAACGGCTCGGTCAATCGCTGAGCAGCGTCCTCCAGACGCAGTTTCTCCAGGCGCATCCTTTGCCTGTCCTACCCTCGGCCCGTCTTCCCCGAGGCCGTGCGCTCGAAAAAGTCAGCCAGGCCACGGAGGAACTCGATCGGCACGGGGAAGATGATGGTCGAGTTCTTCTCCACGGCGATCTCGGTCAGGGTCTGGAGGTAGCGCAACTGGATAGCGGCTGGCACCTCGCCGATCGTCTTCGCCGCCTCGGCCAGCGTCTGGGCCGCCTGGTACTCGCCCTCGGCATGGATGATCTTGGCCCGCTTCTCCCGCTCCGCCTCTGCCTGTCGGGCCATCGCCCGCTGCATCGTCTGCGGCAGTTCGACGTCCTTGATCTCGACGATGCTGACCTTGATCCCCCACGGCTCGGTCTGCTCGTCGATGATATGTTGCAACTGATTGTTGATCTTCTCCCGATGAGCCAGCAGTTCGTCCAGCTCCGACTGACCGATGACGTTCCGCAGGGAGGTCTGGGCGATCTGCCAGGTGGCCCGTCGGTAGTCCTCCACCTGAACGATGGCGCTCTCCGGGTCGATGACCCGGAAGTAGGCGACGGCGTTGACCTTGACGGTGACGTTGTCGTTGGTGATGCACTCCTGGGCGGGGATGTCCAGCGTCACCACCCGCAGGTCCACCTTGACCATCCGGTCGATGAAGGGGATAATGAAGAACAACCCTGGTCCCTTGGCTCCGACCAGCCGGCCCAGGCGGAAGATCACGCCTCGCTCGTACTCCTGGACCACCTTGATCGAGGCGCTGGCGATGGCGATCAGAAAGAGGACCCCCAGCCCGATGATACAACCGAGCGTTCCAATCAAAGGCTCCATTGCGTCACCTCCTCTACTCCCTCTTCCAAGCGTGTAGCCATTGAGCCGTTAGGGATTATACCTCGGAGGGAGGGGGGGCGCAAACATCGGACGTTGCCTTTTCTCCCAGAAGGACGGCTTGACAGGCCGGTCCAAATGGCTAAACTGTACTTGTAAGCGTTTCTGGCCTGCCAGAGAGCCCGAAGGGACACTGATGGATCGGGAGAGCCCCTGGCTGCAATTCTACGAGCCCCACGCCCCCGCCCACCTCGATTACCTTCGGACCACCCTGCCCATCCTGCTGAGAGAGACCGCCCGGGAACGGCCCAACCATCCGGCGATGGTCTTCAAGGGCACGGCGATCTCCTACCGCGCCTTCGACGAGGTCGCGGGCCGGCTGGCAGCGGCGTTGCGGGGGTTGGGGAAGGGGGAACGGGTCAAGGTCCACGTCGTGCTCAAAGAAGGGGAAACGGCCACCGAGGAGGAGATCATCACCTTCTGCCGGGAGCAGTTGGCCCTCTATAAGATCCCCAAGTTCGTCGAGTTCCGCACGGAGTTGCCCAAGACACTGGTGGGCAAGGTCCTGCGGCGCGCATTGCAGGAAATGTGAGGAGGGACTCATCTCTAACGTGTTGCCTCCCCGGCAGGCTCCCGGCCCGCGGGAAGCGCACTAAAGGGGGAACTAAAATGGACGGGAAGCGAAGGCTTGCACTCGGGACCGCGGGCGGGCTGGCCTTGTTGGTACTCGGAGCGGTATTTCTTCTTCTCTCCACGCCTGCCATCGCCGCGTCCGCCACGCGCTACGTGGCAACCACTGGCGAGGACAGTTCGAACGACTGCCTTGACAGCGGCGCTCCGTGTGCCACCATCCAGCGTGCGGTGAGCCAGGCCAACGCCGGCGACGAGATCCGGGTGGCCCAGGGGGTCTACACCGACCTCCACGTCATCGGCGGGATCACCTCCGTCGTCCGCGTCGACAGGGACCTCACCATCCGGGGAGGATATACGACCACGGATTGGAGCGTGGCCCATCCGTTGACCCAGCCGACGATCATCGACGCCCAGGGGCAGGGACGGGGCGTTGTCATCATCCAGGACATCTCGACCACGCTGGAGGGACTGCGGATCACCAACGGCGCTGCCTTCCGCGGCGCAGGCGTCCAGGCTAGTGCGGGAGCCCAGGTCACCATCAGCGGGTGCTGGGTCTACAACAACAGGGCCGAGCGATATAGCGGGGGGATCCACGTCTACAGCGGGAGCCTCACCCTGACCAACAGCTACATCTACAGCAACACGGCTGGCTGGGACGGGGGCGGGGTCAACGTCTCCTACAGCCGCGGCAGGCTGGTAGGCAACTCCATCTACAGCAACACGGCAGTTTTATACAACGCTGGCGGAGTCTACCTCAACTACGCGAGTCACGTCATCCTTGAGGACAACCATGTCTACAGCAACACAGCCAGCTATTTCGGCGGGGGGGTCTACCTCTGGACCAGCAACGATGTCACTATGACGGGCAACTACATCCACGGCAACGCGGCTGGCCATTCCGGCGGCGGGGTCTACCTCACGCATAGCGGTGACGTCTCGCTGGCTGGCAACCACGTTTACAGCAACACGGCTCAAGGTGGCGGCGGCGTTTACGTCAACCAAAGTAGCGACGTCACAATGACGAACAACCTGGTGGTGGAAAACCGGC
>Ga0209426_1001430_pt1 | contig 14505 bp, 13 predicted proteins | sample Deesub1362B_J571_FD_187697 | JGI IMG/M metagenome (GOLD analysis project Ga0209426, IMG submission 187697) | Deep oceanic, basalt-hosted subsurface ecosystem from Juan de Fuca Ridge flank, Pacific Ocean, CORK Borehole 1362B_J2.571 (SPAdes)... ...
GGATAATAATTTCTTGATTAAGTAAGGAAAGGTTGCCAACCAAATTTAAAATTTCAAATGGTTTTTTAATTTTTTTAACCTGATATTTTTTCTTTCCCAAATCATAAAAACCAAGCCCAGCTTCTTTTCCTGCTCCAAGACCAAAAAAGAAACCAGCCTCAATTTTTTCTTTTTTACAAAATTTTTTAAGAGCGTCCATTAGTTCCTCTCCTTTTTCCAATCTTAAAACATAGTTTTGATTTTGATCCAAAATCTTTCTCATCCTTAAATCCTAACAAAAAGTGCTGATTTTTTCAATCAGCACTCCTTGATCTGTTTTTTCTAAAAAAACCTCCTTACCAAAATCTTCTGATTACTATTTTCTTATCAGTACAAAAATCAATAATGTCGGGTAACTGCCCATGCAAAACTCCATAAAATGATTTTTTGGTTCCGCCAAAAGGAAACAAAGCAATGGGAGCAGGCAGACCAATATTGACTCCGATATTTTTAGGATGAACTCTTAAAACGAATTCTCTTTCTTCCCTGGCAGAAGAAGTATAAATCATTGCGCCATTTCCATATTCTGACTTATTAATCCACTCGATGGCCTGATCTAAATCTTTAGCCTTCATTAGGGTCATTACTGGACCAAAAATTTCTTCTTTGGCAATGGTCATTTCCGGAATAACTTCAACGAATAGGCTGGGACCAAGATAATGGCCTTGAGGATATTTATCCACTTTTACATTTCTTCCATCAATTAAAAGTTTAGCCCCCTCTTCGATTCCTTTCTCAATATACCCTATAACTCTTTCTTTGGCTGCTCTAGAAATCAGGGGACCCATGATTGAATCCGGATCTAATCCATAGCCAACCTTAATTTTGGGAACAGCTTCCCAAAGCATTTTAAGGAGTTTATCATAAACTTTGCCAACTCCCACCACATTGGCTCCAGCTAAGCAACGTTGATTAGTATTTCCGTAAATTGAATCGATCACACTAGGAACTGTTCTTTCTAAATTGCAGCTTGGCATTACTACCAGAAAGTTTTTAGCCCCGGCCTGACAGCACATTCTTTTTCCATAACTTGCTCCCTTGGAGTAAATTTTCTCAGCTGTGGAGGTAGAGGTCACAGAACAAATGCCTGCAACCCCAGGATGCTCAAGTAAAGCATCAACCACTTCTTTACCGCCATTAACCAAGCTTAAAACTCCCTTAGGAAAGCCAACTTCGTCAATAAATTCAAAGATTCTGTTCATAGTTAGAGGTACCTGCTCAGAAGGTTTAACCACAAAAGTATTTCCACAGGCAACAACAAAAGGTAAATACCAAAATGGAATCATCCCCGGAAAATTAAATGGGGCAATATGAGCAACAACTCCAATGGGCTCTCTGATAAAATATTCATCAATATCTCGAGTAATTCGAGGCAGAATCTTTCCCTGAATTAGAGAAGGAACAGAGAAACTAGCCTCAATGCACTCCATTAGTCTCTGGATTTCTGCTCGGGTATCTTTCAAAACCTTTCCATGTTCTTTGGTAATCAAAACAGCCAACTCTTCTAGGTATTCCTCAATTAAAATCTTTAATTTAAACAAATATCTTACCCTTTGGGTTACCGGAACATCTTTCCATTCTTCGAAAGCTGTTTTAGCTGATTTCACTGCCAAATCTACTTCTTTTTCTGTTGACATCGGAACTTCGGCTAAAATTTCACCATTTCCCGGATTCTCTACGGGCAAAATCTCAGTTGATTTCGACTCAACCCATTCTCCATTTATATAGTTTTTCAGCTTTCTCATTTTTCTATTCACCCCCCTATAAAGTTTTAAACGAGCGTTCCGAATTATAATACCACAAACAAAAAGCGCTGTCCAGCAACAGCGCCCTCAAAGAACAACGGTTTAAGCTTTAGCATTTCCAACTATAATTATTCCAAGTAAATATAAAATAAACATTGTACCAAGTAAAATATAAACTTTTTTAGACATTCCTTGAAATTCTTTCCAGACAAACAATCCCCATAATGCTGAGACCAAAGGATTACATCTAACGATAGTAAATACGATGGCCACACTTAGAATTGGATAAAAAGCCGCGGTTAGGCTAAATATCAATCCTAGGCTCCAAATTAATCCTCCTAGTAAAGCCAAAAGATACCACTTTTTTTCTCCTTTCAACCAATCCTTAAAAGAAATTGGTTTTCCCAAAGGCACTAAAGGTTTTTTAATCAAAATCGGTAAAATTATTACGCTACTTACTAAGCCTCCAAAAGTTAATAAAATTGCTGTAGCCGAAGGGCTTAATCCTTCTTTTATAGCAAAATTGAAAGGAATTAGATAAACCCCAATACAAAGTCCAGCTAAAATCGCATATATTACTCCTTTTTTAAAATAAAGAAAGGCTTTCTTAAGCTTGATTTCTCTTTCTCGATAACAATAAGCATTTATCAATAATGCTACTAAGATCAACGTCAATCCAAAAAAAAGAAAATAAGGGTGGGCAGTGGCTTCAGGATAAGTAGAATAAGCTAAAACCGTTCCTAGTAACAATCCTACACCTACGCCAATTGGCCAAGATACTGCATATCCTGCTAGAGTAAGGGAAGCCACTAAAAAAATATTCCCAATGTTCCACAAAACTCCAGCTAAAATTACGCTAAGATATACCCAAGAATGAACTGAGAAACTACTTAAAAACTTATCAATATTCCAGCCTTCAATTAATCCATAAAATAAAAGGCCAAATATTGAAGTAAAAATAAACACTCCGATTATGTACCATAAATAAAAACTTTCATATCTCCATTCCCCACAACCCTTTTTGGTAATATGCCAAGATCCCCAACAAATCATTCCCAAAATTACAAAAGTTAGTAAAAGTGCAGAAGAAAGCATCTTTTTCCTCCTTTTTATCTAGCGTATTTTAACATAAACAAAAAGCGCTGTCCAGCAACAGCGCCTTTATTCTTGCTTTAGTACGGCCTCCAGATTCGATAGGGATTTTTATATCCTTTCTCTCCCGGTTCTTTGAGATAACCTTCTACCTCTTCTTTATCAAATAATGTGGTTTCTTCAACCGGTGGCAATTTCCCTGGAGGAAAAGCTTTCAGAATATGATCTTGAAGTAAAACTATATATTTTAAGATATACGCCACTGCCCTCTTTGCTTTATTTGGATCGGCTAAGGTTGCTTTTCCTACTACGCCCGAGGGAGTTTGAACTACTTCCTGTGGAGTTAATCCTGCTCTTGCCTGCCAAGAATTTGGTCTATTTAAATTCTCGGCTGATTTTTCAAAATGCCCATCTGGTAAATAATCCTTGCCAGCCTCATCTTTGACCCACCCCATCTTAATCATTTCTGGACACAAAAGCATGGCAATCGAAGTTTCCACTTCGTCACCATGAACAAAGTGAGTCTCAAATGGCCCACCTTCTGCTTTGATTCGGAGAAAATCTCCTGCTATTACACACCAATCTAAAATAATAGAAATTATTGGAAGCTGGGGATATCTGTATCTGAACTCATTAATAGCCTGAATTATCGGTGAAATTCCGCAGTGATTATTAATAAAAATCTGTTTCCTATACCCCATTGCCCATAATCCAAACATAACATCTACTAAAAGTTGGGTAAATAATCTCGGCGAAATCGGTATTGTCCCTATCATTCCAATGTGATGATATGGGTGCCAACCATGAGCAGTTGGCGGAAAGGTGAGCCCTATTTCTTTATTTCTTGCTGCAGTATAACGTCTCACCCCTTCTATAATCCTGGTTACTTGGAATAAATCTTGTGCCGGGACAGAATGGTGACCATGAACTTCAGTAGAACCTAGTGGAATTAAAACAATATCATTTTTCTTTAATCTTTCTTGAATAATCGGCTTTTGGGTGGTCTGAATATAACTGCCGGGTTTATCCATTTCCCCAAAGGAAGGGATTCCAAATTCCTTTAAAATCTGATCTATCTTTTCATCTGAGGCTTCCCAAATCTCTTTCTTTAATTGACCGACTTCATTTTCTTCAAATTTTGGTTCGTATTTTGCCATAGTTTTTTGCCTCCTTTCTTTTTTATTTTTTTCTGACCTTTGTTTTTTTAAAAATTTCTTTACTTTCATTTAAAATCTTATCTACAGTCTCTTTAGAAACTCCTTCTACACAGCCAGGGGCAGTGGCAGCTGAGGCTCCTACTGCCTGAGCAAAAACCAAGAGTTCCTTCAGTTTATCTACTGGCAATCTTCTTAAATCTCCAAAATGATTATACTCTACCATTTTATAATAAACCCCGGCGCAAAAAGCATCACCACAGCCAGTGGCATCCACCGCTTCGATTTTCTGAAAGCTCGGCTGAGAAATTCGGAAATTCTCAGTAATAATCTCCGCTCCCTTCTCTCCTTTAGTCAAAAAAATCACTTTTCCTCCTCGAACCAGCAATTCTTTTAAAGCCTCTTCTGGGTCTTCCTTATCGGTATTCACCATAGCTTCTTTTTCGTTGCAATGAATAGCATCAACCAGCTCTAAGTCTGGCAAAAGGAATAAAGGTGGTCTCTCTGGGTGGGGTTTCATTATATCTAGCAGTAAAAACGCATTTTTCTTTTTGACTTCCTCAAAAATTTCTCTTAAGTGTAAATCTACCCCCGAATAACCAGGTCGAATCGAAAAGATTTTAAAAGAACTCTCTCTAACCACCTGCTTTACCCATTCTGGATCTAAAAACCAGTTTGCGCCAGGGTGCATGTGCAGTCTTCTGCCCTCTCCTTTTACATTAATAACCACATTTTTCCCATTATCTATTCCCTTGATTTCCTGAAAGAAAGTCTGTAAGCCGTACTTGGCTACCTCTCTAGCTAAATATTCTCCCACTATTCCTTCTCCCTTTACTCCTATTACCCCAATTTCAGAGGGATCCATGCCTAATCTAGCCAGGTCTATCCCAAAGTCAATTGCATGGCCACCCAAAAAAATCTCTATTGGTTTTTCCGGATAGACCACGGTTTCGGGCTCGGCAATCTTCTCCAGGTCTCTCAAAAAAATATCAACCATCATTGTCCCACAACCTAATATCTTCAAATTGTTTTTAGTTGTTTGGTTCATTTCACCTCCTTTGCTTTTCTATGAAATAATGTTACCAATTTTCCGGCTTCTGTCAAGGTTTTTCCTAAGGAAATAATTCCGTGATTCTGGATAATTAAATAATCGATACCCCTTCTTTTTTCTAATAATTTTCTTATTTCTTTAACTAAGGAGTAGGAACCAGGAATCTGTTCTTTTTCAGTACAAAATATTTTTAGCTTATCTGCGACCTCTAAAACTGGCTTATCGTGAAGGTGAAAAACAGCATTTATTTCAGACCTGAAATTATAAATCTCTTTATGAAATACGCTTTCCATTGAGGGAACAATTCTGCCTTTGCAATAAACGACAAATTTTTTATTTTTCTTTTCAATCTTGGTTACCTCTACAAAATCTTCTGGCTTTAAATCTCCTATTGTAGTTCCGGTACCGGTAATTATGAATCCAGACTTGGTCCTAAAGCTCAAATTACCCTTGGTCTCAGGAGCTATTCCTATCTCTCCAAATTTTTTGCCCCATTTAATCAAAATGGGTATTCTTTTATCCTTGGGCAAATTTTTCTCAACAAATTTAGTCTTAAATTGGACTGGCATTTTACCTCCTTTTATTCCATAAAATATTTTTTAAAATTACTCATCAGGTATTTATAACTTTTTTTGCAGGCTAAAACTGGATTTTTGTCCCATAAGTTATAAAGTTCAACTGAGACGCAACCCTGATAGTTTACTTCCTTTAAGGTTTTAAATATTGACTTAAAATCAATATCCCCCTCCCCAGGAATTAAATGAAAATGGACTGTATCTTTTATATCCTCAATGTGAATATGTCTCAAAACTTTTTCTTTGGCCAACATTTTTATCACTTTAGGAACATCTTCTTTACAAACTACTGAATGGCCAATATCTAAAGTCACCCCTAGATTTGGCTCCCCTACCTCATCAATCATTTTTAAAGTATCTTTAGCATTTCCCAGTAATAATCCTCCCGGGCCATATTTTCCAGGTTCATATTCAATATTAATTAAAATTCCCCTGTCTTTGGCATATTTGGCTACTTCCTTATATCCATTTCTTACTCTCTGCCAGGCCTGTTTAAAAGTTGAAGTTTTTGGCTGATAGCCACTACAAGAATTTATCATCGGAACGTCTAAAGCTACAGCAAAGTCTACTGCTTTCTTGGTATAATCTATTCTTAATTTTCTTCTTTCTGAACTTTCATCTGAAAAAGAGGGTCCAAATCTTTGGCCGGGTGGAGCAACGTCATTTTTAGGTCTTTCATAACCTCCACAGGTTTCTGCTCCGATTTGAGGAGCTTTTAATCTCAATTTCCAGAGCAAATTTTTTATCTCCACTACTCTATCAAAATTTAAATCCTCAAACCAAAAATAAGGCTTATCGAGTCTTAATTCCACCCATTTATAGCCGGTTTTAGTAATTATCTCTAAAGGTTTTTGAGGAAAAGGTTTAAATTTCCTTCCAGCAAAAGCATTGATATTAAAGCATAGTTTCATAAATTTATTTAAATTTGGTTATAACAACCTTTCCTTCTGTGGTTGGTTTTTGTAACTTTTTAAGGTAATCCGGGACCTGATCCAGACTAATTTTATGAGTAATCATTTTTCTTGGGTCTATTATCCCTTGGCTGACCATTCTTATTACATCATCCCAAACTCCGCAGTGGCCGTGGGATCCAGTAATCACATTATAGTTTCCAATAAAAACTTCTGGATTTATCTCTATCTTCCCCGGTCCATGGCCAAATAAGATCAATTTGCTTTCGGGTCTTCCGATTTGAAAAAGCTTTTCGATGTCCGAATAAACTTTTGGGGCTACTCCAGCTGCTTCAAAATAAATTCTGGCTCCCTTTCCCTTAGTATATTCTAATATCTTTTCTTTTAAATTTTCCTTCAAAGGATCGATGAGATAATCTGCCCCCATTAGCCTTCCTTTTTCTCTTCTATGTTTTAAGGGTTCAGACAAGATTACTTTACCTGCTCCAAGGGCTTTTAAAACACCGATCGCCGAAAATCCAATCGGACCCCCGCCAATTACCACTCCATTTTCGCCAGGCCTTAACCCTCCACCCACTTCTACTATTGCTTTATATACTCCAGCCAAGGGCTCAGTTAAGGCTCCAACCAAATACATGTCTTTGCCATATCTTTTTCTATAACTTTCAATACTATATACTTCTTTTATATCGGCTACTACATATTCGGCCATTGCTCCATCTTTACTAAATCCTCTTTCTTCATTTAAAAAACAAAGGTCGGGTTTTTTGTCTTTACACATTTGGCAGGATCCACAAGGAATCACACATTGAGCAGTAACCGGAGTTCCAATGTTAAATTTTTTCTTTCTTTTGAGTCTTTTTTGTAAATTTTTTACCTTTTTTCCCATCTCCACAATATCCCCGGCAAATTCATGGCCAATAATAACTCCGTTTGCCATGATATAGCCATAAGAAGTATAACCCTCTAAATCCTTTTTTGCCATTAAGACATCTGATCCACAAATTCCACAAGCCCTTACTTTGATAAGTACTTCATAGGGCTTAATTTTAGGCAAGGGGTCGGTAACTATTTTTACTCGAGGATTTCGCCAAACCTTATTACCCTCCTGGGCCCTTCTTCTCTCAATATCTCTTGGCCCTAATTTAAAACCTTCTCGTGGCTCCCAATCCATAAATAATCTTATAGCCTTCATCCTTTTTATATTGGTAGCTCTTTTTTTAGTCTTCATCTTTTTTATATTGGTAGCTCTTTTTTTTCTTGTCAAGAACCTAGACAGGCTCTAAAATAGCTTTTGAGTTTTGGCCTGGACATCCAGAACTTCATTAACCAACCTATCGGCTTCTTTATTTTTTTCTCTGGGAACAAGATTAAATTTAACTTTGCCAAAATCAATTTTTAAATTCCAGACCTTCAAAAATAGGGGTTGGATTTTCGGTTCAAGAATTTTGTATTCTCCGTTTAGTTGTTTAATTAAAAACTCAGAATCTGACCTTATTTCAATATCTGTTTCTTTAATTTTCTTTTTTCCAAAAAGAGCTTTAACTTTCTTTAGAGCAAAAATCACCGCCTGATATTCAGCCTCGTTGTTGGTTAAAATTCCAAGATATTCTCCATATTTTTTTAGGACTTTGCCGCTTTGATCACAAATCAAAATTCCGATTGCTGCCGGGCCGGGATTGCCCCGGGAGCCCCCATCGGTAAAGATGATAATCTTTTTCATCATTTTCATTCTACCACCCAAAATAAAAAAGGGCCAAATCTGGCCCTTATTATTAATCCTCGCAGTCGCAAAAAACTCCCGAAGAGCAATTTACTCTTACTTTCCTGGACTTCACTGATGGACTTCGCAAGTCCATCAATGTTCAGTTAAGAGCCTCTGCTTTAGGTTAGAAAGCTTTTTGCTCAGACCAACCCAGTAGTATTCAGGATTCAAGAGTCTCTTGTATTCATCCTCAAGTAAATCCACCTGATTCAATGCCCTCTCCCGAATCTTCATTAAGGGAGGGGAGCGATAGACCAGCTGACCTTCAAGGAAAATCGGCTGAAGGACCTCCTCAAAGGAGCCCTTGAGAATTCTCTTTTGATGAGGGAAAAGCTGATCAAAGGTTTCAGCCGGAGAAGAAAGACTCTCTTCCTCCAAGGCCAGAATGTCACCGGTCAGCTTGCCGTTTTCTCCGGTCACCCGGATTATCTTCTTAATACCCGGATTGGTTATCTTCTCAGGATTGCTGGAAATCTTTATCTTGGGAAAGATCTTTCCCTCTCTCTCTAAAGCCACTAGTTTATAAACGACGCCCAAAGAAGGAGAATCTTTTGAGGTAATCAGGTGAGTGCCCACGCCAAAAATGTCAACCTTAGCTCCCTGGGAAATCAAGTCTTTGACAATCCACTCATCGAGCTCATTGGAGGCAACAATCTTGGCCTCTTTCAGTCCGGCCTCATCCAAGAGTCTTCTGGCCTCAATGCTCAATCTCTTAATGTCTCCTGAATCAAGTCTGATTCCCAGAAAAGGAAGGCCCTGCTTTTTGAGCTCCAGACCAACCCGAATGGCCTTCTTCAGACCTTCCAAGGTCTCGTAGGTGTCAACCAGCAAAAGAGTGCTCCGGGGAAAGGCTCGGGCATAGCCAAAGAAGGCCTCAAGCTCTGAATCAAAGGACTGAACCCAGCTATGAGCCATTGTTCCTTTAACCGGAATGCCGTACTTTCTGCCAGCCAGAACATTGGAGGTTGAACTGCAACCTCCAATTACAGCTGCCCTGGCTCCCATCAAAGCTCCTTTTGGACCCTGGGCCCTTCTGGCTCCAAACTCCACCACTTCCCGACCCTGGGCAGCCAGATAAATCCTATTGGCCTTGGTGGCCACCAGGGTGGGATAGCCAATTAAATTCAAAAGGGCAGTCTCCAGATACTGGGCTTCGGGTAAAGAAGCCCTCACCCGGATTAAGGGCTCTGAGGGAAAAACCAGACTTCCCTCAGGAAGAGCATAGAGCTCTCCTCTGAAACGGAAATCCTTAAGATAGCTCAGGAAATCTTTAGAAAATATTCCCAGAGATTTAAGATAGGCAATGTCTCCTTCAGAAAAATGGAGATTCCGAACATATTTTATTACCTCCTCCAGACCAGCAGCAATACAATAGCCTCCCTGGGAAGGAATCTTTCTGAAGAAAAGATCAAAAGTGGCTTTCTCCTTGGTCTTGCCAAGCTCGAAATAGCCAGCCAGCATGGTCAACTCATAGAGATCAGTCAGCAGAGTCAGATTCATTCTCCCTCCTAGCTTGAGAGTCCCAGTTTTTTCTGAGAGGCCCTAAAGAAGCTGAAGCCCTTGGGAATGACAAAGGAAGTCTCCCTCTGGGATTTCTTAATGAGAACTTTATCACCAGGTATAATCTGCTGCTCCCGACCATCAATCACCAGCAGGGCCTGGGCCTGCTCTCTGCCAGCACTCTTTACTCCCAAATACTCTATTTCAATCTCCCGATTCTCCTTCAAGACCAGAGATCTGGTATTGACTGCATGTGGACAAATGGGAGTGAGGATTATGCCAGATTCAGCAATTGGTCCGCCGGCTGAAAGATTGTAGGCGGTAGAGCCCAGGGGAGCAGAAACTACAATTCCATCACCAAAGAGATTACGGTAGATAACCTGCCCATCAATGGAAACCTTGAGCCTGATCATCTTTGAAGGATGGCGCAAGTAGACATCAGCAATGGCCTCAAAATGCCTTCCTCCCGAAAGCCAAACAGCCAGAACCAGCTTCTTATCAACAAAATAGTCTCCTTCTATTACCGTCTTGAGAACCTTGGGCCAATTGTTTCTCTCAGCTACAGCCAGAAAGCCCCTGGTTCCCAGATTAATTCCCAAAAGGAGAAGACCGGGCAGCTCCTGGGCCTTTCTCATCAAAAAGCCATCTCCACCCAAAATGATAGCCAGCTCAGGCTCTCGGGGAGGCCTGATTTTCTCATTGTCAATCAGGGTTGGAGAAACCTGATGATCCATCAGCCATTTTAAGATCTCCGGTCCCATTCTCAGGGCTTCGGTCTTTGTCTGATCAGGAACAATGATTATCTCCATTTCTTCCACTCCTTTCTCAAAATTGACATCCGCAGAAGATCAACATAATGGCCAGCCCTGACCTTGTACTCCTGGCGAAGAATTCCCTCCTTCTGGAATCCCAGATGCTGGTAAATATGGATGGCCAGGGAATTGTCAGCTCGGACAGTAAGATAGACCTTGTTCATTCTCAGTACCTCAAAGGCAAATCTTAAGAGCAGACCAACTATCTCTCTGCCATAGCCTTTCCGCCAATAGTTCTTGTTGAAAATGATAATGCCTACTCTTAAGCTCTCATTAAACCAATCAAGATCATGGAGCCCGCAGGTGCCGATAAATTCACCGGAGGGAGTCTCAGCAATAAAAATCTGGTCATTCCTGCTCTCAATCATTCTGAAAAAGAAGCGAAGCTGCCTTCCCAGAGCTACCTCATCCTGAAAGAAGGAGAAATACTTCAGAGCTTCTCTGACCTCTTCATCCTTGGCCCAATTAACTACCTTTCTGGCATCTTCAACAATGTTCTCCCAGTCAATCGGCCTGAGATTCAACCTTTCTCCCTTAATTCTCTCTGGAACCCAATTCTTCTCCATCTTCCTCCTTTTCAAATAGCTAAAAAATAATAGCACCAAAGGTGCCATCAGTCAACGAGAGAGGACATCGCCTGTCCAACATTATTTAAAATATTCAATTAAACACTTTTTGAACTTCTCCAGATTCTCATTTTTTATCCTGAAGCCAGCAGCCTGGGGATGACCACCAAAGGCCTCCAGAAATTTGGAGCAGTGCATCATGGCCTTTACTCCATCAATCTCTGAGGGTGCCCTGACCGCTCCCTGAGACTCCTTCTTCCTCTGGCTGTAAAGAAAGACCGGCTTTTTATAATCATGGCAGATTCTGGAAGCCACCGGTCCCAAAACCAGAATTTCCCAGGATTTCTTTCCCTCAAAAACTATAGGTTCTTTAGCCTTTGCCAAAAGCCTTTCTTCAATTTCTTCGGTGACCTCTCTAATTTTAAGGTGACGAAGATAAGCCTTTTCAAGAAGATTTCTGGCTGAAAGCCTGGCTTCCTCAATTGAGGCCGAGGTCAAAAGCAGATAGCCTTCGTTGAGATGATTCTTGGAGCCGCCGGCATGGCAGGCTGAGATTATCTTCTGGGCAAACTGGCGGATATTGTTTTTAGCAATTGAGTTTATCTGCCAGAAAACCTTCAGGCCCGGCCGATAGGTATTTTGCAGAGAGGCTAGCCCCTCCTCTAGAAATTCCAGATTCTCGCCAACCTGAGGCATCATATCAGCTATGGTTGCCAAAGCCACCAGTTCAAGGAAATTTCTTCTCAAGGGGTCTTTCAGTTTTTTCTTTAACAAAAGCTCAGCTAGTCTAAAGATCAAGCCGGCAGTGGCAAAATCTTTAAAAGGATATTTGTCTCCTTTTTGATGAGGATTAATAATTATTGAGGCTTGAGGAAGCTTCTTTAAAACCTTATGATGATCAATAACTATCACCTCAAAGCCCAATTTCCTAGCCAGCTCTATCTCTTTGAAATTTCCTATCCCACAATCCAAGGCCAGAAAAAGAGCAGGAGCCTTGCTTTTTAAAAACTCCAGGGCCGATTGATTTATCCCGTATCCCTCTTTCTCTCGGTCGGGGAAATAAATGGCAGCAATTTTGCCACCAAGATTTTTAATGGTTTCCTTAAGAATGATGACCGAGCTGACCCCATCTAGGTCAGCATCGCCATAAAGAATAATTCTTTCTTGATTTTTAATTGCCTTTTTAATTCTTTGGGCTACTTTTTTTAAATTCTTAATTTCCGGCATAAAAATTTAAAGCTTCAAGTCCTGGTAAGATTTTACCGGCCAAAAATTCAAGCATTGCCCCTCCTCCGGTGGAAACATGATTAAATTTTTCAGCAAGACCAATTTGGTTTAAAAATTCAATGGTCTCCCCTCCTCCCACGATTGAAAAAGCTGAGCTTTTGATGATAGCCTGGGCAATTTCTCTAGTTCCTTTAGAAAATTCTTTCTCCTCAATTTTTCCCAAAGGTCCATTCCAGAAAATAGTTTTTGATTCTAAAATTTTTTCTCTAAAAAGTTCAATAGTTTTTGGTCCAAGATCTTTATCATCCAGGCTATCCAGGGGGGCTAAAATTTTTTGAGGATATTTTAACTGAATATTTTTTTCCTCAATTTCCTTTTTTATCAAACCCCCAATTAGCACCCAATCTGCCTTTTCTGAAATTTTATCAATTACTCCAGTTTTGGTCTCAACTTTTTTCCCACCAATGATAGCCAATAATGGCTTTTTGGGATTTTCCATTAAGTCAGTTAAAACTTTAATTTCCTTCTCAAGCAAAAATCCTGCTCCGGAGGGGAGATATTTTGGTACTCCCACAATCGAGGCATGGGCCCGATGAGAGGCAGAAAAAGCCTCATTGATATAAAGATCGGAAAGATTGGCCAAGGCCTGGGCAAAATCTGGATCATTTTCCTCCTCCTCTTTATGAAATCTTAGATTTTCCAAAAGTAAAATTTCTCCTGGCTGCATTTTTTTGGTCCAATCTTCAATCTCTTTTCCAACACAATCGGGGGCCTTGGTTACCGATAAATCTAGATATTCAATTAGTTTTTCCTGAATTGGATCAAGTTTTAAACTTTCTATCATTTTTCCTTCTGGTCTACCAAGATGGGAGGCTAAAATTACTTTTGCCTTTTTTTCAATCAAATACTCGATAGTGGGAATTACCATTTTGATCCTAAAATCATCCAAAATATTCCCCTTTTCATCCAGGGGAACGTTGAAGTCAGATCTTAAAAAAACTCTCTTTTTAGAAACTTTAAAATCTTTTAGGATTTTCATGAATTAGTCAAACTTAATGGTCTGGCCGGGCTCAATTTTTCCCTTTTGATTATTAGCTTTTGGCTCTCTTTTTAAAGATTCCTCCAAAACTTTTTTTAGCCCTTCTAAATCTGGTTCCTTTCTTTTTTTACGAAAAGAAACCGGCTCTTTTTTTATCGCCTCCTCCAGACTAAGAGTTTTTTCTTTTTTTTCCTCTTCTTTTTGGGGTTCTGAAGCTGATTTTGTTTCCTTTTCCATTTTTTTCCGGCAAGATTTACAATAAACCGGTCTTACCCCATCTGGCCGGAAAACTACTTTGGTCCATTTTCCACAAAGATTGCATTGGGCATCATACAAAACTGGAGGAGGTGGAGGAACTTCAGGAAGTTGAGGTACTCCCGCCCAGCGGGCAATTTTTTCCTCAACAATTTTTCTTTGGGTACCATATCTTTCTCTGGAAACCTTGATGATTTTATCTTTATGAGACTTTTCAGGTTTAAAAAAGGGAGGTAAGGTCTGGGCGGAAAAGGGCCTTCCAGCAATTCCATCAATCATCAATTTTAAATAAATATTGTATTTGGCCAGATTAACCAAATCCTGGGCAGTAAATTCTGGAGCAAATTCTCTTTCCAAAAATTCGGCATCTTCTGCTCCTACCCGAAAGCAGACCAGGGTTCCCACGTTGCCAAAGACTGCATCTCTAACTTTTTCATGCATCTGACCAATGTACTGATGTCCCAAAACCAGGGCCAGACGGTATTTCCTTGCCTCAGATAAAATATTGACAAAAGATTCAGTAGCAAAATTTTGAAACTCATCAACATAAAGGAAAAAATCTTTTCTTTGCTCTTCGGGCAGATCAACCCGAGACATGGCCGCCAGCTGAAGTTTGGTAATCAGCAGCGCTCCCAACAGCATGGAATTGTCCTCTCCAATCTTTCCCTTGGATAAATTCAAAATTAGAATTTTTTGTTTATCCATTACCTCTCTCATATCAATCTTTGATTTAACCTGACCAATAATATTTCGAATTAAAGGAGCAGAAATAAA
>Ga0209426_1001431_pt1 | contig 14496 bp, 10 predicted proteins | sample Deesub1362B_J571_FD_187697 | JGI IMG/M metagenome (GOLD analysis project Ga0209426, IMG submission 187697) | Deep oceanic, basalt-hosted subsurface ecosystem from Juan de Fuca Ridge flank, Pacific Ocean, CORK Borehole 1362B_J2.571 (SPAdes)... ...
AAGAGGCGGGCGTTCTCGATGGCCAGGGCGATCTGATCGGCCATCACCTGCAACACCGCGATGTCCTCCTCGCTGAACGCCGCCGGCTCCTCCGACTGCACGTCCAGCACGCCGATCACCCGTCCGTGGACCCGCAGCGGCAGCGCCATCTCCGACCGGGTCAGCGGCAGGTCGGGGTTGTCGAAGAAGACGGCGTCCTCACCCACGTCCAGCGCGATGCGGGGCTCGCCGGTCCCGGCCACGTATCCGACGATACCGACCCGGCCCACGGCCAGTTTGTGCCCCCGCGCCAGCATCCGCCGTCCGCCCTCGGAGGAGGCGGCCCGGAGGATGGCGTACTCACCAGCCTCGTCCACCAGAAAAATACCGGCGTGGTAGAACCCAAACCGACTCGAGATCAGGCGGACCGCTTCGTCCAGCAGGGTGTCCACGTCCCGGATCGCCGCCGCCTCCCGGGCGACCACTGCCGCGGCCTCCAGTTGGGCCGTTCGGCGCCGGAGGGCCTCCGTCCGTTCGGCCACCCGCTGCTCCAGGCTGGCGTAGAGCTCCTCCAGTTGTGCGGCCATCAGGTTGAAGGTCCGCGCCAGTTGCCCAAACTCGTCCTCACGGGTAATCGGCACCCGCTCGTCGAACCGTCCCTCGGCCAACCGACGGGCGGATATACTCAGGCGTTCGATCTCCCGGATCACCCCTTCCACATTGACGACCGTCACCAGGGCGACGATCACCAGCAGGAAGACGATCGCCAGGGTTGGGCCGGTGACCAACCGACGAGCCACTGCGATCGCCTGCTCCTGTGCTTTGTGACGGCGCTCCCGGGCGGTGGTCACCATCCGATACACGTCCCACTCCGCCTGCCTGTGCAACTCCAGGAGCCGCTGGGAGCGAATCCGCACAGCCGTCCAGTTTCGATCCTCCGCATATTGCGTCGTCGGTATAGCGAGATCAAGGATCTCCTGCAGGTCCTCCACCACCTGGTTCATCTGGAGCCGAAGGGGATCATCCTCCGGCAGATAGGCAGCCTGGACGATCAACTGATTCTTCCGGTCGTCAAGGGCCCTGGCCGCGGCCCTCACGTGCTCAACAAAGGAGGAGGGAACCTCCCGCTCCGTCTCGCTCTGGATCGTCAGGATCAGGCCGGCCACCCAGTGTCGGGCCTCCAGAACGATGGAGAGCTGCCTCTCCGCCGTCTGCAGTTCGACAAGTGTGTTGGCCAGCGTGGTGATCTGCTGAAAGAAGATCCCGCCGGTGATGAGCAGAAGCAGCGTTGCGATCGCCAGGCCGATGCCCAGCCGAGCCCGCATGCTGAAGCGGTATGCAGGGAAACTTCTCATCCTCATACTTGCTCCTCCTCGCCGGAGACCGGTCCAGATCCTCCGTCGCCCACCTCCAGCCGGATCAATCCCTCAGAGGCACGGAGGGCCCGGCTTAGTTCCTGGACGGCGGTGCGGAGGATGGAGTCAACGTCGGCGGAGGCCCGGATCCGGGCGGACATCTCAGCCCGCAGTCGCTCACGGGCAGCGCGCCGGCGGGTCTCCTCCAGAAGTCGGGCGTTCTCCAATGCCAGGGCCAACCGGTCGGAGACCGCCTCGACGAGGGCGACGACGTCCGCCGGGACCGCTTCCCCTTCGAACCGAAGGTTTACCACGCCGATCACCTGGTCCCGGAACCGGATCGGTACAGCCAGCGCGCCCATTTTCTCCCGACCATCCCCGTCTGAAGAGAGAGTGAGGGTGACCGGGCGGCCCTCCTTACACGCCTCCTGGGCCTCTGGATACGTCGCATCTACCGGCTCGACCGACACCCCTCGGTACCGGTACCCGAGAGGTCGATCCCTCTCAAAGAAGGCACTCTCCCACAGGGTACGGGCGGTGAGATCGGCCGGCGCTTCCAATCCGTATGCCGCCTGCTCCGTCTCCCGAATCCGCCGCAGCCGTTCGATCAGCGCAGCCAACTGATCGGCCACGGCCTGCAGCGTCACCACATCGGTCTCATTGAAAGCGGCAGGGGTCCGGCTCTGGACGTCGAGCACACCGAGGACGCGCGCCTCGGCCAGCAGCGGGACCGCGATCTCCGAGCGACCACCGGAGAGACGGGGGCCCTCCCGCTCCTCCCCGGCCTCTACCTCGGAAAGCCACTGCAGGCGACGGGAACGGATCGCCCTTCCCACAGCACCCGCCTCCTCCACCCGCCACCGACGCCCCGGGGAGAGGTCCGGTTCCTCCGCTCCGGCCAACACCGTCAGGATGACGTGAGCCTGTCTCTCGTCCACCATGTAGAGGGCGACATGGTCGAACTCCAACCGGTTGTGAAGCAGCCGGGCCGTCCGATTCAGCAGGTCGCTGATCTCGTCGATGGAGGCACCGATCCGCGCTATCTCCGCCACCGTCCGGATCCGCCGCAGTTCCCCCCGGATGGCCTCCTCCGCCCGCTTGCGCTCGGTGATCTCCTGCAACGTAACCAATTGCCCGACAGGAGTCCCCGCCTGGTCGCGGAGGACAACGGTCCGGACCAAGAACACCCGCTGCTCCTCGCCCTCCCCCAGGACGATCTCTCCCTCCCCCTCTTTCCGGCAGAGCGCAACCAGGTCAGGGTACCGCTCCAGAGCCCGCTGCACCGGTTGACCAGCGACCTCAAGGATGGAGAGCCCCAGCAGCCGCTCGGCCGCCGGATTCAGGTCCACGATCTGGCCCCGGGGGTCGAGTATCAGCGTGGCGACCGGCAACGCCTCGATAGCCACCTCCCGGGCCACAGGGGCCACCTCCAACAAACGCGAGCGGAAGAGCCCCCAGACCAACGCCAGCCCGGCCAGCGTGAAACCGAAGGGGACCAGGTCCAACGGCACAGGGAAAAGATTGAAGATGGAGAGCACGCTGGCGACCAGCGGAGAGAGCAGGGCCAGCAGGAGAGAGAGGACCTGCCTTCGGTAAAGGCCCGAGGAACGGAGAAGCATCAGGCTCAGGAGGAGGCTGCCTGCGACGATGAGGATGTAGGAGTAGGCCGTGTGAACCCAAAAGGCCGGACCGTGAACGGTCTCCAACAACGTCAGCGAGCCGTAGGAGACCAGATCGGTCTGGGCCCAGAACAGATAATGCACCTCGTTGGTCCACACCAGAACCAGTATCACTGCCGGTTCGATGGTGAGGAGGGCGTAGACCCACGAGGTCAGCCATTTCCTTCCATAGCCGGTGTACCGGACCGCGAAGACCAGCCATGCCGCGGGCACCCAGACGATGCCGAAGTACCGGAATTTGGCCCAGAGCAGTTTGCTCGCCAGGTCGACGCTGACCAGTCGGAACGCGTAGCCGACGCACCAGAGGGTGACGAAGCCCATCATCACCGCCAGCGTCGTCGCGCCGGATGCGGGGCGTCGTCGCCAGGCGACGACCGCCACCACCGCCGACAGGATCGCCGAAACGATCACCGGTAGTACGTAGACGGAGAATTGTACCTGCATCCGCCTTCCCCCTGCCTCTTACTCTGCCTCGCCCCCGGCCGGCGGGACCAGTTGGACGACCGCCTCCACCACGCGCGGCAGTTGTCCCAACTCGCGAGCGGCGGTCTGAAGGACGCCGTCCACGCTCGGGTAACCGACCAGGCGGGCGGTTACCTCGCTGACCAGCCGCTCGCGGGCCGCCCGCCGCTGGGTCTCCTCCAGCAGACGGACGTTCTCCAGGGCCAGCGCCATTCGCTCCGCGACCGCCTCGGCCAGAGCGGTCTCCCGTTCCCCCCACTCCCCGGCATCCACCGGTCGATGGAAGCCGATGACGCCGATGGGCACGCCGCGGAGTTTTACCGGCACAGCCAGGGCGTACCGCTCCATCCCTTCCACCGCTACGCGCCGACTCACCGGCTCCCCACGCTGGCGGGCCTCGTCAAAGAGCGATCGCCATACCTCATCCGGGATAGACGACTCCTCTACCCAGTACCGCTGGACCCCAGGCCCCCCTTCCACGAACTGCTCCCACGCCCGGACGGTCATCGCCTGGTAGACATGTCCCAACTCCTCCAGGTTCCTCTGCATCTGTTCCAGGAGCCGGGCGTTATCCAGGCCCACCGCGAACTGATCGGCCAGGGTCTGGAAGGTCTGGATCTGCTCATCGGGGATGGGCTGCTCATCGGCGATGTGGACATCCAGCACGCCGACGAGTTCGCCTCGCGCCCGGAGGGGAAGGACGAGCCGCCATCGGGTCCAGCGCAGTTCGGGAAGAGGCTCGGAGACGGAGAGGAACAGGGCCTCACCCTCACGGACCACCCGGGCGGCCGGGTCCTCGGAATCGACGGGGATCCGATATCCCCGGTCGGCCAACCGCCTCCCCCCCGCCGATGAAGCGGCCTGAAGGACCAGCCGCTCCCGGCGGTGGTCCAGCCGGAACAGCCCAACGTGATAGAGGGCGAACCGCTCGGCCATCAGATCGAGGAACTGATCGATCAGTTCCCGCTCCCCTCGCAGCGCAGCGATCTGACGGGCGACCTCGGCCGCCGTCTCCAACGCGCGGGTCCGCTCCTGCAACAATCGGTTGGCCTCCTCCAGCCGCTTCGCCCGCTCCCGCAGCATGTTCTGGACCTCGGCCAACTCAGCAGCCGAGCGGCGAGCAGACCGCAGCGTCGAGAGCTGGAAGCGGTAGAAGCGGGCCAGCAGGAGAAGTAGGAGGCCCAGCAGCATTGTGAAGACGGCCCCACCATAGAGCCACGGCTCGAGCGTCAACGGGTTGTCCAGGTGGACGAGCCACTGGGCCATCTGCCCCTGTTGGGCCAGAAGGGTGAAGACGAGGAAGGCGAGGATGCCGAGCAGGCCCATCACGATGCCAGACCCCACACCGGCCAGGATCAGAGCCAGGACGGGCAACGCCAGCATAAAGATCCGCCCATCGCCTGCCAACCCCCCTCTGGCGAAGGCAACGACCCCGATGGCGTACCCCAGCAGCAGCAATCCCCACGCCCGCACGCGGGGGTTCAGCCGCCGGAAGATGGCCAGCGCGAGCAGGAGGAGGTAACTCCCCAGAAAGATCGCCGCCGCGGTCCACTGCCGGGGGTCCTGGACGGCCACGTATACCGTCCAGGCTACGATCGGCCCGCCAGCGATGCCGACCACGGTCAGAAGGGCGTTCAGGACCCGAACGCGCCAGGCCTCCAGTTCCTCTACCAAGCCCGGTTGTTCTCTCTCCAGCGCCATTCCGCCACCCTCCATCAACGATCTCCCTCCAGCGATCGGTCGGCCAACGTTCCCGGCCCCAGTTCGACGTACACACCGGCCGCGTGAAGGGCCTCGCTCAGCCCCTCCGCTGCACTGCGCAGGACGGTCCTCATATCAACCGCGCGGGCGATCCGGTCGCTCAGGGAGCGGAGGGTTGCCTCACTCTCCGCCTGCTCCCGGGTGGCTTCCAACAGCCGGGCCCGCTCCAGCGCCAGCGACGCCTGGTCGATCAACGCCTCGTACAGGCGGAGAGCGCTCTCGGGGAAGGCCCCTGGCCTCATCCGGTAGGCCACCACGAACCCGATCGGCCGATCGCCGATGCGCAGCGGGATGTTGGTGACCGCTCCCACACCCGCTCGGCGGAGGAAGGCGGTCTCCTCCTCGGTGAGGAACGAGGGTTCATCGATATTGGCCACCGACCACAGCCGTTGCATCGTCTCCATGCGCATATGGCTGGCGGAGAAGGGCAGGCGGGTTCCGGGCGGCATGATGACCTGACCGTCCCTTCGCCAGGCAGCGATGAAGTGGATCACCTCGGGATGCTCGCTCTCCGGCGGCTCAAAGAGGGCGATGAAGCAACCCTCGACACCTGTCTCGGCCACGGTGTCGATGACCACCTCGCTCACCTCCTCCAGGGTGGTCGCCGTGGTGAGCCGACGGCTGGCCCGGTAGATCGGGCTGGTGGCCTCCAGGAGGAGGGCCTCGTCGGAGAGCCGCCGGGCGTTCTCCAGGGCGACAGCGATCTGGTCGGCCATGCTCTGGAGGGCCCGCACGTCGTCTTCGTCGAAAGCCGCCTCCTCGGTGGACTGCACGTCCAGCACGCCCAGGAGCCGACCGCCCACCATCAGAGGGAGGGTGACCTCGGAGCGGGTATAGGGGAGAAGGGGATTGTCGAAGTGGACCGCGTCCTCACCTACGTCGAGGGCGATACGGGCACGGCGGTGGAGGGCGGTCCACCCGACCATGCTGGCCCCTCCAACCCGCAACCGGTGGCCCTGGGCCTTCATCTTCTCTCCCGCCTCGCCCGTCGCTTCGCGGAGCACCGCCCACTCGCCGCTCTCATCGATCAGGAAGATACCGGCGTGGTAGAAGCCGAACCGTTCGCGGATCAGGTTCACCGTCCTCCGGAGCAACTCATCCACATCGAAGATCGAGGTGATGACCCGTCCGACCTCCGCGCTGGCCTCCAGCAGGATCGCCCGTCGCTGGAGAGCAGCGTTGGCCTCCTGGAGAGCGCGGGTTCGCTCGGCCACCCGCTCCTCCAACTCGGTGTAGTACGCCTGGAGTTCGTCCGCCATCTTGTTGAAAGCGGTGGCCAGCCGTCCGAACTCGTCCGCCCGTTCGACCGGCACCCGCTCCTCCAGATGCCCTGCAGCCAGGCGGGCGGTGGCCTCGGTCAACCGCTCGACCGGCTGGGCGATACTGCGGATCGTGGTCACCGCGGTCCCGATCAGCGTCAGGGCGATCAACGAACCCCAGACGACGGGGATCGTCCGCACCGTCTGCCGGGCCTTATCGATATTCGCCAGGTGGGCCTCCTCCCGGGCGAAGACAGCGGTCTGCACCTCCTCGATCGCTCTGGTGAGGCGGACCTGATGGAAGCCGATGTACTCCGGCTGCGTGTAATCGTAGATCGTATCCCAATCCCCCTCCCGCGCCCGTTCCAACAGATTCTCCGCCAGGAGACGCACGGAGGAGAGGTCCTCGTGGAACTGGAACAGGGCAGTCCGAAGGGCGTCGTCGGTGGGGAGGGTCGATGCCGCTTCCGCCACCTGATCCAGCGTCCGATCGAGTGCCTGCATAGCCCCCTTGGTGCGCTCGACAAAGCGGACGGGGTCCTGGGCGGTCGGCTCACTTCGCAGCACATTGAGGAGTTCGACAGCGGTGTTGTGGGCCTCCAGCACCACCGCCATTCGGATCGAATCCTCGTGGAGCGCGGCGACAGCCCGTTCCATCTCCCCGATCGAGGAGAAAATGAGGATCGTCGCCGCGGCAAGGAGGGCGGAGACGACGAGCACGGTGCCGATCAGCCGGTCCCGAACGCTGGTGACCCGTGCGCTGATAAGGCCCGTCGGGACCTCCTTCTCTTCCTCCTCACGACCGGGAGCAGGCTGAACGAGGGTCGGAGGGCCCGAAGGCACGGGGGGCTGCGCCGGGGTCGGGCGAGGAGGCACCTCCGGCTCCGGGGGAGGCGGAGGCGGCTCCGGCTTTCCCTCCGGCGATGGTGGCTTGAAGTCCGAGAACAGTTCCTCCAGGGAACGCTTCAGGTCATCCTTGCTCATCTTTTCTCCATCCTCCTTCCAACACCCCGGACGAGACACCTACGGGAAGGGAGATCTCCATCCTGCTGTCCCTCTTATCCTTGTCCAGAGAGAGGATTCGGGCCAACTCCTGGGCCACCCCGCGATACTGGCGGGCAGCCCGCGTCCGGGGCGCGTACCGGGTAACCGGCAGTCCGAAAGCGGGGCTTTCCCGCAGGCGGGTGTCGACCTGGATGATGGTGCGCAGCAGGGCTCCGGGGAACCGGAACCGCAACTGGTCCAGGATCGTCCGATGCACCTTGTTCCGGATGTCGAACATCGTCACCAGAAGCCGGTAGCGCAGGCTCGGGTTGGTCTTCCGCCGCACCAAGCTGACCAGTTCCAGCATCTGGCGCAGGGAGCGCACGGCGTAATACTCACAGGGGACGGGGATCAGCAACAGATCGGCGGCGGAGAGCCCGTTGATGGTCAACGTCCCTACCGAGGGTGGGCAGTCGATCAGGACGACGTCGTACAAACCCGGGTCCATCTGGTCCAGGCTCTCCTTCAGCCGATACTCGTACCCGGGCCGTTTATACAGCACCTTCTCCAAAATCACCAGTTCCTGGTTAGCCGGGAGCAGGTCCAGCCCGCTCGTGTCGGTCTCGCGGCTGGCGGCGACGGGGGAACTGTGGCCGAGCAACACGTCCCCCACCGTCCGACGCACCGACTCAGGGTTCACCCCCAGCGAAAGGGTCAGATGGGCCTGGGGGTCCATATCGATCAGCAGGACCAGAAGGCCCATCTCGGCCAGACTTCCCCCCAGTGAGAGGACGGTGGTCGTCTTCGCCACACCGCCCTTGTTCTGGGCCACCGCGATCACGGCCGTCATGCTGTCCCTCCCTTCCCTTCCTCGACCACCTCGACAGGGGGACGTAGGGGAAGGCTGAAGGTGAAAGTGGAGCCCTTTCCCACTTCGCTCTCCACCCAGATCCGCCCGCCGTGCATCTCCACGAACTCCTTGCTCAGGGAGAGCCCGAGCCCTGCCCCGTTAGCCCTCCGCCCGTTGTCCGTCCCCCCCTGTTCGAACCGCTCGAAGATGCGCTTCAGGTCCTCCGGCGGAATGCCGACGCCGGTGTCGCTCACGCTCACCATCACCTGCCCGTCGGAGGCCCAGGCGCGGACCGTGATACTGCCCTGGTCGGTGTACTTGGCCGCGTTGGCCATCAGCCGCAGCAACACCTGGCGGATGCGGGCCGGGTCGGCGCGGACCATGGGCAGGTCCGACGCGATCTCCTCCCGCAGCACCACCTTCTTTCCTCGAACCAGAGCGCTGGCCGTGGACATCACGCTGCGGATCAGTTCCGCCAGGTCCACCTCACGGAACTGGAGTTCCATCAACCCGGCCTCGATCTGGGAGAGGTCCAGCAGGTCGTTGATCAGCCCTAGCAGGTGCTGGCTGTTGTGGTAGATGATCTCCAGATCCTGCCGCTGTTGCTCCGTCAGCGGCCCGTCGATCCCTTTCAGCAGCAGGCGGGCGAAGCCGATGATGTTGGTCAACGGGGTCCGGAGTTCGTGGGACATATTGGCCAGGAAGCGACGTTTGGACCGATCCAGTTCTCGCAGTCGCTGGGCCGCCTCCCGCTCCAGCGCGTAGGCGCGGGCGTTCTCCAGCGCGATGGCGATCTGATAGGCGACGTTCTGGAGGACGGAGACCTCGTCCTGGTCGATCTCCTGCGGCGCGGTGGTCTGGACGTCCAACACGCCGATGGTCGTCTCCCCCCGGCGGAGGGGCAGAACCACCTCTGAGCGGATGTAGTTGGCTGGTGGGCCCACCGTCACCGAGACAGGGCGGCTTTCGGCGATCGCCTCTCCCTCATGCAGCACCCGCGCCAGCGGACCTGGGTCGTCGAGCGGGACGCACTCGCCGTGGAAGGGGGCCGGCTCGCCCGCCGAGGCCCGCAGCACCAACCCGTTCCCTTCCTCCAGCGTGTACACGGCGACGTAGGAGTAAACGAAGCGATCCCGCACCAACTGCACCACCTGCTCCAGCAATCGATCGGGGTCCAAGATGGACGTCACCGCCCGTCCCACCTCCAGGCTGGCCTGCATCTGGATGGCGCGGCGCTGGATCTGGTAGTTGGCCTGCTGGAGGAGGCGGGTCCGCTCGGCCACCTTGGCCTCCAGGTCGTTGTACAGGGTCTCCAGTTCGGCGGCCATCCGGTTGAAGACCTGGCCCAGGATGCCGATCTCGTCGCGGGAGTTGAACTCCACCCGCTGGGAGAGATCGCCGTTGGCGATCCGGAGGGCGGACTCCGTGAGGCGGACGATGGGGCGGGTGATCTGGCGGGTGACGATAGCGGAGATGACGGCGGCCGCCAGCGCAGCGATCAACGTCGCCATAATCACCGCGGCGGCGACCGCGTCGTTTCCTGCGAATGCCTCCTCCTGGGATTGTTCGACCACGAGGGCGAGGGAGAGCGAGGGAAGCCATCGATAGACGCCGATGACGGGAACTCCCGCGTAGTTCTCGTACAGCCCCTCGCCGTCCGTGCCGGTAAGGGCCTCATCGACCGCCTTGCTCTCCACGACCTGCCCCTGGGGGAACGCCACCCCCTCCCGATCGACCAGGTAGATCTCGCCCGTCTGACCGAGCCCGGCGGTCTCGTGGAGGATGCGCAGGAGTTCGGTCGGATCGGGCCAAACAGCGAGGTAGCGCCACCGTCCGGCGCGAGGAAGCGGCACGATCATCAGGACGGCCGTGCCTCCGTTCAGACCGTCGGCGCTGAAAGCCACCCGGAACGGCGTCGGCCTCCCTGGCACGGGAAGGATCGCCCCTTCCTGGGAAGGATCGGTGGACACCCAGACGCGTCCCTCCCCAGACAGAAGAGCGACTCCCAGCAGGGTCTGATTGGAGGCGGCCTCGATCAGGTGTTGCCGGGCGACGTCGGTCTCCCCCGCCTCCACGGCCTCAAGGGCGCGATCCAGGGCTTGATCCGCCGTCAGTACCTCCACGACGTCCCGCGTCTCCTCGATCCAGCGCGCAACTTGAACCTCTTTTAGCGCAGCGATGGAAAGCAGTTTCTCGGTTACCTGATGCTGGATGTTCAGACGGCTTCGGTTGGTGGCGTACCAACTGACGACACTAAGGGGAAGGATCGCCAGCAAGAGGAAGGCCGTGAGCAGGGTGCGCCCCAACCCTCCCCTCATACCCGGCCCCGGCACTTCCAATGGCCTCGTCCCCGACATCGGTCATCCCCGTGGTACTCGTCCCCCAGAACCCGTTACGAACACGAACGGGTTCCCACCGCCCGGCTGGTGTGCTTCACGCCGAAGCCACCGCAAGCGCAGGAACCCGCCCCTTTCCCGCAGCGCGCTCTCCTGAGGCCGGTCGCCCGGAGGCGTTGTGCTAACCCTCTACGAAATCTCCCAGACCTGCTCCCCCTGCAGGATGCGCCGAATCTGCTCTGGAAAACGGTCTGGGTCCAACGGTTTTCCGATGAACCCGTCGAACCCGGCCTTGCGGGCCCGCTCCATGTTCTCCTGGCTCGCGTCGGCCGTCACCGCGACGATGAGGGTGTCCTTAAACCGAGGGTCCGAACGTAACTGCTGCAACGCTTCGTACCCGTCTCGCTCCGGCAAGAAGATGTCCATCAGGATCAAATCGACTTTGGGGAGGCTTTCGGCGAACTCCAACACCTGCCACCCCGAGGCCTTCCACTCACATTTCTTGACGCCCAGGTAAGCCAGCAGCCGAGCGATCAGCAGGAAATTGTTCAGATTATCCTCGACGACCAACACCGTCGCTTCCCGCGGGTCCATAGTCCCCCACCTGCTGATGCCGATCTCCTAGCCGGACTGCTGCCGGAGGAACCGCGCGATCTGCCGAGGCAGTTCGTCCACGTCGATGGGCTTCTGTATGTACCCGTCGCAACCGGCGGCGAGCGTCCGCTCTCGGTCCCCCTTCATCACATTGGCCGTGAGAGCGACAATGGGGATATCCTTGAGGCCAGGCGTCTGCCGGAGGCGGGCAGTGAACTCGTACCCATCCATCTCCGGGAGGTTGATATCCAGCAAAATCAGGTCCGGAGAGATGGTCTGGGCGGCCTCCAGGCCAGACGGGGCGTCCTCCGCCTCGACGACAGCGTACCCCTCCGCCTCCAGAATCCGCCGAACAAGCAGTCGGTTCTCGGGATTGTCCTCGATGTAAAGGATGGTTGGTTGGCTCATACCTCTCTCCTCACTGCCAAGACCACGAGATCGGCTCTTTCAATTATAACACAAATCCTTTGCAGTGCATCCCCCTCCTACCGTTACGAATCCTGTCCCCACCGTTACGAATCCGTTACGCTGACCGGAGTCTCACTCCTCTAACGGCGGGGCCAATCGGCGGAGAACCTCGGCCTGCCCCTCGGGACTCAGGAGCCATTGAGCGAAGGCCCGCGCCTCTCCCGTCGGCTCGGTCGGGGCAGTCAGAAGGACAGAATAGCGCAGAGGGTAGTTGTGGAGCGTGGACGGCGTGGGGAGGACCCCCTCGACAGAGAGCAGGCGGACGCTCCCCTCCAACCGGCCGTAGGCGACATAGCCGATAGCCCCCGGCGTGCTGGACACCGTCTCCAGCATCCACCGACTGTCCACCACGACGAGGGCGGTCAGAGTGACCTCGCTCCCTTCCATAACCGTCTCCTCGAAAAGGGCTCGCGTGCCTGAGCCCTCCTCCCGACTGACCACCTGGATGGGCGTGCCATCGGGCCAGTCGCCGATGCGGCCCCGGAAGACCTCCCGCAACTCGGCCAGGGTGAGGTTCTCCACCGGTACGGTGGGATGGGCGATGACGGCGACCCCATCGGCGGCGAAGGGTACCGACCAAAGCCCCTCAGGCTCAGGTCCGGCAAAGATCCCCAACTCAGCCGCGCCTGCCCGCAGCCGTTCCTCCCCCACCGCGCGGTTGAACACCTCCGTCTCCACCTGAACCCAGGGACGGGCCTCGTGGTAGGCGGAGACCACCGTCTCTACCAACGGTCCATAGGCATCGGCGGCCACGATGCGGAGGAGCACCGGCTGGGGGGTCACAGTGACCGGCTGAGAGGCGCACCCAACCAGCCACAACGACACCGCCAGTCCCGCCCAGACAGCCCACCGCAGCCGCTTTCCTTCCATCGACCTCGGCCTACAGGAGCGCGACGACCAGGCCAACAACACCAAGCCCAACGCAGTAGACGGCGAAGGGGTAGAGGGGATGCCGCTGGAGGTAACGGAGCAGGTAGTGGATGCAGGCAAGGCCAGAGACCAGTGCGCTGAGGAACCCCACCGCCAGGACCGGCACCTGGGCCATCAGTTCCCCCGCCTGGGCCAGGTCCCACACCTGGAGCAGCCCGGCCCCCACAATAATCGGTGTGGAGAGGAGGAAACTGAACCGCGCCGCCGACTCCCGCCGCAGCCCTCTTCCCATCCCAGCGGCGATGGTCATCCCGGAGCGGGAGAGCCCCGGCAGGATAGCCGCCGCCTGGGCCGTGCCCACCGCCAGTGCATCCAGCCATGAGAGGCCTTCCACACCCCGTTCCCGCGAGGAGAGCCGTTCGCTGAGGGCCAGGACCGCCGCCGTGACCAACAGGAGGGCGGAGGCGGCGGCGGGCCGGCCGAACATCCCCTCGAAGAAGTCTTCCAACAGCCAGCCGACCAGCGCACCCGGGACCGTGCCCAGGATGAGCAGCGCGAAGAGGCGAGCCTGCGGATCGGCCAGGGACCGGCGGCGGATCGCCTGCCACGCCGCCCCCAGCAGAGCCGCCCACTCCCGCCAGAAGTACCCCACCACAGCGACGGCCGTGCCCCAGTGGACCAGCGCGTCGTAGGCCAGCCCGGGGGCAGGCCAGCCGAGGAACCAGGGGATCAGCACCAGGTGGCCCGAACTGCTGACGGGAAGAAACTCAGTCGCCCCCTGGAGAAGGCCCAACAGCAAGGCTTGGATCAGGGACATGTCAACCTCGGGTAGCAGGATGTGCAACGGAGCCAATGGTAGCACGGGCGACCGGAGGGGTCAAGTGAGGGAAAGAAGCACCATAGGGACGTAGAGAGCACCGGGTTTTCTCCTCTCTTCTCTAGAGAACCTCTGTGCTCTCTGCGCCTCTGTGGTTACATCATCCCTCCGCTCCTCTCCCGGCGATGACGATCCCTGCCAGGATCAGCCCCCCTCCCACGATCGCCACCAGCGTAGGCGGCTCGTGAAGGAATATCCAGGCCAGCAGGGTGGAGCCGATGGGCTCGCCGAGGACCGAGAGGGTGACGTAGGTGGCGGTCAGATGGCGAAGGGCCCAGTTGAGGGAGGAGTGGCCGACGATCTGCGGGACCACCGCCAGCAGGAGCAGCCACAGCCAGGAGACGGCGGGATAGCCGGCCAGGGGGACCCGGGCCAGGGCCGCTGTGGCCATCAGGAGCACCGCCGCGGTGGCGTAGACCGGGAAGACGTACCCTACCAGGGAGAGCCGCCGTCGGAGGCGCCGCCCGATCAGGAAGTAGCCAGCCACGGAGAGCCCCCCAGCCAGCGCCAGCAGATCGCCGAGCAGCCGGTGGCCTCCTCCTCCCACGTCGCCCAGGCCGATGATCGTCGATCCCACCAGGGCGATGACCAGCCCGATCACCGTCGGCCGGTTGAGCCGCTCGCGGAGGAAGAGGTGGGAGATCACGCCAACGAAGAGGGGATGTGTGGAGACGAGCACCACCGACGCAGCCACCGAGGTCAGCGCCAGGGAGGTGATCCAGGTGGCGAAGTGGACCGCCAACAGGCAGCCCGCCCCCAGGGCGAGTCCCCACTCCCGCCGGTCCAGGCTCCGCAGTTCCTTCCGGCGCGTCGCCAGGGCGACCGGGAGCAGGATGAGCGAGGCCAGCGTGAGCCGCCAGGCGGCGACGGCCAGCGGGTGGACCGTTCCCTGGGCCAGGCGGATGAAGGTGGAGGCGGTGGACGCCGCCAGCACGCCCACCAGCAGCCCCAGGTGGGGTGGAATCGAGGGAGAGGTCGCTTTCCTGGTTTCCATCGTATGCTCCTGAATGCTTGACAAAACC
>Ga0209426_1001433_pt1 | contig 14475 bp, 12 predicted proteins | sample Deesub1362B_J571_FD_187697 | JGI IMG/M metagenome (GOLD analysis project Ga0209426, IMG submission 187697) | Deep oceanic, basalt-hosted subsurface ecosystem from Juan de Fuca Ridge flank, Pacific Ocean, CORK Borehole 1362B_J2.571 (SPAdes)... ...
TTCTCCCCTAAGGTTGACGATCGCATCTCCCTTCAGCCTCACGATCCCGTCTCCGCGTGCCCAAACTTCGCCAGTTTCATTCCCGAAGAAGATTTTGCCCTGAGACACCTTCTCTCTCGTGAGCTTTATGAATATCTTGATCTCTTTAAACGCCTCCTTGATCTCTGCGGTGGCTTTTCTCAGCTCCCTGTTTGCTTCAACAACCTTGCCTTCTTCGTAAAGATCCAAAGCGTTATCAACGAAGTCGTCTGCATTGCTGAGGTGTTCTGAGTACTCCTCCAGCACCGCTTCGAGTTCGGAGGTGTCGACCCCGTAAGCTTCGAGCTGCTGAACCTTCTCTTCAAGTCTCAGCTCAACCCCCTCAGCCTTCTGAATTATGAGCTGAAGTTTGAATGCGGCCACCTGACCTGCCATCACCCTGAGATTTTGCCTTATCTCGATCCAAGCTTGTCTCATCTCCATTGCAGCTTCCCTTAGTTCTTGGGGCGTTGCAGAATCGTTTATCTTCGCCCTCTTTTCTTCGATTGTGTCGATGTATTCATCTATCTGGGAAAGAATTTCCTGCTTTTTATCCTCATCCATCGCAGAGTTCTCAACGTAAACCCTGAACCTCTCAAGCCATCTTTCAGCGAAATTGCAGCCGTTGTTCAGAAACTTCTTAGCCTGATTGAAGGCCATCTGATTTCTGAGATCCTTGTACTTCTGATGAGTTTGAATGTACTTCTCCCTTTCACTTTGGTAGCTCTCCCATGCCTTCTTGTATTTCTCTCTGATTTCCTTAACCTTCTCGGCTTTTTCCATATTTTCCATACCCATCGGCTGCGCCGCAGTAACAGCCAATCCCGCCATCACCAAGACGAGCGTTAATGCGAATATCCATATTGCCAATTTCATAGCCATCACCAAAAACCGCTTCGTTTTTGAATTTAAAAGGATACTTTCATCTGAATGATGATGATGGGATCCAAAAAAGTATCAGAAGCTTTATAAGGCTTTATTAACCTTGACGTGGGTTTAATTTTTTCAATTCACGATTTTATCAGGTTTTTTCTGATCCAGGCTTTGAGGAGTTTTGATGTTTCAAACAGAACCTCAACCGGTACAGAATCTCAACCTGTAAATTGATTCGAATCTTTCTTTTACCCTATTCCACTATATCCGCACCTTCGAGCATGATTTCGACAACATTCTGGATGAACTTCGCGTTATCACCGGCGTTCATAGCTTCGTTGGAGAAGACGTCACACGAGAAGACGACGAGGTTGTCACTCCTCGCTGCCAAGGTTACCTCCCTTCCAGCCCTCATGATTAGTTCTCCTACGAGAGCCCTTGTCGTGCGATTTCCGTTTAAGATAACCTCCCAATCCTTCGTGGATACGTGGAAGGCATTGAACGCAGCGATTCTTTCCACATCCTCGAAGTATTCCTGGGCTTTCATCGAGGACGCGGAGAGGATTATTCTTGTTGGATCCGAAACGTTGCTCACCTCATCAACCACTTCCAAAATCTCATCGACGAAAACGCCCCTCGCATTCAACCAGTGCTTCGACTTTCTGGACTTTTTGTGCAGGGAATAGGCGTCTGGCTTGATGAACATAACCTTCATCTTTGAGAGGCTAGATACGGCAGGTATCTCGTTTTCTGAGGGTTCTTTTAGCAGAAAAAAGACGTCGTATTTGAATTCTGAATTGCTGATCCAAGAAAGATCCGGATTTAGCTTGGAAATGAATTCAACCTGAAAATCTATCGATAATAAAGCCTCTTCAAGCTCTCTGTAATTGTAGGGCTCTTCTTCAGTAATTATAAGTGCGCTGAAGTCCATATCCCATCAATCCCAAATAAATATAAAAAGGTTTGTTTTTGGAAGTTAAGCCCAACGATTTCATCCCAGCATCCAGTTCAGCGAGTTCGGCAAAAAAAATATAAATCCGGGAAGTTGAGGAGTTACTGCCCTGTAACGCTCCGGTGGTGTAGCCCGGCCAATCATACGGGACTCTCGATTCCGTGACCCGGGTTCAAATCCCGGCCGGAGCACTTCGTTATGGGCTTCTTTCATCAAAATAAGCTCTCTAAAATGTTCGAACAGTTTTAATTCAAGGAAAGAAGAGAGATTTATGCCAAATTCGTCAGCTAATTTTTTTAACTCTTCGTTAATAATAATCGTGGATCTCACTTTGCGTATTCCTCAACTTTACTTTAAAAGCCTTTAAAAGCAGTTGAAGCGGATTCCACGTGGTTCTCACGCGAAGTTTATGATGCTGATATACCGGATAGAATACTAAATAGAATACTAAATACTAAAAACAAAATAAACAGTGGGATACACCGAGAAGTTCGGTGAGACCATGAACAAAACCGTGGACAAAAAAGTCATGATCCTTAGCGGAGGGATAGATTCGTCAACACTCCTTTACTATTTGCTAGAAAACTGTGAAATTCACGCTTTAACCTACTATTACGGCCAGAGACACGCCAATGAGATCGAAGCGGCAAAGCGCGTGGTAAGGGAGGCAAGGAAAAGGGGTCTTCGAGTTCATCATAAAATAGTGGACATCTCCCCAATCCACGAATTAATCTCCACCGGTGCGCTTACCGGAAAGGACGACGTTCCAAAGGCCTTCTATACCGAAGAAACGCAGAAGGTTACGATCGTACCGAACAGGAACATGATCATGCTGTCCATTGCAGTAGGTTATGCTGTGAAAATCGGTGCGAAAGAGGTCTATTACGCTGCACACCTCAGCGATTACGCGATTTACCCGGACTGCAGAAAAGAATTCATCAAGGCACTGGATACGGCAGTTTACTTGGCAAATCTCTGGACCCCAGTTGAGATTAAAGCTCCCTTCGTAGATTTAACGAAAAAAGATATAGTTTCCATAGGTCTGAAGCTCAAAGTTCCGTACCACCTGACCTGGAGCTGCTATGAAGGTGGAAAGAGGCCGTGCTTGAAATGCGGTACCTGCTTGGAAAGAACCGAGGCTTTCATGTTAAACGATGTAAAAGATCCGTTGCTCAGCGAAGAGGAGTGGCAAGAGGCGATCGAGATCTACAACAAGCTGAAAGAATCCACGACCCTTTAAACATTTTAAATTTAAAACATTTTAAAACATGATGAGATTTCATCACCGATAAATACTTTGGTGAAGGTACATCAAACGTGGGAGCGACGCCGCTAAAAGTTGCACTCTGGTTTTTACCGTGGATAGTCCTGATCTCTGTACTTAGCTACGGGTTTCAGCAGTCGGAAAACGCTGAGTACTTTTTGCTGGGAAACACACCTTTGATGTTCCAAGAATTCTCCAAAATCGAATTTTCGGAGGAGAACTTCGGAGTCAGGAGTGTGAATGTAATCGGAAAAAGCTTAACTGTTGAATTCTATTTCCAATCTCCTTTCCCCTTTCCAATTGAGATCAAGGACGTTCTCGCCAGGGGTGAAGCGAATGGAAAAGAGTTCGAGTTGAGGCTCGAAAAAGAGGTTACGCTCAAACCTTACGAGAACTCCACCATAACCTTGAGTGGAGAACTTCCGTTTTTCATTCCAGAGACGAATGTCGGGCTGAAAGAGGTGAGGATCACTTTAAAGATCTTCGGCATTGAGGTTGAAATCGAGGGCTAAGGTGGGTTAGGATGGAGGAGTTTGAAGTGGAGGGGAGAATCATTGACGAGAAGAGAGGAACTGACGGAGACAGAACTCGAAGGTCCGACATCGTGAGATTGCTTACCGGAGCTGTCATGCTGGTTATTCCTTTTCTCGGAGCCTGGTGGGGATGCTTTCATCCTATCCCTCGATCCCTTCGATCCGAAAATTGAGGTTCTGGGGAGAGAGACTTTCGTACCCATGCTCTACTGGCTCGGTTTTTCCCTCAAGTTAATCGTGTTGCTTTCAGGGATTTTTTTGATATTGGGATCAATTACAGAAAGATGGTGGTCAGTTCACTTCGTGAGGTTCGGATCGATAAAACTCTTCTGGATCTGGGTATGGACTCTCATTTCCATTCTGATTTTGAGCTACATGCCCCTAAACCTCCCTTTCCAAATTCCACTGAATGGAGTTTCGACGGAGGTTATCAGCGTGGAGAATGTCAGAATTACCTTTCAGATCCAAACAACATTTACTGAGGCTTTCTGGATAGCCGCATTCGCTTCGATGCTGGGGATTTACCTTAGGTTTACGACGAGTGGTTGAGCGGGTTGATCGGATGGTGATGCTTACCGGCATTCAAACAAAGTCAACAACGACAACCTTCCCCCCTTCCACATCCGCATCGGAGAGTCTCGGTACTCTTTTGCTCTCGTTTCCTGCGGTTATTCTGTACTCCGACGCCTTGACGGGATAAACCGTTTCCTGGGCGTAGGGTACGATGAACTCATACTTTCCATCCACAACCTCCGAAACCTGCATGTAAACGAACGTTCTGTTCTGATTCGTCGTGATGTTGGCAGATATCACGACCTCTTCAACCGAGCCGTCAACCTTTCCGGTTATCTTCGCCCCTTTAACGTACTCAAAGATCTTCACGTAGCCTGTAGACATTACGGGTACGAAATCCTCCTTCGCGTAGGATGTGTCGTAGATGTAGCGGTAGAGGATTTCTATCGTCAGACCTCTTTTGGACTCGAAACCGCTCTCGTAAACCATCCTGTATCGCTTAAGTCCGATACCATCCATGATGTGTAGCTTTGCTTCCATCGTTCTGAAGTAGTTAATGCTGGGTATGTACATCTCAAAAGCCCTGATCGTATTTCGTGGTAACTCGTACCTATTTTTTGCTATGCCCAGCCTTCCATCACTCGAAATGTATACGTACCACATGTATTCATCTCTAAACGACGGATCCGGAGCCGGGTTTTTTAGGTAATACGCCTTCGACCCAGTAAAATCTCCCTCGGCCCACACGGCCATTGCCTGAAACTTTCCTGTCGCCATCTCAACATCGCTTATAACGTATTTAACTCCAAGCTTGTCGGCTATGGCGTTGGCTTCGCTCTCGTTATAGGCAGTGAAAAACGGGGCCGCCCCGGGAACGTTGTTGTACTTGTTTCCTATCCCCTGCTGGAATGGATTTGCGTTGGGCATACGGTGAGCTATTGCGGTAATCCAGTGGCCGTAATCCCACCAGCTCATAACTCCGTAGGTTCCTTCCGGATAGTAGGGATACGGTTTCTTTAAGTCGGGATTCGGCTTGTAAAGCTCGTAATAGAATTGATCGTACATCTCCTTGCCCGGAGTGTTGTTCCGCATCCATACCAAAGCGTCATACCACTGCCTGTTGATTCCGCCGGCAGAATACTTCGACTGGAAATTAGCATCGGCCAGAGTTGGGTAGAAGAGGATGACGATAAGGAGGACTGCGATAATCGGTTTGATGTAGCCAACCTTCTTCAGCGCATTTTCCTTGCTCACAGCAGCGGCAATCAGATCGTAGAATTTAAAGTACCGAAGTGCAGCATCCAGCATTACGGCTGCAAAAACAGCTGAGACGACACCGAAGTAGTAGGCGAACCTGTTCTGGCCCGCCAAAGCAACGAGCATCGCAAATCCCCAGACCAAGACTAAGAGGTGGAGGGGTTTTCTTTGTCTGAACAGGAGGTAAGTGGCGTAGAGCATTCCCGGAATTGCGAAGAAAAAGGTCATGCTGAAGTTGAACCACGCGTTTGCCAAGCTGAATTCTCCGTATTGGATGAAAAAGGGTTGGACTTCTGCTACGGTTAGAGCTCCACCCTTTGGTTGGATCACCCGCAAGACGCTGAAAAATATCTGGGTCAGATCGCTCGGGATCAGCGTCAGCAATCCTACAAGCAAAACGGCGAGAAGCATTACAATCGCACCAAATGAGTATTCTTCTTTTATCTTAAGCGAGCGCAAGTGTCCCCTCTCTTCCAGTCGAGATAGGAAGAATAGTACAATCGAGATGAGGGACAGAGAGAGAAGAATCAATACGGGAAGCGGATTATACCTGTTGGTGGAGAGCGTGGGGTGATTGAACGCGAAAGGAAGGTACACCAGAGTAGCAGTAAGAGACATGAGGATGAATACCAGCACCAACTTCTTCACGTCCACGTTGAATATGAATTTTAGAGTCGTCGAGATGAAGATGAACGCGAAGATGTATATCGATATTATGAAGCCCGGCGCCCAAGCGTCTAGGTACATGCCCAGAGCAACACCCGCCAAAACGGGATACAGAAGGTTCCTTTTCTCTAAGAGTCCTAGATCCTGGTTATTTGGATTTTCGCTTGTCAATCTGTTATAGGCCAACGCGAAAAAACCCAATACCGAAATCTGCCAGAAAGCCTCCCATATATGGTGGTCGTTGAAGCTGAGAACGCTTCGATGCAGAAGCTGTCCTGGAATGGCTATGACGAGAAACGCCGCTATAATTGCGGTGCTTCTGTTGAAAGTTTCCCTGGCGAACAGATAAACTGGCAATGCGATCAGAGCCCCGCCTACTACGGGGATGAAAACCGATACCGTTTTCAACGAAGGGATGGAGAGCCCCAGAATTTTAGAAGAGAGCGTGACAAGATAAACCAAAAAAGGACCAAAGGGTGTGTAGGTGCCGTAGGGATAGTGGGTAAAGGGATCGAACCATATTCTTTGTGGGAAATTATAAAAACAATTTTCAATTAATCTTTGATAATACCAGGGATCGTTTCCACTCAGCATCACACCATAATCCCTGAAGACGGCATCCCAAGGATTTGAAATTCTGAAGTAAAGTCCGAGTATGATTGCTATGGATAGGAATACAAAATCAATTTTGTTCCAAAACCTGATTCGGATGGCCATTAACCTGAAAAATTTAGGTGAGAATTAAAACCTTTCTCTTATTTCTCTCGATCTGTCTATTCCCGATCTTACGTATTCAAGGATCTCGTCCAACGTGCAGAATGAATCGCAGTTTATGAGTTCGCCAAACCTCCCCAGGATTACGTAGGAGTTCGTTATGTTGAATATCTTTTCCTTGCAGAATATCCCCTCCGGGAAAAGCATCCTCATTTCATTCGGTTTCAACAACCTGATCCTGTTTATCGTCGCATTGATAAGCTCTTCGTCGTTTGTTTTCCTGATTCTCCCGATACTAAGGTTCTTTATTAAAAATTTTTTTAGAGAACGGGGTAAAAACTGGAAAAGCGGGATTGCGTAGTGGGGTTCGATCGGAAAGTAAAAGTTCGGGGTTTGGACGAAGTAGTGCCTTCCCACCCTGGATATCTCTTCTGCCATCCTTCTCTGATCCTCCAGAGAGCCTACGTGTTCGATTACCGAATTGGACACGACCAAATCGAATTCTTCGTCGCCGAAACTCAGATTCCTCCCGTCACCCAAAACACATTCGATGCTGGGCTCATCGGAATGTAGACGTTCAACGTTAACCAGAACTATCTTCATGATATCTGGATGATGCGCTAGACCGCAGAACTGCCAGAACTGAGGCGTTCCACCAACGTCAAGAATTTTTATTCTCCTCCCGTAATACGAGGCCAGAATCGATATCAGCTCTCTAAGAAGGAGGCACCTCTTCTTCCTAACCTTTGCTATCGCCGAGTCAGGGTTGGTTAGATCCAACTGCCGCGTCAGGAAGTTGTTTATAATTCTCAACACAGGTGAAGTTGATCCGATTGTATTAAAACATTATTAAAACATTTATTTAGCCTCCTTATTTAGCCTTCAGATGCTTTTCTCCCAGATGTGTCCTCCACCCATCACGAACCTCAGAAAACCCAGAAATAGATAGAGTTGATAGATCAAAAAGGAGAAGATTGGATTTCCTTTTAAAACACCGTGAATCATCAAGCTGGAAAATGCGAGTAAGATAATGGAAAAAAGGGTTAAATCGAGCTGGAAGAGGGAGATGAAGAAAAGAAGGAGAGACAGAAGAAAAAGCGGAGGGGATACAACAAACATGTAGAATCTCATCGGATAGATTACCCTCCCCACGGGCCGGTTTAGGCTGAGAATGTTGTTATTCCATACCGCTTCGATCAACCTCGACGCCCGCCTTATCTTTTGTTTGGACTGACTCCTCACAGCCTCCGGGATGATTTCGTAAACCTTCGCCTCGGTAACGTAGGACGTCCTCAGGCCTTTCCTTATTACTGAGAACGCGGTACTGGCATCGTCTGCACCTTTTTTCTCGTTTAATTTCGGAAGGAACTCGCGTTTAATTGCAACCAGACCTCCGTTAAAACAGAACGTCGAATCGAGTTTGCTTTCGAATTCACAGAATTTTCCATAGAAATTCCGATATAACTTTTCTGAAACTTCGGTGCTCTTGGTAGTTTTACCTTTGGCTTTGATCGGGTGCATGTCTCCACAAACGGCTCCGAGCTCATCGGAAGAGATCAAGACTTTTACAACTTTTTCCAAAGCTCCTTTTTCGAAGAAGACGTCCGCGCCGGTGGTTACGATTATCTCTCCTTCAGCTACTTCAAACCCTTTATTGAACGCTGCGTTTGTGCCGATTCTTTTCTCGACGGGGATTAGCTTACCTCTCACGCCATATTCCCTGAAAAATTTCTGCACAACTTCGGGAGTTCCATCGGTGGAGGCATCGTCAACGACGATGATCTCAATCTCCTCAACCGGATACCCGTTCTCAACTATGTTCCTCAACCTTTCGAAAATTATCTTTTCTTCATTGTGGGCAGGAATGACAACACTCATGCCGGGTAAATTTTCTCGCGAGACTTCAAGCTCCCTTCCCCTTTGTTTTTTGATAAGAATTCCGGAAATATAGAATAAGTACGGCACAGAGGCGAGTAAAGTCGTCAAAGCCACCCACTCGAACATTCAAAAATAGGAGATTCGTGAAGTTTTAAATAAGTTTGGTATGCTGTGATGCTATGGATACCCGCAATAAAGCTGCCGTCAGCCAAAAAATGACATGGCAAGAAACTTTAAACATTGGGTCAAAGGATGGATGGAGGTGGAAAAATCAGGATAGCTACGATAGTCGGAGCGAGACCGAATTTCATTAAACTTTCCCCCGTTTCGAAAGAACTGAGAAAATACTTCGAGGAAGTTGTTATCCATACCGGCCAGCATTACGACTTTGAAATGGACAGAATCTTTTTCGATCAGCTTGGGATCCCAGAGCCGGATTACCATCTCGGAGTTGGTTCCGGAAACCATGGGTGGCAAACGGGAGAAATGCTTAAGAGAATCGAAGAAGTTCTCATTAAAGAGAGGCCGAACATAGTCCTTGTTTTCGGAGATACGAATTCAACTCTTGCCGGCGCTTTAGCAGCGGTAAAACTTCACATCCCCGTCGGGCATGTGGAGGCGGGACTAAGAAGTTTTGACAAGAAAATGCCAGAGGAGATAAACAGGATACTTGTCGATCATTGCTCTGATGTTCTCTTCTGTCCAACCAAAAGAGCTGTGCTAAACTTGAAAGAGGAAGGAATCGAAAAATGGGTTCATCTAACCGGAGATGTGATGGTTGATGCAGTTTACCAAAACATAGAGAGGGCGGAAATGGCCTCCAAAATTATTGAAAAGCTGGGTTTTAAGAAAAAGGATTACGTTCTCGCCACGGTCCACAGAGCCGAGAACACGAACGATCCAAACAGGCTAAAAAATATAACTGAAGCTTTTTTAGAGATTGAGAACCTCGTTTTCCCGTGTCATCCAAGGACCGAGAATTTTCTCAAGAAGTATGGATTGTGGGAGGATTTAAAGAGGAAAACAACTTTATTGAAGCCGATAGGATATTTTGACATGCTAGTTCTGGAAAAGTACGCCAAAAAAATAATAACCGATTCAGGAGGTGTTCAAAAAGAGGCATACATCATGAAGGTACCCTGCATAACCCTAAGAGACACAACGGAATGGGTCGAGACGGTGGAGGATGGTTGGAACGTACTCGTAGGGGCGGAGAAGACGAAGATCCTCAACGCAGTCAAAAACTTCGCACCAAAGGGAAGGAGTTACAGACATAAATTTGGGGATGGAAATGCAAGTGAAAGAATCGTTAGGCTGCTTGAATCATTTCAGGATACGATGTGATGAATGATAGTGATTAAAGAGGTGATAAAGTAGAGTGATGGGTATAATGGTAAATGGTAAAACACCGATAAATGCTTTGAAAAAATGAAGAAGGGAATTGGCAACGTAATGGCGGGTAATGAGAGTAAATGAGGGTAAAGGAGGGTAAAGACGAGACAAATAGCTGAATACAACGGGGCTTTGGTATGAGAATTTGTATGCTAACCTCGACCCATAAACCTTCAGACATCAGAATTTTCCATAAAGAGGCGAAGACTCTCGCAAACCAGCATGATGTAGCAGTCATAGCCCCAGATGATGATTTAAGAGAACTTCATCAATCCGGCGTACGTGTGATCACGGTTAAAAAAGCAAAAAACAAGGTTTTTCATTTTCTAACGTTATGGAGGGTGTTTAAAGCTGCTCTCCGACAAAAGTGGGATATTATCCATTGCCACGAACCAGATTCTTTGGTAGTAGGTCTCTTCCTCAGATCTTTGAAGGGTGGAAAAGTCGTTTACGACGTGCATGAACACTGGCCCAGCGAGATTTCTTACGGGTGGTTGAAAGTAAAGCGTAGCCGAAGCATTAAAAAGGTAATCGAGGGGTTAAGCTGGTTTATAGAAGGGGGGATGGCTAAACTTTCGGATTGTGTTATTGCGGTTAGCAATAGCGTGGCTGAAAGATTTAGAAGGGACGGCGTAAACGTGGTAATCATACCGAATGTCCCCTTCCTGCCCGAAACGCTCCCGAAGGGGAGAAAGGATTGCGACATCGTTTTGATGGGCGGAGGGCTTCAGGAGTACCATGGTGTGAAGGAACTGTTCTCTGCATTTGTTGAAGTTAAAGGTATCGTCCCAGCGGTATCCCTCAAGGTGATCGGAGACGTTAAGATGGACATCGGAAAACTACTTTTAGAGTTGGGAATCAAAAATAACGTAATCCTAACGGGTTATCTTGATCTGGATAAGATGTACTCAGAAATTGGAAAAGGGAGACTCGGAGTCGTGTTGTTCAAAGCCGAGTTCCATAACGCATATCTTGGATTGCCGAACAAACTTTTCGACTACATGCTTTGTGGACTTCCTGTTATCGCGAGTGATTTTCCAGAGATCAGGCGGGTGGTGTCTTCTGTCAAAAGTGGAATTTTGGTTGATCCGGAAAACGTAAATGAAATTGCCCGAGCGATAGTGTACTTGCTCGAAAATCCTGCAAAGGCTAAAAAGATGGGCATCAGGGGAAGAAGATTGATAGAGAGAAGGATGAATTGGAGTAAAATCGGAAGCGTATTAACAGAGGCATATAGAACCATACGACCCTCCAACCCTTTCATACCTTTTCGTATTCCAGATCAAAAACTTTTATCCAGAGAAGGGCGTTGATCATCCTCCAAAACATCCAAAAACCGTATTCGGAAAACGTATCTATTATTTTATCGAAATCCCTCACGAGTGCCTTGGTGTCGATGTAAGGATTCTCGAACTCTATCATTCGTTTTAGTTTCTCTTTGATTTCAGAAATCCACTCTTTCTCAGGGGTAAAAAATCCTTTTTTGTCCCTTCTAAGCCTGATCTCTTTTGGCAGGGAGTCTTTAAATGCCTCCCTGAGAAGGTACTTGCTCCATCCTTTGTGTATCTTGTAAACGCTCGGAATCGAGAACACGTATTCTATTAGCTCTAAATCGTCTGAAAACGGTGTTCGAGCCTCGATGCTGTGTGCCATAGAGTTTCGGTCTTCGTACTTGAGAAGTCTTTGTAGGTGGTAGCCGGTCATCAATAAGTGACACATGTCATTCAATGCGTATGAGACCATACCCCTCGACGGATCCCTTCCTTTGCATTTTTTTATAAATTCTTTTTTCAAGTACCTCATTTCCGACTGGGAAATCTCCAGTAGTTTTAGCTTTATTTCTATTGGAAATTTGACCGATATACGACGAATTAAAAAGAGAACGATATCTTTCAGAGATGCCGGTGAGTTACGTAGATTTCTTAACTCTCGGAAGAGGGTGAGAAACCTGAAGTTCCGGAACAACTCGATGAAGTAAGATGCATAGTACATCGGATAGCCTGTAAATAGCTCATCACCTCCTTGACCGTCAAGTAGGACTTTCACTCCTTTCTCCTTGGCCAGTTTCATCACCCTGTACTGGGCATATATGCTCGTGGAGCCAAAAGGCTCCTCTTGGATGTAAATCAGATTTTCTAAGTCCTTCAGAAACTCTTCTGATGTCGGAAAAGTTCTATGCCACTCAGTTTTCGTGTTTTCTACAACCAATTCCGCATAATCACATTCATCGATGTCTTGCTCCTCATAACACGCTGAGAATACCTTTTGGATCTTCCCAATCTGAGGGAGCTCCTTCTCATGTATCAGTTTATTTATGACGGTTGCTATAACCGATGAATCGATTCCACCGCTTAAGCAGGTACCTACTGGCACATCAGACCGGAGACGGAGATCGATGGCCTTTTCCACCAGTTCATTAGTTTTTCTAACATAGGCCTCAAATGAGCGTTGTTTAAAAACACCCGCGGAGTCGTTATAACCCAGCCGGTAATACCTTTCTAATTTTAGCTTATTGTTGTCTAAATTTAATATAAAATTATACGATGGTTCGAGTCTGTATACGTCTTTAAAAAAAGTTTCCGCGGTATGCTCGGAAAGACCGAACACCAAATAATCAAAAAGTATCCTTTCGTTCACAACTCTTTTAACAAAAGGTAGCGAAAGTATTGCCTTAATTTCAGATGCAAAGACGAAATATCCGTTTTTGTGGATATAGTAGAGTGGTTTGACTCCGAACCTATCTCTGGAACCGAACAATAAGTTTTTGCCAACATCGTATATAACAAAAGCCCACATGCCGTTGAATTTCTGAACGCAATCGAAACCCCATTCCAGATAAGAAGCTAATAACACCTCTGTGTCGGTGTTGGTCTTAAATTCGTATCCTTCCTTGATCAATTTTTCCCTTAACTCCAGATAATTGTATATTTCACCGTTATAAACAATCCAAACCACATCACCGTTTTTTTCATACTTCATAGGCTGATGACCCGCTGGAGAAAGGTCCAAAATTGATAACCTTCTGTGCCCAAAAACCAGATCTATCTCAAAATTTACCTGTTCCTGAACGTGTTTAAGGGGTACTTTAGAATCTTTTCCCCCTCGTTCTTCAAAGATCTTTTTCTTTGTATTGACCAACAGGTAACCCTCATCATCTGGACCTCTGTGTTTCAGTTTTGTATTCATCGATTCTATCCACTCTTTTTCTATACTCCCGGCCACAATTCCAGATATACCACACACCCTACTCACCAAGAAGACTTTTAACCATTTTTAGGAATCTTGCCATCTCTCTTTCAGCATTTAGCACTTTTGCTGCCTTTAATGCGTTTTTCTTGAATTTATTTATTTTTTCTGGGGTTAGTTCAATCAGATTTTCAGCCATAATTTCTGGTTCGAACCCATTGGAGATAAGCCCTACATCATATTGTTCTATGATTTTCTTTTGCTCAGGTAATGGGGGTGCGAAGACACATAACCCAGCCATTATAAAGTCAAAAAACTTATTTGGAAGTGAATAATAATTATTAATATTAGATGGATAATAATAACTCCACCCCACATTAAATTTGCTTAGGAAGGAAACAATCCTTTCTTGATTCACAGGTTTATGGAAATAAACATTTTTTAGGGAAAATTTATTTCTTAGATTTATTAGGAAATCTAAGTAATTTTTATTTGTCCCAGTTATTAAAATCAGATGCAACTCGAATTCTTTTTTTGGGAGAAATACCATCGTCCTAATCATGTTTTCGAGTCTTCGTGATGCAATTGCTCCCCCGTGGTGGACGAATTTTATAGGAATTCCGCATGGATTAAAATTAGATTTAACGTAGTGGGGCATATTTCTGATTACATAAACATCTTTCCCGTATATTTTTTCATATTCTTGAGCAATTGAATGGCAGACTGTCGTGATTTTATCAGCGTAAGGTATGTAACTTTTTTCGATTCTGAAAACAAATGGAGATATCAACAACTTAAAAATCAAACTCTCTTCCCACTCTTTTATTGCAAATTCATGAGTATCATAGAGAAGTTTGCTCCTGTATTTTTCTTTGAAATGTATACCTACCGGCAGTGACTTCCAGTCATTACAAACAACCAAATTTGGTTTAACATTTGACTTTTCGACTAGATTTATCACCCTTCTGATAGACCAAAAATAATATTTTAAGGAGAATACACGTTTCGCATTTATAAAATCCACACCTTCATTCAGCTTATGACTTTCTGAAGATGAATAACCAACTACATGAACTTTGTATCCTGCGTTTTTAAGCGTATTGATTTGCCTAAATACTCTCGCATCTCTCAATATTTCACTAAAGCTAACGATTAACACGCTATCCATAGCTCAAGTTGCTTACTCCAAGTAATAAATTTTTTAGGGGAACCCGATAATGTACCATCCT
>Ga0209426_1001435_pt1 | contig 14469 bp, 12 predicted proteins | sample Deesub1362B_J571_FD_187697 | JGI IMG/M metagenome (GOLD analysis project Ga0209426, IMG submission 187697) | Deep oceanic, basalt-hosted subsurface ecosystem from Juan de Fuca Ridge flank, Pacific Ocean, CORK Borehole 1362B_J2.571 (SPAdes)... ...
CCGCATCGAATGCTTCGCCCTGTCGCGCCCTTTCCAGCACCCCTCCGATCAGAAGATCGTCTTGAGCCCCAGCATCGCGCCAAACTGGTTGCCACCAGGCGTCGGATTCGATCCGGTCGCGGCGGAACTCACTGAGTAGTTAAGGGTACCGTGATTGTCGATGTAGCCCACGGTGCCATAGGCGCTTGTCCGCTTGGAGAACGCATAGTTGGCGCGCGCCGCGAACAGCCATGCCTTGTTGCTGCTGTCGTGGAAACGCAGATGAAACGCTTCGCCATCGATGCTGATCGCCTTCGTGACTGGATACGACGCTCCGACAAAGAACAGGTCGCTGCGCGGCGTCGTGCTGGCGCGGTTATCCCGGCGAATCCAACCGGCGCCGATCTTCCCTTCGCCCACAAACGCAAAGCCGTTGACCGTCAGGCGGTCATCGTGCAGGCTGCTGCTGGTCAAGCCACCAAATGCGCCGGGGCCACCCCGCAGCGAGTCGTAAGTGACGTTGGCACTCCACTTTGCCGTTTCGTACCTGAGCATCGTCGACCATTCGCGGCATGCGCGGCTATCGGCCGGATTCTCGCCAGGACAGTTCGTACCGGATGGACTCGGGCCGGCATTGACGCTATCGCGACCAAAGCTGTAGGTACCACCCACGGTCAGTCCGCCAAACGTTCCCTTGTAGGCGATCGTATTGTCGGCACGGGCGTTGGGCAGGTAACTATCCAGCGAACCCGAACTAAAGGTATTCGGGCCGAGGATATCGGAGTCGAGCGTCGACCAGAACAGCATGGTGTACTGACGGCCAAAGGAGACCTGCCCCCACTGCCCCGACAAGCCCACCAGCGCCTGCCGACCGAACAGCCGTCCGCCCTGATTCGCGGTGCCGCTGTCTGGCGCAAATCCAGATTCCAGCACGAACAACGACTTCAGCCCGCCGCCGAGATCTTCGGTTCCGCGCAGGCCCCAGCGTGATGGCACGGTCCCCGAAAGGTTTGGCATGCGGACCACGCTGTCGTGCGCACTACCAATGCGGTTGACGAACTCCACGCCCGTGTCCACGACGCCGTACAGCGTCACGGACTGGGCCCACACGGCAGGCGCTAGCAGCGCGCATGTCCCGGCAACCAAGGCTCGACGAATCATTGATGTCTCCACGTTATCGTTATGAAATCGAAGGACGAACGCACCCCGTACGCCGCATCGCGGCATACGGAAGGGTCCAAAGAGGGGAAAGCGCTTTTGCGGGGTAGCCGTCCGGATACCGGACGGCGCTAGTTCACTGGGCCGACTGCATGGCCGCGCGCTGGCTGGATGCCTGCACTTCCTTTGCCAGGACAATGGCGAAGATGACGCCCGCCACGAGCATCGGTGCGGCGAGCGCTGCTGAGTAGGCCGTGCGGGTCCAATCCGCCGCAATCAGCACCCCGGCCAGGTACGGCCCGATGGTGCCACCGAGACGCCCGAATCCCAGTGCGAGACCGGTTCCCGTGGCACGAACCTCAGGAGGAAACACCCGTGGTGCCAACGCATACAGACACACCACCGCGCCATTCATGAAAAATCCGATGATGGCCGCCATGGCAATGAGGTTGACGGTGCTCGGCGTGATCATCGTGAAGGTAATGACACTGCCGAAGCACAGCGCAAAGTAGGCAATGGCCATGCGCTTGAGGCCAAAACGAGCGGTGAGCCAACCGAGCGCCACGCCACCGACAACCCCAGACAGGTTCATCACCACCGAACCAGAGATGCCGCTCTGTACGGTCAGCCCCATGTCCACCAGCATCTTGGGCGTCCAGTTCAGCAGGAAGTAGAAGGTGAGCATTACCAGCAGGAAGGCGGCCGATGCCAGGATCGTGCTGCGGCGTTGCGCCCCACGCATCAGTGCCGCAAAGCTGGAGCCCGAAGCGACGTCGCGGCGCATCGGCAATTCCGCGAGCGCCACCTGACCGAGCTTGGCAAGGATCCGGTTCACTGATTCGAGCGCGCCCGCTGGGCGACGGGCGACCAGGAAGTCTAGCGATTCGGGCAACATCGCCATCGCCACCGGGATCATCGCGATCGACAGTACCCCACCGGCCAGGAACACCGATCGCCAACCGTGATGGGTCACCAGGTAGACCGACGCGAGCCCGCCGAGCGTCGCACCGATCGAGTAGCCAACGGTCATCATGCTGATGTTGAGATCCCGCCGGCGCGATGACGAGTATTCGGCAACGAGTGTGTTGATGCTGGGCAGCACACCGCCGATGCCCAGCCCGGTTACGCAGCGCAACACTCCCAGTTGGGTCACATCATTGGCGAACGACGACACCACCATGCCAAGGCTGAGCAGGACCAGGCAAGCCAAGACCGTCGGACGTCGGCCGAACCGGTCGGCCATCGGCGCGATGGTCAGCGAGCCGATTGCCATGCCAGCCAGACTTGCGCTGAACAGAATCCCGAGTTCAGTTGGCTTCAGACTCCAGTCCTTGGCGATCGACGGCGCGGTCAGGGCCAGGGCGAGCACATCGAAGCCGTCCAGCATGTTGATGGTCACGCAGATGGCCACCGCGGCAATCTGGAACCAGGACATGTTGCGATCATGAATCAAGGCACCCAATGTGGAAGTCGATTGAGGCGAGTTTTGCTGCATGCTTGTCTCCCATTTATCTGCATCGGCCTCTTTGTGCGGGCCGCTGGACGCACCGGGGAGAGAGCTCCCCGGTGACGACGATTTACGATTGGGCGGCGTACAGCCAGTTGACGGGCGTGTAGTCGTCATCCCGGCGTCCGGCGAGCAGGCTATTGCGGACCCCTGCTCCGACCCGTTCCATGTGAATGATCTCGCCGAAGATGCGCGCCGTGTGCTGGACGCGCGCCGTGCGGGATCGGCGCACCGATGCGTATGCGGTCAAGGCCGTCGGCAGGTCACTGCCGTGGGATGTAATGGCGTCGGCGAGGACGCAAGCGTCCTCGAGTGCCTGCGCCGCACCTTGCGCGACGTACTGCAGCATCGGGTGCGCAGCATCACCGAGCAGGACGATCCGGCCACGGGTCCACTGTTCGAGGGGTTCGCGATCGAACAACGGCCATCTGCGGTTCGTCGCGATCATCGTGAGTGCATCCTTCACGGCCGGGCAAGAGTCTGCGAAGCGCTCGGCCAGTTCCTCCTGGTTGCCCCAGTTGTCGTGATCGGGGCTGTAACGGTCACTACGGAACACCGCGACCTGGTTGTACAGTTCCCCGCGGCGCACCGGATATTGCACGAGGTGCATATCGGGGCCAGTCCACATCACCACGTTGTCGGATCCGGCATGCGATGACATGCGATCCATCGGAATCGTGCCGCGGTACGCGACGTAGTAGGAGCACACCGGCTCCTTCTTGCCAGCCAGCACGCCGCGAACTGCCGAGCGCAACCCGTCCGCACCAACCAGCAGCTCAGTGCGAAAACGGGCACCATCGGCGCAAACTGCTTCGGCCTCGTCGCCATGGTCGACCACGTCGATCACGTGACGATTAGTCTCCAGCGCGATATTCGGATGCTCCTGGCACGCCACCAGAAGCGATTCCAGCAGATCACTTCGGTGCATGACGACGTACGGGTAGCCAAAACGCGATTGGAACGGATCGCCGAGATCCATAGACGTGACACTGTCGCCCGTCAACGCATCCATCCAGACCAGACGTTGTGGAAACACCGCCGTTTTCCTGACGCTCTCCAGCACGCCGAGACGATCGAGGGCGCGGGATGCGTTCGGCGCGAGCTGCAGCCCCGCACCCACTTCCGCAAAGGCCTCAGCACGCTCAATGACGTGAACAGAGCGCCCTTGCCGCGCCAGCGCCAGGGCCGCGGCCAGCCCGCCGATACCGCCACCCACCACCAGAGTGGACACCTTCTTGATATTGCTCATGATCAATCCTGAATCTGCACTGTCCGGCCTTAGGCCGCACGGACGTTGACTTCCATCTCACCGACTTTCTCGATGCTTGCGCGGATGATGTCCCCCGGGACAACCGGCCCGACGCCATCGGGGGTGCCGGTGAAAATCACATCGCCAGGCAGCAGGGTGTAGTACTCTGAAGCCCACGAAATAAGCTTGGGAATGCCGATCACCAGGTCGCGGGTATTCGCACGCTGACGCAGTTCCCCGTTCACGTAGAGCTCGATATCGAGTTGGCTCGGATCGCCCACTTCATCCGGGGTGGTGATCCACGGGCCGAGGACCGAGTAGCTGTCGATCGACTTGCGCAGCGAACGTTCTTCCGGACCGCGGACTGTCATGTCCAGGCCGATGGCATAGCCCGCGACATAGTCGAGCGCCGATTCCACCGGCACGCGATCGGCCTTCTTGCCGATGATCACGGCGAGTTCGAGTTCGTGGTCATTGCGACGGTCGAGCTGACGTAGCGCAACGCCATCACCGGCACCGACCAGCGAACTGCTGGCCTTCAGGAACAGCCCCACCTCTTCGATCTTCTTCAGGTGGTGGGCGTGAAAGGTGGCCGGGTCGCCCTGCGCCTCGGCCATGTGCTTCAGATAGTTGACCGGGGCCGCGGGCAGCTTCGTGGCGTAGCTCACGGGGCTGTTGAGCGTGACGGATGCCAACGGCACGCGGCGCGCGTTCGGCATGAGATCGAGGGCGGCCTTCAGCACCTCGGGGAGCGCCGCGACCAGCGGATCGCATTGAGGTACGGGCCAACGCAGCGCGGGGAGAACCTCCAAGGCGGCAGTGACGTCGATGATTTCCTCGCCCTGGACCAGGCCAAGCTTATCGTGATTGAAACGGCAGATACGCATTTTCGTTATTGCTCCAACAATGGGGGAACCCGACAACCCGGCTTAAGCGAACTTCCGCTCTTGGAAGAAGCCGAGTTTCCGGTGAAGAGGCTCGTCGTCGACGCGCAGCAGGCAGGCAGGGCCGCCATGGACATCGGCACGATGGGTGATCTCGGCAAAAGCCGGCGCGGTGAACGTGTCGCGCGCGCTCCAGGCGAACGTCTTGCCATCGATGGTCGATTCGCCATTGCCTTCGATGACGTGGAAGACTGCGCCGGGTGAGCGTTGGACCGGCGCAAGCGGTCGACCGCTCGGCAGAAACATGGCCGTGAAGCCGATGATCGGCAGGCAGCTTTCTCCGGTCTCGGGGTTGACGTAGGCCAGTTCGATGGGCGCGCCCTCTGGCGCGTGGCGCGACAGTTCCAGGAGTGCCGCGCGTGCCCGTGCCCACGGATAGCGGAGCATCGGATAGGGATTCGCACGCTTCAGCGCCGGCGACACGGCCAGACCGTCGCGCAGAAGCTGGCTTTGCAGCGTCGCCAGGGCATGCTCGACGTTGCAACCCGGCGTCCCGGCTTCAGCGTACGAGGCTTCCACCGCAGTAAAAACGGGCAAATCCAGCACGTCGAGCCAAGTAACGGGACCCGTTCCTTGATGGCCATGATCGTGCCACTGCCCCGATGGGGTCAGGATGACGTCGCCACGCTCCATGGGGCAGCGCTGCCCATTGACGACGGTAAAGCCGCCCTCGCCCTCGATAACTACGCGCGCTGCACTGGGCGAGTGCCGATGCGTCGGCGCAGTCTCGCCGGGCAGGATCAGTTGGATGCCGGCGTAGATGCCACCCGTAGCCTGCATCGCCGCAGGTCCCCGGCCCGGATCGCTCAGGACTAAGACGCGCCGCTCGGCCTTTTCGACGGGCACTTGTTCGCCGGCCTGCAACAGCAGCGGTCGGACATCGCTGTAGTGCCAAATATTGGCCTCAGTCAGCCCGGCCGGCCGGCCGTGTGGCAGCGCACCCGACAAGTGTTCCCAAAGTGGCGTCAGTTTGCTGACGGCCAATTGTTCTCTGTATGCGGCAGACAGCGCCGTTGTCCCTTCCATATCGCTTCCTCGGTGACAAAGCCTTCGCGGCTCGATTGATCACCCGTATGATAGTCACATCTATGATTATCAGTACTGGGGTTAACCTTGAGGTACCATTCGGAATCAGATCGAGAAACCCACACGCAGATGAAAGACGCCAGCCTTGAAGTGGTGCTGTACAACAAGCCGGGACACCTGATCCGTCGGCTTCAGCAGATCGCCACCACCGTTTTTCTGGAGGAAACCGCAGAGTTCGATACCACTCCGGTTCAGTACGGCGCATTGGCCGCGATCCGCGCCCACCCTGGCATTGATCAGCTTCGGGTCGCACAAGCCATCGGCTTTGATCGCAACACGATTTCTGGCGTCGTAGAACGGCTGGAGACGAAGGGGCTGATTTCGAGAGAAACCGGTACGGATCGCCGCACCAAGTTGCTTTATCTCACGGCGCAGGGCGAGTCGTTACTGGATCAGATGTACGTGGGCACAGAGCGAGCCCAGGACAGGATGCTGACGGGGCTCACGAAGGCCGAGAAGCAGGCATTCATCCAGATGCTGATACGCGTCGTGGACGCGAATAACGAGGTAAGCCGAGTTCCGGTTTCTGCGCCGCCACGGCGGCCATGAGCCGAATCGGTAGACGGGGTCAGCCATCGGGATGGATTCCCTGCTTGCCTGTCCCTACGCACACCCGCGGACAAGGACGTTCGTTCAGTGGCCGCGCCCGTCGTCGGGAAGGTCATTGCCGTATCACTAGCAGGCATAGCTCCCCGCCGCCAAGATCGCTCCCGAAAGCCCGGAATACTCGCAGCGCGAACGCATTGTTCGTGTTCTACTCACTGCTCTCGTGCTGCGAAAGTCGTTAGCGCACGGAAATCATGTGGCATTCGGCACGCGCTTGAAGAGGTGTGACTCGACTCTTGAGGCAGTTGTGGCGCCACTGGCCCGCGCTTCAGTATCGATCGTGAGGAAGCCGCGATAGCGGCCCGCCGCCGGTTCCTCCACCGAAGTGACGACGGTCAAGCCACTGCGGTCAAACGTCGCCACGGTGAAGCTCCCGAAATTGGTAGTCAAGATCAAAAAGTAGCAAGTAGACGTCGGCGCATTGCGCCCAAACATGGCCACAAGCCAAAGAACCTGCAATTGGAAACTGCATGAGGGACCCGGTCCCTCATGCAGGCATAACAATACTCAGTCAGTTGGGGTCAGGGATACATCGCGACTTGCCCAATAGCGCTGAGACCTTGCACGAATGAAGTCGGGCTTCCTGCCACCACCGCTCCACCGGATTGGTTGATGATGTTTTCAAAACCACCCATCCCAGCAACCACCCCCGCCGTGATATTGGAAATCTGCACGTTCGGGGACTGCGGCGTGGACACTGCATTGTGAACCTGCATCGGCCCCATGAAGAACAGAGTCCAGCTTGCAAGGCCCGTAGCATTGTGCGAACTGACACCAGTGCCCACCGAGTAGCAGGGATATCCGTTCAGAGTACCGTTCATCCATGCAGATTGGGACGGAGGATCGTAGGGAGCTTCACACTCCATGAAGACCGTGCGTCCGCCATTGCCGTTCCATATGACCTGGGACTTCTGATAGTGCTCAACGAACAGGCCCAATACCGTGACGTCATTGCCATTGACCACAAGTCCGGTGTCGGCCTGGTTAACCGCCCAGCCCGTCGTTGCGGCATTCCCGTGATCGGCTCGCCACAACCAGGTGTGATCGACCAGAACGTTGCTTTGGTTGATCTCAATGCTCGTCGTTGCCATACCGGCGTAAGACCCTCCCACGCGCACGAAGACATCACTGAGCGTCGTGGGATTCGTCGCGCTCCCCTGCTGCGCCCCCGGGGGGCCAACTCGCACAAGAGTGGGCGACGTCTGCGTGTTGGCGTCCACGACTAGCGAAGAGATCACCACCCCCGGCACATCGTCGATATCGATGGCCGCGGTTCCGTTAAGTGGGGTCACGGTCGCCATTCCGAGCCCCAGCACAACCGCGTTGGCCTTCGTGACGTGAATGGGTCGATCGACCTTGTAGACACCGGGCGTCAACAGGAGGTTTTTCCCCTGGGCGAGCTGCGCGTTGATTGCTGATGCGGTGTCCGTGGGCTTCGCAACGTAGAACCCCGAGATCGGCAAAGACACCCCATCCGCACTTTCGATCGCCCAGTGAACGCCAGCCGAATTGACGCGTGCGCTCGGAACAAAGACCTTGTAGCGCTGCCCATCATAGTAGAGGAATGGCGCTTCGCGCGACACGGGAGTCGTTGCAAGCACCGTCTTGTCGCCCGGCGCAAATACAGCCTGCGGGGCGCCGGCTACACCGGAGAAAACGAAGTTGACCGCACGGCCCTGCCAGCTACCGATTACGCTATCGCGCGTGTAGTAATGGGCTTGCCCTTGATCGACCTGGCCGGTGGACGGGTCAGCATCGGTGACCCACGTGAAGCCAGACCTGACTTGACCATCAACCTTTGTGTTGCTGATAAAGCTGCCAAAGGCCAGACCACCCACGAGGTCGAGATTTCCCGCAACGTGCACCCTGCGAATCGGCGACGCCTGCGAAGTATTCCAGCGCATCGTCAATGCTGGCTCGTCGGACTGGATGGGGGCCACTTTCAAGTTGGCCAATGATCGCCAGAACGTGCCCAGGGCGCTCGCGCCGGCCGCCCCAACGCGAAGATTACCGTTGACAACGACGTCCTCAGGGGACGCACCGAGGCCCTGGACAGTCATCATGAAGCCCACGGGCGAATCGATGTATCCGGTTGCGGTGACGGGATTTGCTTGCCCCGCGGCACTCCCATATACCCCAGGCATGAACAGAACGGCCGAACGGTTCTCATCGAAGCCCGTGGATTGCGCCGCCAAGCTCTGGAGCTTTTGGTTGATGTCAGCGACGGACATCGAAGGGTTGATGATGGTCACGTTTGGACCGAAGTCCGGCGCCGCCTCGGGAGTAATCGCTCCGCTGTTTCCCCCGCTTGCGGTCGTCGTGCTTGCGGCTGTGTTGCTGTCCGAGCTACCGTCTCCGCCGCCACATCCCGCGACAAGCATGGCACACGTCGTTGCCGCGTACAGCCATCCAAATTTCCCTTTCGGTTTTCTGCGCATTGTCTTCCTCCTTACAGTTTCTGTGTTTTATGTTCTTCCGATGTCGTGTCACGATGATTGATGAGCTGCGTTGACAACCTCCTTTGCGGTTGATCGACGAATGCAGGCAAGGTGTCGATCGTGAGATGGGAAAGACGATGACGTCAGGAGAGCAGCGTCTACCTCGCCGTGACCGGCATCCGCTCTGCCACCAGAGGACGCTACATACCGCGCCGCAAGAGAGCCGTGCCGGATTCCCGCCACGTCAATCCCACCGCGACTCGCCTTCCGATGACTTGAATTGGGTGTTTCGGAAGTTGGTGACCGTAGGATTGGGCGTGTCGAAATTCGGAGTCGCGCCCCACTCGCTCGTCGCGCTATCGGCCGGCGACCGCCGGCCTAGATCTAGCGCGCTTCTTCGTGAGTCTCCTGCTCGTTGTTCTTTTTGCCGTTCGAAGTCGGCACTGCGGAGACTATAGGGGGGAGGAAAGATAGCTCGGAAATTGATTTTGTCGATTCCAAGTATCGAGATGGCCAATGCATCCGCCGCCCTGCTACACAACAGGCCACGACGTGGGAGCAAACGACATACGGGCACGCGCAGAGTTTTCCGCGCGCTTTGTCAGCCAATTGAAGTCCGAGGGGCCTCTGGCCCCTCGGACTTCATCACCAATGGTGACCGACCACATCTCTCGGCCGGTCAGGCCGCCTGTACTGAGTGGAGAACCCGCCGGACAAGCTCCTCTACGCTACCGTCGTGACGCAACCCAATGGCTTGGGCAAGCGGGGTCACGAGCGCCGGACAACGACCAAAGAGCGCTTCGACACCTGGGTCGGGTTGATATCGAATGATCGTTTGCGGATCCCGCTTGCAGAACCTTGCCAGCGCGCCGGCCACTTCGCACATAGCCAAGTGAAGAACGGGCATCGTATAGGTTCTGCGCTCGGCAAGCAGATCGGTATCGAGCCCTGCGGCAATCACCAGGTTTTCAACACACTGCTGCGCGGAAATCCACCACGATGTCGCATTGGGGGACACCGGTAGCGTGATGGGGAGACCGTCTCGAACGTTCCAGAACACGTCGCTCATGAACGCAGAGACCAACCCAGACGGCCCCGGCGGACGAGCTACGACACCCGGCAACCTCAACGACACCCCATCGATCCAGCCTCGGCGACTGGCGTCTTCAACCAGGATCTCACCGATCAGCTTCTGTGCACCGTACGATGTCCTGGGCGCCGGTTGGCTATCTTCATCCATGACGCTCGATTGCGGTGCACCGAAGATCGCTACGCTACTTGCGAACACGAACCGCGGTCGCTTCTCGAGCTTTCCTGCCTGCTCGATCAGCTCACGCGTACCGTCGAGATTGACTTTCCGCCCGAGCATGTAATCACGTTCGGCGGCCCCTCCCGGTACGCTAGCCAGATGAAAGATGACGTCCGGCTTTGTGCGCATGACGGAATCTATCAGTGATGCATCGGCCAAATCCCCTTCCATCACCTGGACCCTATCATCTGCCGGTGCGTCGAGACGGATGTCAACCAGCGTCAGGCGCGCGACGTGGATGCCAGCCGGCCCGACACGCTTCCGCAGAAGATACTCGACCAGCTTTCGGCCGACGAATCCCCCGGCACCCGTGATCACTACGTTCATACCTGCGCTCCATTGGGGTTCCCATACACCGCAGCTACGACGCGTTGCTCGATCACGCCGAACGGTCCGTGTTCAGTCTTCGATGCAGCAGCAGGTCGTGCCTCCATGCGAACCGTATCGCCAAAGCGCATGAACGAAGTCTTCGCCGCACCCGAATCAATGATTTCAATGACGCGCCGCTCGGCAATGCAGGCCGATCCGAGATCGCCAGACTCGTTTGAGACGGTGCCTGACCCAATGATCGTCCCCGGGGACAGCCGCCGCGTACGCGCCGCATGGGCGATGAGTTCGCCAAAGTGAAAGTGCATCTCTCCACCAAACGGGCGGCCGAAATGCTCGCCATTCCAGTCAATGTTGAGGTGCATACAAACACGGCCGTTCTGCCAGCCTTCACCGAGGCTATCCGGAGTTACCGCTACCGGGGCGAAACTGGTCGACGGCTTGGCTTGCAGGAATCCGAAACCGCTTCGCATCTCACGTGGACCGAGCGCTCGCAGACTCCAATCGTTGATTTGGACAACCAGTCGGATCTTCTTGAGAGCTTCTTGCGCGGAGACCCCCATCGGGACCTCATCCACGATCACACCAAACTCGCCTTCGAAGTCAATTCCGTGCGTCTCGTCAGGCAAGTACACGTCCTCGCGCGGGCCGATGAAGTCGTCACCGGCCCCCTGGTACATCAGTGGGATGGAGTCGGACTCCGGAATCGGCTCGACATTGAAGGCACGCTCCATTAATCGGCCATGGTGCAGAAACGCGGATCCATCGCACCACTGGAAAGCGCGGGGCAACGGCGCCGCACATTGCTCCTGTTCGAAGTGGAAAGCGCCCGGCGCCTGACCGGACTCCAACCGTGCGGCGATAGCGCGCAGTTCTGGTTCGACATCGGCCCATCGCTCGATGGCCTCCCGCATAGATCCGGCGACGTCTGTTGCGTCGACCGCAAGACGCAAGTCATCGGAAACAACAGCCAGCCTCCCATCGGGAGAGCCGCTACGGATGGTGGCAAGTTTCATGGCTTCTTCCAATCGCTAGCTACTAGTTTCTGTTGCGTGGCCCAAGAAAGCAGACTTCGGGAAAAGTACGCGAACAATCGACGACGGGCGCGTTAGCGCCGACGCTGACTGAGACGTCCGCGCCGATCACTCTGCAACTGAACCAACCACCTGTCAGCTCACGCCATGACCTGGTTTAATCTCCGCGGCGTACTTGCCATCGATCAAGACAAAGGCCATCCGGCAGGTCACGGCTCCTCGGTTGGCCCAAGCGTGGTTCGTGCCACGCTGGATGACAACGTCACCCTGGCGTAACAGCCGCTCTTCGGTATCCAGTACGAGCACAATCTCGCCGGACAGGACAAAGCCATAGTCGACCGATTCGGTACGATGCATAAGCGGATGCGGTGAATCGGCGGCCACCGTTGATGCGCTCACGTCGCCAATCTCGCCGAATGCAGCCTTCATGGCCTTGCTGCCGTCGCGCAGGAATTCCTGCGTATCAGGTGGAATATCGACGATGCGCACGCGGGTGCCGCCGGCTGGCGGCGGCAGGCACAAAGGTTGAAGCGTCGGGTCGATTCCGTTGTCGACGATGACCGGCGTACTGTTCGTGCTCCAAAGCTCGTAAAAGACGGTCCCCGGAATGCTCTCTAGAGAAAGGATCGTCGGCGGCGCACCTTCGTGCGTCACGATGGCCTTGCCATCCGCATTGTGGCCCGTGACCACGCGTTGCATGGGCTTGTTCATTTCGTTGCGCTCCTCGTGATTAGATAGGTGCGGCAAGTGCAATCAGGGATTCGCGCATGATGCGTGCATGCTCCTCTTTGTCGCCACCGCTGATCTCAATATCGCCGAGCCGACCCGAGTTTTGTACAACCATTCGGCAACGCTCCCAGCGTCGTTCCTGGAATGCCACCAGCGCCGTGGGTAGCGTCTCATGCGCCGCAAGCTCATCGGCCAGCACGAGTGCGTCTTCGATGCCGATGCACGCGCCAGACGCCAGATGCGGTGTCGTCGCATGAACCGTGTCGCCAATCAACACTACGCGCCCGGAGTACCAGGGACGATCAACCAGCAACCCTTCCAGCGGCCGATACACGATCTGGGAGGCAGGTGTCAGGGCTTCGCGGAGCTCGGCGACCTCGGGTGCGGGAAACTCCGTCAGCAGATCACGGAGTGCGGAGAGAAAAGAGTTGGGGTCGATCCATTCGTTGGAGGGCCGGTCCTCCGTCAGAAAGAGGTACATCTCCTCTTTCGACACGGGGTTAATACCAACCTTCAGATGCTGACCGATCCACATCTTGGCGTTACTGGCCCACGCCGGACGCGGCAGCACCGCCCGCCAGACACCCTGTCCGGTGTATGCCGGCGACGGCGCGCCAGGAAACACGTGCGACCGGACGGCGGAGTTCAGGCCGTCAGCGCCTATCACAAGGTCGTACTGCCGTACCTGCCCGTCAGTAAAGGACACCTGGACACTCGATTCGTCCTGCTCAATGGCAGTAAAAGTGCACCCGAGACGGACATCCGCGCCACTGTTCTTCGTGGCAGCGGCGAGTATTTCTGCCAGGACCGGGCGCATGATTGCACCACCGCCCGGTACGTCAGGCCCCGCGAGCCGAGGCGTCGGCAAGCTTCCGATTGGGATGCCGTTGGCCAACGCGAGATCCACGCCATCAGCGGCATGACCGCGTTTCAGGAATTCGTCGAGAATACCAAGCTGTCGGAACGCCCGGAACGTCGCGCCGCCAAGGCTAATTCCCGCCCCATATGAACGCCAGCCGGGGTCAATCTCCACAACGTCGACCGCGACGCCACGCTTGCGCAGCTCAATGGCGGCAGACATGCCAGAAAAGCCACCTCCGATAATCAGGACGTTCTTTACCGCAGTAGCCATGCGGGTCTCCTTTGTGTGTTGTTATCGACGAAGCCTGCTTCGCCGAGTATTGCATGAGAAAAAACAGCTTATTGAGCCGCGCCTTCCGGCGGTGGTCCACCGGGCGCCCATTTCTCGCGCTGATTGAAGAGAAACAACTGCGAGGCGTCGGCCCCCATCGGTACCTCGCGCGCCTGCCAACTGTCGTCATGCAGGTCCATATCCGCGTCATACTCGACATGACAACCCAGTGGGCTGTTGAAATACCAGAACCAGTTGGATCCGAAGCGATGTCGACCGGGCCCCCAGAAGGACTGGTAGCCCTTTTCGACGAAGCGTGTTCCGGCAAGCATCAATTCCGTCGGCCCACCCATGTGGAACGTGAAATGCTCACATCCCTTCATGAACGGCGGCGTCTGAATGAGGAACAAAGTGTGGTGGTCCGTACAGCCGGCCGGACGCAAGAATGGCCCCACTTCGGTGAATCTGTCGGTGCATCGGAAGCCAAGGCGCTCCACGTAGAATGTCTCGGCTTTGGCAACGTCCGGCACGAAATACACCACGTGGGAGAGACTGCGAGGCGTCGCCACCATATCCGGGCTCACGCCCAGGGTATTCACGGGACGTTGAGGTAGCGCGCCTGGCGCGTTGATACCCTCCGCCGGCAGATTCACGGCTCTGCGTTGACTGCATTGGAACGCGATCGCGAACCCCATGTCATCCGTCGAACAGACACGCCCCTCCGCGTCACGCCAAGTGTTCCTATCTTTCGACAGTTCTGCCTCGACTGCGGCCAGGGCGTCGTCATCGGCAACGCCGTAGACGGTAAGACGCAACTGGCTGGCCGTCCCGATCGGCGCCGGCAGCGATTTATCGTCATGACGTCGCACCACGATTGCCGTGCCATCCAACGCCTCAAGGCGCCCGCCAGCGGCGGAAATATCGATACCGGTCAGGCCGTAATCCTGCAGGTACTGGGTACAACCCGCCAC
>Ga0209426_1001437_pt1 | contig 14401 bp, 11 predicted proteins | sample Deesub1362B_J571_FD_187697 | JGI IMG/M metagenome (GOLD analysis project Ga0209426, IMG submission 187697) | Deep oceanic, basalt-hosted subsurface ecosystem from Juan de Fuca Ridge flank, Pacific Ocean, CORK Borehole 1362B_J2.571 (SPAdes)... ...
ACGCGGGCCTGGACGCCTTGCTGAGCGAGTCCCGCGAGCCGACCATCCTGGACGCGCGCCTGGCGCTGCTGCGCACGCTGCTGGGGCCCGACGTCGATCGCCTGACCACGCGCGCCGACGGTGTCAATGGAGGGGGTGCCCCCCCGGCCGCTAGCGGCGACGCCTGACGCGCAGCGACCACGTCGGCCGCAGGCTGCCCATGCCGTGTGCCTGACGACGCCCGACGCCATGCCCGCCCGCCGGCCGGGCCAGCACGGCCCACGCCTCCTGCTGGCGGCCACCGACCGGACCCGCGCCAGGGGGCCATGCCACTCGTCGGATTCGGCCGCCCTCCCGGGCTAGCGTGCGGCGTGCGCACCGGCGGCGCGCTGACGCGGCGTAACGATCCGCGGGGTGCCGACCGCCAGCCCCGCAGGCAACGCCACGCCGGCCAGTGCCAGCCAGTCGTCGCGCTGCAGGGCCCCGAGGACCAGCACCAGGGTGCGCAGGGTGGCAACCCCGCGCTCCAGGTTCTTCAGGCTGTGCACCGAGACGCCCGCATGGGCCGCCAGCGCGGCCTGCGTGACGTTGCGGGCCAACCGCAGGGCGCGCAGGTCATGGCCCAGGCGCCTGGCGCAGGCGGGAATCGGGTCTGAGCGTCCCATGCGGGTCTCCTGACAAACGAACGGGGACGACGCACCGAATGATTGGCGCGCCGGCACTCCTTAAAATATACGAAAACGTATAATTTTTTGAGGAACCAGACGCGCGGCAAACCAAGCACTTTCTTTGTTCAAGTTTGTTCAAGTGACGTAGCGTATTTCGATTGTCCTGCGCGCGTGCCGACCCATACTGCCCTTGCTGCCGCGCCGGCGCGTCCCGCGGGGATCGGACGATCTCCCCGGCTGCCCTGGCTAGCCCCCGCGCACGCCGCGCGGTCAGCACCACGCCACCGTCCATGGATGGCGGGGCCATGCTCGCCGCGCGGGTCGACACCGCCGACGCGGTCGGGGGAGACGCGATGCGCAAGATACCCTGGATCCGGTCGCATTACCTGTCGGCCGAGCCGACGCTGGAGACCAGCCTGCCACAGCGTGACGCGCTGCAGCGCTGGTTGGCCGCGCAGCCGTGGACGCAGGTGAGAAGTCCGCTGGCCATCCGTCAGATGCTGGAGTGGACCCGGCTGCTGCTGCGCCGTGACACGGGACTCGACGGTGAACTGTTGGCCTCGTGGCGCCAGCGATTCCGCGACGTGCTGGACGGGCAGGCGTGGGAAACCGCCTTCCCCCTGCCCTGGACGTATCCGGTACGTTCGCGTCGCCTGATGCCAGGCTCCGCCGCCATCGTGGGGGATCCGGACGCCGAGTGTCGGGCACGGTTCCAATATCCCGATCGGGTGATCTTCCCGTCGGGACTGGTGCTCGCGCCGCCCGCCGACTGTGTCGCGCAGGCGCTCACGTACTTCTGCGCCTTGCCCGGCGAGGCGCCGGCGTTGCCCGCGTGGCTGTCTGGCGGGCTGCTGGTGCGCCTGGAATGCGTCCTCGCCGGCCGCGACTGGGAAGCCGCCTTTCCGCTGCCCGGCCGCGTCACCGCGCCACGCGGCGGACTGCGGGCCTTGGTGCCTACCCTCCTGCTCGGTCTCGAACGTGAGGCCCTCCAACAGGGGACCCGGCATTCACCCGCGCTGCCCCCCGCCGAGGCACTGGCCCGGCTGGTGACCTATCGCTCAATCTCTCCCGATACCATCGCCGCCGCCTTCACGTGCGTGCGGCGGCTGGCGACCGGGCACGACCTGGCGGGAGCGCCGCGCCCGAGCGACTGGTGGCCGTGCCTGCGCGCCACCCTGTATCCCATCGCCCGCGTGACCGCCGTCGCGATTGCGCGGGGCGCCACGCAGGGCCTGTCGCATCCGCGGCGGCGCCAACGCATGCTCGCCGGCCAGCCACGGCGCGCGTGGCGCGACCTCGGTGCGGCACCGGCTGGCCCCCAACAACTTCCCGGAGACCCCTCATGACACAGTCCTCCCTCAGCCTGACCGACCTCGCCGCGCGCTGGGCGGCGACATACCACCCCGACGCCATGACGGCGCGACAAATGCGTCATGTCACGCAGGACCTGAGCGCGCTCAGTGACGTCAGCGATCCGCGCGAGCTGACCCCTGTCCACCTGGGCGCCTTTCAGGCCGATCTGCTGCGCCACTATCCGCGGCCCACCGCGCGCAGGATGCTCGGCCTCGCCCATGCCCTCCTGCAATGCGGTGTCAGCGAAGCCCTGCTAGCCACCAATCCCGCCCGGGGCCTGACGCTCTGCCCGTCCCCCGTCCCGGCGCTGCGCCCCTTCTTCACGCCGGACGACCTGACCCGCATCTTCAGTCATCGGCGCTTCACGGCGCACGCCCTCCCGTCGGCACGCGACGCGCGCGGGATCGCCGCCTACTGGCTGCCGCTGATCTTGTTGTGTACGGGTGCGCGAATCGAGGAGGCCGCGGCCCTGCGCACCGACGACCTCTGCTACCGCGCCGACACGCCGCCCATTCCCTATTGGCGCTTCGCCGATCGGGGCGCCAAGACCGCTGCCGCCCAATCCCCCCGACCGGTCCATCCGATCCTGTGTCGCCTGGGCCTGCTCGACTATGTCGCAAGCCTTCCCCCCGGCAGCGACCTGTTTCCGTTGCTGATTCCAGGCCATACAGGGCGCCGGGCGGAGCGCTTCTGCCGCGACTTCCACCGCTTCCTGCGCCAGGAGGTGGGCCTCGTCGAGCCGAACAAGACGGCGCACAGCTTTCGCCATACCTTTGCCCACGCCTGCCGCCAGGCGGCGCTTCCGACGAACGTCATAGGTGCGCTGATGGGCCGCATCTTTGTGTACGAAAGCCACGAGCACGAGGACAGGGAGATCCCGCTGGCCGCGCTGCAGCAGGCGATGGCGCGAGTCACCTTTCCGGGGTTCCCGCTATGACCACGGCCTATTTCGCGCGGCCCGACCGCGGCACTCCGATTGCCACAAATGAGGCAGCCATGTCGCAGCACTGCCTCACCCTGATCGACCTCGCCGCCTCGTGGGAGACACACCGCCAGCCGGCCGCCGAGACGGCGCGACAGATGCGCGTAATCGCGCATGACCTTGGTGCGCTCAGTCACGTCGGCGATCCGAGCGCGCTGACGCGCGGTCACTTGCGCGCCTTTCATGACGACCTGCTCGCCCATCACTCGCGGCCCACCGCCCGCAAGATGTTCGGCCTGGCCCATGCCCTGCTGCAATTCGGGTTCCGCGTAGGGCTGCTCGACAGCAATCCCGCGCAGGGCATGACGGTCAGCGCGTCCACCGTCGCCGCGCAGCCGCATGTGCCGTTCACTCCGAGTGAATTAACCCGCATCTTCAGCCATCCTGTGTTCACGACGCAGCGGCCCCCGTCGCAACGCAATGGCGCGGGGAGTGCCGCCTACTGGTTGCCGCTGATCCTGCTATGCTCCGGGGCCCGATTGCGCACGGCGGCATCGTTGCGCACTGACCACCTGCTGGTCAGTGCCGACGCGTCCGCCATTCCCTATTGGCAATTTGCGCCCCCTCCCGGCAGCGTCAAGAAGTCCGAAGGTTATCGGCAACCGGTCCATCCGATCCTGTGCCGGCTGGGCCTGCTCGACTACGCCGCGACCCTCCCCTCTGGCAGCGACCTGTTTCCGCTACTGCTACCCGACCGTGCCGGGCGCCGGACCGCAGGCTTCTCCACCTACTTCAGCCGCTTCCTGCGCCGGGAGGTGAGTATCGTGGAGCCGGGCAAGGGGACGGACAGCTTCCGCTATACGTTTGCGCTGGCCTGCCGCCGTGCAGAGGTTCCCTTTGCCCACGAATGCGCGCTACGTGGATCCGCCCTCCCGGATCGCTGGAATGGGGACTTGGAGTGGGAAATACCGCTGGCGGTGCTGCGGAAGCAAATGGCGCGCCTCACCTTCCCGGGCTTCCCGTTGTAAAGTCTACCGCCAAGGCGCGACCGACCGCTCCGGTCGCCCGCTATGGGCCACCCAGCCGCAACTAGGGCTTACCCCGTCGTGAACCATGCGGGATCTGGCATGGTTTGCGGTGCGGCAAACGTGTCAGGATTTTTCGCCCCAAAATATGACGCATTATCTTGGGGGTGCCCAGGACAAAAATCATTACGCCCACCGTCCGACGACGCAGGCTCCCACCGGGCACCCACGGGCGTCAACCTCGGGGTTTCCGCGCCCCCCAATGCCGCCCCATGTGGGTCGCGTGTAGACAACGATACAATCGGGCAGCGCAGGCCGTCCGGCCCCGCCGTCTGCCCGATAACGCGAACAACCCTCACCATGACCATCAGAGAATCGCTGGAAGAACTGCGGCTCGGCGAACGCTACCAATTCCGGGTAACAGTCGGGCACGACGGACAGCGCTTTGCCGGGGACCTCACGCTCAGTCCGCAGGGCTGTTTCCTGGACGTGCGAGGCGAGTTGTCCGAGGACCGCCGCATTGACACAGATTGGGTAGGCGTCAAGGAGATGTGCTGCGACGCCCACACCGGCACGTTCCTCCTTGACGGACTCACCGTCGAACAGACGTTAGTGAGTCATTTACAGCGCCACCCCCGCCCCATCTCCTATTTTGAGGTGCGCTACCGGGTCGCTTACGCGATCTTCGGCCGGTCACTCGATGCGATTCCGCCGACGTTCTCCAGCCTGCAGATTCACTCCGCATCCATTGCGCAGTGGGTGGGCTACACGTATGTGCAGGACAGTGTTGTCGAGCAGTACCACAACGGGAACCTGTTTCCCTACCAGGACCACTCTCATGTCGAGTTTGCGGAGGACATTGCCGCGCTTGGCCGACTCGCCGTCGGTTACCGTCCTTCCACGCGGTACGCGGTCGACGAGTTTGCGATGAGCTTGCAGTTCCCGCCGACGTTGCACCTCTCCTTCGAGGCCCCACGACCAGCAGCGGCTGTCATCCACGCCACTCGTGAACTCGAGACGCTGGTCGCCTTCCTGCTGGGGCATTCGATCGATATCGATCGCATCCAGCTCGACCCCACGTACCGCTATGGCGCGCGGCTCTCGCTGTATTTCGCGCGCGCACAGACTGGCGAGCGGGACGGGACCTATCCGTTTTTCCCCTTGGGGCTAAACCTGCGCCACGACACACTGGGACTGCCACCGCTGCCCACCACCCTGTTCTCCCATTATTTTGCACTCGGCCCGGGCGCGAAAGCGCACTTTCAGAGATACCTGAAGTACCGCACACTGGAAAATCCGGAGGAACGGTTCCTGGGCTTTTTCCGCCTGCTGGAGAAACTCTGCCACGAGCAGGAAGCCTTCCTTCCGGAAGCGACGCTGGCTGAACTCATCGAGCGCGCACAGCCGTTCCTGACTCGGCATTTCGATGACAAGAAGAGCGTGCAGCGCTTCTTGCGCCAAATCCCGCGCTGGAACCTCGCCAAGCTCAACGCCGCCAGTTTTATCGGTCGGTTCCTAATGACGATACCCTACGGTCTGCGCCGGCGCTGGATCTACGATGCCAGCCATCTTGAAGCCATCTGCAAGCTGCGCAATGACCTCACGCACGCAAACGAAACGCAGCCGACCAGCGACGACGTCGAGCAACAGGCCAAGTTTATCGAGGTGTTACTGGTCCTGCGATTGCTGATGGAAATCGGTGTCCCGCTTGAGACGGCGGCGCTAGTGATTCCCCGACTTACCGGACACGGCCTGATCGAGCCGCCGCCGCAGTTCCATGGGATTCCCGCGGAGCACGGTAACGGTCCGACGCATACCGTCTAGACGCGGTCGTCGATTTGGCGGGTCAGGGGTCAGGGGTCAGGGTTCAGGCGGATGCCGTGCCGAGTGTCGGCTGCAGTTCAGCAGCGACAGCCCATGGCAAGAGTTCGGCGATCCGATTGATGGGGTGATCGGCGATTCGCGCGAGCACATGGCGCAGGTAAGCTTCTGGATTGAGGCCACAAAGCTTCGCCGTGCCGATGAGCGTGTACATGGCTGCAGCGCGCTCGCCGCCACTGTCAGCGCCGGCAAAGAGGTAATTCTTCCTACCTAAGGCGACCGCGCGCAACGCACGTTCGGCCGCGTTGTTATCGATCTCCAGGCACCCGTCGTCGGCATAACGTGTGAACGCCCGCCAGCGCTTGAGCAGATACAGAATCGCAGCCGTGGTGTCGGACTTGCGCGAGAGCTTGCCAACCGTTTCTTCCAGCCAGGCTTTGAGTGCCGTCAGCCTCGGTACGGCTTCGCGTTGCCGGATCTCTCGGCGTCGGTCTGCCGCTTGACCACGAATCTCGCGCTCGATGTCATAGAGTTCGCCGATGCGGAAGAGCGCCTGCTCGGTGACCGCATTAGGCCGCACCGCATGCAGTTCGTGGAATTTACGTCGGGCGTGGGCCCAGCAAGACGACTCCTGCACGCGCCCCGTCTCATAGACGGCGTTGAAGCCAGCGTAGGCATCGGCCTGCAGCGTACCGGTGAAGGACTGTAGGTGGCGCTGCGGGTGTTCGCCCTTGCGGTCAGGAGAGTAGGCAAACCAAACCGCCGGCGGCGCATCGTCCCCGGCCGGCCGATCGTCTCGTACATACGTCCACAGCCGCGCCGTCTTCGTCTTGCCGTTGCCAGGCGCCAGCACTGGAATCGGCGTGTCGTCACCATGGACTCTGATCCCGCTCATCACGTAGTCTCGCACTTCCTGGACCAAAGGGGCGAGCAAGGCCGAGCAGCCTCCCACCCAGTCACCTAACGTCGATTCGGGCAGATCAATACCTTCACGCTCCCAGCGAGCGCATTGGCGGTAAAGCGGTTGGTGATCGCAGAACTTCGAGACGAGTACGTTAGCCAATAATCCCGGCCCAGGAATGCCACGATCAATCGGCCGGCTGGGTGCGGGCGCCTGGATGATGCGATCGCAACCCGTGCAAGCCAGCTTCACGCGCCGATGCCGGATGACGTGCAGCCGTGCGGGCATGAGCTCGAGTTGTTCCGAGATGTCCTCGCCCAACATCTTGAAGGCGCAGCCACATTCGCAGCAAATGGATTCGTCGGGTGTATGGACAACGTCTTCGCGCTCAAGATTCTCTGGCAGTGGCTTGCGCCCACCGCTTGCTCTCGCGCTACGCGAGCGCGGTACCTGCAGAGCGGAAACGCCCTCATCGATTTGCAGTTCCTCGAGCTTAAGTTCGAGTTGCTCGATCTGTCGATCCAGCTTCTCGGAACTGCGTCCATACTGTTGCTTCTTGAGCTTGGCGATGAGCAGCTTCAGGTGCTCGATCTCAATGGTACGCTCGCTGAGCTGGTCGACGAGCTCCGTCACACGCTGGCGCTCAACGGCAAGGGCCTGTTCTCGGGCAAGAAGTTCAGCATCCCGAGCGACGATCATCGCCTTCAAGGCGATGGGATCATCGGGCAAGGACGCGAGATCGGCTGACATGCCGGCTAGTGTAGGAGCCGGCGCATCGGTTTACAAGGCGAGAGTCGGCCGCCAGGTGCGCTCCGGTTTGCGCCAATCGATGCCTTCGAGCAACATCGACAATTGTGCCGGTGTCAGGTGGACCTTGCCACTCGTTGCCTGCGGCCACACGAACCGGCCGCGTTCGAGGCGCTTGGCGAGCAGGCATAGCCCGTCACCGCTCCACCAGAGCACCTTGATCAGGTCTCCGCGTCGGCCGCGAAAGACGAAGACATGCCCGCTATAGGGGTCCTCAGATAGCGTTGTCTTGGCGCGAGCCACTAGGCCGTTGAAACCGCAACGCATATCCGTGACGCCGGCGGCTAGCCACACCCGCGTCCCGGCCGGCAGGCCGATCATCGCATCGCCTCGACAAGCTCGCGCAGCAAGGCCGGGCTGACGTCATGCAACACCATCCTGCCCTTGGGTAGATGGAGCTCGACAGTTGCAGTAGCTCTGGTGGAGCTGATGATCGGCAAGGGGCCGGCGAGCATCGGATCGACACATACGGATACGAAGTCTTTAACCTCCTGCGCCACCGCACCGTACTTGCCTTGCTCAAACTCGCGACGCCATCTGGCCAATTGGTTGTGATTCAGATCGTGTTCGCGCGCAAAGCGTGCCAGCGACATCGTTGACGAGAGCAGTGCTTGCACCACTTGGCTCTTGTACTCGGATGGGAAGCGTCTCCTTGACTCTTTACGGTAACCGTCCCGGTTCTTAGCGGCTTCTAACATAGGTCCCCACCTATCGTTGGTGGGGACCTATTGTGCTTATCGACGCGTCAACGTCCAGACGGTACTGGCCGCGGGCTTACGGAGCACGACGAGGCGTCCCACTGACAGTCACGACACGCTCTCCGGAACGGAGCCGCCACGCACAAAGGCCCGCGATGTCCCCGGCGGACCAAACCCCACCAGAGGAGACCAGTGCATAGAAGAGGACCTCGATGACCACGACGACAGCCCTGACGAAGGCCTCCGCTATGAACGCCCAGAGGCTATCGGCGCCGAAGATGCCGGCGAGGCGAGCGCGGGACGGACGGACAGCCTGATCGCGCCCGTCCGACGCTAACTTCCTTCAGAGCTCAAATCGTGACTTATTTAGCCGTTGGCCTTGCCAATCACGCGTGCTCTTGCTCAACACTTGATCGATCAGCGCGCCACGCTCGCGTGCCTGCGTCGAACTGAGCTCCGACATCTCCGAGACTCGGAGAAAACCTAGCGAGTTTGCCGACGTGCCGAGGCGCAGCCCGGTAGATTCCGCGACAATCCACCGATCGTGAATGGGATGGTCGCCGCCTCGCCCAAAACCAACAATGACGATTTCGGTGGGCGGAGGTGGTTGCTCGCAAAGCTCATCCCAGGCGTCGCGGAATGCCTCTTCCATGTCCCCATCTCGGACCTTCTGCAACATCTGCTTCTTGCTGGTCAGCACCTTGATCTGAAGATCCGGCCTAACATCAGCGATAGCTTTGATAATGTCTAGGTCATCTGGACCGAAGAACGGGTCCGAGATCCGGATCTCGTCCATTTCCCTGGACGATACCCAGTCGCGCAACTTCGAATAAACCATCTCCCGATCCCCGGGCCCAATGCTTTCGCAGGGACCCAACGCCGACAAGCGTTCACCAGTATGCGCGCGTCCTACCAACACAAGCGTAACGTCCGCGACATTGCACAGCATGTCGAACAGAGACGGGAGGACACGCTTCGCCGACTGTTGCGTCGCCTTTCTAATCGCGTTCTCCATGATCCAGAGCCAGACGGGGAATGCTTGCGGAAGCGGTGCGCGACGCACCTGTTCGACAAGCGCTAGAAAGTCCTTCGCCGTTTGAGCGCGCTGCCGTCCTGCATTCAAAGCAGCCAAGTTGCGCCACGCAATCTCTGCCAGATCGTCGATGGGAACGTCCTCGGCTGAGAATTTCGCAATGTCGTTGGCGGCCTCTCGCCGGTAGTCTAGTAACTTTGAGTGATGCTTTAGGTCCTCCGCCGCCAACTTCGCTTCATCGCCATCCAACATCTCGATAATCTGAGTGCAGAACTCTGGCTCAATATTGTGGGCCAGATCCAGCATCTTCTGCCGGTAGACGGCAATCCCCTCCATCTCACCAAGATGGTTCGCGAGGTTCATAGCATCCATAAGCAACCGGCGGGACAACGCCTTGTTTGAGGGCTCAAGGATTTCGGCAACCCAACGAAACCGATCGATGCGATCCTTGTCGGACGGTATCGAAAGGATGTCCCTGCTGACGCGTTCAAACCACCTGTTGTCGGTAAAGACACCCGTCGCACCGGCACACGATGCCACGATGCTCACGACGACAACCCGGTCAGCGACGTTGGTGATCGCTTCCGCCCGAGTCAGGTAGTCCTGCCAAACGCTTCGATCCGACGCTATCCCTTCAGCCAGTCGACACCGAAGGATCTGCGCCTGGCAGGCAATCAAATAGCCATCGTGACGAATGTTATCGGGATTGGGCAACTTTTCCGCGACAAGTGTGCTGATATCGGCCAAGACGTCAGCCACCTGGTTTCGCCGGATGGCTGGCTTGTTCTTCTTAGCCATCAGGCTGTCGCACAACGAGGTCACAATCGCATAGATTGCCGCGTCCCCCTCGATCTCTCTAAGCAACGCGATGATGTCCGTCGCTTCCGCATAGGTCAGAAGGTGTTCGCTGCGCTGTCGATCCTGAAATGGTTGCGAAGCACACTGCTTGCGGAAGATGACTTCACATATCGTGCCTCTTACCGTATCCCTCTTAGCGGAAGACGCAATGCGAGATATTTGGGCGTTCGCTGCAGCCGCGTGATGCAGATAAAGAGACGGCGCGCATGTCGCGATGATCTCTTCCCGCACCGCATTGTTGTAGTCGAAATCTTGCGAAATGATCGGCTCAATCCTCTCCCTGATGATCTTCGAGCTGAGATCGCGACGATTTTGGAAGTGCAGCGACACCGCAACGTAATTCCACAGATTCGCGCGGGAATCCAGCAACGGTATCGCATCGATGTACTTCTCGAGGCGGTAGATGATGTCCGTGCTATCGTTCGGCGTCGCGTCGATCATAGCGACACCCGTGCGCGCCACCAGCGCGGCAACCGTAAACAGATGGTTGCTCGCCGCTGCGGACTGGACTCGCGTCTCGCCCTTCAGATCCGCGCGAACCCGCAGCAGCCACTCCCGTGCCTTCGCTTGATCATAGGGCGCAAGTTTCGTGATGACCCAGAAGGCGACATCTGTTTTGAGCCAAGGGACATGGATGTCCCCCCATCGCTGTTCGGCCTCCGTCAGCAAGCTCAGCGTGGACGCGTAGTCTACGCTTTGCGTCAGGATCAAAATCTCGTAACTTAGAATGCACGACTGCAAGCGCCGGTAGGAGAGCTTGGAGGACTTCCACAAGACGAGCAAGCGCGGCGCCACCGGCGCTACACCGCGACCCTTCAGACGCTTGCAGATCTTGTCTAGGACGCTGACGATCAGATTCTCCCTGCGCCGCGCGTCCTGGACCTTTTCAATGCACTCGTAGATCTCACCGACGCCTTCGTTGTAATCATCGTTGTCAACGATGTGATGAGCGATGGCCACGAAGGCATCTTCGCGCCTCGAGACGGTGTTCAGCTTGCGAGCGACCTCAAGCGCTAGCCGGCGGTCGGCTCTGCAAATTGCACGAATCGCCTCCTTCGCGCATTGATAGTGCTCGGCCGTTTGTTCCAGAAGCACGTCGATGGACTCTAGCAAGCAGCGCGTCGTCTCGCTGACGACCGCAGTATTCGCTTCGATCACCTCCTTGTTTGCCATATGCTCAAGGTGATACAGCATCCATGCATAGCACGTCGTGCGAATGCCGATGTCGTTGACATACCCGATAGTGTGATGGAGGCCGATCAAATCGGCCTCCACAGAGTCGTCCCCATGCCGCTGCTTTGCTCTCAGCAACAGCATTTCAAGCCGGACAGTCTCGTCGGTCGTGCCATTGGATCGCAACGTCGGACGTTGGGCGTCGAGGCGTTCAATGACCTCCATCGCGTCCTGACGCAACGCAATGTGAGGGGCCACCACCGCTATTTCACGGAAGTCCTTTACACGCGGCGCACGGAACGTATCGGCCAGGGCAACCCGAATCGCGACGAGCGCGACCTTCACAGCGTCAGGCGCTTCCTTGTGTCGTTCCAGCCAACGTACCAGCATGAAGAGCTTGTGATGTTGAGCCAACGGCTCAATTCTCGCCAGCACATCATCGGCCGAAAGACTGTTGACCAGTGTTGCAGCAGCCTCGATGAACGGCCGCAGTTCTGCGGTGGTATCCAATCTGGCACGAGGTACATCCGGACCTGCCTGATCCGCAGCCTCACCTTCGCCACCCTGTGGTCGACCATCCGTCCGATTCGCCGCTAACCTGCCCTCGACCTCGCGCCGATGCAGACGCGCCACTACGTCCAACGCTAGGTCGATGTCGACTGCCAGCAGTTCTGACGCAATCCTCTCCAAAGCACTGTCCGGCAAGTCGTCCGAAAGATCCGCGAGTAGATCCCGAAGCCCTTGGTCGACTTGACTAGGGATAGACTTTGCACGTCGGCGAAAGCAAGCTGCCACGACGACAAGCCGCTGAACGCGCTCCTCTGCCACCTCGGTACCGAGAGCAAGCGCCGCCGCCTCGTCATCTTGCCCGAGCGCCATCAATGCTTCGACCTCCAGCGAGCTTCCAGCCCCGATTGACGCCCCAGATACGGACGCCTGAATCAAGGCAAACCGGAGCTCCGCGTCGAGATCCCCCTCCTTGCGCGCAGACATGAGGCCGAATTCTGCGTGGCGCCTGAGAGGACGTAACGAGCTTTCTACAGTTAGCAGCCTCGCGAAGTGGTTCGATGTTAGGCGCTGGAGCGCTTCGGCATGGCGGCCTGCCGTAATGAGTTGGGATGGCAAACTGACAGTGCTCTCTTCGCTATCCGTCTGGCGGAGCAAGCGAGCAATCAGCCGGTCCTCGACATCCACCCGAAGGCTGTCCAATTTCTCCATGATAAAGCGTCGTTGAGCGTCGGCGCGAATGGACCATACTTGTGAGCTTGAATCGCGTCTGACGAGGCGACATTTCTCCAGCAGGGCGTTAGCCTCGTCGACGGAAATCACGGCTAGGTCAGCAATCGCCGCGGTGTCGAGCTGTGCCTGCGACCACGACAGGAATGCCAGGACACGGTGAAGATTCGAGTCGTCAGGCAGATGCTCCCACTCGATTTCGAGAATCTGATCGACCGACGCTCGACGCTCCGTCAGAAGGCTCTGTGCCGATACACCATCGAGAAGCAGTCCTCTGACTTTATCCAAGACGCCTACGAGGCCGCCACAAAGCTGATAGAGGGCTTCTGGATCTCCCTGCTGCAGAGGTAGATCCGCGAGATACTGCCGTGCATCTTCCAGGCTTGCGTCAAACAATGGCACCTTCTCAATATCCGCACGTCGCCAGGTTCTTAGTTCCTGAAATAATGCCGCAGAGCCGGTCACAAGAAACCTAAATTCCGTATGCCCTAGCGGCAGGATCTTAAGAATCTCGCGGGCCATCTGCCTTTCCGCGCCCTCTTTGTCAGACAGACCGTCAATGACGAAGGTAACGGGCCTTTTGCGCGCCACACGTTGAAGCCGAAGCAGGAGCGCGGAGAACGCCGTTTCATCAATGATGCCGTCCGGGCAGATCGCTCCTTCGTTAACAATCATGTACATCTGTTCTGCCAGCGTTTGCCGAACAAACGCGACGGAGTAGAAGATCGGCGTGTTCGCCGACAGGAAGGCCGCAACGGCATGACCGTCATTTCTTCGCATGAATTCGGCGGCGAACTCCGACTTTCCCGACCAAAGTTCGCCCTCCACAAATACGACCGAATGCTTCAGGAACGCACGGTCGACTGCCTGGAAAACGTTCTCTCGGCCCATTCTGCGTAGCGGCGGCCGTGGTGCATTGCGCGCATGATCAATTATTGTATCCAGCTCAAATTCCAATTCCGACCCCTCTTCTATTATTGTCCCGTAGCAAGGTAACCAGCTTATCCGCGACGTTGATGCAGAATACCCCTCCAAAGGGGGATCGCGTATTTTTAGCACCGATTGCCCTCTTGCCCAGCGCAGCACAAATCTATTTGGTTAAAATTCACATTGGTTTGCAGGAGATTTTCGGGTGCCGGATTTTGAAGCTCTAAGGAGATCAGGGAGGACAAGATGTTGAACCGAGGATCGGAGTGGCATCGCTGGGAGCCACATATTCACGGCCCTGGCACCGTACTGAACAATCAGTTTGGAGGGGCAGACCCATGGGACATGTATCTGACTGCTCTAGAAAGCGGTTCGCCAGTGATAGAGGCCCTCGCAGTAACGGACTACTACACGACAGACACCTATGAGGAAGTAGTTCGCCGCAAGGCTGCCGGCCGACTGCCCAACGTCAAGCTCCTACTTCCAAATATCGAACTACGCCTCGATATTGCCGCCAAGAAGGGCTTCGTAAACCTGCATCTGCTTATCAACCCAACGGACCCGTCTCACGTTGAGGAGATCAAGCGTTTCCTTTCCCGGCTTCAGTTCAACGCTTTCGATGATCGCTTCGACTGCACTAAGGCAGACCTGATTCGACTGGGCAAGGCTTCTGACCGATCCATCAAGGACGATCGACCCGCTTTGGTCGAAGGCGCCACGCAGTTCAAGGTTAACTTTGATTCGCTGCGCAAGGCGTTCAAAGAGAGTGCTTGGGCCAGCAACAATATCCTTATCGCCATAGCGGGCGGCGAAGGTGACGGTACATCTGGCGTACGCCAAGCCGCAGACAAGACGATCCGACAGGAGCTAGAGTGTTGATTTGCACCGAATCCTGACCCACGATTTGCATCGAAAATTGACCCACCCCAAAAGCTGTTAGGTGTCGCTTTGTGCGGGCTGTTTTGCGGTGCGTTTCTCCTTTTTTGGTTGGGTGGTGCTG
>Ga0209426_1001438_pt1 | contig 14383 bp, 12 predicted proteins | sample Deesub1362B_J571_FD_187697 | JGI IMG/M metagenome (GOLD analysis project Ga0209426, IMG submission 187697) | Deep oceanic, basalt-hosted subsurface ecosystem from Juan de Fuca Ridge flank, Pacific Ocean, CORK Borehole 1362B_J2.571 (SPAdes)... ...
CCTGCGGGAGAGGGCCCGGATGAGGGATTTGCGGTGGTAGCCGGTGAGGTGCTCCAGTTCGTCCAGGATCCTCCCCTTCTCCTTGCGGGAGGCGCGCTTGTACCTCGGCCGCCACGCCCGGATCAACTCCGCGATGCTCTCTCGTGTCACCTCGTGCCTCCTGAGAGTAACCGCATTATGAGGTACCTTCCCTCCCTTCGGTAACATTTTCAACGAGGCACTTCGCGGGGTTGACAGTGGTCATAATATGGTTGTACTATAAAATTGAACCTCCGAAACCGCGAATGCGGTGCTAGGAGGTGGAGAAAACCCCCTATTATGGGGGTTTTCGATTTTTAAGGGTATATTACGACACCGTAAGGATCGTTTTTGCTGGCTTGTGTGTTAAACACTGGCATGAGAGTATCCATCCAGTTTATAATAGCCTTTTTAGGAGTGAGCTGGTTGCTGATCAGTGTTTGGGCAACGCGTTTGGGAATGGGGAGGTTGAGGTATCTATATTGAACATAAAGATAAACAGTTGTGGCAACGAAGTCGGCCATTTGGATAAAGTACGATTGTGCAGAGTTTTTTGGAAGGGGATCTTCAATAAGAGAACGAATAGGAATATTACGCGCGCCACCAAAGTGCGAAGGTACAGGATTATAACGGCGAATGCGGCGCGCCGTACGGCGCATTCTAGCTTCTCTGCCGGGGTCAGTGATGATAAGAAAGAGGTTTTGGGGGTTATCCCAAGGGGCAAGGTCGTTTTCAATTCGCTGAATTAGAAAAGTTGTAGCTACATCCAGTATTGGAATGGAAAGAGGGTAAGAATCTTTAATAATTGCAACATTAATCACTTTAATGGGGAGGGTAGCAATTCGTTGACAGAATCTGTCAAGGATCTCTTTAGCCTGAAGGCGACGTTTCTGTGGGTTGGTGGAGAGCAAAGTGTTGTAAGGCTTTTTGCTACGGAGTAAGGGTCTGGTGTGAATTTCAGTGCGGACGGGGAGTCCATGGGTAGCTTTAAGGCTGTGCCGGAATGCTTGTAGTTGGACAAAGATTTGTTGCCAATTTAAGCACTGTAAATAAACACCACTAAGTACAAACAGAGGAGAGGACCCTGGTAGACCATCATCACCTGATTCGTCGATATAAGCAAAGTACATAGCCATGATATTTGATTGCCAAACTCTTATATACTTAATTCTCGACCGACGTCAAATTTTTTTCTTCCGTTGAGATTCGGGCATAGGACGAGATCGAATCTTCGGGGTCAGACCTTTTCCGGCCTATAGCCTTTACTCTTTGGAGGTTGTCCCGGAAGGAAGATCAATTTCCCGCTGACACGTCCGCCACGAAAGGACAGTTCTGGTGTAGCCCTCCTCCTGGATGGTTAACGATTCGGATGGAGCTCTGCATTCAGCTCCCGTAACGGAGGAAGTGACGGTCCTCAAAAAGTTCTACTCAGGAGTATAATATTGGTGAGTAGAACCATTATGCGGCGAGAGTTTATCGGCAGGGAACGGGAGTTGACTGAGCTAGAAGAACGGTGGCGTTCAGGACAGCCGGAGCTCTTCATCGTCTACGGGCGTCGCCGGGTGGGAAAGACGGCGTGCTTCCTCTAATTTTTCCGCCAAGGTAACAAGAGGAGACCCACCAAGAGCACTTGCGCTAGCTAACCAAGGCCAGTGAGGCACGACTTACTCCAGCTGTGTAAGGCGCGGTTTTTGTGATAAAGATCGCTACCTTGGTTCCCGGTAACAAGCGGTTAACGGAACTTCGAACACTGCCCAAAGGGGAAGGGGTTTGTCATGGAGATAGGTTTGCATTGGTCCGTAAGTACTTGATGATTTAGGGAGTAACGTTGATCCATAGGCTCATTTGGGATGAGCGTAACATAAGTCATATTGCCAAGCATAATGTAACGCCCTCGGAAGCGGAAAAAGTTTGTTACAGTCCTAAATCCATCGTCTATCGCAGGGGAGATCGCTATATTGTGCTCGGCCAAACTGGAGCTGGGCGTTACCTGTTTGTAGTTTTGGAGTTTTTGGGAAAGGGGACCGCCCGGGTGATAACAGCACGCGATATGGACAAAAAGGAACGAAGACTCTATCATAGAGTGAGGCGATGAAGGTAAAAAAGCTGCCCAGGTTCCAATCGATTGAGGAGGAAGCTGCTTTTTGGGACACGCACTCCTTTGCGGATTATCTGCACGAGTTTGAAGAAGTGGAGGAGCCCGTCTTTGTGAAGCCCAGGAAGTTGGGTGTTTCGGTGCCCAGTGGAGTCAAGGCCCGTTTGAGGGCCATCGCAAAGAAAAAGAACAGGTCATTGAACTACGTGGCGCTTGAAGCCATCCTTCAATACCTTAAGCGTGAAGAACGGAAACTTAGACGAAAAAGTTACTCTAGTCTTTAGTCAACGTTGGTCAATCAGCAATTTGTACAACAGTCTTGCTAGGCAAGTGGCAGCGCATGTAGGTTTATCCTCGAAGGGCACATAAGCACGATCCCGTGCAGGAAACAATCGCCGTGAAAACTCAGCACCCTTGAATGTTCTGAATCCCTTGTGTGGTTGTGTGGTTGTTTTTTTAACCATCTACCGTCAATCAAGTTATCTAGCCGAGCGATCTGGGAACAGTTGCAGGTTTGGTCCCGTATAAAAGCTGGTCTACAATGCACCATGGTGCATATGAGGTTGGATACTGAAAGGGGTTCGAGGAACTTATCGGGGGTATAAGAGTGAGTATCTTCGAGCTCCATCGGGCGGCGCTCGAGGATTACAAGGACTTCGTTCACTCCTTCATCCTGATCGCCGACGAGCGGGCGCGGGAGTTCGTGGAGAGGTCCCTGCGCGAGGAGGAACACCTCTGGCCCGAGCCCCTGGTGCAGCTCTCCCCGGCCTACAAGCGCGACGCCACGGTGGAGGAACTCGCCGCGCGGGGAACGCTTCACCCCGAGACGGCCGAGATCTTTCGTACGCCGGCGGGTGATACCTATCGGCTCTACAAGCACCAAGTGGATGCCATCGAAAAGGCCTGCACCGGGGAAAGCCTCGTTGTAACGAGCGGCACCGGCTCGGGGAAGACGTTTTGCTATTTCATCCCCATCGTGGACACGGTGGTGCGCCACCCCGGGATCCAAGGGCCCATCGCCTTCATCATCTACCCCATGAACGCCCTGGTGAACTCCCAGCTCGCGGCCCTGAACGGGCTCAGAGAGGATTATGAACGTCGTACGGGACGACCGTTCCCCGTTACCTTCGCGCGGTATACCGGTGAGACCCCCGAGGAGGAGCGGGAACGCATCCGGCGGGAACCACCCCATATCCTCCTCACCAATTACGTGATGGCGGAATTGCTCCTCGTTCGCCCCGAGGATAGGGATTTGATAAAGGCGGCGGCCTCCACGGACGCCCCCTTCTTCCTCGTCTTCGACGAGCTCCACACCTATAGGGGGCGGCAGGGCGCCGATGTGGCGATGCTCCTGCGGCGTTTGAAGGCCAGGCTGAACCGAGAAAAGGTGGTCCATATCGGTACCAGCGCCACCATGGTGGCCCATCTGGAGGCCACCCCCGAGGAGCGCCGCCGCGTGGTGGCCAAGTTCGCATCCCGCTTCTTCGGACATCCCATCGGGCCCAAACAGGTAATCGAGGAGACCCTGGAGCCCGCCACGGAGGGCGGCCCGCCTTCAGACGAAGAGGTGCGCCGGGGCTTCCACGAGCCCTTGCCCGACAATGTGGATGCCTTCCGGAGGCACCCCTTGGTGCGCTGGGTGGAGTATGCCCTGGGCGTGGAGGTGGAGCCGGACGGGCGGCTCCGCCGTCGCATCCCCCGCACCCTCTCCGAGGCCGCCGGGGAGCTGGCCAAGATCGTGGGCGCGGATGTGGCCTCATGCCGGGAGCGGCTCCACGAGGTGCTCCTTAAGGCCGCGGAGTTCAACCGCAAACTTTTGGAGCCGATCTTCGCCTTCAAGCTTCACCAGTTCATCGGCCAGGGCCGAGCCCTGTACGCTACCCTGGAGTCAGCCGACAGGCGCTCTTTCTCCCTGGAGGGCGAGGCCCAAGGCGATGAGGATAAACCCTACTATCCCATCAAATTCTGCCGCATTTGTGGACAGGACTATTACCACGTGATCCGGCGCGGGGATCGGTTCGATCCTTACCCGGAGGGGGCATGGGAGTTAGAGAAGGGAGTGGAGGCCGGCTATCTGATGCTTGCCCCCCAAGGGAACGACTGGAGCGAGGAGCTTATTCCCGACGATTGGTATGAACCGGATGGCCGTCTCTCCCCCACCTGGCGCGATCGGGTCCCCCGGGCGGTTTGGGTGCGGCCGGACGGGAGTTTCTCCGAGGGCGAGGTCCCCGGGGCCGTGAAGATGTGGTGGCAGCCGCGGAAGTTCTGGTTGTGTCTCCGGTGCGGCGAGTACTACACCGAACGGGAAAGCGAGTTCACGAAGCTCTCCGCTCTATCAAGCGAGGGGCGCTCCTCGGCTACCACCGTCTTGGCCGTTTCCCTCCTGCGCCACGCCGTTCGCACCGGCGCCGCACGGGACAAGCTCCTCACTTTCACCGACAACCGCCAGGATGCCTCGCTTCAGGCGGGGCACTTCAACGACTTCGTCCACGCGGCGGTGCTGCGTTCGGCGCTTTACGCGGCCCTAAAGGAGCACGGGGAGTTGCGCTTCGACACTGTAGCCGATGCGGTGGTGCGCCACTCGGGTTTGGAGCTCCGGGACATCGCGAGAAACGCCCAGCTCGATCCGGGGTCCCCCGGGGCCACGCAGACTTGGAGGGCGTTTCGCGAGCTCACCGAGTACCGCCTCTACGAGGATCTGAGGCGCGGTTGGCGCGTGATCCAGCCGAACCTGGAGGACGTGGGCCTACTGCGCATCGAGTACGAGGGGCTCGAGGAGTGTTGCCGGAACGATGCCATCTGGGAAAGCGTGCCGGAGCTGGCGGACCTTCGTCCCGAGGGACGCTGTCGGATAGTACATGCGGTCTTGGATCACTTCCGCAAGCGCTTGGCCATCTGCGTTCAGGTCTTGGACCCCGAGTACCAGCGGAGCCTTAGGAAGCGCGCGGAGCAGCACCTGAACGAGTTCTGGGGGTTTGATCCCACGGTGGATCACCTCTATCCGGCGGCATGTTTTGTCCGGTTGGGAAGGTCGCGCCGCAAGGTGAAGGGGTACCGCTTGAGTTCCCGTACCGCCTTGGGGCGGTTCCTGCGTCGGGAACTACGCGTGGACACGACCTCGTTCGATCAATTTATGGATTCCCTCCTTCAAGTCTTGGTCCAGCAGGGCTTCCTGCGCGAACTGGAGCCGGTGGATGATCACCGGCGCTTCCAACTGGATGCAGCCTGTCTCGTCTGGAGGTTGGGCGACGGGACCCCGCCCCCGCCCGATCCGATCTATACCCGACGGGACCGCCCGGAAGCCCATCAGGCTACGGTAAATCGGTTCTTCCAGCGCTTCTATCGGGAGGCCGCGCGGGAGTTGGTGGCCTTGGAGGCACGGGAGCACACCGCCCAGGTGGTTAAACCCGGCGAGCGCGAGACGAGGGAACGGCGCTTCCGCTGGGGACCCGGGGATGTATCGGATCCCACGTTGGGCCGCCGCCTCCCCTACCTCGTTTGTTCTCCCACGATGGAGTTGGGAATCGACATCGCCGATCTGGACATGGTGCACTTGCGAAACGTGCCTCCCACACCGGCCAATTACGCCCAGCGCAGCGGGCGTGCCGGACGCCAAGGGCAGCCCGGGTTGATCGTCGCTTATTGTGGCGCCTACAGCACCCACGACCAGTACTTCTTCCGCCACCAGGAGGAGATGGTGGCCGGCAACGTGCGCGCCCCTCGGCTGGACTTCACCAACGAAGCTCTGGTAAGGGCCCATGTCCACGCGGAGTGGCTGGCGCAGGTGAGGTTGCCCTTGGGAAAATCCATCGGCGAGGTGGTAGACATCGATCAATTTCCCGAGCTTCCGTTGCGGGAGAACGCGAGGGCTCAGATACATCTGAACCCGGCGGCCCTGGGGGAGTTGCGGTCGCGGCTCAAGCGCATGCTCCAAGCCGATCGGGAGATTCTTGAGGACTCGGGTTGGTTTACGGACGAGTGGCTCGAGCGCGTGTTGGAGGAGGCACCGCGCGAATTCGACCGGGCCTTCGACCGCTGGCGGGAGCTTTACCGGGCCGCCAGACACCAGCTGGAACAGGCACGTCTCCAAGAGGATCTGGCGAGGGATAGAAAAGGGCAAGAAGAGGCACGCTTGAAGCAGTTGGAAGCACGCCACCAGCTCAACTTGCTTCTGCAGATCAATGTCCCCCGCGAAGAGGGGGACTTCTACCCCTACCGCTATCTCGCCAGCGAGGGATTCCTCCCCGGCTATAACTTCCCGGCCCTGCCGGTACGGGCATGGGTGCCGCGCGGCGAGGGGGAGTTCATCCCCCGGCCCCGATTCCTCGCTATCCGCGAGTTCGCCCCACACAACCTCGTTTACCACGAGGGGGCCAAGTGGCAGGTCGTCTCCTTCCAGAGCCCGCCCGGCGGACTGGAGGAGCGCCGCACCCGAAAGCGCCTCTGTTACACCTGCGGCGCCTTCTGCGAGCCACACTTCGACCGCTGCCCTGTCTGCGACACGCTATTCGACGGAGCCAACAGCCTCGTCGTCTCCTTGCTCGAGATGCCCAACGTGCGCTTGGAACGGCGGGAAAGGATCACCTGCAACGAAGAGGAGCGCCTGCGGCACGGCTATGACTTGCAGACCGCTTTCCAATTCGCTCCCGCGGAATCGGGGTATCGCACCATCCGGGCCGATGTAACAACCGGAGAACGCACCCTCTTCAAGTTAACATACGCTCCCGCCGCCACCATCATGATCATAAACCACGGCTGGCGCACCCGGGGATATTCTGGGTTCCTCGTAGACCTGAATACAGGGGAAATCGTGAGCGAGCAACAGTCGGGAAATATTGAGAGCACCGGCCCTGGAAACCTCCAGCGGTTATGGCTTTGCGTCAGGGATACTCAGAATCTGCTTCTCGTGCACTTGACGGATCCCGAGCTCCGCGGCGATCCCGTGCTCGAGGTCACCCTGCAGTATGCGTTGAAGCGCGGGTTGGAGCAGGCGTTCCAACTGGAGGAGTCGGAGATCGGGGTCGAGCTGGTAGGGAGGGAGGAGCACCGGTCCATCCTCATCTACGAGGCCGCCGAAGGGGGAGTGGGGGTGCTCCGCCGGCTGGTAGAGGAACCCGATGCCATGGCACGTGTTGCTCAAGAGGCCCTACTCGTCTGTCACTTCGAAAAAGGGCGCGACCGAAAGCCCGAGTGCCGCCGCGCTTGCTACGAGTGTCTTCTTAGCTACAGGAACCAGTTGAAAGCCTATCTCATCGACCGGCACCGCGTCGTCCCTGTGCTGATGGAGTTGGCAAGGAGTGAGACCCGGGTGCGGGTGGGGCCCCGCAGCCGGGAGGAGCACTTGACATGGTTGCGGTCCCGTATCGATCCCCGTTCAGAGCTGGAGCGAAGGTTTCTCGAAGTGCTCGAGCGGGGCAACTATCGCCTGCCGGATGAGGCACAGAAGTCCATCCGAGAGCCTCGCTGTATCGCCGATTTCTTCTATAAGCTGAATGTGCTCGTGTTCTGCGACGGGCCTGCCCACGACGAGCCCCATCAGGTCGAGAAAGACCGCGAACTCAGGCGTGAACTGGTGGCCCGGGGATACAGGGTGATCGTGATCCGCTATGATAAAGACCTCGAAGAGCAAATCCGCAAATATCCCGAGATATTCGGCAGACAGTAAGGATCCATGCAAGATGGGACATAAAACAGCACTTAACCTTTGATCTCTTGTTTCATAACCATTGGTTAATCATGGTGGAACGACCCCGAAGCATCCGAGCGATCTCCCGTTCCCGTCCCATTCCCCCAGTGGCCGTGGTGAGGCGGCACTCGAGGACCGTGGCGAGGATGACCGCCTCCTCCCCGAACCGATCCCGGATCCGATCGAGGGCGTGAAGGAGCCTCTCCCTGCGGGCGTCCTCGGGGAAGAGCGGCCTGGGGGTGGCCTGCAGGTGCTCGAGCCCGGCGACCCGCACCCCGACCAAGGTGGTTTCCTCGGGGAACCCCCCGAGCCGATCGATGATCTCCATCGCCGTGTGGTAGATCCGTTCCTCGTCGAAGGTGGGGGTGGACAGGGCTCGCTGGGCCCCGTAATAGCGCATCCCGGCGTCCCGGAAGAAGGCGTGTATCACCCGGCCGGCAAACCCCCGGGCCCTGAGCCTGCGGGCCGTTTTCACGCAGAGGTAGAGGAGGACCTTGCAGGCCCCCTCGGGGTGGCGGAGCTCTCGGGGAACGGCGTGGGAGTGGCCGATGCTCTTCTCCTCCTCTTCCTCCCAGAAGGGGCGTAAAGGGGTGGGATCGAGCCCCCGGCCCCACAGGGAGAGGATTTCACCGTAGACCCCGAACGCCTTGCGCAGGTAGTCCATGGGGTAGCGCCCCAGATCCGCCAGGGTCCAGATCCCCATGTGGGACAGGCGCCGGGCGATCTTCGGTCCTATCCCGCACACCTCCTCCACCGGGGTCTCTTCCAGCACCGTGGGAACGTCCTCGGGCCTTATCCATCCGATCCCGTCCGGCTTGGCCCTCTCAGTGGCGAGCTTGGCCAGGAGCTTATTTGGGCCGATCCCGATGGTGCAGGTGATCCATGACCCCAATGCCTTCCGCAGCCGGGACTTCATCCGCAGGGCCAGTGCTAATGGCCCCCCGTATCTCCCCGCGATGTCGGTGGCGTCCAGGAAGACCTCGTCGATGGAGTAGACCTCGATCATGGGGGTATAGGAAAGGAGGATCCCCAGGAACCGCCGGGTGATCATCTCGTACTTCTCCGGGTCCCCGGGGACAAAGATCACGTGGGGACAGAGCTCCCTCGCCTCCCAGGTGGTCATCCCCGAGCGGATCCCGTAGCACTTGGCCTCCTTGGAGGCGGCGGCCACCACGGAGTGGATGTCGGGGCGGCCGGAGACCACTATGGGCTTCCCCCGGAGCCACGGCCGGGCCTGCTGTTCCACCGAGGCGAAGAAGGAGTCCATGTCGAGATGGAAGATGATCATGTCTCCTCCAGGGGACTCGTCTCCTCCAGAAACCAGCGGACCCGGCGGGTGTCGAACCGGAGCTGGAGCCAGCTCCCCTCGACCGTGAGGGCGTAGACCAGGTGGAGGTCACCGGCGGACCGGCGCTCGTGCACCAGGTGGATCCGCTCCACCCGCCGGCGCACCCCGTCCCGCACCACTGAGAGCGGCACGGGGTAGCGCCTTGCGGGGGAAAACCAGGCCACTACGTCGATTTGGCGCTCCATGTCCCACCTCGGTAAGACATTATACCTTACCGAGGTGGGGGGAGGAAGGCTACCGCCCGCCGCCGGATCCCGCCCACGGGGCGGGGTTCGGAAGCGAGGTGGACCAACCTCCTCTTGGCGAGCTCCTTCAGGCGCACCGCGGCCGCCTTGGGGGAGATCCGCAGGGCCTCTGCGAGCTCAGCGCTCGTCGCCTCCCCCCGCTCCAGGACGAGCGCCAGCGCTTCCCTGAGGGAGGGCTGCAGCTCCCCCAGGGCTTCCCACGAGTTCGGGAGGAGGGCGAGCATGGTGAGGCCCCGCTGGGCGAGCTTCCCCGAGAGGTCCTCCGCCACCTCGGGGTCCGGGGCCGCCACGTACATGTACCTCTCCGGGAGCCTCCCCTGTACGAGGCGGGAGAGGGGCTCGGCCAGAGCGGCGTCGGCGAAGGATCCGCTCAGGACCTCGATCCCCGCAAGCTCCACCCGGAGCACTCCGGGGCGCTTGAGCCGCCTGAGAGCCGCCCATACCTCCTCGCCAGCCGCCTCCCCCTCGCGCCTCAGCCCGAGCCTCATCCCGTACCGATCCAGGGAGAAGATCGCCTCGTGGAAGATATCTCCTCGTGTCATCCCTCCCCCCGTTCGAAGAGGTACCGCGGAAGCCTGATCGAGATCTGGACCCCGGGAAAGTGCGGCACCCGGCCAACGCTCCACTCTACATCCTCCTGGAGGAAGGCCCCGTCCCCCGTGCGCACGTACATCTTGCCCGCGTTTTCGCGCACCGTTTCCCGGATGGAGCGGAGCACACCGCCCCGGCCGGGGTCGTCGAACCGCGAGGCCCCCTCCACCAGGACCGCCTCCAGGGCCTCCGCCGTGGTCACGTCGCGGAAGCGGGGGTTGGCCTTTAGGCTGCCCGCGAATCCCACCCCCTGATCCACCACCGCGAGATGCAGGTGATCCACGGCCTCCTCCAGCACGCAGAACCCGAAGAGGGGTCTCCCCTTTAGACCTACCCCTGCGTGCTGGGGGATGTTCTGCAGGAGCTCGAACACCCCCTTGACGATGATCCGGTTGGCCCCCTCCCCGAAGGGGAAGCGGGCATCGAGCCTCTCGGCCAAGGAGTCCACGAGCGTCTCGATCCCCTCCTCGCCTTCCACCTTAAGGATAACGAAATCCCCCTCGACTGCCGTGGCCCCCGGCAGGGGACGGTCGGTCCAGTAGCCCCCGGGAATGAACTCGAACAGTCCCGTGGCCACGAGCGCCCGGGCTACCGCCTCCCGTTCGGGGAGGAGAAACCTGAGCCTCCCCCCAAGCGCGCGGGCCCAACGGCCGAGGAGCGCGAGCATCCCCACCGCGTAGGCGTCGAACCGCCGGAGGCGCGAGAGGTCGATAAGGGGCCGCGGGAAGCCCCCCATCCACGCCACCAGGGCCCGGTCGCACGTGTGGACCGTCAACACCCTCGGGCTATAACCCGCCATCCTATGTTCCAGGGTAACCTATGGGGGCGATGGGGGTAAGGCCGGCGAGCACGGGGGACATCGACGATGTCCTGGCCATCGAGCGGGAGAGCTTCCCCTCGCCCTGGTCCCGGGAGACGCTGGTGGGGCATCTCGGGTCCGGGCCCTTCCTCGTCTACGAGAGAGGGAGGAAGGTCGTGGGCTATCTCATCGCCGTGCCCGCTCGGACCCCCCTCACCGGCCGGTTCCTCCACCTGCTCAGCCTCGCCGTGAAGGACTCCGAGAGGTGGAAGGGGATTGCCAGCGCCCTATTGGAGGAGCTTTTGAGGCTGGCGAGGGAAAGGGGCTTCAGGAAGGTGATCCTCGAGGTGCGGAAGGGGAACACGGCCGCGCTGACGCTCTACCGGAGGTTCGGGTTCGTGAAGAAGGCGGAGCTCCTCCGGTTCTACAGTGACGGAGACGATGCCTACCTGATGGAGCTCCGGCTGGACCCAGAGCGAACGAATTCCCCATGCGGAGCGGAACTCGAACCGACGATTTGGAAAGGGACCAGGCATGAAAGGCCTTGCGGTGCCGCTGAGAGGGCCTAATATCCTCGGCGGGAGGTGGGATGATGCCCACTTATGTCCTTTTGATGAACCTCACGGAGGAGGGGATCAGGACGATTAAGGACGCCCCTCGGCGCATCGAGGAGGCCCGGCTGGCCCTGGAGCAGGCAGGGGGCCGCTTGTTGGCCTTTTACACCGTCATGGGCCCGTACGATTACGTGGCGATCGTGGAGGCCCCTGACGACAAGGTCGCCCTTTCCCAACTGATCTCGTTGGGCCAGGGGGGGACCGTACGCACGCTGACCCTAAAGGCCTTCACCGTGGAGGAGTTCAAGGAAGCACTGGAGAGACTTCCGAAATAGCGGAGCAAGTTGGAGGCGAAACCGCGCCAGCGGTTAGAAAGAAGTTTTTTTTCGCGGCAAGCATCCTCCTATAACAACAGGGTCACCCTCAAAGCGATAAAGATCGGCTCTCTGTACACCTATTAAATCTTCTCTAATAGACCCATCGTCATGATCGAGATCTCCGCTGCCACCGGTGGGGCGCATACGCATTTTACACCGCCGCGGCGATGGTTATAGTGGATGTGAGGGCGGTGGGCACTTCGATGGTCTTCGCACGGCCTGTTACTTCCATGCCTGCCGCCCTCAAATGTTGCTTAGGGAAGTGTGCAAATGGTCATTTTGATTGCGTTAGGGATATGCTCGGTTTTGTCGGGTGTGTCTTGCCAAAGGGGCGTGATGTCTACCCTAAAAACTTCGACTTTGACAAGTTAGGGGAGGTTTTCTAAGGCCTCGATCCCTCAAACACGAGCTTTTCTGTTGCTTCCGGCAGGATCTCGCCGCCTTATATAGTGCCACATTTGACAAAGGACGGACGAGCCCACGCTGCCCAAGCTGGTGGAGCGATTGGCCTGATCTCCGGGGCCCCTTTCACTTTCAGAGGGGCCATGGTGCCACACGCCCCCATCCATCTAGTATCAAAATCTGAGGAGAGGGACGACGCTCAACGCCATAAGATGTGACGCAATTTACTAAGTGAGTCAAACCAAAAGAAGGAGCGTCTAAGCGTGCGTTAAGAACACCGACAATTACAGCTTACTCACCTTTAACAGGCTCCACAATAGCTTTGAAAAAATTCTCCACCGAGAACCTCCGGAACGTGCAGGTTGAGATGCTAGGTCTTCACCAAAATATAAAGAAAAAGGGGGCTTAAGCCCCCCTGGCACCTCTTGCCTCCTTTTTATTTTTATACTTTAACTTTTTACTTTAATTCTCTTTAATAATTAATGACAGGTGACAGGTTCATCTGTGCGAGCTGATGTCCAGCAACAGCGATCCGTTTCCTCTCCCTTATTGTTGTATAGAATCACGCAGTCTCCGCTATTGGCAAGGTATAGCTCTGTTTTATTACCTGTGGGGTTGTATTGGTAACCGTATACCCGCCAAGTTTCCCCAGGTTGTAGCACTGTGCCTTCTGGGACGACGTAAGAGCCTTCTCCATCTGAAAGTATCCACCCGCTTATGTTCACAGCTTGTTTGCCAATGTTTTTTAGCTCGATCCATTCATTATCTGGCTCAGGGCCGGAGGGATTTGGTAACACCACAGAGATAATAACCATGGATTGCGGAAGACATTTATCAGCGCACTCAAAAATCTGGGCATATCGCTGAGTGTCGGGATAAGTTTTTGTGGAGATGATCGGGGTCGCAATGAGAGTTAGGTTGACCATTAAGTATCCTGTGGGGTCCAGGTAAGCATACGCTAATAAGCGCTTATAAGGATCCCAGAGGGTTTCTTCAACTTCAAGGTATATTGTGCGCTCGGCGACTAGGAGAGTGTTGAGTTTGGTCGCTTCGGGCCCACCTGGTTCATTGGTCTCGGGGGCGTCGACTCCGATATAGCGGACCCTCACGATAGAGCCCGTCTGAAGTTCATGGAGTAGGGATTCGGGAACTTTGAGGAGAAGGACTTCAATGGTGTCCCCATCTATCACCCGTTTTACCTCGGCCACGATTGGAGGCGGAGGATAAGGTGGCAGCGCACGCCCGGCGAAACCGATCAGCACTACTAATAGAGTAGCAAAAAGCATAAACCTACGCATGCTCCCTCCTTTCGACAGGATAATATCAAATTCCCATAAGTACTGTAAAGTCTCACAAAATGCGCGTGTATTTTCTTAACAGCCTGTATCCTTACGGACGCGTACTTGACAGAAGCAACAAAAATTTGAGGAGTTTAGGAGGTTAGGATATGGTAAGAGTCATTGTTGCCATTTTTATAGTTGGCTTGGGAAGCTGGACTGATACATCAGGAAGTAACCTCACTGAAGAACAAAAGGCCTTTCTGGAAAGCCTTACCGATTGGGAATTTATGGCATTAGTGCGGGATCAAGCCCCTATCATCCAAGCTCTTTCCCCGGAAGAGTGCCAAATGTATGTTAACCAAAAACTGCGCACTATGTTTGCTTCTAAGCCACCTTTGTCCCCACTCCTTAGGAAAGAGACTCAACAAAACAAGCGTGTTTTTCCCTGGGATCCGAATCTGCCGCTTTACTTAGCTGCAATTGCATCAGCGCTAGGTAGCGCGTTGGCAGCTTTGTAGAAATGGTGGGCAAGACGTGGGTTACAAAGTGTAGTGCGGAAAGCTTTTCATAATCTCCTCTCGTCCACTTTGGAAGACAAGCCCGAGAATGCATTGTCCTCCAATTCGGAAGAACTGTGAGTGCCCGGTTTCGGAATGGTGTTGACACCTCATCCCTCCTTTGATCGTCTGGCCACGCCCCGGAGGACCTCGGTCGGTATGCTCACCTCAATGTGCCGCCTCTTCTTCCTCCGGAGGTTCCTGCGGGTCCTTTCCGTCAGAAGCCCGACCTTCTGTGCCGAGTAACGTTCCAACACCAACAGCCTCTCTTCTTTTCGCCCTAACCCTACTCGTCTCAGGGCTCGCCACACCGTGCTTGGGGAGACGTGGATCCCCTGACGGGGAAGCTGCAGCGACAACCTGTTCGGGCCCCAAGTGGGCCAAGCTAAGGCCAGCGCCACGATGGCCCGTTCCACCGTGGGACTCAAGGT
>Ga0209426_1001440_pt1 | contig 14366 bp, 13 predicted proteins | sample Deesub1362B_J571_FD_187697 | JGI IMG/M metagenome (GOLD analysis project Ga0209426, IMG submission 187697) | Deep oceanic, basalt-hosted subsurface ecosystem from Juan de Fuca Ridge flank, Pacific Ocean, CORK Borehole 1362B_J2.571 (SPAdes)... ...
CCCCGGCCGGGCCTGCCCCGGCCACCGCCCCCCACCACACCCCCAACGGGAGCAGCACCAGCAGCGCCTTGCCCACAGGCCAGAACAACACCGCCAGCCCCCCCACTGCCGGCAGGAAAGAGAACAGGGGCGACACCCCGGCCCCGATCCGGCTGAAGAGTGCGCCGCCGAGCAGGAGCACCAGGCCTAGTCGCCGTTCCGAACCGGGGAGGCGCCAGCCAGCCAGCACCCCCCCGCCCACCAAGCCCACCACCCCACCCACCAGCCGGGAAATCGGGGCCCACCCGGGTTTCCCTGCTTCCCAACCCCAACTGGAAAGCAAGAGGGCACCGGCAACCAGGGTGAGGAGTTCGAGCCAGGGGAGGGAAGAAAGTTCAGTCTTCGGTTTCTTTTTGCCGTTCGCTTTTCTCATAGGCCTCGATGATCGCCTTCACCAGGGGGTGGCGCACCACGTCCCGCCTGTCCAGATACACGAAGGCGATCCCCGGGATGCCGGCCAGGATCTCTTGCACTTCCTGCAGGCCGGACACCCGCCCTTCCAGGTCCACCTGGGTGATGTCGCCGGTGATGACCGCTTTGGAATCGAATCCCAGCCGGGTGAGGAACATCTTCATCTGGGTGTGGGTGGTGTTCTGGGCCTCGTCCAGGATCACGAAGGCGTGGTTCAGGGTGCGGCCGCGCATGAAGGCCAGGGGGGCGATCTCCACCCGCCCGGTGGTGAGGTATTTCTCGAACTCGGAAACCGGGATCATGTCGTAGATGGCATCGTACAGGGGCCGCAGGTACGGGTTCACCTTCTGCATGATGTCCCCCGGGAGGAACCCCAGCTCCTCCCCCGCCTCCACCGCCGGGCGGGTGAGCACGATGCGCTTCACCTCCCCCCGCTTGAGGTAACCCAGGGCCACCGCCACCGCCAGGTAAGTCTTGCCCGTCCCGGCAGGGCCGATGGCGAACACCACGTCGTGCTGGTGGATGGCGGCCACATAGCGCCGCTGACCGGCGGTCTTGGGGCGGATGGTCTCCCCCCAGTGGGTGACCTGCACCACGTCGGTCAGCAAACCCTCCAGGTTCTCCCCTTCCCGCACCTGAGCGATCAGGTACCGCACCTCCTCCGGGGTCACCACGTGGTCTCCCCGTACCACCTCCACCAGCTTCCCGAACAGGCGCTGGAGCTGGGCCACTTCCTCCTCGTCGCCTTCTATGTGCACCCGGCCACCCCGGGCCACGATCCTGGTCCCGGAGAAGGCCCGGCTGATCTCCCGCAGGTTGCGGTTATATTGGCCCAGGACCCCCACCACGGTGGCGTGGTCCCCAAGCTTGATCTCACAAGTTTTTTTGGCTATTTGCGATCACCCCCAACCCTCGTCCCCCTGAAAGTTGGCGGACGAGGACGGGTACAATTGTACCCCTTTCCCCCCCGGGGGAGGTCAATTCCACCAACAAGTAATTCTCCGCGTGCCCCTGCCAGCGGCCGTCTTCCTGCCGCTCCAGGAGCACCTGCAGGGTGGTGCCCAGGAAGCGACTGGCGGCCCGCTGGGCCCAGTCGGAGGCCAGGCGGGCCAGCTCGGCAGCCCGGTTGGCCTGCACCTCCGGGGGCACCTGACGGGGGAGCTGGGCCGCCCGGGTGCCCGGCCGGGAGGAATAGCGGAAGATGTGCACGTTCAGGGGGGTGAACTCCTCAAGCAGGCTCACCGTGCGGGCGAAGGCCCGCTCGTCCTCCCCGGGGAATCCCACCAGCACGTCCGCCCCCAAAGTGGCCTTGGGCACCCGAGTGAGGAGCCACTGGGCCCGCTCCCGGTACTCCTCAGGGGTGTAGGGCCGCCCCATGGCCCGCAGCACCCCCGCGTCGCCGGACTGGAGGGGGAGGTGGAAGTAGGGACAGAGCCGGGGCTGGTGGGCAAACAGCTCCACCAACTCCTCCGTCACCCCGTCGGGGTTGAGGGAGGTTAGCCGATAGCGCACCCCGGGGACGCGCAACAGCTCCCGCAACAGGTCCACCAGGGAGGGGCGCTCTGGCAGGTCCAGGCCGTACTGCGCGAGGTTTATCCCCACCAGCACGATCTCCCGGTGGTAGTGGGCCAGGGTGGCGGCCTCCTCCCGGGCCACGTGGGGGGGCTTGCTCCGCAGCGGCCCCCGCACCTGCCAGGTGCGGCAGAAGCTGCACCCCACGGTGCAACCGTCTTGGACTTTGAGCAAGGCCCGGGAGCGGGGGAAGTTTCGGATCCGCTCGCAGGCCAGGGGGAGCCAGTCCCCTTGTGGTACCGGGTTTCCCTGCAAGAAGGCGGCCACCAACTCCCCGATCCTGGCCTTGTCCCGGTTTCCCAGGACCAAGTCTGCCCCCGCGGCCAGGAGTTCGTCCCGGGCGGCCTCCCCTTGGCAGCCCACCGCCACCACCACCGCGCCGGGGTGTTCCCGCTTGAGCTGGCGCACCAGTTTTCTCCCTTTGCGGTCGGCCAGGGCGGTGACGCTGCAGGTGTTGACCACGTGCAACTCCCCCTCCCCGGGGAGGGAGGCGAGGGCTTCCTGCATGAGGCGGGATTCGTACTGGTTGACCCGGCAGCCCAGGGTATGGATGAAGACCTTCACGTGGGGGAGTGTATCCTGCTGGGGTGGGGTGCACTAGGGGCGGTTGACTTTCTCCCCCCAAAATGCTATATTGTTTTTGGAAGTATTTGGCAAAACATGCGCCGCAAGTCGGAGGGGGCAGTCCTGCAAACCTTGCTCGCCCGCGGTGAGGCCACCCGGGGAGAACTCACCTCTGCCCTGGGACTGTCCCGCCCCACCGTGGAACGCGCCCTGCGCACCCTCACCCACACCGGCCTGGTCCGGGAAGTGGGCCCCCGCCCCTCCCTGGGCGGCCGGCCCGCCATGGCCTATTCCCTCCACCCCCAGGCCAGGTTGATCGCCGGGGTGGACCTGGAACTCCCCTGGGTGAACCTGCTGCTCTCAGACCTGCTCGGCACTCCCATCGCCCAACATCGGTTCCGCCTCACCACTACCCCTCACCACCCCGCCGCCACATTGGCCAGCTTGGCCGAGGAACTCTCAGGCTGGACGGAAGGCCTGGGCTATCCCTGGCACAAGGTGGCCGCAGTGGGAATCGGGGTCCCCGGCCCGGTGGTCCGGGGGGAGGTGAGCGTGCTGGGGCCCACCCTGCCCACCTGGCTGCGGGTGCCGGCCCAGGAGATGCTGGCCCGGGAGCTTCAAACCCTGGTCTACGTGAGCCACGACGTGCACCTCATGGCCTTGGCCGAAGGGGAAACCGGGGGGTGGGGGGAGGAGATCTTGCTCTTTTTGGCGCTGAGACCCGGGTTGGTAGGGGACGTGCGGTTTGGGGCCAGCGTCCTGATCCAAGGGGAGCCTTATTGGGGGGCCCACGGAAACGGGGGTGGACTGTATCGGGCGTTCGTGCCGGCCGAGGAACTGGCAGACCTGCCGCCCAACCAGCGGGCAGTGCACCTGGCGAAGCGGTTGGTGGAACGGGTCCTTCCCGCGGTCATCTTGGTGGACCCCCACCGGGTGATCGTGGAGGCCGGGTGCTTGGGAAAGCTTGCGGACAAATTCATGCACCATTTCCAGCACCACCTGCGGGCTTCCCTGCGGGGGGAACTCCCCACCTCACCCCGGGTGGGGTTGGCCAAGTCCGGCGAGTTCGGGGTGGCCCTCGGGGCCGCTCTGGCAGCCCGCCGGCAGCTCATAAAACATCCGGACCACCTGCTGGACCGGAAAGGGGGTGATAGCCGAAAGTAGGCTCTTCCCCAAAAGCGGCGCCTTCGAAGCACAAAAAGGAGGTTGGAAATGCGGAAGTTTGTAGGAGTGTTGGCGTTGGCAGTGGCGATTTCCGCGGGGGTGGCCGCCCAAGAGCCCATCTCGGTGATGGTGCTCTGGAGCGGAACCGAGCTCGATGCCTTCCAACAGGTGGTGGACAACTTCGTAGCTTCCACCGGCATCGAGGTGCGGATCGAGAGCGTGGGGCGGGACCTGCCCCAGATCCTGGTGGCCCGGCTCGAAGGCGGCAACCCACCGGACGTGGCGGCCATGCCCAACCCCGGCCAGATGGCCGAGTTCGTAGCCCGAGGGGCACTGGTCCCGGTGGAGGGATTCGTTGACTTGACCCAGTTCCCCCAGGCGTTCGTGGATCTGGCCACCGTGGGCGACCATGTCTACGGGATCTTCATCTCCGCCGACCTCAAGTCCCTGGTCTGGTATAACCCGGATGCCCTCTACGCCGAAGGTTTGGCCCCGGCCGATTCCTGGGTCGAGTTGATGTACATCACCGAGGTCCTGGCGGCCCGGGGCAAGGTGCCGTGGGCGGTGGGCCTGGAGTCCGGGGCGGCCTCCGGCTGGCCAGGCACCGACTGGATCGAGGACATCATGCTCCGCACCGCCGGGCCTGAGCTCTACGATGCGTGGGTGGCCCACGAGATCCCCTGGACCCATCCGGCCGTGAAGAGGGCGTTCGAGCTGTTCGGGGCCATAGTGAAAAACGAAGCCTACGTGTATGGCGGCACCACCGGGGCGCTGTCCATCAACTTCGGGGACTCCCCCTGCGTGCTGTGGGATGCCCCCCCCGGGGCCTACCTCCATCGCCAGGCCACCTTCATCAAGTCCTTCATCGCCAACTGCCATCCGGAACTTGAATTGGACCGCGACGTCAGCTTCTTCGTGTTTCCACCCATCGATCCTCGCTGGGGCACTCCCCTCCTGGGAGCTGGGGATTTGATCTCCGCCTTCCGCGACACCCCGGAGATCCAGGCCTTCCTCAGCTACTTGGGGTCGGCCGAAGCCCAGGCCATTTGGTGCGGAGCCCTGGGGAAGCTGGCCATCAACGTCAACGTGGACCCAGCCATCTATCCCGACGCCCTGACCGCCCAGGCAGCGGAGATCCTCAAGGGAGCGCAGATCTTCCGGTTCGACGGCTCCGACCTCATGCCGGCGGCGGTGGGGGCCGGCGCCTTCTGGGAGGGGGTGCTGGACTATGTGTCCGGGGTGCCCCTGGATCAGGTCCTGGCTAACATCGAAGAGGCAGCTCAACAGGCTTACGGGCAATAGGGGGGAAGCTGAGACGCGGGGGCAGGGTCTCCCTGCCCCCGCACATTTCTCACCACGGACATAAGACATGCGTACCGGCAAGGCAACGCCCTGGTTGTATTTGCTGCCCGCCCTCCTCATGCTGTCCTCTTTCCTCATCCTCCCCACCCTGAGCACCGTTTACCTCAGCTTCTTCGGCCCCAGGTCGGAGACGTTCGTGGGTTTCCAGAATTATTTGCAAGCTTTTACTTCGCGTTCCATGCTCATAGCTTTCCGCAACAACCTCCTGTGGTTGGTGGTGTTTACCGCGTTTACGGTGGGGGTGGGGTTGGCACTGGCAGTGCTGCTGGATCGCGTGCGATATGAGGTGGTCATCAAGTCCATCGTGTTTCTACCCATGGCCATCTCCTCGGTGGCGGCCGGGATCATCTGGAAGTTCATGTACTCTTTCCGACCCGCCTACGCCAACCAGATCGGACTCCTGAACGCCATCGTGGTGGCCTTGGGGGGAGAACCGATCGGCTGGCTCATCCAGCGCCCTTGGATCAACAACCTGGCGTTGATTGCGGTGGGAATTTGGATGTGGACCGGCTTTTGCATGGTGATCTTCTCCGCCGCCTACAAGGGCATCCCCAAAGAGATGCTGGAGGCTGCTCGGATAGACGGGGCCAACGAGTGGCAGGTGTTCCTCCACATCACCATCCCCTTCCTCAAGTCCACCATCGCGGTGGTCACCACCACCATGGTGGTATTCGTGCTCAAGGTGTTCGACATCGTGTACGTGATGACCAACGGCAGCTTCGACACCGAAGTGGTGGCCAACCGCATGTACAAGGAGATGTACTCCTACCAGAACTACGGCCTGGCCAGCGCTATCGCGGTGATCCTGCTTTTGGCCATCATCCCCTTTGTGGTGATCAACGTCCGGCGGTTCCGGGCCCAGGAGGCCCTGCGATGAGAAAGCAGGCTTGGTTCAAGCGACTGATGGTACATCTAGTGGTGATCGGGGTGGCGTTAGTCTGGCTTACCCCCTCGGTGGGGCTTTTGGTGAGCTCCTTCCGGCCGAAGCAGGAGTTGATCGCCAGCGGGTGGTGGACGGTGCTCAGGCGACCATTTGACCCCACTCAGTATACGTTGGCCAATTACCAGCGAGTGCTGTTCCAAGAGGGATTGGGGAGAGCTTTTCTCAACAGCTTCCTCATCACCATCCCCTCCACCCTGATCCCCTTGACGATAGCTTCCCTGGCTGCCTATGCCTTGGCGTGGATGAACTTCTCTGGTCGGCAAGTGCTTTTGATGGCGGTGGTGGGGATGATCGTGATCCCCCTGCAGATGACCCTGATCCCGGTGCTGAGGATGTTCCGGGTGCTGGGGCTCTCCGGGACCTTTCCCGCAGTGTGGCTCGCCCACACCGGCTATGGCCTTCCCCTGATGATCTATCTCCTGCGCAACTTCTTCGGGGCCCTGCCCAGGGAGCTATTCGAGTCGGCGGTGATCGATGGGGCCTCACACTTCACCGCTTTCACCAAGCTGCTTTTGCCCCTGTCCGTTCCGGTCCTAGCCTCGGTGGCGATCTTCCAGTTCCTGTGGGTGTGGAACGACTTGTTGGTGGCGCTGGTGTACCTGGGGGGGTACTCCAACGTGGCCCCCCTCACCCTGAAGCTCGCCTTGCTGGCCGGCTCGCGGGGACAAGACTGGCACCTGTTGACCGCGGCCGCCTTCGTGTCCATGGTCGTCCCCATGATAGTATTCTTCTCCCTGCAGCGGTACTTCGTCCGCGGTATCCTGGCGGGTGCCCTCAAAGGGTGATCGCTCTCCCCGGGCGTCACCTTGGGCGATAAATCCGAGCCCCGAGCGGCTTTGAGACAGAGATGGCAAAGGAGGACTGGTTGAACGAGATGGGAATCGAACGCTATCTGCCTTTAATCGGGGAAGAGACGGTAGCCGAGATCGTGGCCGCCGCCCGACCACTCCTCGGCCTGCGGGTGCTACACGTAAGCTCCACCTTCCACGGCGGGGGGGTGGCCGGGATGCTGCGGAGCCTGCTGCCCCTGATGACCGACCTGGGCTTGGATGCCGATTGGTCCCTCCTCTATGGCACCCCGGAGCTATTCAGGATCACAAAGGGTCTGCACAACGCCCTCCAGGGGGAAGAGGTGGAGTTCCAGGAAGATGATATCCGGCTTTACCATGAGATAAACGAATTCTTCGCCCGCCACACCCCCATCTTCCACGATGTGGTGGTGGTGCACGATCCCCAGCCCCTCCCTCTGATCCGCTACGTACAAAAGGAAACCCCCTGGATCTGGCGCTGCCACATCGACCTCTCCAGTCCCGCCCCCCAGGCGTGGGAACTCCTGAAGCCCCTGGTGCTGCGCTACGACGCCGGAGTGGTGTCCTCCGAGGCGTTTCGCAAGCCCGATCTAGCCCTCCCCACCCACCTCATCCCCCCGGCCATCGACCCATTCTCCCCCATCAATCGGGAACTAGGGGAGGAGGAGACGGCAGCCAAGCTGGCCCAGTACGGGATCCCCCTGGACAAACCCTTGCTGGTCCAGGTGTCCCGATTCGACAAGTGGAAGGACCCCCGCGGGGTGCTGGAGGTGTTTCGCCGGGTCAAGGAGCAGGTGGACTGCCGGCTGGTGATGCTGGGGAACATGGCCGCCGACGACCCCGAGGGCCCGGAGATCTTCCGGGAGGTTGAGGCCCAAGCCGGGGCGCTGCCCGACGTCCATCTCATCACCGCCACCGACGAGCTTTTGGTGAACGCACTCCAGCGGAGCGCGGCGGTGGTGCTGCAGTTATCCCTCCGGGAGGGATTCGGGCTCACCGTGTCCGAGGCCCTGTGGAAGGGGACGCCGGTGGTGGGGACCTGTGTCGGTGGGATCCCTCTCCAGATCAAGGACGGCCACACGGGTTTCCTGGTGGAGCCCGGGGACTACGAGACGGCTGCCGGGCGGGTGTTCTCGCTCCTGCGGCAGGCGGACCTGCGGGCAGAGTTGGGGCAAGCCGGCCGGGAACACGTGCGCCGCAATTTCCTCCTGCCCAGGCTCCTGCTCGATTGGCTCAACTTGTTAGGAGAGGTCATCTAGATGCCAGGGCGCCTTTCGGTGGTGGACGTGGAACGGTGTGTGGACTGTTTGCTCTGTGCGTTCGCCTGCTCGCGTCGATTCGGAGAAGGGGGGGTGGCGCGCTCGGCCATCGCCGTCCGCTCCGTGGGGGGCATGGAGCGGGGGTTCGTGGTGGTGGTCTGCCGGGCCTGTTCGGACCCGCCGTGCGCCGCCGCCTGCCCAGTGGGGGCCATCCGGAAGGCCGGGGTGGGCGTCCGGGTGGATCTGGAAAAGTGCATCGGCTGTGGGATGTGTGTGCAAGCTTGCCCCATCGGGGCCGTGTTCTGGGACGAGGAGCGAGGGAAGCCGGTGATCTGCGTTCACTGCGGCCTGTGTGCTAGCTTCTGTCCCCATGGGGTCCTGGCCTTCCAGGAGGTGGCCGGTGGATAGGGGCCTGGCCCGCGTGTTGTTCGTGGACCTCTCGCGCCATCGATTTTGGCTGGAGGAGCGGCCAGAGCTCTTCCGTGACCGCCTGGGTGGGACGGGTGTTGGGATCGAGCTCCTTCACGAGCGCTGCCCGAAGGGGGTAGAACCTCTCGCCCCGGAGAATCCAATCGTGTTCGCCGTCGGTCCGCTCACCGCCCTCTTCCCCCTGGCCTCAAAGACGGTGGCCCTGTTCAAGTCCCCCCACACCGGGAACTTGGGGGAGTCCCACTGTGGAGGTAGGTCCGCGCTGGCCATCCGGCTCGCCGGCTACGGGGCGATTGTCATCCAGGGCCGAAGCGAGCTGCCGGTGTACCTGGTGATCACAGAGGCGGGGGTGGCTTTCCGTGACGCCCGGGCCCTGTGGGGGCTCTCTTCCTCCTTCACCGTGGGCCGCATCATCCGGGAACGGGAAGGGGGTGCGGGACTGCGGACCATTCTGCGAATTGGACGGGCGGGGGAGAACCTGGTCACATACGCCAACGTGGTGGCGGAGAGCTACCGCCACTTCGGACGGTTGGGCCTGGGAGCAGTGCTGGGAAGCAAGAACCTGAAGGCGGTGGTAATCGCCGGCCGGGGCCGGATCCCGGTGGCCAACCGGGCCAATTACAACCGGCTGTACAAGGAACTGTTCGACAAGGCGGTGGGCTCGGAACTCCTCAAAAAGTACCACGACTTGGGGACCCCGCAGAACGTTCGTCCCTTGAACGCCATCGGGGCCTTGCCGGTCCGCAACCTCGCCGCCGGCAGGTACGTGGGCGAACCCCCGTTCACCGGGGAATTTCTGGCGGAGCGTTACCTGGGCCGAAGGCTGGCCTGCGCCGGCTGCCCGGTGGCCTGCATCCACCTGGCTGCCCTGCGGGAACCCTACCCGGCCGAACCCTACTTCTACAAGACCACCTTCGTGTCCTACGATTACGAGCCCATCTATTCCCTGGGCACCATGCTCGGTGGGGAGGACCCGGAGGGCTACCTCAAGCTCATGGACGTGGTGGAGCACCTCGGTTTGGATGCCATGAGCTGCGGGGTGGTACTGGCCTGGGTCACCGAGGCCTTCCAGCGAGGGCTTGTCGGCGAGCGGGAGACCGGGGGCCTCCTGCCCCGCTGGGGCCACTACCCGGTGTACATCGAGATGGTGCGGCGGATTGCCGAGCGCCAAGGGGAGTTCTACGACCTCCTCGCCCAGGGAGTGGACCGGGCAGCCCAGCGCTACGGGGGGGAGGAGTTCGCCCTGGCCTTCGGCGGGAACGAGATGGCCGGCTATCACACCGGCCCCGGGGCCTACCTCACCCTGCTTTCCGGGGCCAGGCATTCGCACTTGGATTCCGCTGGTTACTCTTGCGATCAGCAAGACCTGCGCGCCGGGAGGAAGAGGGCCCCGGAGGAACTGGCCCGGACCCTGTTCTCCGAGGAGGCGCGTCGGCAGGTGCTCGCGTCGCTGGTGATCTGCTTCTTCGCGCGGGGCCTCTATGACCTGCCTACCTGTGGCCGCTGTTTGTCCGCATTGGGAGAGCCCTGGGATGAAGAGGCCTTGCTGGCCTTGGGCGAGGACATCCTCCGCCGCAAATACGAGTTCAAGGTGAGGGAGGGCTTTTCCCTGCCCGCCCTGCGCATCCCCAAACGCATCAGCGAAATCCCCACGCCGCTTGGCCCCCTCACCGAAGGAGAACTCAGGCGAGGGCTTGCCGAGCTGGAACGCCTCCTTTCCCCAAGCCAAGGTTGAGCCCCCTGGAAACTCATTCTGCCGCAGGGGTGACGGGCAAGCTGTAGCCGGGGAAATGGTGTATAACCTTCTCTGCTCCGCGATGATCCATGCTGCTTTCAAGGAGGAGACATGAACTCACTGGAGCGGATCGAACGGGCAGCCGGGGTGCTCGCCGAGCTGGGCAGGCCCCAGCTGGCAGTAGTACTGGGCTCGGGCTTGTCCGAGGTCCTCCCGTTGGCAGCCAAGAAAACCCTTTCGTTCCAGGACATCCCCGGCTTCCCCCGCCCCACGGTGGCCGGCCACTCCGGACAGGTGGAGGTGGGGAAGGTGGGGGAGCGCGAGGTGCTGGTTCAGCGGGGGCGCATCCACTTCTACGAGGGCTATGACCTCTTCGAAGTGGTGATCCCGGTGCGGGCCTATGCCCTGCTGGGGGTGAAGACGCTGGTGATCACCAACGCCTCCGGGGGGATCGCCGATGGGTTCCACCCCGGGGACCTGGTGCTCATCACCGACCACATCAACATGCTGGGGGGGAACCCCTTGCGAGGACCCAACTTGGACCGGCTGGGGCCACGGTTCCCGGACATGACCGCCGCCTACGACCCGGAGCTGCGGGCCCTGGCCCGGCGGGTGGGGGAGCAGCTGGGGATCGAGCTCAAGGAGGGGGTTTACGTGGCCACCATGGGGCCATCCTATGAGACCCCGGCCGAGATCCGGGCCTTCAAGACCCTCGGGGCGGACCTGGTGGGGATGTCCACCGTGCCCGAGGTGATCGCCGCCCGCCACGCTGGGATGCGGGTGCTGGGCATCTCCTGCGTCACCAACTACGCCGCCGGCCTCTCCGGCCAGCCCCTGTCCCACGAAGAGGTGATGGAGACCACCCGCCGCAAGGCAGCGGAGCTGTCCCGGCTGCTGGCCGCCCTGGTTCCCCAGCTCTGAACCAGCTTCTCTAGCGAGGCAGCTTGCCGCTCAGGCCCCTGGGAGGGGCGCGAGTGACCCGGTGGTCCACGGGAGGGGCGATCTTGAGAAAGCAGGCCTGCCCGGAGGGCACTTGGCCGGAGAGCTTTTGAGTTCGGGCAAGGAGGCCAGGGCCCAGCAAGGAACGTTTCGGCCAGCGGCTTTCCCCCGAACAAGCGTTCCCCGGCCGGCAGTCCCTGCGGGCTGTAACTGCCTAGCGATCTAAAGCAGCCCTGGCCCCAAGGAAGCCCTTTCCCTTTGCGAGTATCCCGGGCGGGCCTTCCTTCCGCCCCGGCCGGCTGCGGCACTTATAGCTGAAATCGGCCCTGGCCACCCACAGCCCCGTTGCCAGAGGGTCAAGCGATCAGCGATCCTCTTTCCCCCTGCAGGGCAGCCAGCAGGGCCCCGGGCTGGTCGGCGCGAAACACCCGGATGGGCAACCCGTGCTCCCCAGCCAGGGCCACCGCAGCCTGATCCAACACCCGCAGCCCCCGGCTCAGGTACTCGCTGGGGGTGAGCTGGGGGATGGGCTTGGCGGTGGGATCCCGGGTCGGATCCGCCGAGTACACCCCGTCCACCTTGGAGCCCTTGAGCACCCCCTCCGCGCCCAGGGCCAGCGCCCGGATAACCGCCGCGGTATCGGTGGTGACAAATGGACTCCCGGTGCCCCCTGCCAGGATCACCACCTGCCGGGCGGCCAGGGCAGTGCGTGCCTGCCAGGGGTCGATGGGCCCGGCCACCCCCGGCCAAGGCACGGCGGACATGAGCAGGGTGGGCACCCCGAGGTTGGCCAGCGCCTCCCGCAACGCCACCCCATTTATCAGCGTGGCCAGCATCCCCATGGCGTGCCCGGCGGTGGGGGGGAGGAAGGCGAGGTCCGCCCCCCGGATCAAGTTGCCCCCGCCCGGGACCACCGCCAACTCCACCCCCGCCTCCCAGGTGGTTTTGATCTCGCGGGCGAAAAAAAGAAGGCCCCGTTCCGACAAGGGGCCCGCCTCACCCGCCAGCAGCTCTCCCGAGAGCTTGTATACTGCCCGCTGCCACTCTAAGGTCCCCTTCACTCCTCCCCTACCTCGAACCGCACAAACCGGCGGATGATCACCGACTCGCCCAGCTTGGCCCCGAGATCCGCCACCAAGTCCTCCACCCTGGTCTTGCCCGAGTGATCCCGCACATAGGGCTGGCGGAGCAGGCAGTTTTCCTCGAAGAACTTGTTGAGCCTGCCTTCCACGATCCTCTCAACTATGTGCGGAGGTTTGCCTTCCTTCTCAGCTTGCTGGCGCAGGATCTCACGCTCCTGCTCAAGCACCTCCTCGGGCACGTCCTCCGGGGAGATCCAACGGGGCTTGGCGGCCGCGATGTGCATGGCCAGGTTCTTTACGAACTCCCTGAAGTCTTGGGAGTTCGCCGCGAAATCGGTGTTGGTGTTCACCTCCAGCAACACCCCCACCTTACCGGAGTGGTGGATGTAGGCCTCCACCCGGCCCTCCTTGGCCTCCCGCCCCCCGTGGGCCAGGAACTCCTTGCCCTCGGTGCGCAGTATCTGCTTCGCCTTCTCCAAATCTCCCTGCGCCTTGGCCAAAGCAGCCTTGCAGTCCATGATCCCCACCCCGGTCTCCGCCCTCAGCTGCTTGATCAGCTCCAGGGTGATCTCCATCAGACCTCCTTCTCCTCCTCCTCGATGAGCTCCTCCAGCATCTCCTCGTAGTGCTCTTCCAGTTCGGTTTCATCCAGGGGGATCTCGTCCATGCTCACCGGGGCAGGCTCCTCGGCCTCTTCCTCCTCCTGGGCAGGCGGGGCGGCGGTCTGGAGGCCCTCGCGCCCCTCCAACACTGCATCTGCAATCCGGGAGGTGATGAGGCGGGTGGCCTTGATGGCGTCGTCGTTGCCGGGGATGGGATAGTCGATGAGGTCCGGGTCGCAGTTGGTGTCACAGATGGCCACGATGGGGATGCCCAGGATGTTCGCCTCCCGCACCGCGTGGACTTCCACCGTGGGGTCCACCACGTACACCACGCCGGGCAGCTTGGTCATCTCCCGCAGGCCATCCAGGTTCCGGCGCAACTTGTTGAGTTTTTTCTCCAGCTTGATGCGCTCCTTGAGGGGGAGGCGATCCATGACCCCTTCCTCGAATTTCCTCTCCAGGTCGAGCATGTAGAGCACCCGGCGGCGGATGGTGTCGAAGTTGGTCAGGGTGCCCCCCAGCCAGCGGCGGTTCACCCAATGGGCACCACACCGGCGGGCTTCCTCCTCGATGGTTGCCTGCACCTGCTTCTTGGTGCCCACGAACAGGATCTCACTGCCTTGGGCCGCCTGCTGCTTCACGAACTCATAGGCCCGCTCGAACAGCTCCAACGTCTTGCCCAGGTCGATGATGTGGATGCCCTTACGCTCGGTATAGATATAGCGGGCCATCTTGGGGTTCCACTTCCTGGTTCGGTGCCCGAAGTGGACCCCGCACTCCAAAAGCTCTTTCATTGAGAGCAACAAACCTTCTCCTCCTTTCCCTTTCCAGTTGGGGGTAATCTAGGGGCAAGTATAGCGGGAGGAAAGAGATTCCACAAAGCTCCCCAGGGCTCAAGAGGTCCGGCTCCGCCACCGGCGGACGAGGAGCAGCACCGGGAGTATCTCCAGCCGGCCCATCCACATGAGCAGGATCAGGATGAGCTTCGCCCCCCACGGGGCCTGGGGGGCGGCGATGCCCACCGACAGGCCCACGGTGCCCTGGGCGGAAGCGGCCTCAAACAGGGCATCCGCCAGGGGGTAACCCCAACCGGCCAGGGCGAAAGTGGCCGCGGCCAGCACCGCAAGATACAGGACCACGTAGGCGGCCAGGCGGAGAATTTCCGGCTGGGTGAAGCTCATGCCCAGGGCCCGCAGGGGGACCTCTGCCTCCCGGGGCACCCGGAGCCGCACATTGAGCCAGCGCACCAAAGCAAGCAAGCCCAAAAGACGGAACAGTTTGAGCCCCCCGGCGGTGGACCCGCCACACCCCCCGATCAGCATCCCCAGGAGAAGAAGGCCCCGGGCGGTGTCCGGGAGCTGGGCCGGCTCCAGGGTGGAAAAACCAGTGGTGGTGAAGGCGGAAATCCCCTGAAACAACCCACTCCCCAGGCTACCCACCACCCCCCCCACCACCG
>Ga0209426_1001442_pt1 | contig 14355 bp, 5 predicted proteins | sample Deesub1362B_J571_FD_187697 | JGI IMG/M metagenome (GOLD analysis project Ga0209426, IMG submission 187697) | Deep oceanic, basalt-hosted subsurface ecosystem from Juan de Fuca Ridge flank, Pacific Ocean, CORK Borehole 1362B_J2.571 (SPAdes)... ...
TCATAGCCCCCCTTCGTCCCCTCCCCCCCAAACAGGTGGGGGAGGGGCGAAGGGAAAGGAGGGACCACAATGAAGGTCCGACTCGCCTTTGTGGTCTGCTTGGTGGTGTTGGCAGGCTCGGCCGTTGGTCAGGTTTCAGCCGACAACGGCCCACACGGTGGATATACGGCCACCACCGACGCCTGCGCAGGATGCCACCGAGCCCACACGGCCCCAGCGGGAAACCTGCTGCTTTCGGCGGTGCCGGAACTCTGTTATACCTGTCACGGCAGCGGCGCGACCGGGGCCGACACGAACGTCGTTGACGGAGTGGACAGTCTGAACCGCTCCCTGCGGGGAGGCGGTTTTCAGTACGTATATATGAACCCCGATCTGACAACACCGCGAACGCTCACGGTCACATCCAATCACGAAGTCAACGGCGGCACGGCCACGGTCTGGGGGTACGGTAGCATCAGTGCCACCCCCGATCCAGGCATCTCCGGCGTGACCATGACCTGCGTCAACTGCCACAATCCCCACGGGCGGGCCGGCGCCGGTGGTACACCGACGTATCGCATCCTCAAAGGGAACAACGCTAACAACACACCCTTGTTCGAATCAGGAACAGTGGTCCAGAACGCCTCTGTGGACATACCCGACGAGTCGACTAAAGCGTACTACACTCCGGACAACGGAGATTACTTCGGTGTCCACGGAAGGACCGTTGACGGGGTCAATGTGTACGCCGCGATGACGGCCTGGTGCGCCCAGTGCCACACCCGGCACAAGCCGCTCAATCTGACGTCGGCTCCCTCGGAGTCGGGGCACACGGACTCCGGCGACGCGATCTTCGCTTTCCGGCATGCTACGAACATCGAGGACAACCTGGACTGTGGGAGTTGCCACGCCAGCGTCCACGGCAACTTTATGCCTCCCTACCCCGGGTGCGTCACCTGTCACCTGGCACACGGCACGGGGGCGAGGATGGGGTCGCTCTCGGACAACGTGCCCTGGCCCGATGGGACGACGACACCGGCCGGGGATGCCCGGAGCGCGTTGTTGCGGCTGGACAACCGGGGTGTGTGTCAGGACTGTCACAACAAGTAGCAGGCCAACAGCGGGGGACCTGACGGCAGTGGCCGTGGTTTCTGTACGCAGAGCGGATGTCTGGCGAGCCAGGGCGAACCACCCTGGCTCGCCAGGCTCCGCCTCCGGAGTGGTCGGCCCCGTTCACCACGGCGGCGCAGAGGGCATAGAGAGCGGCCTTTCTAGGCTGGCTCTGTGTCTTCTGCTCTGCTATGGTGATCGGTCGGGATGGGAACCAGAGAGCGGATGACACAGCATACGGGGAGTAGAGGGGAGGCACGTTCCACCGGGTGGGGAGGGACATCCGCCGGGGAGATCGTTCTCCTTTGCTTCCTGGTATCGATGTTGTGCATCCTCTTCGCTGCCCAGGGGGCTCCGGTCAGTCTGGCGTCCCAGTCCGTTGTGGCGACGCCGACCGAGGGGGTTTTCTCTCCCACTCCCACACAGACTGTGGTTCCTTCTCCTACCCCGACCGTCGTCACCACCCCCACGGCGACCGTCACACCCTCCATCACTGTCACCCCCACGGCGACGGTTGTGCCAACGCTCACCGTGACCGCTACACCGACGATCACCCCGACGCCTACGCTCACCACGACCCCGGTGGTCACCGTCACCCCGACGCCTACGTTCACCGCGACTCCGGTGATCACCGCCACGCCCACGCCCACACCGACGGAGTACATTTCCGGTCGGATCGTCGTCCAGTTCGTCGCTCTGAGTTCGTTCGACTTTTTGGAGGGGATCGTCGCGCGGTACGGGGCCGAGGTGGAATCGTGGATCGGCCGGCTGAACGCCTGGGTGCTGCAGGTCTCGCCCGATCGGGCCGAGCAGGTGGTCGAGGCATTACAGGGGATGCCGGGTGTCCGGTTCGCTGAATACGATTACGTGGCCAGTCCCTATCTAACGCCGGACGACCCGTACTGGGAGCAGCAGGCTTATCTGACGAACATCCAGGCACCTCAGGCGTGGGACGTGATCACCGGGTCGACCGATGTGGTCGTCGCTGTGGTGGACAGCGGGGTGGACGTGGATCATCCCGATCTGGCCTCCCAGATCTGGCACAATCCTGGCGAGATGGGGGTGGATGCCGAGGGCAACGACCGGCGGACCAACGGGATCGACGATGATGGGAACGGGTATGTAGACGACTGGCAGGGGTGGAACGTCGTTGCGGGCAACAACGACGTCCAGGACGGGTACGGGCACGGCACCCGGGTGGCGGGCGTCATCGCCGCGGCGGGGAACAACGGCGAGGGGATCGCTGGCGTCGCCTGGGGCGTGCGGATTATGCCGGTGAAGGTGCTGGACGACACGGGCCTCGGCACCTACGCCCAGGTAGCACAGGGGATCATCTACGCCGTTGACAACGGTGCACGGATCATCAACCTCAGCATCGGCGGCCCCTTCTACAGCACGTTGCTGGAGGAGGCTGTCAACTACGCCCTCCGCCGGGGGGCCGTGGTCGTCGCCGCCGTCGGCAACGAGGGGGATGGAACGGTCAACTACCCGGCCGCCTATTCCGGCGTCTTGGGTGTGGGCGCTACCGACGCCCAGGACGTGCGGGCTGCCTTTTCCAACGTGGGAGAGGTGGTGGACCTGGTCGCGCCGGGGGTGGATGTTTACGTCTCGACCCTTGGCGGGGGCTACGCCCAGGCGGGCGGCACTTCGCTGGCGGCGGCCCACGTCTCCGGTGCTGCGGCCCTTCTGGCAAGCCTGCCCCGCTTCGACACCGGAGCGGCGATTCAGGAAGCCCTCCTGGCGACGGCTGCCGACCTGGGAGCGCCGGGCCGGGACGATGAGTACGGCTATGGCCTGCTGCAGATCTACGATGCGTTGACCTATACGCCGCTCTCCACACCTACACCCACCCCCATACCGACCCCCACGCCGACGCCTCCAGCATCCCCTACGCCGACGCCTACTCCCACTCCCACGTCCACGCCCGGTCCGACCCCCACCCCGCCGGTGGTGGGTCCATTCGCCTCCGAGTACCTCTGGGGGACGGCTCAGGTCTGCGACTACACCATCGTGGACCCGGCCAACAGCGTCGACCTCGCCTTCAACGACCTGGTGGCCTCCTGCGCTGGGACGTTTGGCGGGAGTCGTACCGACTGGACCTATACCAGTGTGGAGGACACCACTTTCACGACCATCGCCGCGGCGACGCTGGAGGTGCGCTTTTACTTCAGCGGGTGGTCCAACGACACAGTCCTGCTCCAGGTGGACAACGGCGGAGGCTGGCAGACGGTGGCGACCTTTGACTGGACGAACCCGCCGCCCACTACGTTGACCACCCTCTCCTACGATGTCTCAGCGATCTTCACCAGCCCGGCCGAGGTCAACGCAGCGCAGATTCGGTTCCGCGGGGATGGCCGTTCCGGTCCCTCGGACTACATCACCATTTACTTGGACGAGGCGCGGCTGATCGTGTACGACGTGCCGCCCACGCCGACGCCGGTGCCAACGATCCCTACGCCCACCCTTCCCCCGCCGGGGCCGACCAGCACGCCCGTCGCAGGTGATCCGCACGTGGATTACACGGCCACCACCGCCAGTTGCGCGGGTTGCCACCGGGCACACACCAGCCCCGGTCTCGAACTCCGACAGCAGTGGCCCGAGGAGGATGTCTGTTTCCAGTGCCACGTCGCGGGCGGTACCGGCACGAACGTATCCCCTGCCTTCACTCTTTACATGAACACAGCCACGCGATATTTCAAGCACGGCGTCGCAGCAACCCAGGGGGTCCATCGGGTGGGGGAGAGCGGCGGCCTCGCCTTTGGCGGCACGAATCGGCATGTGGAGTGTGAGGACTGCCATGAGCCGCACGAGGCGACCCGGGGAGGTTCCTCCGCACCGGCGATCCACCGGGAGATGAACGAGGTTTCCGGCGTGATGCCCGTCTGGTCCGGGCCGGGCGCGCCCACCTCTTTCATATGGCTCGACCAGGCGGAGCGGGAGCATCAGGTCTGCTTCAAGTGTCACTCCAGTTATACCACGCTGCCCACCTACGCGCCGGATGGTTGGGATGGGTCCCAGTATATCGCCGATGGGCTCCGGAAGTTGACCAACACCGATCCGAACCAGGTGCCGGACAGTCGGGATATGGCGCAGGAGTTCAATCCGTACAACACCAGTTTCCATCCGGTAGTTGCGCCGGGGAAGAACCCGAACATCCCGGACACCGCCTTCGTGAACGGGTGGACGGCCAGCAGCATGGTCTACTGCACCGACTGTCACTTCAACCCCAACTCGGCGACAGAGGGGGCCGGACCCCACGGCTCTCCGTTGCTCCACATCCTGGGCAGCAACGGCGCGCCGGGGACCAATTACATCACAGTCCGCACCCCGTCGAGCCCCGGTTTCACCATCCCAACCGAATGGGTCTGTTTCCGTTGCCATAACTACGACACCTACGTCTCCGGGGCCGACAACAGCACGGAGTTTCGACAGGGGAACCGGAACCTGCACAGAGTGCACGCCCGTGAGGATGCTTCCTGCTATACCTGTCACGATACCCACGGGAGCGAGCAGGCCCACCTGATCAATTTCGACGCCAGTTGGACCGATCAGAACGGAGGGATTGTCTTCTACAACGGTACCAACAGCCAAACGGCGTGGACAGGGTACAGTTGTCAGATCGAGTGTCACGGGACGAACCATATGAGAGGTGGGTTCCAGTACTGAGGTTCGGAAAAACCGGTTGCTCTTCCGGAAGAGAGAGCAGTGCTCAGAGGGGGCGTCGGAATGGAGCGCCCCCTTCTTGTTCTTCCCCTCCGCCCGTGATACAATGAGGGCGAAGCCGGATAGGTCCTCAGGACAAAGGAGGGCGCGATGTACAAAAGGCGGGTGCTGGCGATCCTGGCGTTGAGCCTGTTGCTGGTGATGCCGGCGGTCTCGTGTCGAACGCTCCTCGGCCCCCGGCCCACTCCCACCCCGGCTGCCGCTGCCCTCCCCCTCCCCCATCCGCTGTTGGTGGAGCGGGTGCCGGCCCGGGGGGAGGAGGTACCGTTGGACCGGCCGCTCACGCTCTACTTCGACCAGCCGATGGACCCTGCCTCCGTCGAGGCGGCCCTCGCCATCGAGCCGAAAGTCGAGGGCCAGATCTCATGGATCGACCCGGCCACGCTGGTCTTCACCCCTAAAGAAGGATGGCAGCGGGCCACCCGCTACCGGGTCCGGCTGAACGCCTCGGCCAAGTCCGCCGAGGGGTTGCCGCTCCGCGAAGAGGTAGAGTTCACCTTCGCCACCGTCGGCTACCTGGAGGTCACCCAGGTCCTTCCCGAGCCGGACACGGTGGACGTTGCGCCGGACGCGACGGTCACGGTGATGTTCAACCGGCCGGTCGTGCCGCTCCGGCTGGTCAGCGCGCCCGGGCCGGAGATGCCCTCCCCCCTCCAGTTCGACCCGCCCGTGGAGGGGACCGGCGAGTGGGTGAATACCTCTATCTACATCTTCCGGCCCAGTGAGGGGTTCCTCCCTGGCCGGACCTACCGGGTCACCGTCCCCGCCGGCCTTGCCGACACCACCGGGGGTGTCCTGAAGGAGGACTTCACCTGGACCTTCACGGTGCGGTCTCCCTACGTCCTCTGGACCGATCCCCGCGACGGCGCGGGGCAGGTGAGCCTCACCCGGCCCATCACCGTCACCTTCAGCCAGCCGATGGACCCCGCTTCCACCGAGGCCGCCTTCTCCCTCCAGACCGACACGGGAGAGCCGGTGGAGGGGACGTTTGCGTGGGATGAGGAGCACACCACGATGACCTTCACGCCGGCCGCTCCCCTCCGCCTGGAGACCCTCTACATCGCCCGGGTGGACCGCACCGCTCGCTCCGCCGTTGGCAACGCCCCGCTGGAGGCGGAGTACGCGTGGGTCTTCTCCACCGTCCCGCCCCCCCGCATCCTGCGGACCGATCCCGCCGACGGCGAGGACACCGCCGATCCCGACACCTCCTTCGAGATCTACTTCTCCGCCCCGATGGACCTCGCCACGCTGATGCCGAACATCACCATCATCCCCGAACCGACGGACGTCTACACTTACTGGGTCAGCCGCGACAACCGGTTCGTCATCTCCTGGGACACCCAACCCTCCACCGCCTACGAGGTCCGGCTGGGTGGCGGGATGGCCGACCCCTACGGCAACACCATCGGCGAGAGCCAGGTGGTCCGGTTCGCCACCCGTCCCCTGAACCCGATGGCCTATCTGGAGGTGCCGGGGCAGGTGGGGACGTACAACGGCTATACCTCCACCCAGGTCCTCGTCCGCTACCGAAACGTCAGCCGGGTGGACCTGGCGCTTTATCGGCTGGATTGGGAGGATTTCCTCCGCTTGGTGGGGCCGGACCGGTGGGACGAATGGGAGACGTTCGATCCGGACAAGAGAGCGGAGTTGATCCGGGCGTGGAGCCTGCCGGTCGAGGCTCCCCTCAACGAGAGCCGCTACCGGCGGGTGTACCTGGCCGAGGACGGCGGTCCGCTCCCGCCTGGCCTCTACTTCCTGGAGGTCTCCGCCCCCGAGGTGCGGGAGCAGTTGTGGTGGCAGCCCTCCCGCCACGTCCTCGTCGTCTCCCGCCTCCACCTGACCCTGAAACTGGCCCAGCGGGAGGCGCTGGTCTGGGCTACCGACCTGCTCACGGGTGAGCCGGTGGAGGGGCTGGACGTCGCCCTCCTGGCTCCAGGGACGGCCCGCGCCGAGGTACTGGCGCGCGGGACCACCGACGGCGACGGGGTCTTCTGGACGGAGTTGGAGCCGCTGAAGGATATGTGGGCGCCCTACGTAGTGCTGACCGGCGCGGAGGGCATGCCCTCCGCCGACTTCGGCATCGGTGTGAGCGACTGGTACGAGGGGATCGGTCCGTGGGACTTCGGTTTCCCCTCTAATTTCGACCCACGGCCCTATCGGATCTACCTCTACACCGACCGGCCCATCTACCGGCCCGGCCAGCCAGTCTACTTCCGGGGCGTCGTCCGCGCCGAGGACGACGTCCACTACGCCCTCCCGACGGGGTTGGAAGCCGTCCCGGTCACCGTCTACGACGACGAGGGACAACCGATCTACAGCGACACTCTGTCCCTCTCCGACTTCGGCACCTTCAGCGGCCAGTTCACCCTGGGCGAGGAGGCGGGGCTGGGGTACTACTACATCGAGGCGCGGGTCGGCGATCAGACCGACGGCGTGGGTTTTCAGGTGGCCGAGTACCGCCGCCCCGAGTTCGAGGTGCAGGTAACCCCCGACCGGGACCAGGTCGTCGACGGGGAGAAGATCAACGTGGTCGTCCAGGCCACCTACTTCTTCGGCGGCCCCGTCGCCGACGCGGAGGTCCATTGGACCCTCTACGCCCAGGACTATCGATTCCGGCCCGACGTCCCCGGCTGGTGGGACTGGACCGACACCAGTCAGTGGGACGGGTGGTGGGGGCCGGAGGAGCCCCGCTGGGGCCGGGTGATCGCCGACGGCACGGGCACCACCGACAGCGAGGGCCGCTTCGTCTTCTCCATCCCCACCGACATCGCCGAGGAGCCCTTCAGCCAGCAGTTCACCATCGAGGCCACCGTCACCGACGTCAACGACCGGATGGTCGCCAACCGGGCCACCGTCGTGGTCCACAAGGGCCGCTTCTACATCGGCCTGCGCCCCCAGCGGTACGTGGGCCGGGTCGGCGAGCCGCAGACGATCGATGTGCGGACGGTGGACTGGGAGGGCGAGCCGGTGGGGAGCGTCCCGCTCACCGTCACCTTCAGCCGCCGGGAGTGGCTCAATGTCCAGGAGGAGGACGAGTACGGCAACCTCTACTGGACCTGGGTCCCGTCGGATACGGTGGTGGCGACCCGGACGGTGACCACCGACGGCCGGGGAGAGGCGGAGGTCGCCTTCGTGCCGGAGTCGGGCGGCACCTACATCGCCAAGGCGGTGGGTGTCGATAAGGAGGGGCATCGGATCACCTCCGCCACCTGGCTCTGGGTCACCTCCCGGGAGTACGTCAGTTGGCGGCGGGAGAACAACGATCGCATCCAGTTGATCACCGACCGCCGCTCCTACCGACCTGGCGACGTCGCCCAGATCCTCGTCCCCTCCCCCTTCCAGGGCGAGGTGACCGCCCTGGTCACCGTGGAGCGGGGCCGGATCCTCGAGCGCTGGGTGCAGACCCTCCACGGCAACGCCGAGACGATCGAATTGCCCATCACCGCCGACTACGCCCCCAACGTCTATGTCTCCGTCGTGCTGGTCAAGGGGGTGGACGAGACCAACCCGGTGCCCGCCTATCGGGTGGGGTACGTCTCCTTCGAGGTCTCCCCGGAGGAGCAGGAACTGACCGTCGAGGTGATCCCCGACCGGGACATCGCGGCGGGGGAGCACTACGGCCCCCGGGAGCGGGTCGGCCTGGAGATCCGCGTCACCGACGCCGAGGGGAATCCGGTAGAGGCGGAGGTGGGGATCGGCGTGGTCGACAAGTCGGTCCTCTCCCTGACCGACCCCAACGCCCCCTCCATCCTGGAGGCCTTCTACGGCCAGCGGGGGTTGGGGATCCGCACTGCCGACAGTCTCTCCGTCTCCGTGGATCGCATCACCGTCCAGGTGGCGCGGGGGGCTAAGGGAGGTGGCGGTGGCGGCGCGGAGATGGCGGTGGGGGCCGAGTTCATCCGCCAGGAGTTCCCGGACACCGCCTTCTGGGATCCTGCCGTCCGCACCGACGAGGAGGGGAGGGCGACCGTCTCCTTCCGCCTGCCGGACCAGTTGACCACGTGGCGGGTGGACGTGCGGGCGGTGACGGTGGAGGCACGGGTAGGACAGGCGGAGATCGATCTGCTCTCGACGAAGGACCTGCTGATCCGGCCGGTGACGCCCCGCTTCTTCGTCGCCGGGGACCGGGCCGACCTGGCCGCCGTGGTCCACAACAACACCGACCAACCGCTGGAGGTGGAGGTCTGGCTGGAGGCGGAGGGGGCGTCCTTGCTGGGCGAGAGCCGCCACACCGTCGCCCTGGAGCCGGGCGGCAAGGCGCGGGTGGAGTGGCCGGTCGAGGTGGTGGGGGATGCTTCGTCGGTGGACCTGACCTTCCACGCGCGGTCCGGCGGCCTCTCCGACGCGGTGAAGCCGCCCACGGGCCTCCCGCCCGACCAGCGGCTGCCGGTGTATCGGTACACCACGCCGGAGACGGTGGGGACCGCCGGTGTGCTGGACGAGCCGGGGAGCGTCCTGGAGGCGGTGGCCTTGCCGCGCACCGTGGACGTGACCCAGGGGGAGTTGACCGTCCGGATCGAGCCGTCGCTGGCGGCGGGGATGGTCGGTGGGCTGGACTACCTGGAGCACTACCCCTACGAGTGCACCGAGCAGACGGTCTCCCGCTTCCTGCCCAACGTGCTGACCTACCGGGCGTTGAGCCAGTTGGGGATCGAGGACCCGGAGTTGGAGGCCCATCTGCGGGAGCAGGTGGGGATCGCGCTGCAGCGGCTCTACGCCCGCCAGCACTACGACGGCGGGTGGGGCTGGTGGATCAACGACGCCTCCTCGCCGCTCGTCACCGCCTACGTCGTCTTCGGCCTGGTCAAGGCCCAGGAGGCGGGGTTTGCGGTGGACCCGGAGGTCGTGGCGCGGGGGGTGGGCTACCTGCAAGAGCACTTGGAGCCGGCCTCCCGCCTGGAGACGACGGGGGAGGCGAACCGGCAGGCGTTCATCCTCTACGTGCTGGGCGAGGCGGGCGAGGTGAAGGAGAGCGATCTGGCCGGCCTCTACGAGGTGCGGGACCGGCTGGGTCACTACGGGCGGGCCTTCCTGGCGATGGCGCTGGGTGGGGTAGATGAGGACGATCCCCGCATCCGCACCCTGCTTTCCGACCTGGCCTCCGCCGCCATCGTCAGCGCGACCGGGGCCCGCTGGCAGGAGCGGGAGCCGGAGCGGTGGAACTGGAATACCGACACGCGGACCACGGCGGTGGTGCTGGACGCGCTGGCCCGGCTGGATCCGGACAACCGGCTGGCCCCGCTGGCCGTCCGCTGGCTGATGCGCGCCCGCACCGCCGATCACTGGGAGACCACCCAGGAGACCGCCTGGGCCCTCATCGGGCTCACCGACTGGATGGTCGCCACCGGTGAGTTGGAGGCCGACTACTCGTGGGGGGTCCGCCTGAACGGGGAGGACCTGGGCTCCGGCGAGGTCACCCCGGCGACGCTGCGGGAGGTTGCGACCTTCCGCGTGGCGGTGGCCGACCTGCTGCGGGATGAGGTCAACCGGCTGCAGATCGCCCGCGGTAAGGGACCGGGTAACCTGTATTACACTGCCCACCTGCGGGCCTACCTGCCGGTGGAGGAGGTACACGGGCTGAACCGGGGGATCATCGTCGGGCGGACCTACGAGATGGCGGACTGCGAGGAGGACTGCCCGCCCGTCGATGAGGCGCGGGTGGGAGACCTCATCCGGGTTCGGTTGACCCTGATCGCGCCGAACGACCTGCACTACGTCGTGGTGGAGGATCCCTTCCCGGCGGGGACGGAGCCGGTGGACACCAGCCTGCGGACCAGCCCGACCGTGGAGGAGGGAGAAGGTGGGCTCCAGCCACTCGACCGCGAGGTCGGTTGGTGGGAGTGGGGCTGGTGGTGGTTCACCGACGTGGACATCAGGGACGAGAAGGTGGTCCTCTTCGCCACCTCCCTCCCTGCGGGGACCTACGAGTACACTTACCTGCTGTATGTCGGCCTGCCAGGGGAGTACCGGGTCCTGCCGACGACCGCCTACGAGATGTACTTCCCGGAGGTGATGGGCCGGTCGGACGGTGGGGTGTTCACCGTGCAGCCGTGATATTCACCACAGAGGCACAGAGGACACAGAGTTTTTCTCAATTGTTTTGAGATTCTCCGTGTCCTCTGTGTCTCTGTGGTAAAAACAGGTCAGGGTATCTGGCCCGCTTCCAGTTGCTCCAGCAGTTCCCGGTAGGCGTCGGCGTTGGGGGGATTGAGGCGGAGGATCACCTTGATAGTGTTGATGGCCTCCTTGATGCGGCCCGCCTGCAGTTGGAGATCCCCCAGCCGGTCCAGTGCCTCCAGCGCCTCCTCGACGTTGCCCGCGTCTAGGTGGGTCTGCGCCAGGCGGGCGAGGAGGGGGATGTCGTCGGGGTACTCGTCCACGAGGGCTCGGAGAGTGGGGATGACCTTCGCCGTCTCTCCTGTCTCTCGGTAGGTACGGAGGAGGGCGTCCAACTCCTTCAGAGCCTCAGCCTGCTTTCCAAACCGGTAGTAGAGGTCGATCAGCGTCATTCGGGCTTTTTCGTCGTTGGGGTCCAGGTCCCGGATCTGCTCGTAGACGGCGATGGCCCGCTTCCAGTCCACCCGTTGCATATCGATGTCGCCGATCCGATGGAGGATACGGACGGCCCATTCCCGTTCGACATCTTTTTGGAGGGCCAGCTGTAGGGCTTCGTTGTAGGTCTCCCGTGCCCGGTCCCACTGGGCCATCTGATAGTAGGTCTCGCCCAGGACCAGATACTGTTCCAGGGCCCGGGTGATCTCTCCCTGACCGATAAGAAGGTCGATCAGTCGGGAGCGGACCCTCACGTCCATCGGCGCTAGCTGGAGGATCCGCTCATACATCGCTGCCGCCTGGAAGAGGTCCCCCCGCACCTGATGGACTCCGGCGATGCTTTGGAACTTCTCCAGAGCCTGATCGGTCTCCCCCATCTGGAGGAGGATCTCCCCGATCTGGCGGTGGATGAGCAGGCAGGTGGGGAGCACGGTGAGGGTGAGGAACAGTTCATCCAGGGCGGCGTTCCATAGACCCTGCTGTGCGTACTCCTGGGCCAGCCCGAGGGAGTGGAGGACCCGGTCCGGGTCGGGTGCCATAAGGAGCTCGGCCAGGCTCAGGATGGGGCCGTCCTGGGCCACGTTGTCGAGTCGCTTTCGGGCTTGGATCGCTTTTTCTTCCCAGTCCTTTGCGTTGAGGAAGTCGATCAGGGCGTTGATGAAATCCACCGCCCACTCTTCCTCGCCCCTGGCGGTATAGAGGCGGCTCAGCCCGTCGTAGAGCCGGGTGAGTTCCTTTGCGCGGTCCGGTTCCACGGTTCCGAGGTCGACGGTCTTCAGCACTTCGAGGAAGTAGGTCAACGCCTCTTCGATCCGACCCAGGGCGCGGCAGCATTCGCCCAGGGCGAAAAGGCTGCCGAGGCGGTACTGGGGGGCCTGGAGGGCCTGCTCGAACTGTTCGATCGCCTCTTCGAACCGGAGTTGACGCTGGTAGAGGAGCCCCAGGTTAAAGTTGACGGCGGGTTGGATGATGCCGCCGCGAAGGACCTCTTCATAGCAGGCGATCGCCTCATCTAGGTCGTCTCGGGTCTGGGCGTCCAGCGCTCTGGCGATGAGGGTGTTCACCTGAACTTTGGTGAGGGGACGGAGGACCAGGTTGCCGGTCTGGGGGAGACTCTCGTCGAACACCATCTCCGCCAGATCGGACAGGGCTCGCTCGCGGGCGATCTCGGCGGGATTCCCTCGGGTTTCCTCCTCTTCTTCCTCCTCAGGAAGGAGGTCCAGAGGGCCGGTGCCTGGGGGCCGGTCGAGTGGGACCTCTTCGCCGTATCGAAGTCGGTCCATCATCGCCAGGACCTCGGGGTGGTGGGGGTCGATGCGCAGGGCGTACTGGCACAGTTCCAGGGCCTGGTCGGTCTTTCCCTGGGCGGAGTAGATCTCCGCCAGCGCCAGGTACTCGCGGAGGGCGTTCGCGGTCTTGCCCTGAGAGAGATAGGCTCTAAGCAGGTGGACGTGGGCGGGGATGCAGGAGGGGTCCACCCGGATGGCGTCCTCCCACCGCTCCAGCGCCAGGGAGGGGGCCTGCCGATGGGTGTACCGCTCTGCGGCCTGGAGGTAGGCCTGTGCCGCCTCTTTGAGCCGCCCTAACTTCTCCAGCGTCTGCCCCACCCGTTCCGGGAGTGTGGGGTTCTCCGTGTCGATCTCAGCGGCCCGCTGATAGGCCTCCAGAGCCTCCTCCAGGCGTCCGCTTTCGAAGAGGGCCAACCCCAGGCCGACCAGGGCAGCCAGGTCGTCTGGGAACTCCGCCAGGGCGCGCCGGTAGGCTTCGGCCGCTTCCTCCCATCGGCGTTCCCACGCGTAGTTGGATCCCTCGTTCAGCGCCTCTTCGTAAACTTTTCGGTCCCCGGCCACGGCAACCTCGTATTGGTGGGTGGATAGGGAAACCGCTGAGGGACGGCCTGCAGGCTGGGCAGGTGCTACGTCAGCAGTTTCACCAGGATGGCCTTCTGGGCGTGCAATCGATTCTCCGCCTGGTCCCAGAGCACCGAATGGGGCCCGTCGGCCACCTCGTCGGTGATCTCTTGACCCCGATGGGCCGGCAGGCAGTGCATCACGATCACGTCGGACCGGGCCTTGGCGACCAGGTCACTGTTCACCTGATAGGGGGCGAAGACCCTGGCCCGTTCCTCCGCCTCGTCCTCCTGTCCCATCGAAGCCCAGACGTCGGTGTAGATGACGTCGGCGTCGGCTGCGGCCTCGGCGGGGTCGTGGGTTGCCATCAACCGGCTGCCGCTCTCCGCGGCGAACCGCTCGCCCAGCGACCAGACCTCCGGGGGAAGTTCGTAGCCCGGCGGGGTGGCGATGGCGTAGTCCATCCCCACTTTGGTCGCGCCGAAGAGGAGCGAGGTAGCGACGTTGTTGCCGTCGCCGATGAAGGCCAGTTTGCGTCCCTTCAGGTCCCTCCCCTTCTTTTCGATGATGGTCAGTAGGTCGGCCAAGCCCTGGCACGGGTGGTTGTAGTCGGACAGACCGTTGATCACCGGCACGCGGGAGTACTCGGCCAGGGTGACCACGTCCGAGTGGGCGAAGACGCGGGCCATGATGATGTCCACATATCGGGAGAGGACGCGGGCCACGTCGGGGACGCTTTCCCGCTTGCCCAGTTGGACCTCGAAGGGGGAGAGGTAGAGGGCGTGGCCGCCCAGGTGCTGCATCGCCATCTCGAAGGAGACGCGGGTGCGCAGCGAGGGTTTCTGGAAGAGCATCCCGAGGGCTTTCCCGGCCAGCAAAGGCTGGTTGCCGCCCCGCTTCCACTCCTCTTTGAGACGGATCGCCTCCTCCAGCAGGTCCCAGATTTCCGCGGACTGAAGGTCGGCCAGGCTGAGGAAATGTTCCATCGGACCCCTCCTGGAGATCGTTGCGTTGTTGGTGTCAGTATACCACAAGGGGGACGGGGAGGCAACGGCGGGTGCGATTTGACATTTCCATTAAGCGGAATACAATGGTAAGCGGCCGGACATAGGGTCGTTGGTTCTTTGAAACCTTTAAAAAG
>Ga0209426_1001443_pt1 | contig 14351 bp, 8 predicted proteins | sample Deesub1362B_J571_FD_187697 | JGI IMG/M metagenome (GOLD analysis project Ga0209426, IMG submission 187697) | Deep oceanic, basalt-hosted subsurface ecosystem from Juan de Fuca Ridge flank, Pacific Ocean, CORK Borehole 1362B_J2.571 (SPAdes)... ...
CTTCTTTTTTCGGATTTCTTCATTCAGTTCTTCTGCAGTTAACCACTTAACAACTTCTTTTTCAGGTTTTCGTCCCATGTAGCCATTTTGTAGTTATTGGTTAAAAATGTTTTGTCTAATACTCTAATTTAATATTAAATCATTTTTCAATCTCGACTGACCGAGGTTTGGGTGGTTTTGAGAGGTACTGACCGAATTACAAATGGTAATACGCTAACAGTTATATTATTCTTTCGTAATCATTAGACGTGTCTAATATATTTGCACCAGAGCTATTGAGAAGGGAAAAATTTCCCTTTGTCTGAGGCATATATCACCATAGACCAAAAGCAATTTTATAAGATTTCTTATAAAATTCTGTGGGCTATTTTGCTAATCAGATTGATATTTGTTATAGGTATAATCGTTAAATCGGTTGTCAGGTTTATTATAATCTTAGTTATAAAATTCTGGATTAGAGAGATAGATCATCTCCAGAGATTTTTGAGACCAAGTCAAGTATTTCTGTACCAAAGCGGATTTTTAAAAAAATTTATAAGTGTTTAGTCCAAACGATTCTCCAAATGAATTAAACACTTAAAAGGGAATATGAGTAGAGGGTTAGGAAGGGTACAGAGGAAGATATTGATAATATTGGGAGAACGTGATGGTGAATGGTACTTTGTAGGTAATCTTGTCTACAATGGTGAGTACCCTGGCAAAGATTTTGTAAAGCCAACCCACTCAGAAGAACAAAGTTACTGGAGAGCCCTAAGAAAATTAGAGAAATATGGATATGTGGAGACTAAGAAAAAACCAACTGGTATCATGCACCGTTTTGGAGATGGTCGTGGCGGCTCATCTTACTGTAAACTGGTCAGATTAACAGACAAGGGTCGGAAAGAGGTAAATAAGCTTTTATCCAAATAGCAAAATTAACATTCTCTAATAGAACGAAAATAGATGAGATTGATAATTATCAGGGTTGGTCTCTTAGCATGTGGAGTTGAGCTGCAATTGTACTAACATTCTTAACTTTCATTGTTTTGTTAGCTGAATAGATCTAAAACTTCTTTATTTCCTTGAGATACTGCAGAAAAACTGGTAGGATTAGCTCTTTAGCTCTCCAGATTTCTATATCAACTATCTCTCCTTTCTCATTTAGTGAGATAACGACATCATCATCTACCATATCCGAATCTACTGGTTTTGAATTGGAGAATTTAAGGTAAAGGATATCTGCATTTCTATCATATCTTACAATCATAACTCTAACCACCTTCCTTTCTCTATTCTTTTCTCAACAACCTTATTAACTTTGCTCGTTGGAAAAACCGTTACAATCACTATCAGATCATTCTTTTCAAAGACAACAACCAGATGTTTATCCATCCACTTTCTTATTGCTATAATTCTACCTGTTTTCAAATCAAGAAAAAGCTTCTCAGGATTTTTAACCACTTCTTCAACTTCTGACTCAGAAATTCTGTAATCGGACATTCTCAATTTGGCATGATCCATATAAATCATTATATGCTCCCCAATCTATATTCACAATTCTATTCATGTTTTTGCTTCAGGATTCTTAGTCTTTAGCTTATTAAGTTCTGAATTCCCATTACTGTTTAAATGAATTACCTTTGATTCAATTATTATTGTCTTGTTAGCTGAATTGACCTGACTCCTGTAATCACAATCTCAATTCTATCATTGGCTTGCCAGTTGAGAGCTTCAGCTATATCTTTGGGTATTGTTACCACCAGCGAATCGCCAACCCTTCTGAGTTTAACCACTTTTGGCATCTTCATTCAATTGATGAATTCGATACTTAGATATATCGCTGGCAATCTCAGGACATACTACGAAATGTATATTTTAAGCTCACAATCTTTAATTCTTTTAAGCTATTTTTATTTTTAACTAAAAAAGTTAATTGTAGAGTTAAGGTAGTCTGATTTTAACAGGGCGAAATTGAAGAGATGGCTAAAAACATCGCAAAAACCTTTCAATCCTACAATAGTCTGATTTTAACACTGAGTTAACTCAGGATACTATTGAGGTTTACAATACTTTCAATCCTACAATAGTCTGATTTTAACTGTCAACATCCGCAAAGTTATTACTTACTTCGATTACTTTCAATCCTACAATAGTCTGATTTTAACTTTACATACTCTGTGAACAATTTTTCTGAACAATGCGCTTTCAATCCTACAATAGTCTGATTTTAACCCGCAAAGAAGTGTAACCAACGGCATATAAACAATACCTTTCAATCCTACAATAGTCTGATTTTAACTTTATTCTGCTCTCCTTACCTGCTATCTGCTTCTCAGATCTTTCAATCCTACAATAGTCTGATTTTAACTAACAGCTAAACTAGTGCTTAAGCCAACCTCTGAAGGCCTTTCAATCCTACAATAGTCTGATTTTAACACACTTCAAGAGATGAAAGGAGAAGTAAAGTTTTAGGCTTTCAATCCTACAATAGTCTGATTTTAACACACTTCAAGAGATGAAAGGAGAAGTAAAGTTTTAGGCTTTCAATCCTACAATAGTCTGATTTTAACATGATGGGAATCGGGCAGAGAACGCTAGAGTGGCTGCTCTTTCAATCCTACAATAGTCTGATTTTAACCAGTCCCGGGAGCAAGACTGTTGAAATCATAGGATACCTTTCAATCCTACAATAGTCTGATTTTAACATTCAGCGACTTGAACGACTCCTTCAGCGATGACCGACCTTTCAATCCTACAATAGTCTGATTTTAACTGTTATACTGTCTGACGTACGGTATAGGATTGTTATACTTTCAATCCTACAATAGTCTGATTTTAACACGAAGATAGTAACAAGACATGAAGGAGCCATAAATCTTTCAATCCTACAATAGTCTGATTTTAACAAGCTTGGAAAGTCAGATGCATGGATAAGCAAGAAATCTTTCAATCCTACAATAGTCTGATTTTAACTGACACTAACGTCATCTGACAACATGCATTCAACGATTCCTTTCAATCCTACAATAGTCTGATTTTAACACAAAACCGTTTAGAACAAAACCATTTAGATGGTTAACTTTCAATCCTACAATAGTCTGATTTTAACTTAATTCAACTGAATCTAAAAAGTTGTAAACATTTCCCTTTCAATCCTACAATAGTCTGATTTTAACTTGTAATCGCCTTTGGAGCTTGTAATTCGAAAACTAACTTTCAATCCTACAATAGTCTGATTTTAACCTAAATGGAAATTATTTATATGTTGTTGCATCTGATGCCTTTCAATCCTACAATAGTCTGATTTTAACTTTATATCAGTATATATATGTTGCGTTTTTTAAAAAATTCTTTCAATCCTACAATAGTCTGATTTTAACGTGTTGTGGAATGCTGTGACGTAGTTGGTGTATTCGCCTTTCAATCCTACAATAGTCTGATTTTAACAGAGATTGAGAGAATCGAAATTGACTATAAGAAGAAACTTTCAATCCTACAATAGTCTGATTTTAACAGAATTCGATGAGGTCAAGAGATGGCTGAACAATGTTACTTTCAATCCTACAATAGTCTGATTTTAACTTGGCTATGAAGGGATTGCAAGTTTATGTTCATGTAGTTCTTTCAATCCTACAATAGTCTGATTTTAACTTATTCATATCTTCGATAGTGGTTACTGGAAAAACAACTTTCAATCCTACAATAGTCTGATTTTAACGATGAAGGAGCGTGTGGCGTGGTTCATGTACTATTTTTCTTTCAATCCTACAATAGTCTGATTTTAACTTGAGGTCAGTCCCGGGAGCAAAGTAACCGAAGTTATCTTTCAATCCTACAATAGTCTGATTTTAACTTCATCTCTCACTTCACCTCTTTGTTATTACCGTCCGCTTTCAATCCTACAATAGTCTGATTTTAACTTTATTGTGTATTACGTCCCCCGATGTATGTCTGCTGCTTTCAATCCTACAATAGTCTGATTTTAACAATCCAGATACACGGGAATGTGTCAAAACTTATACGGCTTTCAATCCTACAATAGTCTGATTTTAACCGAGAACGTGAACTACCATGTAATCAAGTATATTACTTTCAATCCTACAATAGTCTGATTTTAACAATAACAAAATCTTAGTTGGAGAAGACGTTCAATTGATCTTTCAATCCTACAATAGTCTGATTTTAACACAAACGAGACATGGGAGTATTGGTTTACATTATTCGACTTTCAATCCTACAATAGTCTGATTTTAACGACCGACCGTTACGGTCAGTCCCGGAAATAAGACTGTTGCTTTCAATCCTACAATAGTCTGATTTTAACTACTGATTTATTTTTGAATGGTATTATTGATGATGTACTTTCAATCCTACAATAGTCTGATTTTAACAGACATGTATAATAACAATACTCTGACGGTTGGTGTCCTTTCAATCCTACAATAGTCTGATTTTAACGGTCGGAGGCTGGAAGTGATATGCCAGAATCTGTCTTTCAATCCTACAATAGTCTGATTTTAACTAAATAGTACCAGTATATCCATTCTCAGATATATCTGCTTTCAATCCTACAATAGTCTGATTTTAACTTTCTTACATCTCCAACGATGATATAGCCTTTTAAGTACTTTCAATCCTACAATAGTCTGATTTTAACAAGCTGCAGCCAGCCAGCGAACTCGAACAAATGATACTTTCAATCCTACAATAGTCTGATTTTAACTGTCGTACTGTCTGACGTGCGCTACAGGATTGTTATACTTTCAATCCTACAATAGTCTGATTTTAACGGCGTCATGTTGGGAACACTACCTGTAACGACTTCGAACTTTCAATCCTACAATAGTCTGATTTTAACATTCCCATAAGATAACCGAGAACAACGAGTTGCCAATCTTTCAATCCTACAATAGTCTGATTTTAACCTGATTTAGTGATATAACCGTCTCGATACAACCTGTACTTTCAATCCTACAATAGTCTGATTTTAACTTTTCGACGTACCATCCCTCGCTGTCAGTGAATTCTGCTTTCAATCCTACAATAGTCTGATTTTAACCCTGTCAGCTCCCTCCAGCAATCTGATAGCCATCGCTGCTTTCAATCCTACAATAGTCTGATTTTAACCCCTGTCTGATTCTGCTATATGCTCGTTTCTGTGCCTCTTTCAATCCTACAATAGTCTGATTTTAACAGTCGGGCAGCGGGCGTTGGAATGGCTGCTCGGCGAGTATCTTTCAATCCTACAATAGTCTGATTTTAACTTTATATTATGAGTCCACCTCCGGAAAAAAGGGAGGCTTTCAATCCTACAATAGTCTGATTTTAACGCTATTCCAACAACTACGACCTTTTCCCAGAACGTGTCTTTCAATCCTACAATAGTCTGATTTTAACAATCCTGTCCTCTAAAAGTTAAGAGGTGTTGGAAAGTGTCTTTCAATCCTACAATAGTCTGATTTTAACATGCCGAAGTCGAACCTGAGTTATCAATTACACATCTTTCAATCCTACAATAGTCTGATTTTAACGTTTACAATAACAACAATGATGGTATTAGGATCTACAGCTTTCAATCCTACAATAGTCTGATTTTAACTTCCCATAAGGTAACCAAGTAGAACTAACTGCCAATCTTTCAATCCTACAATAGTCTGATTTTAACAAAATTGGGCATCTCACAGAGGTTTGCTAAGTGTTCTCTTTCAATCCTACAATAGTCTGATTTTAACTCTGCCATTTCTGGATGTTCTTTGATGATTTTTGAGAATCTTTCAATCCTACAATAGTCTGATTTTAACGAGAGAGTTTTAGCAAGGAAAAAATACAGGAATTAGCTTTCAATCCTACAATAGTCTGATTTTAACTCGGCTCAGTAAAGAACGTCTTTGCTCTGCTAACTTTCTTTCAATCCTACAATAGTCTGATTTTAACAACCAACAACACAACTGAGTTCGTCGACGACGAAGGTCTTTCAATCCTACAATAGTCTGATTTTAACCAGTAAAAACACCAAAGGCAGCTCCAAAGAAAGAGAACCTTTCAATCCTACAATAGTCTGATTTTAACGAAGAGCAGGAAGAAATAATAAAGGACATTGACAACACTTTCAATCCTACAATAGTCTGATTTTAACTAGTTACAATTGTCTTCCAAGATGAACAGAACTACTTCCTTTCAATCCTACAATAGTCTGATTTTAACGCTTCCTCAACTGTCCAGTCCTTTATAACCTCACTAACCTTTCAATCCTACAATAGTCTGATTTTAACTAAGGTTAAATTGTATGCTGGTAAGATGATATGGGTCTTTCAATCCTACAATAGTCTGATTTTAACTTATGTTGCCTTTACAGTTGGTGATAAAAATGGTAAGCTTTCAATCCTACAATAGTCTGATTTTAACGTAGAGGACATGGATTCTGTGTATCAACACATCCTCCTCCGGTCTCCAGTACCCGATCACTTCCACCGTTTTGTTCCCCTTTCAATCCTACAATAGTCTGATTTTAACTTTTGCGACAAATTCTCTAAACAAGCCGATGTAACCGCTTTCAATCCTACAATAGTCTGATTTTAACAACAAACGAGACATGGGAGTATTGGTTTACATTATTCGACTTTCAATCCTACAATAGTCTGATTTTAACTCCAGTCAGCTCCCTCCACGAAGCAGACAGCCATCGCTGACTTTCAATCCTACAATAGTCTGATTTTAACAAACATACTATCGAAGATATAATTAATGAGATAATACTTTCAATCCTACAATAGTCTGATTTTAACAAATAAAAGAAAACACTGTTTCAAATCCTGAATTAATCACTTTCAATCCTACAATAGTCTGATTTTAACGGTACTATGATTGAGTACATTATTATAGCCTTGATAACTTTCAATCCTACAATAGTCTGATTTTAACCCACAGTACTACCTTCTTTCCACTATTCCTTCTTTTTTCTTTCAATCCTACAATAGTCTGATTTTAACGACTTCCCGCTTGCTGCGCTTCGCTGTCACTGTCTTTGCTTTCAATCCTACAATAGTCTGATTTTAACTTTATAAAAGCTATTATGAGCTTAGTGAATTCGTCTAAGGACTTTCAATCCTACAATAGTCTGATTTTAACAACTTTAAGCTTTTTTCCACCTCCTCCCTTTTTTTAACTTTCAATCCTACAATAGTCTGATTTTAACATAAGCATCCTGATTTCTTTGTTCACACTTTTGATAGCTTTCAATCCTACAATAGTCTGATTTTAACGTAACACCCACCTTCGTCGTAAACTACTCCAAGCCAGCTTTCAATCCTACAATAGTCTGATTTTAACTTAAAAAGGAAGTGCTACGTAAGTCGACACATGACGCAACTTTCAATCCTACAATAGTCTGATTTTAACGTAATATACAGAGGTGAAGAGAAAATCCATGAAGATACTTTCAATCCTACAATAGTCTGATTTTAACATAAACCACGACTCTGATGCATTTGACCACGTCAATACTGCTTTCAATCCTACAATAGTCTGATTTTAACATGCAAGATCTTACCTTTATTCAGCAGTCCGCCACACTCCTTTCAATCCTACAATAGTCTGATTTTAACTGAGTTTACTTTTATTCTTGTCGTATCTTGGTTAAATCCTTTCAATCCTACAATAGTCTGATTTTAACTAACGTCGTCTGACAGCATGCATTCGAGCATTCAAGACTTTCAATCCTACAATAGTCTGATTTTAACTCAGGCATGGCTATCCGATTGTTGGCGAGAATTAACCTTTCAATCCTACAATAGTCTGATTTTAACGCGTTTTAGTAATGTACCCAGAGCGATACAACCTATACTTTCAATCCTACAATAGTCTGATTTTAACGGTGAGGGAGTTGGTGGTGTGGTCCATGTGTTGTTCTTCTTTCAATCCTACAATAGTCTGATTTTAACTTATATTGGGCTTTTTAGAGAATTTGTTTCGAGAGTCTTTCAATCCTACAATAGTCTGATTTTAACCATTCACGCTCATTTGCGATTCGATTATCTCGCCATTCTTTCAATCCTACAATAGTCTGATTTTAACAAGCTTTTTTCCACCTCCTCCCTTTTTTTTTCCGGCTTTCAATCCTACAATAGTCTGATTTTAACCTTTAAAATTTGATTATCTCGCAATCTGGACAAATGACTTTCAATCCTACAATAGTCTGATTTTAACTCCTCTTATCTTCATTAACCAATTCCAGTTTTTATCACTTTCAATCCTACAATAGTCTGATTTTAACAAATACATCTGGTTATGTTGTTCTTGCCGTCAGAGGACTTTCAATCCTACAATAGTCTGATTTTAACAATAAAAATAGTAACAAGACACGAGGGGGCCATTTTACTTTCAATCCTACAATAGTCTGATTTTAACGGGTTTTCCGTCGTACAGCAGATCAGTTGAGGAAGATGCTTTCAATCCTACAATAGTCTGATTTTAACCCCTTTTCGACGAACCATCCCTCGTCATCAAAAAACGCTTTCAATCCTACAATAGTCTGATTTTAACTAAGCTTTTTTCCACCTCCTCCCTTTTTTTTTAACTTTCAATCCTACAATAGTCTGATTTTAACTTGTATTTTGGTCTTGCTGGTTTTGGCTTAGTGTGAACCTTTCAATCCTACAATAGTCTGATTTTAACTGATAAAGTGAAAACGATAAACGTAACTTTCGAGGATGCTTTCAATCCTACAATAGTCTGATTTTAACAAAGAGTCCACCTACTATCATTAGAAATAAAGATATCCTTTCAATCCTACAATAGTCTGATTTTAACTGGCTGATAACAAACAGAATTTGCAAGCGAATACCACCTTTCAATCCTACAATAGTCTGATTTTAACTTTAATTCAACTGAATCTAAAAAGTTGTAAACATTTCCCTTTCAATCCTACAATAGTCTGATTTTAACAAAACATATCCAGACGAGCCTGATAACGGGTTTGTTTCTTTCAATCCTACAATAGTCTGATTTTAACTGAACTACTCTATCAGTCACTAACCTACAACTAACAAACTTTCAATCCTACAATAGTCTGATTTTAACGCAAATCATGATAGAGCTATTCTATCGCCGGTTGGAGATACTTTCAATCCTACAATAGTCTGATTTTAACGCATTATATCCTTTAAACACAAGTTTTCTTGGATTCCCTTTCAATCCTACAATAGTCTGATTTTAACTCTTTGATTGTCTTGTTGTTAGAAATGTAGTAACAATCTTTCAATCCTACAATAGTCTGATTTTAACACCCCTCTCGAGTTTTATTTTCAACTCTGATTCTTTACTTTCAATCCTACAATAGTCTGATTTTAACTATTAATCGTATAATGCTAATGTTTAAATACTTTACTTTCAATCCTACAATAGTCTGATTTTAACTTAGAGAACTTGAGAACGGTGAGTATCAAGTAATTGCCTTTCAATCCTACAATAGTCTGATTTTAACATTGAGTTTCATGTCATCCTTGATTAATTCGCAGACTTTCAATCCTACAATAGTCTGATTTTAACTGTTTCCTGTTTCCTGTCCTAAATGTAAAGAAAAGCTACTTTCAATCCTACAATAGTCTGATTTTAACTAGCAATTAGAAATTTCATGAAATTCTTGATCGAGAACTTTCAATCCTACAATAGTCTGATTTTAACTTACTTACTTAGAAAATCTTGGTTTTTTGTTCAAAATCTTTCAATCCTACAATAGTCTGATTTTAACCTCAATTCATTGATGAACTGGTTACAGCAGTTAAAAACTTTCAATCCTACAATAGTCTGATTTTAACTACCATCCTTCCTCATCAATGAACGCTGCAACATTGTCTTTCAATCCTACAATAGTCTGATTTTAACCCTGTTAATTCTTTCCAGCAATAAGAGAGCCATCGCTGCTTTCAATCCTACAATAGTCTGATTTTAACGCACATGTTATCTAAATCACAGAAACGGGCATACAGTCTTTCAATCCTACAATAGTCTGATTTTAACGCTTTATAGAATTTATAAGGCGTCATTCGCTGTATTCCTTTCAATCCTACAATAGTCTGATTTTAACTATTCGATTGTTTGATCGTTAGAAATGTAGTAACGATCTTTCAATCCTACAATAGTCTGATTTTAACTCGTATTGTCTGATATACGATACAGAATCGTAGTGCTTTCAATCCTACAATAGTCTGATTTTAACACCGACCGTAACGGTCAGTCCCGGCAATAAGACAACCGCTTTCAATCCTACAATAGTCTGATTTTAACGTGATATGGCGAAACGACTTCAAAGCATCTGATAAACATCCTTTCAATCCTACAATAGTCTGATTTTAACCGATGAGAATTTGGATGATAAGAAAACAGGAGGAAGTTAGGCTTTCAATCCTACAATAGTCTGATTTTAACAAAAGAGCGAGGTGAGAGAATGAGAAGCAAAAAATACACTCTTTCAATCCTACAATAGTCTGATTTTAACTGTAGCTATTGTAACAAATCAACCTCAGTCACAGTTCTTTCAATCCTACAATAGTCTGATTTTAACCATCAAACGACATGCATTCAACAATTCAAGACGGTTTCCTTTCAATCCTACAATAGTCTGATTTTAACATGACCGACTGGCAGCTTATTCTGCTCGGCTACGCAACTTTCAATCCTACAATAGTCTGATTTTAACTCCTTACTCTGCCGGCTGCATCCTGATATGTCACTATGCTTTCAATCCTACAATAGTCTGATTTTAACGATAGGGTAAAGGTTGCTGAATACCTGGCTAAATTCAGGCTCCTTTCAATCCTACAATAGTCTGATTTTAACTGACTCAAAAGTTATCCCTGACATATATTTAAACCTTTCAATCCTACAATAGTCTGATTTTAACAGGAGGGATTCAATGGCGTGGTTCATGTGTTGTTCTTCTTTCAATCCTACAATAGTCTGATTTTAACTTGGAATAGCATTCTCATCAACGCTGTAGTCCTCAAACTTTCAATCCTACAATAGTCTGATTTTAACTCGTTCACATTTTTGACAAAGGCTACTGGAAAAACAACTTTCAATCCTACAATAGTCTGATTTTAACTTTCTTCATTCACTTGTTTGAACAGGGATACTGGAAAAACAACTTTCAATCCTACAATAGTCTGATTTTAACTTCCTCACGAAGCACGATGTTAGCTCAACGTGATCTGCCTTTCAATCCTACAATAGTCTGATTTTAACAGAGCTTTAAAACTCAGAATACAGAGAATGACGCCCTATCTTTCAATCCTACAATAGTCTGATTTTAACAGTATCTAATAGGATATTTAGATGAGAAAGTTGGTTTCCTTTCAATCCTACAATAGTCTGATTTTAACGATAAGCACCCAGACTTTTTTGTTCACGTTTTCTCAAACTTTCAATCCTACAATAGTCTGATTTTAACTGTGAGAATACTCGATGATGGTAAGTATGAGCTAATAGACTTTCAATCCTACAATAGTCTGATTTTAACGTATGCCCGTTTCTGTGACTTACTCAACATGTGCAGATGCTTTCAATCCTACAATAGTCTGATTTTAACTCTCACGATATTTGGAATTCTTACCACATACTTTCGCCTTTCAATCCTACAATAGTCTGATTTTAACCTGAAGAGCAAGTTAAAAAGAATGAGTTGAGAGAACCTTTCAATCCTACAATAGTCTGATTTTAACAAAGAGGATTTTGAGAAGTATGATGGAGGTTTTATAGCTTTCAATCCTACAATAGTCTGATTTTAACTGCCGGTAATTTTTTGATTTTATCCAATTTAAAGCTTTCTAAAAGCCCCATTTCGAGGCGTTCTGTGTCGATACTCGATGATGCAGGTTACATATAAAGATGGACGACTTATAATTTGAGGTTTAAACAATAATTCACTTGGATTCAGAAGACATTTCAGAAAAAAATTGATAATTTCCGGGATAAGTTGTAATCAAAACTGACTAAGTGACTTATTTACGAAATGGAGGAATAGTTATGATAAGATATTATTAATAATAATCTTCCATAAATAGATGGACGATTAGTTTAACCGACTTTTTTTAATGATCGATTTGTTCAGATATGAGAATATAGTAAAAGAGAAAAATTTATCGAGATAAAAAACCTCAGAATATTTATGCTTGATGAAGTTTATATAAGGGGTACTCAGGTCAATTACTTTTTCATCTGCAAGACCAAATTATGGTTATTCAGCCATAACATTACGATGGAACATGACAGTGAACCCGTAAAGATGGGAAAACTATTGCATAGAGAATCATTCAAGAGAGATGAAAAAGAAGTCAGAATTGGTCCAATTGCTCTTGACATCGTGCGAAAGGGAAAGCATCTTGAGATTAGAGAAATTAAAAAGACAAAGAAAATGGAGAAAGCGCATGTTTACCAGACACTCTACTACCTGTATTATCTCCAGAATCTCGGAATTGAAGCAAAGGCAATCATAAGCTTCCCTAAAATTAAAGAAACTCTGGTTCTTGAGCTCGATAATAAACACGAAATAGAGATTGAAAATATTCTGGAACAGATAGTTAACATTGTAAGTCAGCCTGTACCACCAAAGCCTGATTACAGGAAAATGTGCAGAAACTGTGCTTACTTTGAGTTATGCTTCTCATGAGGTGGTTTTGTGAAGCAGAAAAATTACTATATCCTGTCAGATGGTAAATTAAAGAGGCACGAGAACACAATTTATTTTGAGAACGAGGATGGGAAGAAGCCAATCCCGATAAATACGATATACTCAATTTATGCTCTCGGCTCTCTGAGTATCACTTCAAAAGCAATATCGATGCTCGCGAATGAAGGGGTTTGCATACACTTCTTTAACTACTATGGATACTACGTTGGAAGCTTTTACCCCCGAGAGTCTACCGTGTCAGGAGATATGGTTGTAAAACAGGTAGAACACTATCTTGATGAGGAAAAAAGAGTGAATATCGCAAGATCATTTGTTGAAGGTTCTATTCTTAACATGGCAAAGGTTCTGAGTTATTATAAGCTTGAAGAGATCAGAACAGCCGTGGAAGAGTTGCTGCAAACTCTCTCAAACTCAACAAAAGTCACAGAAGTTATGGGAGTTGAGGCTAATGCACGAAATCTTTACTACTCAGCTTTTGACTCGATCCTCAAGGATTTTAAGTTTGAGAAGAGAAGTAGACGACCCCCTAAGAACGAGATAAATGCAATGATCAGTTTCGGAAATTCTCTTGTTTATTCCTCAGTTCTTTCAGAGATCTATCACACCCAGCTCAATCCGACAGTTTCCTTTCTTCATGAACCCTCAGAGAGGCGGTTCAGTCTCGCATTGGATCTATCTGAACTATTCAAACCATTACTTGTTGATAGAACGATATTCAGCCTTGTGAACAGGAGTATACTTGGTGAAGGTGATTTTAACAAAGAGTTGAAGGGCGTCCTGTTGAGTGAAAATGGAAGGAAGAAATTCATCTCTGCTTACAATGAGAAACTGAATACTACTGTGAAACATCGTGAACTTAAAAGAAATGTGTCATACCAGCGGTTAATCAGGCTTGAGTGCTACAAGCTTGCAAAACACTTTCTGGGGGTTGAGAAGTACAAGCCATTTGTTATCTGGTGGTAAGATGTATGTAATCATTGTTTATGATGTGAATGTGGATAGAGTAAATCATGTGAAGAAATTTTTGCGCAGGTATCTAACATGGATTCAGAATTCTGTTTTTGAGGGTGAGCTCTCTCCTTCTGATCTTGAGGAGGTAAAGATGGGGCTCAAGGACATAATAAACAAAGATGAAGACATGATTGTGATATATTGCCTTCCAACTGATAAAAGTCTTAAAAGGGAGATAATTGGGATGGATAAGAGCAGTTTCAGTGAAATAATCTAAACCAATTTCATCGAAAAATTATAAAAAATGTTCTCTAAACTTCATGAAAGCTCGCCAGCAAGCTCCAATGCTTTCTCATAGAGCTTTTTTGAAATTCTAAAGTCCTTTTTGATCAGTTCATCCAACAAAGGCTTTAACTCTTTTATTTTACCTTCTTTTTTGGCATCTATTAATATTCCCAACGTTCCCTTTACTTTCAATCCAAGTTCTCTGGCAGTTTTTCTCGCCACGTAATCGTCTAAAACTGCAACTGACTTCTCTTCTAAGGATAGCGCTATAACTTCACTCTCTCCTTTTCCAAGCTTTTCTCCTAATCTTTCAATAAGTTCTTTTAAGGTACTTGCCAACTCACATCTCAGCCAACCTCTGCAAGACTCTCTTTTCTCTTATACCAACAGCTACAACCATCCCAATCAAAAGGACATTGACAACAGTATACTTATAAACGGATCTCATACT
>Ga0209426_1001444_pt1 | contig 14342 bp, 24 predicted proteins | sample Deesub1362B_J571_FD_187697 | JGI IMG/M metagenome (GOLD analysis project Ga0209426, IMG submission 187697) | Deep oceanic, basalt-hosted subsurface ecosystem from Juan de Fuca Ridge flank, Pacific Ocean, CORK Borehole 1362B_J2.571 (SPAdes)... ...
TCCGCACCTACGAGGCCATCGTGAAGGGCGAGCCCATCGGCGAGCCGGGCATCCCGGCCTCCTTCAAGGTGCTGGTCAAGGAACTGCAGAGCCTCGGCCTCTCGGTGCAGGCGATCACCGCCGACGGCGAGGTCGTCCGGTTCGGCCGGGAGGAGACCCGGCCCCGGCCGCCTCGGTTGGCGATGGGGTTGTTGGACCTGGGGGAGAAACAGGCCGGGCCATTTGACTAAATTTCCATCCTGTGGTAGAATGCGCGGTCGCGCGAGACGGATGGCAGCCAGATCCCCTGCCATCCACATTGACAGAAGCGATCGCGAGGAGGCCATCAGGGTGGTGGATGGCCTTCTTGTCTGAATTTGAAGGGGGAGTAACGTGCCGACGATCAATCAGCTGGTCCGTAAGGGAAGAAAACCGAAGCGGAAGAAGTCGAAGGCGCCGGCGTTGCAGTATATCTTCAACTCCTTCCGACAGCGCCGGATCCGGATGCCGAAGGGCGCGCCGCAGAAGCGGGGGGTCTGCACCCAGGTGCGTACGATGACCCCGAAGAAGCCCAACTCCGCTCTGCGGAAGATCGCCCGTGTCCGGTTGACCAACGGGATCGAGGTCACTGCCTACATCCCGGGTGAGGGGCACAACCTGCAGGAGCACTCGGTGGTGCTGGTGCGCGGTGGCCGTGTGAAGGACCTGCCGGGCGTTCGTTACCACATCATCCGTGGTGCGTTGGACGCCGCGGGCGTCGAGGGCCGGGCGCAGCAGCGGTCGAAATACGGCACCAAGGCCCCGAAGAAATAGAGGCGGGAGAGAAGAGATATGCCGAGGCGATACCGTCCACCCAGGCGTAAGGTCGAACCGGACATCCGGTACAACAGTGAGTTGGTCGCCCGCTTCATTAACAAAGTGATGAAAGACGGCAAGAAGAGCCTGGCGACCCGGATCGTCTACAACGCGATGGACCTCATCGAAGAGCGGACGAAGCGGCCGGCGCTGGAGGTCTTCGAAGAGGCGATTCGGAACGTCTCCCCCTTACTGGAGGTGAAACCGAGGCGGGTGGGGGGTGCCACCTACCAGGTTCCGGTAGAGGTCCCGCCCCACCGCCAGATCAGCCTGGCGATGCGTTGGATCATCGCCGCCGCCCGGCAGCGGCCGGGGCGGTCGATGGCCGAGAAACTGGCCGCCGAGTTGATCGACGCGGCCAACAAGACGGGCGCGGCCATCAAGAAGCGGGAAGACACGCACAGGATGGCGGAAGCCAACCGGGCGTTCGCCCACTACCGGTGGTAGGCGTCGGGGGCTCGGCCCGGGAGGACGTGAGACAATGGCCGGGTCGTGGCCTCTGGAACGGGTCCGAAATATCGGCATCATCGCCCACATCGACGCCGGAAAGACGACCACCACCGAGCGGGTGCTCTTTTACACGGGAAGAACCCATCGGATGGGGACGGTCGACGAGGGAACGACCGTCACCGACTGGATGGTCCAGGAGAAGGAGCGGGGGATCACGATCACCGCGGCGGCGGTGACCTGCTTCTGGCGGGATCATCAGATTAACATCGTCGATACGCCGGGGCACATCGACTTCACCGCCGAGGTACAGCGCAGCCTGCGCGTCCTTGACGGCGGGGTCGTGGTTTTCGACGCCGTGGCCGGGGTCGAGCCGCAATCGGAGACGGTCTGGCGGCAGGCCCGGTCGTTCGGTGTGCCGTTGATCGCGTTCATTAACAAGATGGATAAACTGGGCGCCGACTTCGCCCACGCGGTGGAGACCATCCGCGAGCGGTTGAGCGCCAACCCGGTGATGCTCCAGTGGCCCATCGGGCGGGAGTCCTCCTTCCGCGGTGTGGTGGACCTCCTGGAGATGCATGCGGTGGTGTGGGTGGACGAACTGGGGAAACTCCCCCAGATCGAGCCCATCCCGGAGGACCTGATGGACCAGGTCCTGGAGGTCCGTGAGCGGACGGTGGAGCAGATCGTGGAGACGGACGAGGAACTGACCGTCCGTTACCTGGAGGGGGAGGAGATCCCGGCGGCCGACCTGCGGCGGGCGTTGCGAGCGGCGACGCTGCGGGGGGAACTGACCCCTGTTCTGTGCGGATCGGCGTTGCGCAACAAGGGGGTGCAGCCCCTTCTGGACGCCATCGTGGACTACCTGCCGTCGCCGCTGGACATCCCGCCGGTGGAGGGGGAGAACCCCTACACCGGCAAGACGGAGACCCGCCCGGCGGACGTGGACGCGCCGCTGGCGGCGCTGGCCTTCAAGGTCGCCAGCGACCCCTATGTGGGCCGGCTGGTCTACATCCGGATCTACTCCGGCAAACTGAAGGTCGGCTCGACCGTCTACAATCCGGGCAAGAAGCGCAAGGAGCGGATCCAGAAGCTCCTGCGGATGTTCGCCCGGGATCGGGAGGAGATCAAGGAGTTGACCGCCGGAGACATCGGGGCGGTGGTGGGGCTGAAGCATACCTTCACCGGGGACACGCTCTGTACGCCCAGCGCGCCCATCATCCTGGAACCGATCACCTTTCCGGAGCCGGTCATCTTCGTCGCCATCGAGCCGAAGACGGCGGCCGACCAGGACCGGATGGACGAGGCGCTGCGGCGGCTGGCGGAGGAGGATCCAACCTTTGTGGTCCGCGTGGACGAGAACACCGGCCAGACCCTCCTCTCGGGGATGGGGGAACTCCACCTGGAGATCCTGGTGGACCGGCTGGTGCGGGAGTTCCGCGTGGAGGGCCGGGTCAGCCGTCCTCGCGTCGCCTACCGGGAGACGGTGACGACCCGGGCGGAGGCGGAGGTGGTCTTCGACCGGCCGATGGGGGGGAGCCCTCAGTATGCCCGGGTGCACCTGGCGGTGGAGCCGATGCCCAGCGGAGAGGGGTTCCGCTTCGAGGACGCGACCCGGGGCAAGGCCCTCCCGCCGGAGTTCGTGAAAGCGGTGGAGGAGGGTTGCCGGGAGGCGATGGAGAGCGGCGTCCTGGCCGGTTACCCGCTGGTGGATGTGAAGGCCGTGCTTCTCGACGCGGAGTGGCGGGAAGAGGTCTCCACCGAGGCGGCCTTCAAGGTCGCGGGCTCGATGGCCTTCCGAGAGGCGGTCGAGCAGGCCGAGCCGGTGTTGCTGGAGCCGGTGATGGACCTGGAGGCGGTGGTCCCAGAGGCCTTCACCGGCGAGGTGATCGGCGACCTGAATGCAAGGGGGGCCAACATCATTTCGGTGACCGGTCGGCCCGACGGGATCCAGGCGATCCGGGCCCAGGTCCCCCTGGCGAAGATGTTTGGTTACGCAACCGACATCCGGTCCCTCACGCAGGGCCGGGGAACCTTTACGATGGAGTTCCACCATTACGCGCCGGTGGACAAAGAGAGGATGGACGCCATCATCTATGGCGGTACGTGGTAGAAGACGCTCTCGTGAATCGGGAGTTGTTCTCCAGAGCCGTCCGGGCCGGGGGATAACTCCGGCCCGATGTTTTGGGCGGCAAGTGTTCGTGGCAAGGTCTAGCGATAACTTAAGCAGAGAATAGAAGGGGAGGGAAGAATGAGCAAGCCAAAGTTCGTCCGGGAGAAGCCGCACGTCAACGTGGGGACGATCGGGCACATCGACCACGGTAAGACCACGCTGACCGCGGCCATCACCAAGGTGCTCGCGTTGAAGGGGCTGGCGGAGTACAAGCCCTACGACGAGGTGGCCAAGGCGGACGCCAAGATGTTCCGCCGCGATGCGACCAAGATCCTGACCGTCGCCATCGCCCACGTGGAGTACGAGACGGAGAAGCGGCACTACGCCCACGTGGACTGCCCCGGGCACCGGGACTACATCAAGAACATGATCACCGGTGCAGCGCAGATGGACGGCGCGATCCTGGTCGTCTCGGCCGCCGACGGCCCGATGCCCCAGACGCGGGAGCACGTGCTGTTGGCCCGCCAGGTGAACGTTCCGGCGATCGTCGTCTTCCTGAACAAGGTGGACCTGATGGAGGACGAGGAGCTGCTGGAGCTGGTGGAGCTGGAGTTGCGCGAACTCCTGGACTCCTACGGCTTCCCTGGCGACGAGACCCCCATCGTGCGGGGTTCGGCGTTGAAGGCGCTCCAGTCCGACAGCACCGATCCCGACGCGCCCGAGTACCAGTGCATCTGGGAACTGATGCGGGTGGTGGACGAGTACATCCCCACACCGGAGCGGGATGAGGACAAGCCCTTCCTGATGCCCATTGAGGACGTCTTCAGCATCAAGGGGCGCGGTACGGTGGTGACCGGCCGTGTCGAGCGCGGAACGCTCCTGCCGATGAGCGAGGTGGAGATCGTCGGCCTGCGGGACGAGCCGATCAAGACCGTCGTCACCGACATGGAGATGTTCCGCAAGAAGCTGGACAAGGTGGTGGCTGGCGACAACGCCGGGCTCCTGCTGCGCGGTGTGGGCAAGGATGAGGTGAGCCGCGGTATGGTGGTCGCCGCTCCGGGCACGATCACCCCGCACAAGGAGTTCGAGGCGGAGGTGTACGTGCTCAAGAAGGAGGAGGGCGGTCGCCACAAGGCCTTCTTCTCCGGCTACCGGCCCCAGTTCTACATCCGCACCACCGACGTGACCGGCGAGATCACCCTGCCTGAGGGCGTGGAGATGGTCATGCCCGGCGACAACGTCAACCTCAAGGTGAAGCTGATCGAGCCGGTGGCCCTGGAGGAGGGTATGCGGTTCGCTATCCGCGAGGGTGGCCTGACCGTTGGCGCTGGCGTGATCACCAAGATCCTGGACTAAGAAAGAACCGATGGCCAAGCAGAGGATCCGCATCCGCCTGAAGGCTTACGATCATCGCGTGCTCGACGAGTCGGCCCGCCGCATCGTCGAGGCAGCCGAGCGGACGGGCGCGACGGTCGTGGGACCGGTGCCCCTGCCGACGAAGATCGAACGGTTCACGGTGCGCCGCTCTCCCTTCATCGACAAGGACTCGCACGAGCACTTCGAGATCCGCACCCATAAGCGGCTGATCGACGTGCTGGAGCCGGATAGCAAGACCATCGACACGCTGATGCGGCTCAATCTGCCGGCTGGGGTGGATATCGAGATCAAGCTGTAACGATTGACAAGTGACGGATGACGTATGACGAATGACAAGCGTCAAGCGTCAAACGTCAGACGTCAAAAGTTGGGATGATGCGGTCCTACGACGGGCCGACAGTCCCACGGGAGGAGTGTTGCCTTGAAGGGGATACTGGGTAAGAAGGTAGGGATGACACAGATCTTCAACGAGCGGGGGGAGGCGATCCCCGTCACCGTCATCGAAGCCGGTCCCTGCTGGGTCACTCAGGTCAAGACGCCGGAACGGGACGGCTATAGCGCGGTCCAGTTGGGCTTCGAGGAGATCAAGCCCAAGCGGCTGACCCGAGGCCAGTTGGGACATCTGGGTCTGCTGGAGGAGGACGAGAAGCACCCACGTCGGCGGAAACTGCCGAAGCCGGTCCCTCCGCTCCGCTACCTTCGGGAGTTCCGGGTCAAGCCGGAGGATGCTCCCGAGGAGGGGGAGATGGTCACCGTGGAGGTCTTCGAGGTAGGGGATCGGGTGGATGTGGTCGGTACCTCGAAAGGCCGAGGGTTCGCTGGCACCATCAAGCGGCACGGCTTCAAGCGGCAGCCGAAGACCCACGGCCAGTCCGATCGGGAGCGAGCACCCGGCTCCATCGGCGCGACGACGACCCCTGGCCGGGTGCTCAAGGGGACCCGTATGGCCGGGCGGATGGGAGGCCGCCGGGTGACGGTCCAGAACCTGGAGGTGGTGCTGGTGGATCCCGAGCGGAACCTCCTGGCGGTCAAGGGGGCCGTCCCGGGCCCGCGAGGTGGGCTGGTGATGGTGAAACAGGCTCGGAAGCAGAGGCAGGTAGGGAGGGAGTCGGCATGATCGTTCCTGTCCACAACATGGCCGGGGAACAGGTTGACGAGATCGAACTGCGGCCCGACATCTTCGAGGCCCCGGTCAACGTGCCTCTGATGCACCAGGCTCTGGTGCGGCAACTGGCCAACGCCCGCCTGGGGACCCATAAGACCAAGAGCCGGGGAGAGGTCAACCGGACCACCCGCAAGTGGTACCGGCAGAAGGGGACGGGCCGGGCCCGCCACGGGAGTCGGAACGCGCCGCTCTTCGTCGGCGGTGGGGTCGCCCACGGGCCAAGGCCCCGCAGTTACCGGAAGAAGATGCCGCGCAAGATGCGGCGGGCCGCCCTCCGCAGCGCCCTTTCCGTCAAGGCGGCGGAGCAGCAGATCGTGGTCCTGGACCGGCTGGAACTGGAGCGGCCCAGGACCAAGGAGATGCTGGCGGTGTTGCGGAACCTGGGCGCGGAGAAGAGCGCGTTGATTCTGCTGCCCGAACGGAACGAGCCGGTGGAGAAGTCGGCGCGGAACATACCTGGGGTGAAGACCCTGCGGGCCAGTTACTTGAACATCCGGGACCTCTTCAAATACGAGAAGGTGCTGATGCCGCTGGAGGCCCTGCAGGTCATTGAGTCCATACTGGGGTAGGGCTATGCATCCGTACGAAGTGATCAAACGCCCGGTCATCACGGAAAAGAGCCAACGCCTGGCGGAGGACCATAACCAGTACGTCTTCGAGGTGGACCGGCGGGCCAACAAGGTCCAGGTCAAGCAGGCGGTGGAGAGGATCTACGACGTGCGCGTGACGTCGGTGAGGATCATGAACATGCCTGCGAAGGCGGTCCGCCGGTGGGGACGCCGCCGGGTCGTGCGCAGGCCGATGTGGAAGAAGGCCGTGGTGACGCTGGCTGAAGGGGACGAGATACCGGAGTTCAAGGGAGGCTAAAGTGGGCGTCAAGGTCTATAAGCCAACGTCGCCGGGCCGGCGGGGAATGACCGGCTATACGTTCGAGGAGATCACGAAGACCGAGCCGGAGAAGAGTCTCCTCCGTCCGCTCAAGAAGAAGGCCGGCCGGAACGTTCAGGGACGGATCACGGTCCGCCATCGCGGGGGCGGGCACAAGCGGATGTACCGGCTGATCGACTTCAAGCGGGACAAGCACGGGATCCCGGCCCGCGTGGCCTCGATCGAGTACGATCCCAACCGATCGGCTCGCATCGCCCTGCTGGTCTACGCGGACGGGGAGAAGCGGTACATCATCGCCCCGCTGGGCCTGCAGGTCGGCGACACGGTGATGAGCGGGCCGGACGCGGAGATCCGCGTGGGGAACGCCTTGCCGTTGGAGAAGATCCCCCTGGGCACGCAGGTCCACAACGTCGAACTCTACCCCGGCCGGGGCGGCCAGTTGGTCCGTGCGGCCGGGACCTCCGCCCAGGTGCTGGCGAAGGAGGGGAACTACGTGACCCTCCGTCTGCCCAGTGGGGAGGTCCGCCTGGTCCGAAAGGAGTGTATGGCGACCATCGGCCAGGTGGGGAACGTAGAGCATGGGAACATCAAGTTGGGCAAGGCGGGCCGGAAGCGATGGTTGGGGCGGCGGCCCCACGTGCGCGGCTCGGCGATGAGCCCGCGGGACCACCCCCACGGCGGTGGCGAGGGGCGCACCCCCATCGGCCTGCCGGGGCCGAAGTCCCCGTGGGGCAAGCCGACCCTGGGTAAGAAGACCCGGCGCAACAAGGCGACGGACAAGTACATCATCCGCCGTCGTGGCGCCAAGAGACGGTAGTCTGGTTGTGGATCGGAGAGTGGTGAGATGTCGCGGTCACTGAAAAAGGGTCCGTACGTAGATCCGAAGTTGCTACGAAAGATCGAAGAGATGAACCGGACGGGGGAGAAGCGGGTCATCCGCACCTGGTCGCGCGATTCGACCATCTTCCCCCAGATGGTGGGCCATACCATCGCCGTCCACGACGGGCGACGGCACGTGCCCATCTACATCACCGAGAACATGGTCGGCCACAAACTGGGGGAGTTCGCCCCCACCCGGACCTTCCGTGGGCATATCGTGAAGGAGAAGAAGGGGAAGGTTCGGAGGAAGTAGCAGCGGGCGATAGGAGCGAGAGAGGATGGAGGTTCGCGCGAAGGCAAGACATATACCGATGTCGGCGCGGAAGGTGCGTCGGGTGATCGACCAGGTACGGGGGATGGATGTGGAGACGGCGCTGGAGGTGCTCCGCTTCCTGCCCCACGCCGCGGCCCGACCGGTGGAGAAACTGATCCGCTCCGCGGTCGCCAACGCGGAGGAGAACTTCGGGTTGTCGCGGGAGGACCTGTACATCGCCCACATCGTCGCCGACGAGGGGCCGGGCGTCGCCCCGGGCAAGGGGTGGCGGCCCCGGTACGGCGCGCGGGGGCGGTACCGGCCGATCCGCAAGCGGTCGTCCCACATCACCGTCGTGTTGGACGAGCGGACGGAGTAGCGTTCGAGTTCTGAGAGGAGGCTTCGCTTGGGACGCAAGGTTCACCCTTACGGTTTCCGGTTGAAGATCATCCGCGACTGGCAGGCGCGCTGGTACGCGGAGGGACGGAAGTACACCGAACTCCTGCAAGAGGACCTGGCGATCCGGGACTACGTTGAGAAGGAGCTGGCGCACGCCGGGATCTCGCGGGTAGAGATCGAGCGGTTCCCGGGGCAGGTCCAGGTGACCATCTGGACGGCGCGGCCGGGGATCGTCATCGGCCGCAAGGGGGCCTCGGTCAAGGCCCTGCGGGAGGCCCTGGAGAAGATGACCGGCAAGCACGTGCGCGTGGAGGTGCAGGAGGTCGAGCAGCCGGAACTGGATGCCCGGCTGGTGGCCCAGAACATCGTCGCCCAGTTGGAGCGCCGGATCTCCCACGGGCGGGCGATGAAGCGGGCGATCCAGCAGGCGATGCGGGCCGGCGCGCAGGGGATCAAGGTGATGTGCAAGGGCCGGATCGGCGGCGCGGAGATGGCCCGGGCCGTCTGGATGCGGGAAGGCCGCGTGCCTTTGCAGACCCTCCGGGCCGACATCGACTACGCGGTGGAAGAGGCCCACACGACCTTCGGCCGGATCGGGGTGAAGGTTTGGATTTACAAAGGGGACGTGTTGCCGGAGGCGGAAGAGGAAGAAGAGGAAGAGCCCTTCGTGGTCTGATTCCGGGCCTCCGGGAGCATACCGAGGGTATGGGAGACGAACTATGTTGATGCCAAAGCGGGTGAAGTACCGCAAGCAGATGCGGGGACGGTTGAAGGGGAAGGCCTCCCGTGGAACGGAGGTGGCCTTCGGCGACTACGGTCTGCAGGCGTTGGAGCCGGCCTGGATCACGGCCCGCCAGATCGAGGCGGCGCGGCGGGCGATCGTCCGCCACGTCCGACGGCGTGGCAAGTATTGGATCCGCATCTTCCCCGACAAGCCGGTGACCGCCAAGCCGGCGGAGACGCGGATGGGGAAAGGGAAGGGCGCGGTGGACCATTGGGTCGCCGTGGTCAAGCCGGGACGGATCCTCTTTGAGTTGGCGGGTGTCTCGGAAGAGCAGGCCCGCGAGGCGATGCGGCTGGCTGCTCACAAACTGCCCATCAAGTGCAAATTCGTGGTACGCCACGAGACAGGGGAGTCGTGAGATGCAGGCCAGAGAGATTCGCCAGTGGACCGACGAAGAGATCCGTGCACGCCTGGAGGAGGCGTATCAGGAACTGTTCAACCTCCGCCAGCAGTGGTACCTGGGGAGGCTGGAGGACCATAACCGGATTACCGCGGTGAAGCGGGACATCGCCCGGATGAAGACCATCCTGCGCGAGCGGGAGTTGGCGAGAGAGATGCAGAAGCAGCAAGGAGGCGCGCAGTGAGGGAGCGTCGGAAACGACTGGTGGGGCGCGTCGTCAGCGACAAGATGGATAAGACCGTCGTGGTGCTGGTAGAACGGACCCAGCGTCACCCCCTCTACGGGAAGGTGATCCGGAAGCGAAAGAAGTTCTACGCCCACGACGAGGAGAACACCTGTCGGGAAGGGGACCTGGTGCGGATCGTCGAGTCGCGCCCCCTCAGCCGCCTGAAGCGTTGGGTTGTGGAAGAGATCCTCGAACGGGCCGAGGAGGTGACGGGATGATCCAGCAGGAAAGTCGCCTGCGCGTAGCCGATAACACCGGCGCCAAGGAGATCCTCTGTATCCGCGTCCTGGGAGGGTCGAAGCGGCGGTACGGCGGCGTGGGGGACGTCATCGTCGCGACGGTGAAACAGGCGGTGCCGAACTCCCCGGTCAAGAAGGGGGAGATCGTGCGTGCGGTGATCGTCCGCACCAAGAAACCCTACCGCCGTCCGGACGGCTCCACCATCCGCTTCGACGACAACGCGGCGGTGCTCCTGGACCACACCGGCAGGAATCCGCGGGGCACCCGCATCTTCGGTCCCGTGGCCAGGGAACTGCGGGAAAAGGGCTTTATGAAGATCATCTCCCTGGCCCCTGAGGTCCTTTAGGGCCAGGTACGGAGGACGGACTGTGGGCAACCGGATCAAGAAAGGGGACTTGGTTGAGGTTATCACCGGTGACGACCGGGGGGTGCGCGGCCGTGTCCTGCGCGTGCTCCCGAAGAAGCAGCGCGTCGTCGTCAGCGGTGTGAACATCGTCAAGAAGCACCAGCGACCGGTGCGCGCCGGACGAGCGCAGGTGCAGCCGGGCATCATCGAGTTCGAAGCACCTATTCACATCTCCAACGTGATGCCCGTCTGCCCCCACTGCGACCGGCGGACCCGCGTCGGGTTCACCATCCAGGAGGACGGTCGCAAGGTGCGGGTGTGCAAGAAGTGCGGCGAGCCGATAGACTAACCGTGGGGTGAAGAGGATGCAACGGTTGCAGGCGTATTACCGGGAACACGTTCGCCCGACCTTGATGAAGGAGTTTGGGTACCGGAACATCATGGAGGTGCCCACGGTGCAGAAGATCGTCATCAACGTGGGCGTGGGGGAGGCGTTGGACAACCCCAAGGCGTTGGACTATGTGGTGCAGGACCTGATGACGATCACCGGGCAGCGGCCGGTCATCACCCGCGCCCGGAAGTCGATCGCGGGGTTTAAACTCCGGGCCGGTCGGGCGATTGGCGTCAAGGTGACGTTGCGGAAGGACCGGATGTGGGCCTTCCTGGATCGGCTGTGCAACGTCGCCCTGCCCCGGCAGAGGGACTTCCGGGGCGTGGCGGCCCGCTTCGACGGCCGGGGGAACATCACCATCGGCCTGCGGGAGCAGCTGATCTTCCCCGAGATCGACTACGATAAGATCGACAAGGTACGGGGGATGGAGATCAGTATCGTGACCACGGCTAAGACGGACGAGGAAGGGCGACGGCTGTTGGAACTTTTGGGAATGCCGTTTCGCCGGGAAAGTTGAGGACGGAGGAAGGTATGACGAGGAAGTGCCTGCCATATCGAGAGTTGCGGCGAAAGTACAAGGTGCAGGTGCGCAATCGGTGCAAGCGCTGTGGCCGACCGCGTGGCTATTACCGGAAGTTCGGCCTCTGTCGGATCTGTCTGCGCGAGTTGGCTTTGGAAGGAAAGATCCCAGGTTTGGCTAAGGCGAGTTGGTAGGGGCGGACCGATGACTGTGACAGACCCGATTGCCGACATGCTCACACGCATCCGCAACGCCATTGCGGTGGGGCATCCGACCGTTGAGATGCCCTCATCGAAGATGAAGGTGGCGATCGCGCGGATATTGAAAGAAGAGGGGTTCATCGAGGACTACGAGGTTCGTGAGTACGACGAACAGCCGCGCTACCGCCTGTTGATTCGCCTGAAGTACGTGGGTGAGCGCCGGAACCGGCGCCCGGTGATCCGAGGGCTGAAGCGGGTGAGCAAGCCCGGTCGCCGCATCTACACCAAGGCGAAGGACATCCCCTGGGTGAAGAGCGGGATGGGCATCGCCATTCTGACCACACCCAAGGGCGTGCTCACCGGCCAGCAGGCCCGCCGGTTGGGCGTCGGCGGTGAGATCATCTGCTACGTGTGGTAGACCAGCGAGGGAGGTTCCCGTGTCTCGTATTGGACGCATGCCGATCCCCCTTCCGGAAGGGGTAACGGTGGAAATTCAGGGGAGCCGGGTGACGGTCCGGGGTCCAAAGGGAGAGCTGACCCGGACCTTCGATCCGGCGATGCGGATCGTGCTGGAGGACAACGTCCTGCGGGTCTATCGTCCGACCGACCAGCGCCACCACAAGGCCCTGCACGGGCTGACCCGCGCCCTGTTGAACAACATGGTGATCGGGGTCTCCCAGGGGTTCGAGAAGCAGTTGGAGGTGCACGGGGTGGGGTATCGGGTGGACCTCCAGTCCGACGGTAGTCTGGTGATGCATCTGGGCTTCTCGCACCCGGTGTACGTCAAGCCGCCGGAGGGGATCCAGTTCGAGGTGGACTCCCGATCGCGGGTGATCACTGTGCGGGGCATCGACAAGGAACTGGTGGGGCGGGTCGCGGCGGAGATCCGGGCCAAGCGCCCGCCGGAGCCGTACAAGGGCAAGGGCATCCGCTACGTCGGCGAACAGATCCGACGGAAGAGCGGCAAAGCCGGCAAGATGGCGTAGGAGTGAGGTCGGAATGGCGGAGAAAGATCGGCGTTTGGGAAGGGAAAGACGGCGCAAGCACGTGCGGAAGAAGGTCTTTGGGACGCCGGAGCGTCCGCGTCTGAACGTTTTCCGCAGCCTGCGCCACATCTACGCCCAGGTCATCGACGACACCAAGGGGCACACCCTGGCGTCCGCCTCGACGCTGGACCCGGAGGTGCGTCCACAGTTGGATGGGCTCAGCAAGGTCGAACAGGCGCGGATCGTGGGCAAGGTTGTCGCGGCCCGCGCGCTGGAGAAGGGAATCACCAAGGTCGTCTTCGACCGCGCTGGCTACAAGTACCATGGCCGGGTGAAGGCCCTGGCCGACGGCGCCCGCGAGGGGGGCCTGGAGTTTTAGCCACGGGAGAAAGGATTTATGGAAGGCCCTTTGCGTGACCGGGAGGTATTTGAGACCGAACAGCAGGAACTGGACGAGCGGGTCATCGACATCACCCGTGTGTCAAAGGTGGTGAAGGGGGGACGGCACTTCTCCTTCCGCGTGGTCGTCGCCGTGGGCGATAACAACGGGCAGGTGGGCATCGGCGTGGGGAAGGCCCGCGGCGTGCCCGATGCCATTCGGAAGGCGCTGGAGCGGGCGCGCCGGTCGATGCGCCCCATCCCCCTGGTGGGGACGACCATCCCCCACGAGGTGATCGGGCGCTGCGGCGGGGCGAGGGTGCTCCTGAAGCCCGCCTCCCCTGGTACGGGCGTCATCGCCGGCGGCGGTGTCCGCGCCGTGCTGGAGGCGGCTGGGGTCCGCGACGTGCTGACCAAGTCGCTGGGTAGTTCGAACATCCTGAACGTGGTCAAGGCCACGATGGACGCGCTGAGCCAGTTGCGCAGCGTGGAGGAGGTCGCCCGGGAGCGCGGGCTCCCGGAGGCCCGAGTGATGCCCTTCTGGATGCGGAGACGATGAGCAAGGGAAAGAGCAAGAAGAAGGTACTGCGCATCACGCTGGTCAAGAGCCCCATCGGCTATTCCAAGCGGCAGAAGGGGACGGTGCGGGCGTTGGGCCTGCGCCGGATGCACCAGACGGTGGAGAAAGAGGACACGCCGGTCATCCGTGGGATGGTGGCGAAGGTCCAACATCTGGTCAAGGTGGAAGAGGTCGAAGTATGAAGTTGCACGAGTTGCGTCCGGCCAAGGGATCGAAGAAGCGTCGTAAGCGGGTCGGCCGCGGGATCGCCGCCGGGCAGGGGAAGACGGCGGGCCGGGGCACCAAGGGGCAGAAGGCGCGCAGCGGTGGCAGCCTGCCTCCGTACTTCGAAGGCGGTCAGTTGCCGCTGGTGCGACGGCTCCCCTTCGCCCGAGGCGTCGGCTTCCGCGACCCCTGGCGGGTCCGCTTCACCCCGGTCAACCTGGACCGGTTAGATCCGGAGCGGTTCCCGGCGGGGAGCGAGGTCTCGCCGGAGACGCTGGCGGAAGCCCGCATCATCAAGCGGGCGGACGAGTTGGTGGTCATCCTGGGCCGCGGGGAGATCGATCGCCCCCTGACCTTCAAGGCCCACCGGTTCTCCGCCAGCGCGCGGGAGAAGATCGAGGCGGCCGGGGGGACGGTAGTGGAACTGCCCTGGCAGCGGGGCGGTCGGAGGACCCGGTAGCGCCGGGGATAGAGGAGAGGGGGAGCGACGATGATCGAAGCGTTGCGCAATGCCCTGCGTCTGCCCGACCTGCGACGGCGGCTGTTCTATACGCTGCTCCTGCTGGTGATCTTCCGGGCCGCCGCCCATGTGCCGGTGCCGGGGATCAACCGGGATGCCCTCGAGCAGTTGCTGGCAGGGACCGGCGGGGCGGCCCAGTTGGTCAACCTGCTGGATATGCTTTCCGGCGGCGCAGTGGCCAATTACTCCATCCTGGCTAACGGGGTCTACCC
>Ga0209426_1001446_pt1 | contig 14328 bp, 24 predicted proteins | sample Deesub1362B_J571_FD_187697 | JGI IMG/M metagenome (GOLD analysis project Ga0209426, IMG submission 187697) | Deep oceanic, basalt-hosted subsurface ecosystem from Juan de Fuca Ridge flank, Pacific Ocean, CORK Borehole 1362B_J2.571 (SPAdes)... ...
CTATCTCTCTGTTGCTCTTTCCTCTCTGCTTGTGCCTTACAATGTACCTTATCTTCCTCTCTGTTAATCTGCCGTAACCCATCAGTTGTTTGAGGGTATTTAAAGTCAAATTTTTTGGGACTATACATCATCCAGGACATCATGAAAAAGCTTCGCAGCGAGAGGCAATCAAAGACACTGATGTAAAATGGAGGAGTCGTCGAAACAGCTCCCATATACCTCAACGACGAGAAAACACTCTGGCTTGATGCCAGCCATGGCGAGGGCCACCTCGAAACCAACGACCCGGAGGAAGTGGACCAAATAGGACTGGCATTGACCAACGCTTTAAACCTGCCTAAATTCATACAGCCTTTGCACGAAGAGCTTCAGTCTGTTAAGGCAATTCTTCAATCAGGAATTACAGTTCAGCAACAGATCAACCAGCTCGTAGGCATAATCACCCATTTGCTGAAGGAGAACGCCTCGCTGAAGGAAGAGATCCGGAGCCTGAAGGAGACGATCTCCAAGTTTATGGGAGGTTGAAATGAGATACACCAAGGGCAGAAACTTCGAGTACTCAATCAAGAAAAAGCTTGAAGACCAGGGTTATTATGTCTGCCGCTCTGCAGGAAGCCACGGAGCTTTTGATCTAATAGCAATCAAGAATGGAGTTCCATGGGGGATACAGTGCAAGGCGTCTGAACGTGTCTCAAAGACTGAGCTTGAAAAACTCAGGGAAATCGGTCGAAAGTACGGAATAATCCCCTGCATTGCAAAGAAAAATGGGAGAAGGCACGTTGTAATTTGCCTGTACAACATGAGGGAAATTCTATGAGCTACATAAGGCTAAAAGAGATTGAAGAGTGGAGGCGAGCAATTTGGCTAAAATCAAATACTCTATAGAAATCAAGCCACCTGCCTGGAAGGGCTACAGATACGCAATTTTCTACCGGAAACACTATGGAGATTGCCTTGGAGGAGCAACCGAATTCAAAACCAAAGAGGAGCTGCTTGCATTCATCAGAAGACTGTTCAAAAGATGGGAAGCGTACGACAGCATTCTTGAAAAGATGCCAGATAAAGTAACACCGGAAAACCTGCACTTTGAATCCTTTACGGATGAAATTTCAAAAATGGAGCTTTTTGGGAATAAGACTTTGGCAGATTTTCTGAGTGATGAAGAAAAAGAGGCTGATGCTGATGTCTGAGAATAAACCATTCTCTGTTGTGGAAATAAAAAGCCTAAAGCTCTCTGATGAGCAGAAGAGCAGAATCACGGAACTACTCGAACTGTATAAAGAGTACAGAACAGAGCTGTGGCTTCTCACAAAGAAATACGGTGAAAGTGAGCACATCGTAAGAGAGCTATGGGAAACTGAAGGCAGAATCAAGATGCTTAAAGAATTGCTGGAAGAGGAGGACTGATAGCTCATGGTCCTGCTGTTCAAACCTGAACACGTGGCACCAATTCTGAATGGAACGAAAACCCAGACTCGGAGAGTGTGGAAGAAACCTCGAGTCAGAATCGGCAGCATCCACAAAGCCAAAACCGAGCTGTTCTCGAATGAACACTTCGCCTTGCTTAGAATTACAGGGCTGAGGAAAGAGAGGCTGGGCGACATCTCCGAGGAGGACGCAAGGGCTGAAGGCGGCTACACGATCGAGGAGTTCAGGAAAGTCTGGGAGCGCATAAATGGCAGATGGGATCCCGAGCAAGAGGTTTGGGTTGTAGAGTTTGAAGTGATTAGAAATTGAAGGGATATGAATCGAAATCAGGATGCAGCTAGGGAATGCATCGTCTTTCTCTCCCATCAGGCCGAATGCGTGGGCAAACACCCTTGGATTGAAGATTACTTCAACGAACTCCTCTTCTCAGCAGTCCCATTTTACAAATCCGATAATGGTAAAGGCTTCCGCTTCAAGTTCAATAGCCATCATCGCCTCGTCTATGACAGCGGCGGGTTCCAGTTTCTAATGGGCAAGCTGAAGAATCCTGACCCCATCAAAACTGTACTGGTCTACAAAAAGATGGGTTTTACGAACAACGACATCCTGATCCAGCTGGATCTTCCTCCGGCATACCACCAGAATCAAGAGGAACGTCAACATCTCATCAGAAAGTCTGCCGAGTTCTATCACATCATGCTTGATTATCTCCCGGTCATTCCAGTCGTCCACGGCTGGACCTATGAAGAACTGCAACAGAGCCTCAGCCTGATCGAGGATCCCGACAGACTTGCTCTTGGATCTTACTCGGGAGGATGCGAATACCTGACAGCCAAAACTTACACCCCCTGGAACAAGAAAACCATAGGCATCGGCACCTATCATGCCACAACCAAGGACGATGCCAACCTCATTGGTGTGGGAGCCTATTCAGGAGCCAGCAACACTTACGAAGGACCGAAGCATGATCATCCTCTCGACTTACAGTACGCCAGCAAGGTAGGCCTTGGTGTCTATGCAGCCGAAACTCATCCTGCCCCTCAGGTCGGCAACCAGCACAAACCAGCTTCCGGATCCAACGGCAAGAACCTCACACCTGTCAACGTCATCTTCGAGCGCCTTGCCACAGCCTTAAACCTGCTGAGAGATAGAGAAGTGTTCCTCCTTGGAGCTGCGAACATCAACTTCATGCATCTCGGCTTCCTCGGTGGGGCGAAGTTTTCTGATGGTTCGAGCTGGAGGATAGCGGCAAGGTTCTGGACCATCTATTTGCCAGAACACGTTGGAGTTCCGGTAGGCATCAAGAGAAACAAGCTCGGATCCAAAGAGCTCAGCTTGCTCAGAGAGGTTCATGCGGATCCCGACTATATCTTCCACGACATTCCATTCAGTACTCTCCTCAGAGCATTCAAGGCTCACAAGAAAGATGGTTTTACTGTCAGAGCCCTCCACAACGCCTGGGTAGTTAAAAAAGAGGAAGAAATAGCCAATGAATTTGCTAACGATCCAGATCGCTACTATTCATACCTCTCAAAGCGCTGGGAAAAAAGCCCATACTGGCGGAGCCGCCTAAATCTGTTCTGGAAACATATCAGGCAACCTTGGATTCAGAGCAAACTTGAGGTTTTCTTGAAATTGGAAGAAATAAAAAAATAAAAAAATAATAAATTTTTCAGAACTTTTTTAACTATTCTCCGTCCATAACAAGGCCTAAACTACCAAGGAGCATTGCTCCCACTAAGGCGCCTGGTGGCCCAGCTATTGCAGCCCCTACCAGCCCGCCACCTATTATTCCAATGAGAGTCGAAGGTGCCCTTTTGAATCCTACTCTGGCAATTTCGTTTGGCATTGGCGGAATATGTATCTCTATTTCATTTGTTTCTTTTATCTCCCTCTCCCTTAGAGAGCGTACTCTCTCCAATTTATCACCTCCTTAAAGTTTTAGCTAAAAGGAAGAGTCCGATACCGAAAAGCAATCCTGCACCAAAAATTGTAAGTAAATCTTCAAGCCTAATGGAAGCTCTGGATTCAATGACAGGTTTTGAAAACCCGCATTTCGGGCATTCCTTGAGCTCTGCATACTTCAAATGCAACTCTTCGACACTCTTTAATTTTGTATTGCAAAATGGACAGGTGTCCTCCTTTAAATACTCGAGTAATTTGTTGTCCAGCCCCTGTCGAGATATCTCTGTTCTTACAAGGTCTAAAGATCTTCTGTATTTGCGAGGGATTTTTACTGTGGTGTACTCGCCTCCCATAAAAACACTGGTATACTTGGGTTTATAAGTTTTTCGAGTATACCCTGAACACCTCCCACTTTTAAAGTCATTCGCATTAATTCGCATTAAAATGGCGATAAATCGAATTATCAAATTGGGGCTTGAAGAGGAAGCCAACAAGCTAAAAGCCCAAGGACTCAGCGATTATGAGATAGCAGAGCAATTATCAAAGCTTGCTGGCGTAAAGATCACTCAGTCGACAGTCTGGAGGTACTTCAATTCGAATCGTGATGCGGTTTTAATTCGAATTAAACAACGTGAGGACATAGTCGAGAAGGCAATCAACCATCGCTTCGACAGGCTCGAGCAACTCACCCAAATCAATAGGATCGCTTGGGAGATGCTGAATAAAGCCCTCAAAGAGAACAACATAAGGCTGATCAAATCCTTCCTCAGAGAAATCAGGGAGCAAATCGAGCTGCAAGCTAAAATCCTCGGCGACATATCGGACCAGCCCGTGATCAACATCCACATAAACAACGAGTTCATCCAGTTCCGGAAGATTGTTATCGAGACGATCTGCGATGATTGTCGGGCGAGACTCGAGCAAAAACTTCAGCAGCTTGCAGAAGGCAGCTAAAACCACTTACCTCCTTCTGCATCCTGCAAACCTCGCCCGCTACTTAGGCTACCAAGTAGCCCCGCACCACAAGCGCATCCTGGACCACATAACCAAGCACAAGAAGACCCTCGACCTCGCACCCAGGGGACACGGCAAGTCAACAGTAGGTACCGTCATCTTCTCCATCTGGAAGGTCCTCGTCGATCCAAATGTCCGCATCCTGATTGTCTCAAACACCGACAGGCAGGCAAAAGCGTTTCTGAGAGAAATTAAGGCAAACTTCGAAAGCGATAAGATAGTCGAGCTGTTCGGCGACTTACAGGGCGATAAGTGGACAGATGAGGAGATAACGGTCAGCAACAGGACAGCAGTGCACAAGGAAGCGTCAATAACAGCTTTGGGGGCTTCGGGAGCCGTAACAACCAAACACTTCGATGTTATCATTGCTGACGACCTCGTCGACTTCGAAAACGCCAGGACTGAGGGACAGAGGCAGAAGTTGAGGGATTGGTACTACACGAGCCTCATGCCTACCTTGGAACCTCACGGTGAGCTGCATGTATATGGCACACGCTATCACCCAAACGACCTCTATCAATCTCTCATTGACAGCGGGGAATATTCGGTCCAGATTCAGAGAGCCATTGAGAACGGACAGCCTCTCTGGCCCGAGAAGTTCTCATTGGAAAAGTTGCTGAAGATAAAGAACGAGATGGGCAGCTTAATCTTCAACATGCAATATCAGAACGATGTCGAGCTGGCTAAGCAGGGTAACATCTTCAAGTATGAGTGGTTCCAGTTCTACAGCGAACCACCGAACAATCTGAAGGTGTACATGGGAGTCGATTTAGCCATCAGTCAGAAGGAGACAGCCGACTACTTCGCTGTCTGCATCATCGGAGTTGATAGCGAGAACAACATCTACGTGCTCGACATTTACAGGGGCAGGCATACATTCAGTCAGCAAATCGCCATAATAGAGAAGAAAGCCCAGCAATGGAATCCCATACGCATCGGGGTGGAGTCTAACCAGTATCAGCGGGTGATGCCTGAAGTGTTAAAGAAGAAATGGCTGCCAGCCAAGGAGCTCTTCACACTCAAGGACAAGGTCACGAGAGCTCAGCTCAGAAGCGCTTTGTTCGAGGCCGGCAAAGTCTACATAAAGCCAACTATGAACGAGTTCATAGACGAGCTTGTGCTGTTTCCAGATGCGGAGCACGACGATCTGTTCGACGCCTTCGACTTTGCTTGTGAGGTTGCCAAGTCCGGGCTCAGGAGGGTTTACGGAGTCGTTGGCTGATTTTTAAAGTCTAATTTTATCCAATCTTTCATGCTGAACAGAATCAGACAGAAGTTCTCCAGGGCCGAACTTGATCATCCGAGGAGAAAGGAATTCAAGTACAAATCCGATAAGGCGATCCTGGTAAGCAAACCCCTGGAAAGTTCTCCTGGATTCGATCCCCGTGTCAATTACGACGAGTACGAATGGCTTTACAATATCAGCGAAGACGCTCAGGCCCACCTCGAGACCATCACCTACTTGGTTGTCGGAGCCGGCTTCCAGTTCATTGGAGATCCCAAGGGTGTCGAGAAATGCGAAGAATTTGCAGCTGAAATTGGCTTTTGGGACATTCTCGAGAACGACGTGCTCACCCACTTAATTTTTGGAAACGCATACAACTTCATTGTCGAGGAGGACAACGATTTTGGCCTAACCTTACAGGTGGTCCATCCAAAGCGAGTCAAAATCGTCACGGACGAGTACGGCAAAATACAATTCTACTGGTACGATTACAACGCAGCATTCGTTGGAGAGCCAGAGAACAAGTTCGAGCCAGAAAATGTCCTCCACTTCCGCTTTAGGCAGTTTGCAGACAACATCTACGGCTTAAGCTTGCTACACAATGTTTACAACAAGCTGAGCCTCAAGAACAAGATCGAAGCTACGGCAGCGGCGATGGCTCACCGTGATGCCCACCGCCTGCTTTGGGCCAAAGTCGAGATCACGCCAGAGGATGAAGCGATCAACCCCAAGACCGGAAAAACCTATGCTGAAGAGAAGCTTGAGGCGGTAAACGAGTTACTTTCAAACAGGGTACAGGACAACCTCGATGGAACCTTTACTGTAAGCAACAACCTCGTATTCGATCAGACTGTCACACTCAACGATCTCTCCTCTTCACATGACTTCGCCGGCATAGCAAAAATACTCGAGCACCTGCAGCGGCAGGTAGACAGAGCCCTGAAAGTCCCCAAGGTGTTTCTTGGAGAAGCTGAAGGTTCTAACAGGGCCACGTCATACAACCAGCGTCGCACCTTCATGCTATTCATCGAGTCGATCCAGCGCAAGTTTGAGGCTGAGATAAACAGGAAACTTATTCCAAAAATCACGGACGCTGATGTTAGACTCCAGTTCAACAGCCCGCTCAGGGAAGATTACAGCGATTGGGTGGAACAAGCTGTAAAGCTGTATCAAGCAGCGATTGTAACACGGAGCGAGGCAAGGACTTGGGTGGATCTCCCTCCAGAACCTCCTGAGGAAGAGGAGTAGTCATGGATCCGACGAGAACAGGGCTACTGAGAAAAGAATACGCTAAAGCGTTGAAAAAACTACCAGAATCGGCGAAGAAGGAAATTCTTGAAGTTCTCAGTACTCTAACCCCAGCAGAAATAAACGAGGCAACAATCGAAGAGATAAAGCAAATCGTATCGAAACATCTTGCAGGAGACAGGGCTGAAGAGGTAATCAGCCACTACACAACTCTCTTCTGGCAGCGTGGAGCTGATTTCGCTAACAGACAGTTAAAGCGCTATGGCATCACGATAGAGATCCCACCACATCTTGGCATCCTTGACAACGAAACACTAATTCAGCTCGAGAACTTGCAGCTCGATCTGATCAAGGGCTTGAGCGAGGAGACGAAGAAGGCTTTAGCTTTCCAGCTGAGAGAAGGTATAATCAAGGGAGAATCGATAACAAAGCTGACCGAAAGAGTGAGAGAAGTAATAGACGACACCAAATGGAAGGCCGAGCGTATTGCAAGGACAGAATCCACGAGAGTTTTCAACGCCGCAGCAATAGACCGCTATCAGAAAGCTGGCTTGAAGAAGTGGAAGTGGTACGCAGCTGTTGACGAGCGCACCTGCCCGATATGCGGGGCCAAGCACGAGAAGGTTTTCAGTGTTGGAGATCCGACTCCTCCGGCCCACCCCAACTGTCGCTGTACAACATTACCTTATTTTGAGCCCGAGAAGCCTAAAAGAGAGAGAAGAGAGGAGGAAGTCAAAGTAGAAACAGGAATTCCAGAGATCGATGAGAAGATAGGCAAAGCCCTTAACGATTTTGAGAAAGCTTTGAAGGAAGAAGACAGTTTTACGAGGGCTGTTAACAGGCTGGTCAATGGTGGAAAAACAATCGATCTCAACGAGGCCCAGGAAGTTTTCAACAGGGTATATGGCAAGCACATCAAGGGGGCAAGCAAAGAGCTGAAGGAGCACCTCAGGTTAAAACTTGCCACAAGAATAAGCTCCAAGGTTATCGAGAAGACTGATCTGGTTCAGATCAAAAATAGGGCTGTTGCAAGAAGTTATTACAACCCGGTAAGGAAGGAGATTGTCTTATCCAAAGTTCCAGAAATGCAGTGGAATTTGTTTCTCCACGAATACGGCCATCATCTCGAACATGAGTTGTATAGGGATAAAGTTGCAGAGTTCTATCTTGCGAGGATCAGGAAGAAGAGATATAAGTTGGTGCAAGCTAAAAAGTTCTACAAGCACGCTGGAGAGGATGAATATCTGTTCCTCGGATTTGAACATCTCGAGCCATACGCTGGAAAATTTTATGGTGGGAATTACGAACATGAACACTACAAAGTTTTGAGAGCTGTTTTGAACAATCCAAAGAATATAGAGGAGTTCAAAGATCAGATCACGACAGAAGTCCTAAGCGTTGGCCTTCAAATGTTTGAGAACGAAAGAACGATTAAGGACCTGTACGAAAAAGACAAAGAGCTTTTTGGCTTCATACTTGCGTTGCTGAGGGGAGATTTTATATAGATTTAAGACAAATTTGGTGATAAGGATGGAGTGGAAGATCGTTCTCAAGCACAAGGAAAATCCTTGGGTAATCGAGATAATTGGTATTGGCGAAGATCCGCATAAACCCGTAGAGCTGATTATAAAATCGAATACAGGATTAATTCAAGTTAAAAAAGTCATAGAGGAGCTTAAGTTTAAAGTTGAACATCCTCCGGCGTTTTTGCCTTCCGATATAATGCAATCGGGCAATGATATGTATCTCTGGGAGTCGATAGCCTATACCTATGCTGCTGTTAATGGCTGGACAATCGAGAGCAACCTTCCAGAGTTGAAAATCGAAGAGGGTGAAGAGGTAAGAAAGCTGAGAGAAGAGGGTATAACCCCGATTTTCTAATTTGTTTTTTAAAGTCTATTTTGGCAGATTTTCACATGCAATTAGTAGTCAAATCTCTCGAGACCAAGGAGGACGAGAAGAATGTCTATGTCGAAGGCTACGCCAGCGCTGCAATCGAGGACCTCCACGACGAGATTATAACTGAAGAGGCTCTGCAGCAAGCAGCTGAGGACATCGTAAATCCACCTTACAACAAGGTGTTCATCGGACATGCACCGCTGATAAAGAGTGACTTTGACATCGAGGACGAAATACCGATCGGAAAAGTTGTGGATGCATCTGTCAGAGAAGACAGCGGGATCCTGAAGCTCTGGATAAAGGTGATGCTAAACAAAGCCCATCCATATTTCGATCTAATCTACGAGTCCCTTAAAAACGGATTTCTCGATGCATTCAGCATAGGCTTCAAGGTTCTCGAGAGAAAGGGCAACAAGATAAAGAAGCTGCAGATTCTTGAAGTATCACTTGTCGGCATCCCGTCAAACCCCGAGGCTGTTGTTGAGGACGTCTACGAAAAGCAACTGAGAGCTTTAGCTGTCAAAGGCATAACTCCACGCCACACGTTCAAGTATGGCAAGGACGAGGAATCCCCTTGGAAAAAGCCAACTCTGAGTGACTTCACCGATAAACCTTGGGAGGAGCTGAGCGAAGATGAACAGCGATTCATCACAGCGCACTTTGCTTACGCTCCCAAAAATCCGCCAGATCGCTATACGGACCTGAAGTTCCCGCATCACAACCCCACAAAGCACCCAAAACCGCATGCTGTCAACTTGCGAGGAGTAATCGCTGGCTTCGTCAGACTATCTGTTGCAAATCTGCCAGAAGAGGATAAGCGCAAGATCTATGACCACTTAGCTGCACATTACAGGGACGACTTCGGAAAAGAGCCTCCAGAATACAAGTCGCTCATCGATGTCAGTGCAGTTCTTAAGGAGGCATTCCAGCTCGATGATGAGCCAGAAGAGGCAGCCGAACATTCTGCTTTAAAAAGTCTAAATTATAGCCAAGAAAACATGGAAGAGATTGAGAAGAGAGTTAAGGAACTTGAAGCGATAAACAGCGAGCTGTCAGAGAAAGTCAAAGAACTCGAAGCTAAAATCAGCGAGCTCGAGACAGAGAACGCCAAACTCAAAGAAGAGAACGATAGACTGACAAACGAGGTAAAGCAATACATTGAAAGGGAAAAATCTGAACTGATTGAGAAGATCAAGGCTTTGACTGACGAAGTCAATGAAGAAGAGCTTAAAGCCAAGGATGTTGTCGATCTCAAGGAGTTCTATCTGACTCTCCTCGAAACCAAGGTAATCAAGGCCAAGTCGCTGCCTTCGAAGGTTAAGGTTGGTGGAGAAGATTCAGATGAAGTTAGCTTTAAGGGGGTGTTCTAAATGCCTGTAACGACTACGGATTTGGGAACTGGAGTAATGAACAGACAGCAAGCCAACAAATTCATTCAAATGGTCCAAGAACAGGCGATTTTGCTAAAAAAGTGCAGGGTTCTACCGGTCAACCACCCTAAGGGCCAAATTGACAAGATCGGTGTCGCCTCCAGGATCCTTAGGTCTCCAACCGAGGGAGAGACGGTTGCTTCTGAAGCTTCAGTCACAATCGGCAGCGTGAACTATGACACTGTCAAGGTGATGCTCAAGTATGGCATAACGATGGAAGCCATCGAGGACAACATCGAGAAGGAAAACCTCGCAAACACGATTGCAAAGATAATGGCCCAGCAATTCAGCGTCGATCTTGAGGATCTGGCAATCAACGCAGACACAGCCACACCAGACACAGATCCTGACTACGACTTTCTGAAGATCGATGACGGTTGGATAAAGCAGGGAGCAACTGGAACTCACACCTACGATCACGGTGGAACCACAATAAACAAGGAGCTCTTCAGCAACCTCATAAAAGCCCTTCCGAACAAATACAGAAGGCCAGGGCTTGTGTGGATAATGAGCCCCGATCAGCTCGAGGCTTTCAAGGACTACCTAACGAACAGAGCAACTGCCGCTGGCGACGCTCTCCTGATCAGTGACAAGGAAGTCATGCCAAGAGGATTCCCAGTAATTACGCCACCTAAGTGGCCTGATGACCAGGTCTGGCTTACGATTCCACAAAACCTCATTGTGGTCATCCAGAGGAACATAACTGTCAGGAAGACAACTTCATCGGACGAAGTGATTGACAAGGACCTTTACGCCAAGTATGCATTGACAGCAAGGGTCGACTTCATAATCGAAGAGAAGGATGCGATTGCAAGAGCCATCAATGTTGCAGCTCCTTAACCCAATTTTTTAGGTGATGCCAGATGGTAGCAATCAAGTCGAACTTTGGTGAAGGTGGAGCTAATTTGGCCCCTAACGGTGCACAAGGTTCTCCAAGCTTAGCAGAGGCATTGAGAGATATTGCTGATGACTTGGCGGCAGTCAAGGATCTTCTTAACGACCTCAAGGCAAAGTACAACGCTCTTGTTGATTTAGTCAATGAGATAAAAGCAGATCACAATGCGCATTGCCAAGCTTCAGGCCTGCACTTTGATGGAACTTCAAGTGTGACAGACACGACAAATGTTGTCACAACTGCTGATGGAGAGAAGACAACGGTCCCGGACGTTACACCAAAGACAGTTAAGGGTTAAAGTGGAGGTGATTTAGTTGAAGCTGAAACTTGTTAATGCTCCAACATACGTTTCAATGGAATTCAGGCTAAAGAAAGGCGATGAAGTTGAAGTCAAGGACGAGAAAGTCGCAGAGAGGATGCTTGCAACAGGGCTCTTTGAAGTCGTAGAGGAAAAGAAGAGCAAGCCGAAGAAAGAGTAAACTATGTTCCCGACAGTTCAGGATGTCAGGGATAAGCTCGGAGATGCCTATTCAACCGATCCGCCAGACCCAATCCTCCAATCTTTTTTGGACAGGCGAGTAGCCCAAATCAAAGAGCTCACGGGCAGGGATTTCTCCGATTCCGTTCCTGAAACTATATACAAGTGGGTCCTCTACTACACCTGTGCCGATGTAATTGCAAGAGATCTGAGCGGCAAGGATTCAGTGGATGTTCTTGATTATACCATTGGAGAGCTAAGAGAAAGCAAGGATCCAAATGTCAGACTGAAACTTCAGCTCATGGAACTCTTCAAAGCCGAAGCCGACGAAGCCCTAAACACATTCTTCAGATCACAGAGAACTTATGCCGAATATGAAGTGGATCCGGAAACTCAGGAGGTTAGTGTCAAGCCAGTTCTGTTCAAAAGATCCTCGCCTTGAGGTGTCTGGATGGACAGCAAGGACTGGCAGGAACTCGTGCAACAATTGCTTTTGGATGTTCAGAAAACGAATCAGGAGCAACTTAGGATGCTTGGCGAATTAAAAGCAGACATAGAGGCGATAAAACAAAAACAGGAAGATCAATCTAAAACTCTTGATAGGCATGAAGTTGATATAGCTAACCTGAAGCAAGTGCAAGAAAGACACAAGTCTTACTTTAAGATAATTGGTAGTGCATTTGCAGCAGTTGTAACAATCATTTCAGCACTCATCGCATTCTTCAGATCGTGAGCGCTTGAGATGTCAGAAAAGAATATAAAGGTAGTAAAGAAAAAAACACAATGTGGCCGAAAGCTTAAAGGCGATAAAGGTTCTAAAAATCGCTAAACAATTTTTTGAGGACAATTTTTCTGACATTCTCGATGTTGAACAGTACGGACTTGCCATAGTAATAAAGCCAAGGAACTACAACGAGGTGAAAGAATTCATCGAGACAACGCTCAAGTTTGAAGTGCCAGAATTTGAGAGAAGAGAGATTGAGAGGGAGAAAGAGCGAAAAGAGCTGGAGCTGGAATTAGAGTAAGGGGTTACAATGCCAACCCAAGAGGAAGTTTTACGGGCCATCCAGCAAATGGGTTGCGCAACATACAAGCAACTTAAGGAGCACTTCAACTTGAATTATCAAGGCAATTCTAACCTGCCGCAGCGGATCAAAGCATTGCGAAAGCGCAACTTGATAGCAATCGCAAGGTTTGGCGGTAAAACGATCTTTCTGCCGAAGGAGCTCGATTGTACCATAAGCGAGGCTGAACAGATATTGCTCGAGATGGGCTTCAGAAAGAGGAAGCCAGGAATGCAGAAGGGGACGAAGATAATCAAGGAGGAATCCATGCTAAAGTTGCTCAATGAAGTGAGAAGCAGCAAGCTAATAAGCATCTGGCAGCTGAAGTGCAAGCTGAACTGGAATAATAGAACCCTCGAAAAATATCTGAACTTGCTTGTAAGGCGAGGTTATATATTCGAGATAAGGGTTGGGGGGCTCCGGCTCTTTACAACATCCCTTCTTTGAGGTTTTGAAAGGCTTTTTTGAAAATGACCCAGAGGTCTGGGCTGTTTTCAACAAGGTCATTTTCTTAATCGTGATTCATAAAATTATATTCTTCGAGATTTTGAGGAATAAAGCAATTAAAATCAACTTCTGTCATTTATAAAGTCTCTTTGCCAACTTGCTGACACTTTTAAAGTCTATTTTTACATAGGCTATCATGAAACCGCTTGAGCCAGAATCGTTGTTGCAAAAAGCAGAGCTCAGGGCAATTGTGACACTGATAATCCTGCTGACCTTCCTTGCGAGTTATGCATATTTGCTGAAGGTTGCAGGCTACGAGATCACGGTGGACACGGACACTTTCAAGCTACTCCTGCAAACCTTGCTTACGTTGTTGAGCGTGGCGGTTGGAGGATGGTTGTTCAAGGAGAGAGAAAAATGATGGTTAATGTATTCGACGACCGCAAGGGCTCAGTTGCACACATTCTTGCAGGAGGGCTTACCCGCTTCGTTCCAGTGACATTCGTGATATTCATAGCATACGAGTTCATCGAGCATGTCTACCTCAGAGGTAAGGAACGAGAAGCAAACTTCCTTGGAGACATCTTTGAGTACTCTTTTGGGGCAATGCTCATGACAATTTTCTTCGAACTCCTTGGCTGTATCGGCATAGCTGTGTTCTTCGCCTTCGTTGCTGGGCTCTGGTATATCATGGGTAAGTGGAAATGATATTACCGAGAGACCAGGAGGGTTGAAATTGAGCTTTGCCAAGATCCTGGAAAAGAAGGGCGTTGATGTAACGCTGATCAAGATCACCGAACAGGACATTGATGGATATCTTGAAGAATCTGAGCAAGCAGAAACGATTAAGGCTATAGTCCTGCCCCTTAAAGCTGAAGAACTCAGATTCTGGCAAGAAGCTGGCATAGCAAAAGCATCAATGAAAGCTTATGTCAATGTCGAGCTTGAAACTGGCTGGCAGATGGAAATAGACGGGAAAAGATACAAAATCAGGGCTTATGAGAATTATCCATCGTACAAAAAAGCAATTCTCGAGGAAGTAGTATGATCCGAATAAGAGATGTTAACAGAACACCAGACTTGCTAAAAGCTTTGGAAGATGAGAAGGAGAGAATACTGAGTTTAGTCGGGGCATTCCTTGAAGATCAGATAAAAAAGACAATATCTCATGGTAGAGCTGAATGGCCACCACTCAGCCCAGAAACGATTAAACGCAAAGGCTCATCTAAACCATTGCTCGACACTGGACATCTTAGAGACTCAATCACCCATAAGGTTGAGGGAAATGCTGTAAA
>Ga0209426_1001447_pt1 | contig 14319 bp, 10 predicted proteins | sample Deesub1362B_J571_FD_187697 | JGI IMG/M metagenome (GOLD analysis project Ga0209426, IMG submission 187697) | Deep oceanic, basalt-hosted subsurface ecosystem from Juan de Fuca Ridge flank, Pacific Ocean, CORK Borehole 1362B_J2.571 (SPAdes)... ...
GCGGGTGATCGCCCCCTCCACCGTCACCCGCGTCCCCACGTCGTCGACGGTGAGGGAGCCGGTCTTCCGCAGGGGAGCCTCCGCCTGGCCTGGAGTGAGCACCTCCACGTCCACGCCGGAGGCGGGGACGACCTGCAGCGTCCCCTCGTACTCCTCCACCCGACCGGTGGCCCGCACCCGGGCGGAAAGGTTCAGCCCGGCCGGATCGGCCAGTTCGTCGTAGGTGGCAAGCCACAGCAGGAGCACCACCTGCCCCGTCCCGTCGTCCAGCGTGAACTTGAAGCCGCTGGAGAAGGAGACCACGTCCACCACGGTTCCCTGCACCGTCACTATCTCCCCGACTCGGTCGAGGTTCAGGGCGGAGAGTGGGACCTCCGGCGCGGTGGACCCCACTGTTCCTCCGGTCCCCGGGACCAGCACCTCCACGTCCATCGGTCGGGCTGGGATCACCTCGATCTCCCCTCGGTAGGTGGAGACCTCCCCGATCGCCCGGACCTGCGCGCCGGGGGCCAGCGCGGCGGGGTCGGGCAGGCCCTCGTAGGTGTCCTGCCAGAGGAGCACCGTTACCTCCGCACCGCCGTCGCCCAGGCCGAACTTGAAGCCCGCCGAGAAGGGCTCGGCCCAGGTGACGGTGCCGGATACCTCCACCATCCGGCCCACGTCCGCCTCGGTCAGCATCCCGATCTGCGCTGGCTCCGCCACCGGCACCTCCTCCGGCAGGAGGACGAGGTCCATCACCGACGCCGGGACGATCTGGGGGGTGTCCCGGTACAGGTCCACCGTCCCCACGACTTCCACCGACTGCCCTGGCTCCAGGGGGAGGAGTTCGCCGGTGAGGCGTTCGAGGCGCTGCGGGACGGCGACCTCTGCCGCGCCGGTGGTGTCGCGGAGGGTGATGAGGGTCAGACCTTCGTAGGGTTGGCGGACCGACCAGACCTGGCCCCGCACCCGGACCCGGCGGAGGTAGTCGTCCGGGGTGAGGGAGCCGAGGGTGCGCGGTTCTGCCTCCGGGCGGAAGACCTCCACGTGTTCGGGGACGTTGATGGTGAGGGAGGTGCTCTCCCCCTGGACCCGCAGCGTCCCGGCCACCGAGACGTGGTCGCCGAAAGCCGGGATCCGCCCCTCGGCGCGGAGGGTCTCCGCCGTGGTCCGGTAGGCGGCCACGCGGACCTCGCCGGTCTCGTCGGCGACGGTGAAGGAGAGGTAGCCCGAATCGGGATAGTAGAGGGGGCCACGGACCACCTGGCCCTCGATCCGGACGTAGGCGAAGTTCATCGTTGCGCCGACCTGACCGGCCTGGACGGTGGGAATGGGAGAGCGGACGGCGACAAACCAAAGGACGGCGAGCCCAAGGGACGCCAGCAGTACGGCGGCGATCTTCATCGCCCGGAAGGGGAGCCGCCCTTCGATGCGGGCACCGCAGTAGGGACAGGCCTCATAGGGACCGACGTATCGTCCACAACTGGGGCAATGGCTCATTGTACCTGTCCGGATCTTTACCACAGAGACACAGAGGGACGAAGTTTTAGGGAGGATTCTGTGCCCTCTGTGTCTCTGTGATTGGTTCAGATCACCCTGTTCGTTGGCCTCTCCGTTGTCGGTTCAGGAGCCATTTGTTGATCTCTGCCACCAGTGCCGGGATCGCCAGAAGCGGGCCGACCGCTGCCCACTCCCTCCATCCCAGCGGGATGGTGTCGAAGATCGGCTGGAGGAAGGGGAGGTAGACCGCTCCCAGCAGGAGCAGGATGGACGCGCCGACCGCGTACTGCATGTACGGGTTGGTGAAGAACCCCAGACGGGCCAGCGGGGTCCGTTCCGACCGGGCGGTGTAGGCCCGCAGCAGTTCGGAGGCGGAAAGGGTCACGAAGGCCATCGTCCCCGCCAGTTGCGGATGGCCGTTTTCCCACCGCAGGCCCAGCAAGTAGGCAGCCAGGACGACGGCGGTGATGGCGACCGTCTGGATGATGATTCCCCGCACCATCGGCCGGTTGATGACCGGCTCCCTGGGGTCGCGGGGTGGTTGTTCCATAATATCAGGCTCGCCCTTCTCCAGCCCCAGGGCCAGGGCGGGCGCGCCGTCGGTCAGCAGGTTCAGCCAAAGCAACTGGATCGGCGTCAGCGGTGGCTGTTGCCCGGCCAGAGCGGCCAGGAAGATGACCATGATCTCGGCCAGGTTGCAGGAGAGGAGGTAGTAGACGAACTTGCGGATGTTGGAGTAGATGACCCGTCCCTGCTCGATGGCGGCGACGATGGAGGCGTAGTTGTCGTCGGTGAGGACCATGTCGGCGACCTCTTTGGTGACGTCGGTGCCGGTGATGCCCATCGCGATGCCGATGTCGGCCCGCTTGAGGGCCGGCGCGTCGTTGACTCCGTCGCCGGTCATCGCCACCACATGGTCGTGGGCCTTCAGCGCTTCGACGATCCGGACTTTGTGCTGAGGGCTGACGCGGGCGAAGACGTCCACCTGCTCGATCCGGCTTTCCAGTTCTTCGTCGGACAGCCGGTTCAGTTCCGCCCCGGTCAGCACCTCGCTGCCCGGACGCAGGAGGCCGATCTGCTCGGCGATGGCGCGGGCGGTGTCCGGGTAGTCGCCGGTGACCATAATGGTGCGGATCCCCGCTCGCCGGGCTTTCTCCACCGCCGGGCGGACCTCCGGCCGGGCGGGATCGATCATCGCCACCAGGCCGATGAGCGTCAGATCTTTCTCTACCTCCTCGGGATCCAATGTCTCCGGCAGTTCGTCCATCAGCCGGTAGGCCACGGCCAGCACCCGCAGCGCCTCCCGCCCCAGGTCCCGGTTGACGTTCTCGATGTGCTGGCGGCGGGCCGGGGTGAGCGGGACGTTGACGCCGTTCTCTAAGATGGAGTGGCACCGGGGAAGGACGACGTCAGGCGCGCCCTTGACGTAGACGACGTACCGGGCGGTGTACTCTCCGTTGGTCCCGGCAGGCTGGCCTCCGTTCAGGCTATGGACCGTGCTCATCCGTTTGCGGTCCGAATCGAAGGGGATCTCCGCCACGCGAGGCAGTCGGGCCTCGACCTCCTCCCGCCACAACCCCGCCTTGGCGGCGGCGACCACCAGCGCGCCCTCGGTGGGATCGCCCACCATCCGGTAGCCATCTTCGTCCTTCTCCAGCCGGGCGTCGGAACAGAGAAGCCCACCGGTCAGAAGGGCCATCACCTCGGGGTGGTCGCGCGGGTCGACGGGGGTGCCGTAGTTGGAGAACGAGCCCTCCGGGTGGTATCCCTCGCCGGAGATGTCCAGCCGCAGGTTGGCGACGTAGAGCCGGACGGCGGTCATTTCGTTCTGGGTGAGGGTGCCGGTCTTGTCGGAGCAGATGGCGGTGGCGGAGCCCAACGTCTCCACGGCGGGCAGGCGGCGGATCAGGGCGTGGCGGCGGATCATCTCCCGCATCCCCAGGGCCAGGCAAATGGTGACCACGGCGGGGAGCCCCTCCGGCACGGCGGCGATGGCCAGGCTCACCGCCGTCAGAAACAGGTCGATCACCATCTGGGAGTAGTAGTCCAGATAGACTGCCGCCCCCTCCCGCAGGAGCATCCCCAGGTCCGTATCCCGGATCACTGCCACGACGAAGACCAGGCCGCAGATGATCAGCGTGGCCCAGCCCAACCAGCGCCCCAGTTGGTCGAGGCGGCGCTGGAGGGGGGTCGGTTCCTCCTCGTAGGATTGGATCATCTCGGCGATGAGGCCGATCTGGGTCTGCATCCCGGTGCCGGTCACGATCCCCATCCCCCGTCCGTAAGTGACGGTGGTGCCCATAAAGGCACAGTTCACCCGGTCCCCCAGCACCGTCTCCTCCGGCAGGACAGCGTCTGCCCGCTTCTCCACCGCCACCGACTCCCCCGTCAGCGAGGCCTCGTCGATGCGCAGGTTGACGGCCTCCGCCAGTCGGAGGTCGGCAGGGACATAGTTACCGGCCTCCAGAAAGACCACATCGCCTGGAACCAGTTCGCGGGCCGGGACGGTGACGCGGTGGCCGTTCCGCAGGACCCGGGCATCGGGCGCGGCCATCTTGCGCAGGGCGGCCAGGGCTTCTTCTGCTCGGCGCTCCTGGATCGCGCCCAGGACGGCGTTGAGGATGACGATAGCGACGATGGCAGCCGTCTCCTCGACTTCCCCCAGCACGAGGGAGATCAGGGCAGCGCCGATAAGGATCCACACCAGGAAGTTGTTGAACTGGTTGAGGAGGATCTGCCAGAAGCCAGGCCGAGGCCGTTCCATCAGTTCGTTAGGACCGACCTCGGACAGTCTTCGCTGCGCTTCCTCGGTAGAAAGGCCCTGCTGGAGGTCCGTCTCCAGCAGATCGGTTGCCTCGTCGATTGAAAGGGTGTGCCATGCCTTTTGTTGCTTCATCGGGATCGCTCCGGCCTCCGTGTCGGGATCGGGCTAGATAGGCGTTAGTCCACTAACGACGGAATTATACTCCAACTTCCTCGTCCGTCAAATGGCTGGTTGGGGTTATCTTACTCCAAAGTGGTGGGAACGCAAAGGGCCCCGTCCGATTGTTGCGGTTGCAACACAATCGCAACGTACTCGAAACGCGTCGGTTTCGTCATTTGCTTGCCGCGGCTTGATTCCTGTGATATAATGTGGATGCCGTGGGGATGAACGGCTTCGACGGGGAAGGCAGGCCACGGATGGCGAGCCGGGGGGCTTCGGCCCCGTTAACAACCGAGCGCTAACCCAAAAGTGCCAACAATTGGGCTGCGATTCCCGTCGCCGCCTAGTGCGGTAAGGGAAAGAGGATCCCCCTGAACGGGATCCCGTCCGCCCCGGCCTCGCGCCGGTGGGCTGGGGATCGGGCGTCACAGAGCCGGCGTGCAGCGACCGGACGCCGATAAGGTCGCCTAAGACGTGATCGGCTGGGCCTAGGTGTAGCGCGGTCGGCGGCGACTCCCTGGGCGAGATGGCAACAGCCGACTACGCTCGTAGAAGTCCGTGGCCGAATTCTCCGGACGCGGGTTCGATTCCCGCCATCTCCACCAAATGGGCCGGTGCCCCCAGGTGCCGGCCCACTTTTACGCACGAAGGAGAGAGGGTGAGCGGTCGAATCTTGCTTCTCACCGGTGAGCGAGGGGTTGGGAAGACCACCGTCTGCCGTGAGGTGGTAGCGCGGGCCAAGGAGGCCGGCTATACCTGCGGCGGGCTGCTCACTTTGCAGGCCGATGAGCCGGATGGGCGGGTGGTGGTGGACGTCAGCACCGGGGATGCGCGACCGCTCACTGTCCCCGAAGGGGGCATGGAGATGGGTCGATACCGGTTCGACCCCTCGGTCCTGGCCTGGGGGGCTGAGGCGATCGCCAGGGCTGTGCCGTGTGACCTCCTCGTCGTCGATGAGGTCGGTCCACTAGAAGTGGAGCGAGGACAGGGATGGGCTATCGCGCTGGACATCCTCCGTGCTGCCCAGTTTCGTCTCGCCCTGGTGGTGGTCCGCCCCGAACTGATCGGCGCAGTTCAGTTGCGCCTTCCTGCCTCTGCCCCAGCCGTCCTGCGGGTCACAGAGCACAATCGGGATCAGTTGCCCAATCTTCTGTTCTCCCTCCTGGAGCGGGAAGCGCCGGTCCCTCACTCCCGCGAGGCCTCTAAGGCCGAGTGAAGGGCCTCCAGGGGCAGCAGCGCGCAGTGGAGCCGCGCTGGCCCCAGGTCGATCCCCAGCATCCTCAGCACGTCCTCCTGTGTCAGCCGTCGCAGTTCACTCACCGAGCGACCGTAAACGTGCTCGACGAGCATCGAGGCGGTGGCCATGCTGATGATGCATCCATCACCGCTGAAGGCGGCCTCGAGCACCCGGCCCTCGTCGTCCACTCGGAGCTCGATCCGCACCCGGTCCCCACAGACCGGGTTGTCCTTCTCACCGATCAGGTCCGGTGCCTTCAGCCGTCTCCGGTGGCGGGGGTGGTGATAGTGGTCGAGGACCCGCTCCCGGTAGGGAGATGAGGCCATGGATCGGCTCCTTCAATCATCCCCCTGCGCCCGCCTTCGGTATTTCCGCAGTCCCGCCTGTAGCGCCCTGAGCGGGGTCAGAGCGCATCGGCGTCGGCCGGAACCGACGGGGGCGTCCAGCACTCGGAGGACGTCTTCCTCGCTGATGGCCTCCAGTTCGGCGATTGTTTTCCCTTTAATATATTCCGTGAAGAGGGAAGTGGAGGCCATGCTGATGATACAACCCTCTCCCTCGAAAGCGACCTGGGCGACCCGTCCGTCCGAGTCGAGGTCGATCTCCAGATGCACCTGGTCGCCGCAGGAGGGATCGTCTGCGTCGGCAGCGATGTCCGGTGAATCCAACCGCCCCCAGTTTCGGGGGTTGGCGTAGTGGTCCAGGATGTGTTCCTTGTAGAGGTCGCTCATTTCCCCACGATCCTCGCTACTTTCTCCAGGGCTTCCGCCAGCCGGTCGGCTTCCTCTGAGGTGTTATAGAGGTAGAAACTGGCACGAGTGGTTGCCACGAGGCCCAGGCGGCGGTGGAGGGGCTGGGCGCAGTGGTGTCCGGCCCGCACGGCGATCCCCTCCAGGTCCAGCAGGTGGGCCAGGTCGTGGGGGTGGATGTTGCGGAAGGTGAAGGCGATGACTCCGCCCCGGTGCTCGGCGGGAGGGCCGACGATCTTCAGGCCAGGGAGAGCGGAGAGCCGTTCCATCGCGTAGGCGACCACTTCCTGCTCATGGGCGGCGATGGCCTCCATACCGATCTCGGTCAGGTAATCCACCGCCGCGCCCAGGCCGATCCCTTCAACGATGGCAGGGGTGCCGGCCTCGAACTTCCACGGCAGGTCGTTCCAGGTAGAATGATCCAACTCCACTCTACGGATCATATCCCCGCCCCCGAGGAAGGGGGGCATCTCCTCCAGCAACTCCTCCCGTCCGTAGAGGACGCCGATGCCGGTGGGGCCGCACATCTTGTGACCCGAGAAGGCCAGGAAATCGCATCCCAGGTCCTGCACGTCCACTGGCATGTGAGGGACCGCTTGAGCGCCATCCACCAGCGCTATCGCGCCCACCTGGTGGGCCTTTTCGACGATCTCCTTGACCGGGATGATGGTCCCCAGGACGTTAGACATCATCGTAAAGGCGACCAGTTTAACCCGTTCGTCCAGCAGGTCGTCCAGCCTGTCCAGGTCGAGGAATCCCTCATCGGTGATAGGGAGATACACCAGTTCCGCCCCCTTCTCTTGGGCCAGGAGTTGCCAGGGGACGATGTTGCTGTGGTGCTCCATCTCGGTCAGGAGGATGCGGTCGCCAGGGCCGATGTGGATGCGTCCCCAGGTATAGGCGACCAGGTTGATGCTCTCCGTGGTGTTGCGGGTGAAGATGATCTCCTCACGGGCTCGGGCATTGATAAAAGAGGCCACCTTGTCCCGTGCTTCTTCGTAGGAGCAGGTGGCCTCTTCGCTGAGGGTGTAGACCCCTCGATGGACGTTGGCGTAACACTGTCGGTAGGTCTCCTCCATCGCTGCCAGGACCTGTAAGGGCTTCTGGGAACTGGCGGCGCTGTCCAGGAAAACCAGCGGTTTGCCGTGGACCTGGCGACAGAGGATCGGGAAATCCCTGCGGATTCGTTCTACGTCCAGCATGCTCGTGCTCCTTGGAAGGATGGGTAACCGATGCAAAGTATACCACGATCGAGATGAGGGGCAACTAGGGGGCTTACCGACCTTCGTCTGTATCCGTGGCTTCCAGCCGCCGAAGTTCTGAGCAGGAGGTGGATGTGCAGAGGCCGGAGGGGGAGGTAGTAGCCCAAAAGGGACTGACGGTGCACGGTGTGGAGCCGTGCACCGTCAGTCGATGCACTCGCTTCGCCTGTGGACTGGGCAACCGCGTTAGTGCCAGAGAGTGACCCCGAACAGTTGAGGGGTGGCCCCTGTGGAGCACCAGGTGTTGGTGCCGAGCCCAGAGCCGGGAGAGACCTGGCCCTGTCCGATGAGGGCTTCCTGGAAGGTGCCAGTCAGGGTGTGGCCCTGGATCTCCTGGATCTCGAGGGCCACGAAGCCGACGACATGGTACAGGAACGCCTGCCCGCCGCCGCCAGCCCGCGGCCAGCCGATTCCTTCCGGTGCAGAGAAATTCTCGGCCATATAGTCGCTGGTGTAGATGTGGTCGAAGATCGGTGCGTAGACGATCTGCCCGATCTGGGCGCTGATCGCCTTTAGGGATGACTGGCGCGCGCCCGGTTCGCCGTGGATGAAGTCCCCGTCGAACCCGCCGACGCTGCCAGCGAAGATCGGGAACGGGTAGGGGCACTCCCCGCTGGCCCATCCCTTCAGCCCATCGTCAGTGGAGGTCTCCGGGTTCGGACCACATCCCCGGTTGGGGACGCTCTGTTCGAAGGTCCGGTATAAAGGATCGGACCGGCTGAGGTGGTCTGTGTTGTAGATGTAGTTGAGGTTCAGCCATCCTCGATGGGCGGCCTCGTTGTCCGGGTCGCCGATGCAAAGGTTGTCGTACTTGCGGCAGAACTGTCCACCGCCCTGGGTTTCGATGACGTAGAACTCCTCGCCTGGTCCCAGGTTCTCGATCACTGGCAGCGGAACGCCGATGGGCAGAATGCCGCCCGCCATCTGGACGATCTTGCCGCTCATCCCCGTTGCCTCGCCGGGCACCCGGAAGTGGTTGATCCCGCCCAGCCGCATGAAAGTCGTCGGGCGGGTGATGGTCAGAGAGACCTCCACACCGGTGGCTCCATAGGGGATGGTTCCAGCCCCCACCTCGCCCAGTCGGTTCCCTTCGGCGTCCACATACCATGCCAGGACCTCGCCCCGCTGTCCGTCGTTGGGGATCCCGTTCTGCGCGGCGAAGTCCAGCACGGCCTGATAGACCGCTGCATCGTCGGCCTCGTTGCCAGGACGGCAGGTGAGGATCGCATCGGCCAGCACACGGGTCCCAGCAAGTGCGGCGGCGTCGGCACCGTTCTGAGCCTGGCGACGGGAGGCGTGCAGGTATCCCCCATCGAGGGCCAGGCCGACGGCGAGCAGCAGGGCCACCATCGAAAAAGCGACGATCACCACAGCCTGTCCGCGTTCCTTCTCCATAGTTCTCCTCCTCCTCCTCAATCCCCCATTGGGGTTGAGATCACCGCCTCCACGGCGACGCCTTGGAGGACGATCTGACCGTTGGGCGCTACGGCTCCGAAGAGTGGGTTGATGAACGTCATCGTGTAAGGCACGGTCACCGTTACCGGGGCGCCGGGCTCAAGGTTGGGGGGGAGTTCGATCGCCACCGTCTCTGGATTGACCTGGACCAATCCAGAAGCGGCAGCGGCAGCCCGAGCCCGGATCCCGTCCAGGTCGTCGGGGCGTATGGCCGCGTACAGTGCGCCCTCTCCTGCGCAGTCGTGCACCGTCACTACGGCATGCCAGACCCGACCCAGGTCCAGCAGCCCCAGAAGGATGATCAGCAGGACCGGCAGGAGCAGGGCAAACTCGACGATGCTCTGACCGTTTTGACCCCGTCGCTTGTTTCTCATCTTCATCCTCCGCTAACCCTTCAAGGAGAGATTGTGAGAACTTGCAGGTTGGCGGCATCGATCTGAAGCGAGATCGTCTCCCTGGTCGCAACGTCCAGGGCAGCGATGCTCCAGATCGCCTTTCCGTCCTCGTTGGCTGCCAGGTGGAGGCTGACCGTGGCTTCCGAGTGAGCCTCCAAGAATTCACGCCCTCCATAGGCCAGAAAGATCGAGAGGGCGTCGCGAGGCCCTTCCTGCCATCTTCCAGGTTCCAGGATTTGAGGTGCGCTCCAGATCTGGGTGCGGTTCACTACCTGGACCTGATCGGCGTCTGCTGTGAGGTCGAAGACGGTCCGTTGGCTGGAGGAGAAAAAGACGAAGGTCCAGTAGGAAGGTGTCTCCAGCAACCGATCCGGGTCGATTGCCTGCCATTGTGTTGAGGCGGACACCAGTTCGGCGTCGGAGGCCTCGGTGCGGACGGTGGCATCGGCCCGGCGGTAGGCATCCCACAACGATACCGGTGCCGGGGCCGGCGCGGAGGTCGGCGTCGGTTCCACCGGGCCCGGGTAGGTGCAGCCCGCGATCAGAAGCAGCGTTACCAAGAGCCAAACGACCATCATCGCCACCGATCCCATTCCTCTCACGGCCATCCTCGCAGCACAAGGGGGAGGAAGACGAACCGGTTGAAACCGCGGGTGTAGTAGATCTCGTAGTGCGAGGTCTCGCCGACCAGTTGTCGCTCCTCCCACACCACGTGTAGCCGTCCCTGGCCGTCGAAGGCGGACCAGGGCCTGATGGAGACGTCGTCAGGGCTGCGAGAGACGTTAGCGGGTGTGGACCAACTGGTTCCTCCGTCGGTCGAGCAACTGATCCAGATCTCCTCTGTTGGGGAAGCACCCACCGGGTACCCAGGCCAGACGACACAGACCTGGACAGGGGATCCTCCGAAGACGCTCACGTGGGGGAAGGTGCTTGCTGGCTCGATGTAGTTCACCTGCACCGCCGCATCGGCGATGCGGACGGAGGGGAACAGCCATCTTCCCTCGGCGGCGTCGTAACGGACGTAGCGAACGTACTGCCGCTGGTCTTGGCCCTTTCCCACCACCTCTCCCCACACGACGTGGAGGTCACCCGTCGCGTCCGCGGCGATGTCCGGGTTCACGGAGTACGTGATCCCCTCCGAAAGGGTAATCGGCGAGTTCCAGACGACCGTTCCTCCTGTCGTCACTGTGCCACTCATATAAAGGATTGCCCATACCTGGAAAGGGTGCCGCTCCTCCCAGACGACGTGGAGAGTCCTGCCGTCGGGTCCGGAAGCGACCGACGGGAAATAGGAACCGTAGAGGGCGGTGTGGGTGAAGAAGACCGTCGCCGTCGGCCACTCCGTGCATCCTGTGGCCGTCAGTGGGCGTGAGGTGTGGTAGAGGTCTGCAATGGTGCTTCCCCCCTGGTTTGCGCTGAAGACGAGGTGCAGCCGACCGTCCGTGGTGGCAAAGCGGGGCCGCACCGGGACAGTGGAGTTCGGTCCAGGGACCCGGCAGATAGACCAGTCGCCTCCTCGCTCTGCCACGTAGAGGACGTTCTGGTCGCTTGTCCTTCGCTGTGCCCAGGTCACGAAGAACTGGTCTTCCACGATAAGGGCATCGGGAGGGAGGATCTCCTCCGTCGTGGTCGTGATAGTCTCTGTGGACGACCAGGTATCCCCGCTGTCCGACGTAACGCGGGCGTACAGCCAGCCCTGCTCGCCCAGGCCTGATTGGTCTCGCCAGGCAGCCAGCAGTTGTCCAGACGGGCCGGCGGTGATGACGGGTCGCCGGGCTTCGTCGATGCTGCTGTTGGAGAAGTTCACGGGCTGTGGGGCCGGCCAGTTCGGCCAGTCGGTCTGGGCGATCACGGTGGTGGCGGTCAGCAGGAAGCCGGCAAGCGCCACGGCCGCCGCCCACCGCCGCGGCCAGGTCGCTTCGACGCCTGCTGGGTGGAACCCGTGTGGTGAAGGCCTCATCCCCTCGGCTGCCCTCCCGTTAGTTTTCATAAAGGATGATGATCAACGGTATGGTCTCGTTGTCACCTACCGTGACCTGGTAGGTGTTGGAGTACCGGTTCCCGTTGATCCAGGTCTCGCCGATCACCGTGTAGGTGCAGGGCGGGAGTGAATCTACGCTGTAGGCGGCGTTCTCGTCGGAGAAGGTATAGGTATCCACCCCGCACCCCATCACGCGGATGGTAACCCGTGGATAAGGGGAGAGAGTGCCGGCCAGGGAGATCCATGTCTCCCCGATAATAGAGCCGGTCCCACTCGGCGGAGGTTCGGGCGGCGTGCCCTCCGCGGAGACCGTGACCGTGATCGGTCCCATCATGTTATTGTCCTCGCTCGTCTCGGCGACGGCGTCCAGCGAGTCGACCTCGGTCCAGATCGAGTAGGTCCCCGTCACCTCGAACCCCGAATACATCGTGATGGTGAGCGGGATCGTGCTCCCCGCGTCCAGCGAGCCTACCGCGGCCCAGGCGATGGCCCGGGTGATCGGATCGGCCGTGTAGAGATCGACCCAGAAGAGGTTGTTCGCTGCCCGGTCGCCGATGTTGGCCACCGTCACACGGAAGTTCAGCGGCTGGTAAGTGGAGATGACGTCGGTGGTGGTGATCAGTTCGAGCTCGGTGACCGTGAGGTCGGGCATCGGGCAGGGGGAGACGAACGTCACCGCTACCTCCGGCACCTTCCGGTTCATCGCGCTGACGATGTGCGTCCCCTCCGTGGCGTCGGCTACGAACGTGATCTCCCATTCGGATGGGCGGTCGGAGGCGTCCACTGCCACCTTGACGTCCCCGTCCCACCGGATCTGCACGTGGTCGTTCTTGTTCTGGTACACCCAGTTGTATCCCCGGACCCGGATGGTCACCGGCCCTGGCCCTCCACACTGGGGGGCGATGGCGATATAGGCGTCGGTGGTGCACCCCTGTACGATGGCCGTGTCGCTGTCCCCATACCCGCTGACCCGGACCGTCTGGTCCGTCTGGAGGGGCTGGTCCGTCGAAAGGGCGATCGTGAAGAGACCGCTAGCGTCGATATACCCTCCGCTCTGGTAGAAATAGCCGGTGGTGTCGGTGATGATGAGGGTGATCGAACGGCCGGGTTGACCGCTGCCGGTGACTAGGGTGCTCCCGTGGCACAACGGCTCGTTCAGCACCAGATCCGCCAGTTCTCCTGTGACCACCGCGGCGTCTGAATATCCGTAGCCGTACACCTCAATGACGTGGCCGGGCTCCAGCGGGGGCAGGTTGCTGAAGGTGAAGGTGCCCTGGGGGCTGACGGTTGTGCAGAACTGGGGGAAGGACGAACTCATCAGGTCCCGGATACACACATCGTTACCCGGCTCCGCCGTCCCCGAAACGGCGGTATCCCCGGCTTCCAGGGGGCGCTGGATGTAGATCGGGTCGAATTCGACGCTCAGCACGACGGTAGCGCTCTCGCTATCGCTGACCGTGCCGCCAAGGGGGTCGAGGCCGGAGGCCGTGACCTCGTTTGTCGTCGTCTCCCCGATCTCCTGGGAGACGGTCCAGGCGACGGGGGTCCCTCCGGGCGACAGTGTCAGCGGTCCAAAGGAGGAGCCGAAGGAGTCGACGACGGTGACCTGGGTGAGCGTGATGTCGCCGGTGTTCTGTACGACGTAGGTGAACTCGACGACGGTGCCCGGAGTGGAGATATACGCCGGGTCGACCGAGACGGTGAGGTCAATATTGGGGTGGATGACCACTACGGTGACCTCATCGGTGGCGGAGACCGTTCCCCCGTCCGGTCGGGTGCCGTCGACCGTCACGACGTTGGTCGTCGACGCGTCCAGCGAGACGGCGAGCGTGCGCACGACGGTCTCTCCGGCGGGCACCGTGCCGATGTCGTAGGTGTTACCAAAACTGTCCACCAGCACTACGTTGGTCAGGGCGATCTCTCCGGTGTTCTGGATGGTGTAGGTGAACTGCACCGTGTCGCCGCCGTAGATCATCGACTGGCTTGCGGTCACATCCAACAGGATCGCTGCCTGCTCTTGGCCCTCTCCCTCGCCCGGCGGCGGGGTGATCGTGTCGCCCAGCGACTGGATGGTTCGGGCGGCCCGTGTGTGTAGGTTCATCGGCCCGCCTATGGGCTGGAACAGCGGCGTGACGAAGTAAAGGTCGTATTGAAGGTCGACCACGATCCGGTCGCCCACCACCAGGGAGGTGGTGTCGGTGAAGATGGAAGTCCCGGGTCCCTTATCGTACCATACTTGCAGCGTGACGTCGTCGGTGGGCACCAGGGTGATCTTCTCTTGGACGTGCTGGTAGACGCCCGTCAGGTCCCGTGGTTGGACGATGCCGTAGCGGACCCCTTCACGGGCGGCGTTGAAGAGGTTGGTATAGATGAAGAACGCCCGCGCGAATTCTACGATGCCCAGCAGCACCAGCAGAAGGATCGGCAGGACGATCGCGAATTCAACCAGCGCTTGTCCGTGTCGCTGTCCTTCTTTCCTTCGCATAGAATCGCCCTCCCGTGCGAGATGTACTTCCCTTCTAAATAGAATCGTTTTGGGAGGGAGAAGGGTAACGAGGAGGAGGGGGAGGAAGCGGGGAAGCGGGGCAGCGACGGGGCTCCGGGGGTGAGTTTTCACGGTTCGCGTTACCTGGCGGTGGGGGTAAAACGATGTATAATGTGACAGGACTTACGCAGTTGAACGGCTAGCACGTTGACAATATGAAACGGGGCGCCCCCGAGGTAAAATTAGGGTATCTAAAACCATCCCCTCGGGAGGTGTTTCCACCATGGCGTCCCGACTCTATCCTACCACTCGGTGGCTCTTCAAGCAAGTGGTTCGAAGTCTCAGGGCGTTCG
>Ga0209426_1001448_pt1 | contig 14305 bp, 13 predicted proteins | sample Deesub1362B_J571_FD_187697 | JGI IMG/M metagenome (GOLD analysis project Ga0209426, IMG submission 187697) | Deep oceanic, basalt-hosted subsurface ecosystem from Juan de Fuca Ridge flank, Pacific Ocean, CORK Borehole 1362B_J2.571 (SPAdes)... ...
CCCTCAGCCTGGAAGCGTCTGACCCACTTGCGAACCACGTTTCTTGATGTTTTCCAGATTTTGGCCGTTTTCCTCATGCTTTTAGTTTGCTGGTAGGTTTTGAAAAGCAGCTTTCTTGCTTCTAAAGGATTCATATTGTATACTTCCCTTTAGGCCATTTCTGCCATAGCCTTTGCTCCTCTTTGTGGATTTGGTTCCATAGATATTTTACAAAAGGAGCGCCGGCTATGTTTTCAACCGAATTCAAGTGAATCTCAGATAGAATCGATTTTGTCTGAGATCCACTTTGCTTTGGTTGAAAAATATCTGCTTCATAACCTGGTAACGATCTGTTGGCCCAATTACCACAAGCGCTTGACAAAAGAGCCAAAATGATGTAAAATATATAATGAAATTGCGCCGAGGTAGCTCAGTTGGTAGAGCATGCGGCTGAAAACCGCAGGGTCTCCAGTTCGATTCTGGACCTCGGCATTATACACAAAAGGATTGTGGCCCAGTGCAGCGGAAAGATAAAGAACAAGCAATTCGTTTAAGGAAAGAGGGCAAGAGTTATAACGAGATATCAAGGCTTCTTGGGGTCTCTAAAGGGACGCTGAGTTCACGGCTTAAGGATGTCGCTCTGTCAGAGGAAGCACGAGCAAGACTAAATGCTCGTATGAAAAATAACCCAGGCATTAGGAAGCTCATCGCTCGAAACAAACAGCAAACTGTTCTCGCCCGACAGAGGGCGGAAGCAATACAGCAGCAAGCATCTGCCGAAATTGGGCCACTTTCGGAGAGAGAATTGCTTCTCGTAGGTTCGACGCTATATTGGGGAGAGGGTGCGAAGCGAAGTAAGAACGTAGTATCCTTCAGCAATTCTGACCCTGCAATCATCCTCCTCTTTATGAAGTTCCTAAGAGAGATTTGCCATGTCCCTGAAGATAAGTTCAAGGGACATGTAACGGTTCATCCAAATGTGAACATCGAGGAAGCTGAAGCCTATTGGTCAAACTTAACCAAAATTCCGCTTACGCAATTTCATAAAACCACTGTAATAGTGAGTAATGCAAGTAAAAGTAAACGTCCGGCCAATAGGCTGCCTTATGGCACGCTAGCAATTTTTGTCTACGACACAAATTTGCTTAATAGAATCAAGGGTTGGATACTTGGGATAGCACAGCAATGAGCTGAAGCAGCTATAGTATCCTCCTTTCAAGGATATCAAATCCTCCGATTCAAAAGGCGACGTGGCCAAGTGGGAAGGCGAGGGTCTGCAAAACCCTTATACGCCGGTTCGAATCCGGCCGTCGCCTCAAATTTTACCCCCAGCACCAGATGCAAATTAATCAAGATGGCCGGGGAAAGGTTTCCCCGGCCATCTTCAAAAAGGAGGAGAAGAAGGAGTCAAAAAACGGACTTTCTAATTATATTATACCATTATTTTAGTCTCTTTACTTGACGTTTATCATACGACTACCATACGGAAATCCTGCTCTCTCCCTCCGGAGAAGAAAAATCGCCGAGATATTCTCTCGGCGAAATCAGATTCGGTTGATTTGCATCTTACAGCTTAATCCGAGGTCAGCTTCAAGATAGCTAAAAACGCCTCCTGTGGGATTGAGACCTTTCCTATTCTTTTGAGGCGCTTCTTCCCCTCCCTCTGCCTTGCTAATAGCTTCCTCTTTCTCGTCACATCCCCTCCGTAGCACTTGGCGGTCACGTCCTTCCGCAAAGCTTTGACCGTGGCCCTCGCTATCACCCTACCACCTATAGCAGCTTGGATTGGAACTGGGAATAGCTGGCGGGGGATTACCTCTTTCATCTTCTTCACTAAAGCGCTTCCCTTCTCATAAGCCTTATCCCTGTGAACGATGAGGGAGAGGGCGTCAACAGGCTCTCTGTTGACCAAAATGTCGAGTTTGACGAGGTCCCCGGGGCGGTACTCGGCGAAGCTGTAATCCAATGAAGCGTAGCCTCTAGTGCGAGATTTGAGCTGGTCGTAGAAATCAACGATGAGTTCGGAGAGGGGCATCTTAAAGCTCAAAAGCACCCTGCGCCTATCGAGGTAATCCATAGGGCCTACCTCCCCTCGACGGCTTGTTACAAGCTCAATAACGGCTCCGATGTAATCCGAAGGGGTCCATACTTGGATGTCCATCCATGGCTCCTTTATCTCCTTTATCTCGCCAGGTGGGGGCAAGTCAGCTGGGCCTAAAACCTTCACCTTCTGCCCCCTCTTTGTGATTACGTGGTATTCGACGCTTGGGGCAGTGGCCAGAAGATCGAGCCCGTACTCCCTCTCGAGCCTCTCCTGGACTATCTCCATATGAAAGAGTCCAAGAAAGCCGCAGCGAAAGCCGAGGTTAAGAGCCTGGGACCTCTCCGGCTCGTAGAAGAGCGAAGCATCGTTTAAATGGAGCTTCTCCAAAGCGTCCTTAAGGAGCCCATAGTCCTTCGCATCTACTGGGTAGAGGCCTGCAAATACCATCGGCTTTATCGGGCGATGGCCTGGTAGGGGTCTTTCCGCAGGGCTTTTTGCTAAGGTAATTGTGTCTCCAACCGAGCATTCTCTAACGTTCTTAAGGCCAGTTGCGATGTATCCAACCTCACCCGTGGAGAGGAAACCCGTCGGCTCCATTTTCGGTACAAACACCCCTATCTCCATCGGTTCCATCCGCACTTCTTCGGCCATAAGGAGAAGCTCCTCTCCCATCTTTATCTCCCCATCAAAGACTCGAACGTATGCTACCACTCCCTTGTATGGGTCGTAGTGGGAGTCGAAGATGAGAGCACGCAGGGGTTGATAAGGCCTCCCAGATGGGGGTGGGATTCGCTCGATTATCGCCTCTAATACCTCTTCGATTCCGATTCCCTCCTTTGCAGAAACGAATAAGGCTTCGTCTGCCGGGATGCCGACTAACTCCTCTATCTCCTCTGCTACCTCTTGAGGGCGGGAAGCTTTCAGGTCTATTTTGTTCACTACTGGCACTATGGTGAGGTCGTGGTCGAGTGCCATGTAGAGGTTAGCGATGGTCTGAGCCTGGATTCCCTGAGCTGCATCAACGACCAATATCGCACCCTCGCAAGCTGCTAATGCTCGGCTTACCTCGTATGTGAAATCAACGTGACCTGGCGTGTCAAGGAGGTTGAGTTCGTAATCAACTCCGTCCGATGCCTTATACCTCATCCGGACAGCAGATGCCTTAATTGTCACCCCCTTCTCCCGCTCCAGCTCCATCCCGTCCAGGAATTGGTCAACCATCTCCCGCTCGGAGATTGTCCCTGTGAATTCGAGTAGACGGTCAGATAGGGTCGTCTTCCCATGCCCTATATGTGCGATTATGCAGAAGTTTCGGATGCGATTTTGCTCCATTTTAACAACGACTACTTTAATTCCCTCTCAATCTATCTAAAACCCTCTTTAAATCCTCCGGCAATTCGGCTTCGAGCTCAACGTACTCCCCGCTCGGCAATCGGAAGCCTAATGTCCGAGCGTGGAGGAATTGGCGTGATACGTTTAACCTCTGCTTGCGGAAGCCATAGATTGGGTCTCCAACTAAAGGATGGCCTATAAACGAGAGGTGGACTCTGACCTGATGGGTTCTTCCGGTTTTCGGTTCCACTTCTAAGAGGGTATGCTCGTCGAAATATTCCACAACCTTATAGAGGGTGAGAGAATAACGCCCGCCCCCCACCACTGCCATCTTCTTCCTTTGTCGTGGGTCCCTACCTATCGGCGCCTCTATCGCCCCTCGCTCTGGCTCAAGCCTCCCCTCCACTAATGCCACATAGACCTTCTTGACTTCCCTTTTCTTAAATTGCTCCCTGAGATTCCGAAGGGCACTCTCATTCTTGGCAACAACGACTAGGCCGGATGTATCCTTATCTAAGCGATGGACGATGCCAGGCCGCAATCTCTCGCCAACGCCTGCCAAGTCGGGGCAGAGAGCGAGTATAGCGCCAGCAAGGGTCCCTTTGTTGTGGCCGCAGGAGGGGTGCACAACCATCCCAGCCGGCTTCACGACCACGATGACATCCTCGTCTTCGTAGATTACATCTAAAGGGATGGATTCAGCCCGTAACTCCAAAGGCTCCTCTTTTGGAACGAGTATTGAGATTTCCTCTCCAGCTTTAACCTTATAACTGGCCTTCCTCGCCTTCCCTTCGACTGCGACCAATCCCTTCTCGATGAGCCTTTTGATAGCTGAGCGGGAAAGACGAGGGAGCCGAGAGGCGATGTATTTATCTAATCTCTCGCCAGTCTCTTCGACCTTAATTTCGATTTCCTTCTTCACAACCCTTTATTTCTTAGGTATAATAGTCACTCTTCGCTTATCTCCCTTCCCAACGCTCTTCGTCGTCACTACAGGGTGGTCCCGAAGGGTTAGGTGTATGATGCGGCGTTCATGGGGAGGCATTGGCTCTAATGCTAGCGGTTGACGGCTGAAAGTAACTCTCTCCGCCATCCTTAAGGCGAGCTGCTCGAGGGCCTTCTCCCTCCGCATTTTGTAACCCTCCACGTCAATGACGAAGTTAATCCTCCGATGGAATCTTCGATTGACGATGGAGCGTGTTATGCACTGGAGAGCTTGCAGGGTACTGCATCTCCTCCCGATGAGGATGCCGAGGTCATCTCCAGTTATGTCAAGTATAAATGGGGGGGCATCCTCCTCTTTTGGCATATCTTCCTCGGGGCGAAAGGAAACCTCCGCCCTTACCCCCATCCTCTTTAGTAGCTCTTCCAAGGTCTCTTTAGCAGCTTTGCGAATCCTCTCCTCCTTTGTCAAGGCTTCGAGGAAGCTTATGCTTACCCTCGCTTCCCTCGCCAATATCCCGAATATGCCACGTCTCCCCTTTTCTAAAACTTCGATTTCAACTTCTTCCCTTCTCTTCCCAATCTCCTTAAGGCCTTTAGATATGGCTTCTTCAACCGTTGGTGCGCTTATCTCAAGCGTCTTTACCTTCTTTTCCATCTCTTCTTCATCCTGGTGATGCATAAAAGGTGATGCGTGAGAAGTGATGAGTGATGCGTGATGAGTGATGAGTTCCCCCACGCTTCACTCCTCACGTTTCACTCCCCACGCTTCACTCCTCACCCACATCATCTCCTCTTCCGGAGCTTCTTATGGCCAAGGGTCGTATACTTGTTCACGAAATATTGGATGATGATGCTCACGAGGTTTGTGACAACGAAGTAAATGGCGAGCCCAGAGGCCCAAGACATGGTCAAGAGGCCGAACATGAGCGGCATGTAAATCTGCATCATCTGATTCATCGAAGCCGTCTGAGGGTCAGTGCTTGGGGGGGTTGCTATCTTCTGCGAGAGCCAAGTGGTCACGATGACTAGGATGGGTAGGATATAAAATGGGTCGGGGCGGGCCAAATTCAGCCAAAGGAAACGACTTTCAAGAGGTATCAATTGAGAGAGTCGAGGGGCATAGATGTACTTGGCCAAGCTCAACATTTGAAGTGGGTTATCCGCAAGGGTCCTGTAGATTGCCTGGTAAAAGGCTATGATGATGGGAAATTGGATGAGGAGTGGAAGGCATCCTGTCATAGGGTTATAGCCGGCCTCTTTATATAGCTTCATAATCTCCTTAGTTTGCCTTTCTCTATCCTTTGCATATCTCTTGCGTATCTTGGCAACCTTCGGCTCCAGCTCCTGCATAACCTTCGCAGAGCGTTGCTGAGGCAATGTCAGCGGGAGCGTGATGAGCCTTACGAGGACTGTGAGGATAGCGATAGAAAAAGCGAAGTTCTTCCAGAGAAGCTGGTACAAGAAAAGAAGGCCGTTTATCATAGGTTGGAGAAGCAAGAGGTTCCATAATTGTGACACGGTCCACCTCCTATTCTATCGGCGGGAAAGCCCATATTTCTTCGCCGCTTCTCGCACTAAGCGCACGGACTCGACCATCCTGCGAGACGAAGTAGATTGTATCATTGGCTACGACGGGCTTCGAAAAAATGCTCGCCTCGGCAAAAAACGTCCATTTTTCCCTCCCGGTGTTAGCATCTAAAGCGTAGAGCTTACCATCCTCGGAGCCGGCGTAAATCGTGCCGTCGTAATATGCTACCCCTCCTCTGACCATCCCGCCCGTCTTGAAATCCCATATCTTCTCTCCATTTGAGAGGTCTAAACAATAGACCCTTCCATCAAGCGAGCCGATATAGAGGTAATCGCCTACCACAAGCGGCTCCCCCCAGACCCAATTTCCCGTCTTGAAATCCCATATCTTCTCGCAGTTTAGTGCGTCCACAGAATAGACTTTGCCGTCGAAGGAGCCGAAATATATCGAATTCCTGGCCAAAGCAGGTTTTCCAGCTAGGGCGCCATCGGCAGTAAAATCGCATATCTTCTTCCCTGTTGCCCTGTCAAGGCAATAAATCTTATGGTCCATCGAGCATACGTAGAGCCTTTCGCCATTTATAAGTGGAGTGGCCCATATCCAATTCCCTGTTTCGAAAACCCAAATCATCTCCCCAGTGTCCGCATCAATGGCATAGACCCGATGGTCGCCGGAAACCACGTAGATAACACCCCCTTCGACCATTGGGGATGCGAAGATGCGGTCCTTGGTTGGAAATGTCCACTTCCTCTCGCCCGTTTCAGCACTAAGGGCGTATAATTTCCCGTCGTAAGAGCCGACGAAGACGAAATGCCCTACCGCTGGTTGCGAATAGAAAGGCCCTATTTCCTTCTCATCCTCGGGTGGAAACTCCCAAATCTTCTCGCCCGTCTCCATATCTAAGGCATAGACCTTTCCATCCGATGGTGTGACGTATATGGTGCCTTCCGAAACCGTCAGCCCAGGCCAGTTTTCTGGTGGCAACCTCCCTCGACAAGCAATTAGTAAAACGGCTATTAAGATTAAGGTGATTTTCTTGCTCCCGATGTCCATTGATTTTCGACTCCTTTCTAATCAGCTAGAGTTCGGAGCTAGAGCTAGAGTTAGTCAGCTAGAGTTCTGAGCTAGGGCTAGAGTTCTAATCTCCTAGCTCTAAACTCTAGCTCTAGCTGATAACTCTAGCTCCCCCCTCTAGCTCTAGCTGATAACTCTAGCTGACTACTCTAGCTGTACTTACGGCACTGGGTCATATCCTCCGGGATTAAGAGGGTGACATCGGCAGATTCGCTTGATTGCGAGCCATCCACCCTTAAGCGCCCCATACTTCGTTATAGCTTGAAGGGCGTATTCCGAGCAGGATGGATAAAAACGACAGACCGGAGGGAGGATGCGTGAAATGGTTTTCTGATATAATCTGATGGAAAACAATAAGACCTTTTTCATTTCCTCATCGTAAGGTGGCTAATTTGGTTAGCCGAAGATTTTAATTTGTGCTATAATTATCTTTAACTATATTATGATTTGAAATTTTTGTCAAGAAGGCGTCTGAATCGCTCAAGTGATTTTTGCTTTTAACAAACGAAAAAGGAGAGGATATGTTCGCAAGAGAGATAGGCGTTGACTTAGGCACCGTGAACGTGCTCGTTTACGTGAAAGGGAAGGGGATAGTCCTTCAAGAGCCATCGGTGGTGGCCATCTCTGTCGAGGACAACAAGATAGTGGCCGTTGGGGGGGAGGCCTGGGAGATGTGGGGTCGAACCCCTGAGGTTATCGAAGTGATGAGGCCTATGCGAGATGGGGTCATCGCAGATTACATCGTCACCGAGGCTATGCTCCGCTACTTCATCGAGAAGGTTTGCGGACGCTTCCGCATATTCAAGCCGAGGATAATGGTAAGCGTTCCGACCGGGGCGACGAGCGTGGAGAAGAGGGCTGTACATGAAGCAGCAATCCAATCAGGAGGGAGGGAAGCTTACCTCATCCCATCGCCCTTAGCGGCTGCTTTAGGGGCTGGGATGCCGGTTGGAACGACAAGAGGGAACGTAATAATTGACATCGGTGGTGGGACAACAGAGGTGGCCGTGATAACATTAAACGCCATCGTTGCCTCAAGCTGCGTGCGAGTGGGAGGGATAAAGATAGATGAGTCAATCGTATCCTACATCAGGAAGAAATACAACCTAATGATAGGAGAGAGGACCGCTGAGGAGATAAAGTTCCAAATAGGAAGTGCCTTGCCATTAGATGAAGAGCTTACGATGGAGGTGCAAGGGCGTGACCAAGTGGCAGGCCTTCCACGGACGATACGCCTAAGCTCTGGGGAGGTAACGGAGGCCATTGCGGAGCCATTGGCTGATATAATAGGTGCAGTTAAGGCTACACTAGAGAAGACCCCACCTGAGCTAGCTTCCGATATAATAGACAGGGGAATGGTTATGGTTGGAGGGGGTTCGCTTCTTCGTAACATTGACCGCTTATTAACTAAAGAGACTGGAGTCCCTTGCCACGTAGCGGAGAACCCCATAACTTGTGTTGCAATAGGCGCTGGCAGGGCATTGGAGAGCTACCACATCTTCAAAAGGAGTTTGTTTTCCATTTAGAGGTAGTAGGTCATCCTTTGCAAATGCACAACTGGGTCAATGTACTGGATTTGAATCCCAGGGGGGACGCAAAGTGTAACTGGTGCGTAGTTGAGGATGGCTTTAATCCCTGCTTCGATTAAAGCGTTTACTACACCTTGAGCCTCGCTTGCTGGAACGGCGATAATGGCTATCTTTATCCCCCTCTCCTTTATCACCTTCGGTAAGGATTTGCTGTCTAATATTTCAAGCTCGTTTAATTTCTTACCTATTTTTTCCGGGTCTTTATCGAAGACCGCTGCGATGCGGAATCCCCTCCCTTCGAATCCTCCATAGTGGAGGACTATAGCACGACCTAAATCGCCCGCTCCCACTAGCGCTATATCCCATTCCCTTAACACGTTTAGTATTTGCTTGAGCTTCTCCTGGAGGTGCTTTATATTATAGCCAATTCCCTGCTTTCCGAAGCACCCGAAGTAGGAGAGGTCCTTCCTTATTTGTGCGGGGCTTATACCAAGCTTTTCCCCCAACTCGTAAGATGAGGTGACCTCTTTACCCTCGGTAGCGAAGAAGGAGAGGGCTCGCAGGTAAATTGGCAAGCGACCGATTACGATGTCCGGGATTTCCTTTGATAGCATCTCCATCTCTCCTTAGCTCATTTACGATATTTTAAGTGGCAGGGCTCTTCTTAAAAAGGCGTATTTTCCCTTTCGCCTTTAGCCCGCCTAAAATCTCTTGCACAGGGAGCCCTAATATTGGATGGATGAGGTCGGGGGCTATCTCCGCTAAGGGAACCAAGACGAAGCTACGCTCGACGATGCGAGGATGGGGGATGACAAGTTCTGGCGTATCCAAGACTACATCATCGTAGAATAGGATGTCAATGTCAATCTCCCTTGGCCCCCAGCGCACCACTTGCTTACGTCCCATCTCCTCCTCTATCAGCTTCACAAAGCGGAGGAGCCCCTTTGGAGAAAGCTCCGTATCCCCCTCACAGACGGCGTTCAGGAACCATGGCTGCTCCTTATAACCCACAGGCTCCGTCTCATATAGGGAAGAGACCCTCTCGATGAGCACCTTCTCCGACAGCCTCTGCAATGCCTCGGCGATGTTCCTCTCCCTATCTCCGATGTTCGACCCTAATCCGAGATAAACCTTCGTCATAACCGATGCCCAAAATCGAAGAGCATACGCAGCTATCACGCGCTTCCACGCTCTAATCTCTCCAAAACAAACCTCTCGATAGCCTCGAAAACGGCCTCACGCTCGCAATCTCGCATCATCTCGTGGTGGCTTCTCTCGAACCAGACGATGCGCTTTTCCTTCGACGATACTCCCTTGTGGAGGATTTCGGCGCTTATCGGTTTGACGGTCGGATCCTTTCTCGATTGGATGATGAGGATTGGCTCCTTCACCTCACTTAGTCGCTCCCCGATGAATTCGGTATATTCCAAGAAAGAAAGGATAGCATCTACAGGAGCTTTGTCGTAATTCGTATCGTATTTTTCAAGCTCTTTGTCAGCGTAGTTTGGGGGCATTGGCCAGAATTTGAAGAGCCTTGCTACGATTGGCCTCAGGAAGCTCAGTGGATTCCCAGGGGCAAGTGGATTCGTCAACTTCAAGCATGCCGCCACGGTGACTATGGAATCAACCTCGTCCGGGTGTTCCATTCCAAGCTGGAGCGCAACTAGAGCCCCCATTGATAGTCCTACAACGACTGCCTTCTCAACCTCCTTGAGCAGGTCGAATAATGCAGCCTCTCCGTCCGCATACCAGTCTCGCCAAGTCACACCGATGAGGTCCTCCGGAACGGTGCCGTGGCCACGTAAGACTGGCATACGATAAGGGATTTCGTGCTTCTCCATATATGGGACGAGCCCGTTCACGCAGTCGAGGCTCGATGTGAAGCCGTGTAAGATCAAGCAACCGAGCTTCTTCTCTTCCATTTCCTCCTCCCTTCCGAGTCATACGAATTTGAGATATAAAATCCACCAATCTTGCATGCGACGAGGGAGTCGTCGCACTCCAGGACTCTGCAAATCCCATTTACTCCTAAAATACCACAAATTTCTAGACTTGTCAAAACGTTAACTTGCCTAATTCGATTTCTACTGGTATAATTATTCACAACGGGAGGGAGGCTCTATGTCATTACACATCGGCCTTAACGCCCATCTCTTATCCATGGGTGAGAGCTATAGAGGAGCCGGGATAAACCGTTATATCTACAACCTCCTAATCACTCTCCCTGTCGTTGACCCAAATAACCGCTACACCGCCTTCCTAGGAGAAAGGCGCTTTTCAACTAATCTTGCTCTCTCCCTCAGGTTCTCACGTATCTCGACCGTCAGGCCGGAGGTCAGAATCCTCTGGGAGCAATTCGTTCAGCCCTTTGCCTTAAGAAAAGAGGAAGTTGACCTCTTACATTCGATGGCCTTTGTAACGCCGCTTGTCTCCCCTTGCCCTTCCGTTGTCACAATCTACGACCTCAGCTTCGCACTTTTCCCCGAAGGCCTCAAGCGCAATAAACGCCTTTACCTCAGCCTATTCACCCCCATCTCCGCTCGAAGAGCACGACTCGTAATTGCTATATCGGAGAGCACGAAACGGGACATCGTTCGCTTGTTCGGCATCACACCGGAGAAGGTAGAAGTGGTCTACCTCGGCATTCATAAGAACTTCCGCCCTCTCCCCGAGGGGGAGGTCGAGGCCTTTCGCAAGAAGCGAGGCCTACCCGAGCGATTCATCCTCTTCGTCGGGACAATCGAACCTCGAAAGAACCTCACCCGTTTAATCGAAGCCTTCTCCCTCCTCTCTCCCCTCTCCCCTCTCCCTTTTCCTTTCTCTCCTCTCCCCCTCGTCATAGTAGGTGCGAAGGGATGGCTCTACGAGGAGGTATTCGCAAAGGTGGAGGAATTGGGGCTTGAAAGAGAAGTCATCTTCCCTGGTTACATACCATGGGGTGAACTTCCCCTATGGTATAACGCCGCTACCATCTTCGTCTACCCATCCCTCTACGAAGGTTTCGGACTTCCACCCCTTGAGGCAATGGCATGTGGGACGCCGGTTATAGCTTCGAATGCTTCCTCTCTGCCCGAAGTAGTTGGGGATGCGGGGATACTCGTCTCACCAGGTGATGTGGATGGGCTTGCCGAGGCGATGAAGCTTTTGCTCTCAGATGAGACCTTAAGGGAGGACCTAAGCCGAAGGGGCTTGCGAAGGGCAAAGGGGTTCTCCTGGGAAAAGACGGCAGAGAAGACGGTTCAGGTCTATTTACGTGCTTTACATGGAGGGAGCTGAAATGTCGGAAAGATATAAGCGGTTGTTTTCCTTAGCGACAGCCTTAACTGACGTTATACTCATAGATCTTGCCTTTGCCCTCTCCTATTGGATTCGTTACGAACTTCAATGGTTCCTGGCGGTTGACCCCGCATACGATGCTCCCTTCAGCGTCTACATCCCCTTCGCCGCTGTTCTGACCGCTCTCCTTATGGTAGCGTATAAATTAAACGGCGTCTACGACCAGCGTCGTGGGGCATCCTGGTTCGACGAGGTATATGCTATAATAAACGGAACAACTACTGGAATAGTCGTCATGGTCGCTATAACCTTCTTCTATCGCCCTCCGTATTATTCCAGACTCCTCTTCCTCTACACCGGAGCTTTAATCGTCGCTTTCCTTGGCCTCTTCCGATTGGTGAAGAGGATTGCCTCTCATCAATTGAGAAGAAGGGGGATAGGAGTCGAGAGGGTCCTCATCGTGGGAGCTGGGGAGGTAGGGAGGGCGATAATGCGAAACATCGTCGCCCTGCCGGAGCTTGGTTATCAGGTCGTGGGTTTCGTTGATGACGACCCAGCTAAGGGGAGGACGGACCTCGGAAGATTCAAGGCGATGGGCGAGATAGATAACATCCCTCACATCATTCAAGAGCATGATGTTAACGAAGTCATAATCACGCTCCCCTGGATGTATCATCGAAAGATACTCAGCATCTTACGGCAGTGTGAGAGGGAGAACGTTAGGGCCAGGATAGTCCCTGACCTATTCCAGATGAGCCTGAGCAAAGTGGAAGTGGATGACCTTGGGGGTATTCCCTTGATAGGCGTCAAGGAAGTATCAATGGGGAGATGGGGTTTAATATTCAAAAGGGTTATAGACATCTTCGCTGCTTCCTTTGGGCTTGTACTCTTTGCACCTCTCATGCTCCTCATAGCGATTGCAATAAAGCTCGATTCCCCAGGCTCTGTGCTTTTTAAGCAGAAAAGAGTCGGCAAAGGTGGAAAGGAGTTCGTGCTTTACAAGTTCCGCTCGATGAGGGAGGGCGCTGAGGAGGAGTTAGAGGAGCTAGCTGACCTGAACGAGGCGATAGGGCCATTTTTCAAGATAAAAGACGACCCTCGCTGCACGAGGGTTGGGAGATTCCTCCGACGCACAAGTCTAGATGAAATCCCACAGCTATATAACGTCTTAAGAGGGGAGATGAGCCTTGTCGGCCCTCGCCCAGCCTTGCCGAATGAGGTTGAGCAGTATCAAGTTTGGCACAAGAAGCGCCTCGAGGTAGCACCCGGCATGACCGGCCTTTGGCAGGTGTCAGGGAGGAGCTCCATAGCTTCCTTCGACGAAATGTGTCTTTTGGACATCTACTATATCGAGCAGTGGAGCTTAGCCCTTGACATCTCTATACTCTTCAGGACGATTCCAGCAGTGATTTTAGGGAGGGGGGCTTATTAGCTATGCTTTCCGAAAAGGACCACAACGACCTTATATCATTCCTTCGGGACCTAATCCGCATCCCAAGCCCTCCTACAAAGGAGGGGGAGATCGCAGAGCGTATCGTGGAAGAAATGTTGAAGGTAGGCTTCCATGAGGTCAGAACCGACCGCATCGGCAACGTCGTTGGGAGGATAGGGGCTGGAAAGGGGAAGAAGCTCCTATATAACAGCCACATGGACACAGTAGGGATAGGCGAACCTTCCTCCTGGAAGAGGGACCCTTATGGAGCAGATGTCGAGAGCGGAGTCCTCTATGGCCTCGGAGCATCTGATATGAAGGGGGGGCTTGCTGCGATGGTATATGGTGCAAAGGCCGTCCTCGATTCGGGTGCCGAGCTTTCTGGCGACCTATATGTAGTAGGAGTCGTGCAAGAGGAGCCATGTGAGGGCCTAGCTATGAGGGTCCTAATCGAGGAGGAGGGGATAAGGCCTGATTTCGTCGTCATAGGAGAGGCGACGAACCTCCAGATAAGCCGTGGGCAGAGGGGGCGTATGGAGATGAGAGTAACCGTCCGAGGCAGGTCTTGTCACGCCTCCTCCCCGCACCTTGGCGAGAACGCAATATACGGAGCTGCGAAAATCATATTCGGGATAGAGCTACTCGCACCACAGCTTGCCTACGACCCTTTCCTTGGGAAGGGGACTATAGCCGTAACACAAATCGTGAGTTCCTCCCCAAGTCGAAACGCAATCCCGGATGCCTGTGGCCTTTACATAGACCGCCGATTAACGTTAGGCGAGACCGAGGCGAAGGCGCTTGCTGAGATACAAGGAATAATCGCTCGTGAGGGTGTGGAAGCAAATGTGGAAGTCGTCGAGTATCTTGCGAGGAGCTACACGGGCTACGAATGCAGAGTCAAGGAGTATTATCCACCCTGGGCTTTGGATGAAGACCATCCTCTCGTCCTCACCTTATCCAGGGTCATAAAAGAGACATTGGGTTACAAGCCCAAGATAGGCCAATGGGCCTTCTCTACAGATGGCGTCTATACCATGGGGGTTATGAACATCCCCACCGTAGGCTTCGGCCCAGGGGAGGAGAGGTTCGCACATACCTCCGATGACCAGATACGACTCCAGGATGTTATAAAAGCAGCAAAGGTTTACGCAAGATTAGCAATCGAA
>Ga0209426_1001449_pt1 | contig 14288 bp, 16 predicted proteins | sample Deesub1362B_J571_FD_187697 | JGI IMG/M metagenome (GOLD analysis project Ga0209426, IMG submission 187697) | Deep oceanic, basalt-hosted subsurface ecosystem from Juan de Fuca Ridge flank, Pacific Ocean, CORK Borehole 1362B_J2.571 (SPAdes)... ...
TTATTGAGAGATTGAGAAGGAGAAGACTTTAGCCTGAAGCACATTCAGGGAGTTAATTGTTTCCGGATTTAGGTAGTCTCAATTGAGTTTTGTTGAGATAAGTGAGGGTTATGATGGGGAGACCCTAATATTTTAGAAGTTGAAAAGGGTTTCGTTTTGGAGTTTGATTACAATAGGGGAAAACTGTTTTAGTGGAGGGTTAAACATGCAAATAGAAGAGTTCAGAAGTTGGCTTAATCAGTTTCCACCAGAGGTATTGAGAAACGAACCCGTTGGAGTTGTAATTCAGGTTTTTCTTGGTGAGATGTTTCTGGAAGGATCAGCAGTGAAAGAGGTAATTTTTGAGGGAGGTGTCATTTATGGCTGAGTTAATCAGGATTAAAAATGGCCTCTATAAGCCAGTTCCCATTCACAGAAACAATGACGTAAATAGTTATTTAAAATTTTTGAATAGATTAAAATTTATTTAAAAATATTCTTACTATGATACAATATTTATTACCAACAATTTCAAATACCTTGCACAGAATTTTAAATCATGAAATCTCTCGGAAAGTCAAAGTTGAAGGGTTCGGATGTGTGCCTCACAAAGGGGGTAAAAGAAACTCTGAAGGTTAAGGATGGAGATTGGGTGGAATTCTTTGAAGAAAATGGGAAAATAATCATTCAGAAAGGCTAAATAAGACCAAGAAGATATCTCAGATTTGCTACCCCGCTTACAATCTGAATTACTAAAAGAAGCGCACCAATCAGCATTATCCTGCCATGTATTTTCACGTATCTCATATTTCCTCTTAAAACCAAAAATGCAAAAAACACTCCAGTGCTGAATATCAGCAAAAGAAGTATTCCATAGTATGCATGGGGTGTGGTAAACGGCTTCAGCCCGAGCAAAACAATGCCGTACAATCCAAGCAGATAAGCCACGTATAACAAAACTATGAAAAATCTACCATTGCTGATGTGAGCCCCTCTTCTGAAATCAAGAACTTTCAGTCCGTATCTCGAAATACCCATTGATGCGTTGATATAACACAGAATTATGGCAGTCGATGCAACAACAGGATGAAGGAGTGTTAACAATGCCATACTACTTGTGAAATATTCATCATCAATAAATTTTGTCATTTATTAAAATAATTAATAGGAATAAAATCAATCAAAATTTATATATATGTTATCAATAATTGATTATAAAGTTGAGGGTGGTAGATTATGGCAAAAGTTAATGACATCTCTATTCTGATGGGTGGTAAGGCAGGACACGGCATAAGAGTTGCAACAACCCTGATTGCAAAGCTTCTGAGCAGATATGGATACAGGGCATTTGTTTATGATGATTACCCTTCTCTTATCCGTGGAGGTCACAATTTCTCAATTGTGAGAATATCGGAAAAGAAAATTCTTGCAAACACAAAGAAGGTTGACATAATTGTTGGCCTCGATAAATTAACGGTTGAGAGACATTCTGGTGAACTGAAAGATGAAGGTGTTCTGCTTCACGATGCTTCATTTGATGCGGAAGGAGTAGCAGTCCCTTTTAAAGAAATTGTAAAAGAATTGAAAGGAATCCCTATAATGAGAAATTCCGCGGCAATCGGTTCACTTGCAAGGGTTCTGGGAATAGACTGGAGAATTGTGGAAGAAGTCTTTTACAAATTTATACCCCGGAATACAGAGCTGAATCTTGAGATAGCGAGAAAATGCTACGATATGGTCGAAAGTCATTTCGAGATTGAGAGATTAAGTCAGAAAACATTGCCGGTGATATCGGGTAACGAAGCAATTGCTCTTGGAGCTGTGGATGCAGGCATGGATGCATACTATGCATATCCGATGACCCCATCCACTAGTATTCTTCACTTTCTTGCCGCAAACAGCAAAGAGTTTGATATTCTTGTTGTCCATCCAGAAAATGAGATAGCAGTCATGCTTATGGCTCTCGGCTCAGCTTATGCGGGAGCAAAAACAATGGTTGCAAGTTCAGGAGGGGGTTTTTCTCTTATGGTAGAAGGGTTGGGCTTATCTGCTCAGAGCGAGACACCGGTAACAGTAGTAGTGAGCCAGAGGACTGGTCCAAGCACTGGAGTTCCAACATACACTATGCAGTCTGACTTACACTTCATTTTGAACGCCGGACATGGAGAATTTACGAGATTTGTGGCTGCGCCAGGTGATGCGGAGGAAGCATATTATTATACTGGTTTGGCGATGAACATCGCATGGAAACTCCAGATTCCTGCTTTTATTCTTGCTGACAAGCACCTGAGTGAAAGTAACTACAGCTTTGACAATACACTGTATGAAGTGAGAGAAGAAGAGGCTGAATTTTGGGATGGAACAGGAGAATATCTCAGATACAGAGATTCCCAAAGTGGAGTTTCTTCCTTAGCTTTTCCCGGTGATGCAGTTGTAAAGGCAAACAGCTATGCACACGACGAATATGGGATCACGACAGAAGAAGCAGAGAAAATAGCAAAAATGCAGGAGAAGAGATTGAGAAAAAGAGAGGTACTTGTAAATGAATTGAGAAAAATTGAACAATTCAAAATATATGGTAGCAATTCAGATACCGTTGTTCTCACATGGGGCTCAACGAAGGGAGCGGTTGTTGAAGCTGCTGAAATTCTCGGTTTGAAAGTTGTGCAACCCATAATTATGGAGCCTTTTCCCGACATATCCGGGCAGGTGAAGGATAAGAGATTGATAGCAGTAGAAGTAAATGCAACCGGTCAGCTTGCAAGACTGCTTGAATGCAATGGTATTAAGGTTGAAGAAAGACTGTTGAAGTACAATGCACGCCCATTCTTCGTCGATGAGCTTGTTGAAAGGCTTGAGGTGGTGTTGCAATGACCGAAAAGAAATCTGACCTCAAGACCTATGCAAAGAATACATGGTGTCCGGGTTGCGGAAACTTTGCAATTCTGAATTCTGTGAGAAAAATTTTCTCTGAGATGGATACAGAGAAGCTTGTAATGGTCTCCGGGATAGGCTGTCACGGAAAGATAGTTGATTATGTGGATGTGAGCAGCTTTTACACTATACATGGCAGAGTCCCGGCAACAGCAACTGGAATAAAGCTCGCCAATCCTGAGCTTACCGTTGTGGGATTTGCAGGAGACGGAGATGCGTACGGAGAAGGACTCCTGCATTTGATGTTTGCAGCAAAGAGGAATGTGGATATAACTGTCATTATCCACAACAACAGAGTGTATGGCCTCACTACCGGTCAGTTCACCCCGACAAGTCCCGAGGGCTTTAAGGGAAAATCAACACCACGGGGTAGTGTTGAAAGACCTTTTAACCCGCTTTTGCTGATGCTTGATGCCGGAGCAACTTTCGTGGCAAGGTCGTATTCGAACAGAATGAAGAATCTCAGGATGGTTATTGAAAAAGGTATAAATCATAGAGGATTCTCATTCGTGGAAATACTGCAACCGTGCTACACCTACTTCAACACCTATGATTACTACAATGAAAGGGTTTACGAAATCGACGAAATTTCAGGAAGAGAAGATGCAGAAAAAAAGATAAGAGAGTGGGACTATAGCAGCGACTCCAGAATCCCTATCGGAATTTTCTACAGGGAGGAGAGAGATACTTTTGAGGAAAAAATGCTGGATAATCTTATCCCCGCTAAAAGAAAAAGAAAGGTGATCAGCGGTAAACTACTTGAGAAAATCGTTTGAGTTTATCAGACTTCCTCCTGAACATTGAACATGAATACGAATTCTTCATTAACCTTGATTTTAAGATTTGCCCCCCTGTTTTCTGCATAAATCTGCCAGCTATCACTTCCACAACACTCCGCAACAGGATACCATTCATTCTTTCTGTAATTGCACCAAGAGAGCATCATCGAATCACCAAAATTTGCTGCGAGTGATTTTGCAAGTTTCATTGCCCTGTCGAAATCAATATCATAATCCTTGGTTCTTATTTCCATCTCCATACATAAAAATCATGAGTTGATCTTATAAATCTTATGTTCAAACTGGATATTTTGAAGACTAATTTAAATTATACCCTCTCCTGAGTTATAGATTATAACAAAAAGATTAAATACTACAATTCTTGAACAGCAATCAGGTGAATGTAATGGCAAATGTTGTTGTTGATAGAGATAAATGTAAAGGACATGCAGAGTGCATTTCCGTATGCCCCCAGGAAGTTTTTGAGCTTGACGAAGACAATAAGGCAGTTCCAGTGAATATGCAGGATTGTGAAGAGTGCTGTTCTTGTGTTGAAGCCTGCCCGGAAGAAGCAATCTGGGTTGACGCATGTGAATAGGATAAATTAAGCTACAACCTCCATTTACCATTTTTCAGCATCTCATCATGATTGATTCAAATCATTTATTAAATTTGAAAGATAACATATTGCTGCATAAAAGTGAAGTATATGAGTATATATTACGTCAGACTCGGCAGAATGGAATGTGGGGGAAATCTTGTCATTAATGTAGGTAGCTTTGTAACTGCTGATTTTGAAGAAGCAAAGCGAGTTGCTTCATTTTTTGAGAAAATGAACTATTTTACAGAAATTTATGAAGAAATTAAGGTCAAAGAAACTGAAGTTAAAATAGAAGATATGATGGTCTGAAATTTTTCTGCATCAAATCCGATTTGTGGAAAAAATAGGATTGTACCGGGGGTGATGCAACCCAGAATTTTCCCCGGTATTTATGTGATTGCTCTTATTATTTTTAAATTTTTCGGAAAATTTAATTGTTAATAAAAAGTAATTACTTATATTTTATAAATGTAAATTGATTGATTTATAAAAAATAAAATAAAAAAATATTATGATAATGCTTATTAATAATAAATTTTAACCTTATAATTATGTGTTTAAAATGGATTAAGTTATTAACAATAACCTCAATTTTATTAGAGAAAAAAAGAAAAAATATTTAGTTTTAATACTTTAACTGGCTAAAAGAAAGGTAACAGGTAATATAAAGCCAAATTAAGGTTGATACACGATTTTTTTTTAAATGTGATACAAAAAAGATCCAGATTGTTTTTGACCAAAATATTTAAATATAGTAAAATCTTCTCTTTAACAGCGTTAAATAATAACCAAATTGAACCGTAGGGGGTAGATTGAAGATGACAGAGATATTGATATTGGGTGGTGGAAGTGCCGGAATAATGGCTGCTGCAAGGCTGAGATGGTCCCTTTCTATGGATGAAGCGAATATAACGATAGTAGAGAGAAGTGATAAACATATATATCAACCAGGACAGACTCTCATTGTTTTCGGTCTGGAAGAACCTGAAAATATAGTAAAACCAATGGAAGATGTTATACCTGCTGGCGTAAACTTTATTCAGGATGAAGTTAATAATATAAATCCTGAAGAAAATTACGTTGAGACAAAGAACGGTAGAAAACTTGAATACGATTATTTGATTCTCGCAACGGGAGCAAGATTGCTTTTTGATGAAATACCCGGTGTGGAGGAAAATCTGGGTAATAATGGCATACATACGTTCTATACACTTGAGGGAGCTATTATGTTAAGAAACGCTCTGGAAGAGTTTGAAGGAGGCAGGATTGTACTTATTCAAGGTCCAATGCCATTTAAATGCCCGGGAGCACCGATAAAGTTTATTTTAATGGCGGATGATTATTTCAGAAAAAAGAATATGAGAGGTAGAGTCGATATAACACTGACAACAACACTTCCACAGGCATTTGCACGACAGCCATATGCCGCAAAGTTTGACAGGATTTTCGAGGACAGAAGTATCAATGTCGTAACGAGCTTCAATCCGGCACGTGTTGATGTCGAAAACAAAGAGGTAAAATCATTCGAGGGTGATGTAGAGAACTTTGACCTTCTCGTTGTGGTTCCACCTAATGGCATAGAGGAATTTCTTGAAGATGGACCTCTTGCAGACCCGACAGGCTGGATCGGAGCGGATAAACATACGCTTATCCACAAAGAATACTCCAATATCTATGCAATCGGTGATTGTGCCAATTACCCAACCTCAAAGACAGCTTCTGGGGCAAGAAAACAGGCAGAGGTTCTTGCAAAAAATCTCGTGGCTACCATCAGAGGAGGCACTCCTAAAGATAAGTATAATGGGCATATTATCTGTCCAATTCTGACAAGATACGGTAAAGCACTGTTCGCTGAGTTCGATTATGAGAAGTCTATCTCACCCGCTCAGGAGATGTGGACTAACTGGGCACTCAAAGTGTACATGTTGAGACCTATGTACTGGAGCATGATGCTCAAAGGGCTCATCTAACACATTTGATATCAGGAGGTAATACTAATGCAGGAAATGGATAAAAAACCGGAAGAGAGTCTCGATGTCCAGATAAAACATATTTCTGAAATTAATTTTTTCCTTGAAACAACTTTGGATTTGATGGAACAACTCTTACCCAAGCTAAAAGAACTTACTGAAGAAGTTGCACCGACGGTAAACAGCATGAGGGCAAAGCTTGACAGAGATGAAATAATACTGTTACTGGAAAAGGTTGTAGGAAACATCGATACTTTCCTTCGTATGCTTGAAATGCTTGAAGTAACAAAGGAACTGACAAATCAGATGACTCCCATGATCTCAAGACTCTCGGAAGAGATAATGCCAGCTATTAACAGAATCAGAGTAAATATAGACAGAGAAGAGACTTTAATTCTTGTAGAAAAATTAACAGAAAACATTGAGCCGGCTGTCAGGCTCATGGATTTGACCCAAAAGTATCGTCAGGACGGGACGCTTGATGCATTTATAGAGCTTCTTTCAAGGCCTGCAATGGGAAACATGATACATACATTTGCATCTCTCAGTGATGAGGAAATCGAGGGTGTTGCAAAAAGCGCTATTGTGATGACAAATCTTCTGACAAAGTTATCACAGCCAAAAGTAGTTTGTATGCTTGATAGTGCTCTGGAGGCGATAATTGCAACCAATCTTGATTCACCGAGGGCAGTAGGAACGTTTGGATTAATATCAGCAACGAGAGACGAAGACGTGAAAAAAACCACAGGCATCTTGGTTGACTTCCTGAAGAATTTCAGCAGATGCGCTAAAATGGAGGATTTAAAAGTAGAGTCGAGTAGATAGGAACTGATGGTGGTGGAAAGAATTTCAGGTGTAAGAGAATAGGTTAATGGACATTTTCAAGAACTGCCCCTTTTTTCTGAAAGGTTTTATTGTCGCTGGAAACAGAAATCTAACTACTTGCATTACGCAAAGTCTGGTAGGTTAGACTATCCAATTTGAAAAAATATATTACACGAACTTACATTGAACCGACTCAATATTTAATATGTTTCAAAAAAGTGACAGAGATGAGCAATCCAGAAGACCATAGTTTAGGTAACCTGATAAGAGATTTGAAAAATAAAGATAAGTATGTGAGGAGCCGGGCAGCTTTTTCTCTTGGTAGAATTGGAGATAAAGATGCAGTGGAGCCTTTGATATCTGCATTAAACGATAGAGATTGGAGAGTTAGAAGGGGCGCAGCTTATGCTCTTGGACAGATAGGAGATGAGAGAGCAATCGACTATTTGATTCATGCTTTGAAGGATGAGAACGAGATGGTTAGAAACGAAATCAAAGAAGCTCTTGGGAAAATGGGAGTTGAGAGATGTGAAGATGCACTTAAGGAACTCAAAGAACTGGAGTCGTTCATCTGGCATTTAAGGTTTAATAAAGACTGGGAAATACGGAAATTTGCCGCCTCATCTCTCGGAGAGAGGAATGACTGCAGAGCAATTCCATACCTGGTCAGAGCTTTAATTGATGATAATCCCGAAGTACGGATGGCAGTAGGAAATGCACTCCAGAGAATCGGAGAGAAAGCCGTCGAACCATTAATTCGTGCTCTTAAAGTCCCTGATTTAAGAATTCGAATAGAAGTAATAAAGTTACTGGGGAGAATACAGGATGAAAGGGTTGTAGAACCTCTAATTAATTGTCTTAAAAATAAACTCCTCCGTGAAACTGCTACTGTTGCTCTTGTTGACATAGGAGAGAAAGCCGTCGAACCATTAATTCGTGCTCTTAAAGACAACTACGCAAAACTTCATAAAGCTGCGGTTGTAATATTTGAGAAAATCGGAGAGAAAGCCGTCGAACCATTAATTCGTGCTCTTGATGATGAAAAATGGTGGGTGAGGGAAACTGTTGCAATTGCACTCGGAAAGATAGGAGATAAGAGAGCTATTGAACCATTAATTCGTGCTCTTGATGATGCAGATAAAGACGTGCGAAAACATGCTATAACAGCACTCCAGGAGATAGGAGATAAGAGAGCTATTGAACCATTAATTCGTGCTCTTGATGACAAGGATTTGCTTGTCAGGTCACTTTCAGCAGAGGCACTCAGAAATATCAGTCATAAAAGAGATACTTCTTGACAAATTTTGTGCCAGCAGAAAATCATCAATCGTCAGAGTTATGAATGAAGTTGAATTAAGGTTTTTATGCATACAGCAAAATTAAGCTAAAAACTCTTAAAGTGCCTGGAATCGCAGCACTATTCGATTGATTAGAACTTTAACTTTCCTTCTCAAAACGATTTTATACCTTCAGATTGAGTTGCAGATATGATTGCAGACGTTTACATTTACCTCAAAGAAGGTGTTGCCGACCCGGAAGGGGAAGCAACTAAAAAGGCTTTGAGATTGCTCGGTTTTAAGAATGTAAAGAAAGTCTCCTCAAGAAAGGTGTTTCGAATAGAGGTTGATGCAAGGAACAGGGAGGAGGCTGAAAGAGAAATATCAGGTATGTGCGAGAAACTTCTTGCCAACCCTGTCATCCAGAAATATACAATTCAATGGGTTGAATAGGGTGAAATAATGTTCTCAAAAGTTAATGTCCCTTTTGAGCTTTACGAAATAAAGATTTTAGATGCGGATGATGGTCGACTTTTAAAAATAAGCCAGGAGCTCGGTCTTGCCCTTAGTCTTGATGAAATGAGAAGAATACAGGATTATTTTCACAAAAAAGGAAGAAATCCGTATGATATTGAAATACAAAGCATTGCTCAGGCGTGGAGTGAACACTGCTGCTATAAAAGTTCGAAATACTATCTAAAGAAATATCTCTTCGGGATTTCTGCAGATTATGTCATCTCTGCGATAGAAGAAGATGCTGGAGTTGCTGAATTTGATGAAGAATATGCTTACGTTGTTGCCCTTGAATCCCACAATCATCCATCCGCTATAGAGCCATATGGTGGTGCAGCAACCGGTATTGGTGGCATACTCAGGGATGTACTGTGTATGGGTGCTCAACCCATAGCTCTGGTTGACCCATTATTTTTCGGAAATCCTGACACTTCAGAAGATGAAATCCCGGCAGGAACGAAACATCCTCTATATCTTCTCTCAGGAGTTGTATCCGGGATAAGAGACTACGGAAACAGGGTTGGAATTCCTACCGTCTCAGGTTTACTCTTCTTTGACGAGAGCTACCTGACAAACTGTATTGTGAATGTTGGTTGCGTAGGAATTGCAAGGAAGAATCGAATAATCCACAGCAGGGCAGGAAATGCAGGAGACATATTCATTCTTGCTGGAGGTCTGACGGGCAGAGATGGGATTCATGGCGTAACTTTCGCGTCTGCAGAGCTTGATGAAAAAAGTGAAGAGTTGAGAAGTGCTGTTCAGCTTGGAAATCCGATTATTAAGGAACCGATTATACATGCATGCCTCGAAATAGTTGAAAAGGAATTGCTGACAGGAATGAAGGACCTCGGTGGAGGAGGCTTGAGCTGTGTGGTGGGTGAGATGGCACTCTCTGCAGGCTTTGGAGCCGAAGTCCATCTTGAGAAAGTTCTTCTGAAGGAAGAAAACATGGCACCATGGGAAATATGGGTTTCAGAGAGTCAGGAGAGGATGATGGTAACTGTTGAGCCAAAACACGTCGATGAGGTTCTCTACATCTTTCAGAAATGGGATGTTCCGGCTACAATCATTGGTAGCGTGACTGCTGAAAAAACCCTGAGAGTTTTCCATCACGGTTATAAAATTTATGAGATGGACATCGAATTTGTTACATCAGGTGTGGAATACTGCAGACAATATGCAAGCCTGAAGGAGACTGTGGACGAGACAGACTCAACTGCACCCCCTGAGAGTTATGAAGAGGCGTTACTTGAGATTCTGAAACACCCCAATGTGGCAAGTAAAGAATGGGTGATAAGACAGTATGACCATGAGGTAAGAGCTTCGACTTTTCTGAGACCTCTACAGGGTAGATTGAATCTGGAGGGGCATGGAGATGCGTCAATTATTAAGCCCACAATATCTTCAAAAGGTCTTGCCATTACTGTTGCGGTTAATCCGTGGCTCATCAAAAAGAATCCTTATTGGGGTACTGCTTCAGCTTTTGATGAACTCGTGAGAAATCTCACTGCTGTTAATTCCACCCCTCACAGCTTTGCAGACTGTCTCAACTTTGGAAATCCAGAGAAGGAGAAAAGGATGGGTGAATTCGTGGACTGTGTCGAGGCGCTTGGATGGATGGCAAGAGGGATGAAAATTCCATGTCTGAGTGGTAATGTCAGCTTCTATAATGAGACTCCTTACGGGAGTATTGCCCCAACACCCACTCTTCTTGGCATAGGCATAATCGAGGATATTAAAAACGCTATCACATCTGACTTTAAGAAAAGAAGAAACGCGATAGTTCTTGTTGGAGAAACCCGGAAGGAGTTTGGAGGGAGTGTGTATTCAAGAATATTCAGAATGAATGGAAAAGTGCCGAGGACATCTCCTGAAAAATTAAAAAACTACTCCAATACTCTGCTCGAGAGCTTCAGGGAATTTGATGTCAAATCCTGTCATGACCTATCAGAAGGGGGGCTTGCTGTCGCATTAGCTGAGATGTGCATTGCCTCGGGTATGGGGGCAAGAATTAACCTGTCAGAGATGAAAGATGAGACTTATACAAAGCTTTTCTCGGAATCAAATACAAGGTGGCTTACAGAGGTTAGTGAGAGAGAGCTGGAAGACTACATAAGCTTCTTTAAATCGAGAAATCTAACAGCCAGCTCCATTGGTAATACAGGCGGTGATGTTCTCGAATTCACTGATGGAAAATTCAGCTTTGAAATACCATTAGAAGAGGCTGAAAAAGCATGGAGAACAGGGTTGACAAGATTTACGGGGTGGTAGTATGCAGAAAGAAGATTTAAAAATAGCAGTAATTCGAATAGAAGGTACAAACTGCGAAGAAGAGACTGTGATGGCATTCAGAAATCTCGGAGTTTTCAGTGAAGCAGTCCACCTCAAACAGTTTTACAGTGACATGATAAGGGATAGCGAACAGAGAAGTTTGACTGATTACAACTGCATCGTCTTTCCCGGTGGTTTCTCAGCCGGCGATTACGTCAGGGCTGGAGCAGTGTTCTCTGCGAGAATTAAAAGCGTTCTGAGAGATGATTTAAGAGATTTCATAAACTCAGGATATCCCGTTCTTGGAATATGCAATGGATTTCAAATTCTTGCAGAACTTGGTGCTTTACCGGGATTTGATGAGGATAAACCTGTAGGAAAGCAGGAAATGGCTCTCGGAATAAATGATTCCAACAGGTTCGAATGCAGACCTTCTCTACTAAAGCACGAGAACAGAGGTAAATGCGTTTTCACAAAGGCTTTGGAGAAAGAAATTGTTATGTTTCCGGTTGCACATGCAGAGGGTAAGGTTATCTTTCCTGCGGGTAAGGAGGAGGACTATATAGATAGATTAAGGAAAAATGACCAGATTGTTTTCAGATATGTTGATGCTGGAGGTAACTACGCAGGTTACCCGTGGAATCCCAACGGGAGTATTTACAATATTGCTGGCTTATGCAATGTGAGAGGTAATGTTCTCGGTCTAATGCCCCATCCTGAAAGAGTCTTCTTTGATTACTATAGGAAAAATGAAATCGGAGACGGGAGAACAATATTTGAGAGTGTTATCGAATACCTGCTGAGTTTATGAGAAATGAGCGAACAGTTTCTCTTGTTAAAGGTGACGATAGAAGACTGAACATAATAAATGCTTTAAAATTGATCCAGCATGACTTAGCGGAAATTGAGGAGAAAGAAATAATACTGATAAAACCCAATCTGACTTCTCCTACCAACCCTTTTGCAAACACAGATGTTGAGTCTGTAAAAGCCGTTATAGACTTTATAAACCAGTCATTCGGTGGAAAAGAATTTCTCATTGTCGAGGGAAGCGGAGGAGGTTTTTTGAGGGGTATCAATACAAAAAAAGTTTTCGAGCGATTTGGATATTACCGCTTAAAAAATAGATGGATAGAAGTAAAGAGTGTTGAAGAGTGTGAAGACTTCTTTGAGATTCCGGTTAAAACGGTTGATGGTGAGAAAAGAGTTCGAATAGCAGAGCTTGATGTCGATTACGTCATCTCTCTTGCGCTACCAAAGACACATGATTTTGCGATTGCAACACTCGGCATCAAGAACATGATGGGCTTAATCAAACAGGAAGATAAGGTTATGATACATGGTTATAGGCACCTTCCCGGAAAGCTGGAAAGGCTCTATTTTCTTGAGAAATTCGTGCCAAAGAGGATTAAAAAACTTGTTTCCAGAACTTCAGCCTATTCAAAATCAGTAAAATTGATACACCACAACCTGCTTTCCCTCGCAAAATCTTCTATACCTGATTTAGTTATTCTGGATGGATATTACTGCATGGAAGGAGATGGGCCCATTAACGGAGAACCAGTAAAGATGAACGTCTGTATAGCCTCAACAGACGCACTGAAAGCCGACGGAATTGGAGTAAGGATTATGGGTCTTGAGCCCGAGGAAATAGGATACCTCTATTATGCCGCACATGAAGGACTGGGTGATTACTCAACTGATGGTTTGCTGGGTGAAAAAATTGAAAAAGTTAGAAAAACGTTCCGCATGCACTCAACTTACGAGATTCAAAGAAAATGGGGCAAGTAAACATGATTGGGATTGGATATACTGTTTTTAAGTGAGTACTGCAAGAGTCGGAAAAACATATTGTTGTGATTCCTACAGAGATTAGAAGAAATAGGGAGTTTTTCAAGGATTAAATATACGTCCGTATCCTTTAAAAAGTACTGTAGAGCTTCTTCTTTCTAAGATACTCTCCCCTGTCAATCAGATTTCTAACAACCACAGTTTCTTTCTCAACACTTCGCATTTCATCTCCATCAAATCTGCTTCTTCCAATTCCAATGATGTCTCCTTCTGTATTACAGATGAAAACAATATCATTCTTTTTAACACTAACAGCTTTCCTGATTGACTCCGCAAACAAGTCTCTTCCATAAAGAAAAAGCATTTCTCCGTTTTTGTTCACATAAACTCTTTTTTTCTTTTTTCTCGCAAGAAAGAAAGTGCCTTCAAGACCGAATCTGAACCTTTTCCCGATCTCCCCAACCTTTAAACCCGCTTTCAGGGGTTTGATACTATTATCCGAAATAAATTCATAAAGCTCATTTGATAGAACAAAGACTTCGTTATTCTCGTTCACAAGCAATTCATGATACTCAATAAAATCCTGTGAACCAAAATACTTTAATGCCTGTTTTATAGTTTTCAGCTGTTTTTCAGTGGGCTCCTTTAAAATCTCTCCCCCATAATTTTCTCCCGATGTACCTGTATATTTCATTTTTACCGAGTCTGAATGTCTCCACAGTGTTTATTATAACTTCCTTTCCAATTTTTTCCTCAAGTTCATCCTTTAAATCCATGGAAAGGATAAGCTCTCCATTGCTCGACTCCTCATAACCTTCCATATACTCCTCAAGACCGACTATTCTGTATTCTTTCCTGAGAAAGAACGGGTGTGGTTTTTCATCAAGGAATTTCAGTCTCGCAAATGTCTCGTCTGCAATGATTGACGTATTCATCACAATTGCTTTCGAGTTTATTCCGGCTTCTTTTTTATCGAGTTCATAACTGAAGCCGCCTATTCTGCTCACATATATGTCGGATATTATTTCCTGAGGATACAGGAACATGGTATTTGTTATGTTTATGGGGATATATAACCTTAATCTCCGCCGCCGATATAATTATTAGGGTGCTTACAAAATCATTACTAAAATCTCCATTCTAACATCTCAACTCTCCAAACAACTAACCCATATAACTTCCCACAAAGATAGACATAGCCAAACGCATTTCTACATGAAATAAACCTGAATAAAACCGTAAAATTTATTTAGAAGGAGGCATAAAGCCTCCCATGGCGATTCATATGAGAATCCCCTTAGTTCCAGACCAAAGAGATTCCAGATGGGAATTGTTAGGAAAAATACTT